>Ga0160464_100041_pt1 | contig 162660 bp, 144 predicted proteins | sample HID1971I_E11MG_FD_108275 | JGI IMG/M metagenome (GOLD analysis project Ga0160464, IMG submission 108275) | Enriched millipede-associated microbial communities from UW Madison campus, WI, USA - HID1971I_E11 MG | ecosystem: Host-associated > Arthropoda: Insects > Digestive system > Unclassified ...
GGCGTATTGTACGGCGTATTCCATCTCATTCGCCTTATTGCGGCAGGCGCGTCGCTTGACGGCCTCGATATCGTCGACCGTCCGGTCAACGGCATCCGCATGATTAACCAATGGGACAACATCGACGGCAGCATCGAGCGCGGTTACGCGGGCCAATCGATTTTCTACAAAAACAACGAGATCGTCAGCGACATGAGCCGCATCGAAGATTACGCGCGACTGCTCGCATCGACGGGCATCAACGCGATTTCGATTAACAACGTTAACGTTCACAAATATGAGACGATGTTCGTCACCGAGCGCTTCCTGCCGGAAATTACGCGGATCGCGGGTATTCTGCGCCGCTATGCGATCAAGCTGTTCCTGAGCGTCAACTTCGCAAGCCCGATCGAGGTCGGCGGGTTGACGACGGCCGATCCGCTCGACGAGGGCGTTCGCGAATGGTGGAAAGCGAAGACGGCGGAAATTTACAAGTCGATTCCGGACTTCGGCGGCTATCTCGTGAAAGCCGACTCCGAGAATCGCCCGGGCCCGTTCTCGTACGGCCGCGACCATGCGGACGGCTCGAACATGCTGGCCGAAGCGCTCAAGCCTTACGGCGGCCTCGTTATCTGGCGCTGCTTCGTGTATAACTGCAAGCAAGACTGGCGCGACCGCTCGACGGACCGCGCGCGTGCGGCGTACGATCACTTCAAGCCGCTCGACGGCCGGTTTATGGACAACGTTATTTTGCAAATTAAGAACGGTCCGATGGACTTCCAAGTACGCGAGCCTGTCTCCCCGTTGTTCGGCGCCCTGGAGCATACGAACAGCATGATGGAGTTCCAGATTGCGCAGGAGTACACGGGTCAAGCACGTCATATGTGCTATCTCGTGCCGCAATGGAAGCAAGTGCTTGATTTCGACACGCATGCGAAGGGCGAAGGCTCTTACGTTAAGCGCGTCGTCGATGGCACGATTCACGGCAACAAGTACAACGGCTTTGCAGCCGTATCGAATATCGGCGACAGCAACAACTGGACGTCGCATCCGATGTCGCAGGCGAACCTGTACGGCTACGGCCGTCTGGCATGGAATCCGGAGCTGTCCGCGGAAGAGATTGCGCTGGAATGGACGCAGCTAACGTTCGGCAGCGACGAGCGCGTTATCCGCACTGTCGTCGGCATGCTGCTCGATTCGTGGAGCATCTACGAGTCGTATACGGCGCCGCTTGGCGTAGGCTGGATGGTCAATCCGGACCACCACTACGGCCCGAACGTCGACGGCTACGAATATTCGAAGTGGGGCACGTACCATTTTGCGGATTGCCACGGCATCGGGGTCGACCGTACGGTCGAGACGGGCACCGGCTACTCGCATCAGTACATGGGCCCGAACGCTTCGAAGTTCAATACGCTGGAGACGTGCCCGGACGAGCTGCTGCTGTTCTTCCACCACGTGCCTTATACGCATGTGCTGCATTCCGGCAAAACGGTTATCCAGCACATTTACGACACGCACTTCGAAGGCGTCGATCGGGCGGCAACGCTGCTTGAGCGCTGGAACAGCCTCGAGGGCTTGATCGAGCCGGAGACGTTCCGCGTCGGAGTCGACAAGCTGGCGGAGCAAGCGGAGCATTCGAAGGAATGGCGCGACATGATTAACACGTATTTCTTCCGCAAATCGGGCATCAACGACGATAAAGGCCGGAAAATTTATTAAGCGATTCAATAAGCCTCGGCTCCAACAGGAGCCGGGGCTTATTTTTTTGCAAATTTGTCGAGAAACCAACCGCTGCTGCTTCGTGTAAAAAAGGCTAACCAGAAATCTCCGGCTAACCTGATAATACGAATACGAATAAGAGTCTGGCCCAGACACTTATTTTGCTCGCTAACCATTCAATTTCAGATTAAGAGTCTTGCACGGACTCCTAATCCTAAGGCCGACGTTACTTTTCAGCACATAGCGGACGATTAAGCGGTCTTGACGAGCACTTATTCGACTGCGTGCGAATTCCCGGGTCCGATTAGCGTCCTTTGAGGGCGCTTATCTCGTTCCGGCAGCGTTCCCCAGTCCAGCCCTCAGAAGCGCTGCACTATGGCAGGCACTCATCGGGCCGGCGGATGAAGCCAAGCCAACGCGAGCGTCAACACCAACACCAACACCAACACCAACACCAACACCAACACCAACACCAACACCAACACCAACATCAACACCAACATCAACACCGGCGGCAAAGCGGTTGCGGCTCGACCGGCTTCCGGTACGATGATCGTCACAGAGCTTGCTCCTGCTTCGCATGGCGGCCGGACTCGGCCGGGCTGTCCAGCAGCAGTAGCGACTTGAACGGTCCGCGCGCGTCCGTGAACAACTGCTGATAGCCGCCTTGCTGGACGATTCGGCCGTTCTCCAGTACGACGACCTGATCGGCATTGCGGATGGTGGCCAGCCGGTGAGCGATGACAATGATGGTCATGGTCCCTTTCAACCGGTCGAGCGCGGCTTGAATAAGAGCTTCGTTCTCGTTGTCGAGCGAACTGGTCGCTTCGTCCAGCACAAGAATCGAGGGCTTCTTCAAAATGGCGCGCGCCAGCACGATCCGTTGGCGCTCGCCGCCCGACAGCCGCGTTCCCCGGTCTCCGATAACCGTATCGATACCGGAGGGAAGCCGCCGGACGAATTCGTCCGCGGCGGAGAAACGCAGCGCTTCCCACAGCTCCTCCTCGGCTGCGCCGGGCAACACCATCAGCATATTGTCCCGGATGCTGGCGTTGAACAGAAAAGGGTCCTGCGGCACGTAGCTGACCGATTTGCGCAGCGCAATCGCGTTATGCTCCGCAATCGGGATTCCGTCCGCATAGATGCGACCCCGTTCCGGCGGCAGCAGGCCGATCAGCAGATCGATCAGCGTGCTTTTTCCTGCGCCGGATTTGCCGACGATTGCGGTCGTGCTCTTCGCCGGTATGGTCAGCCGAATATGCTCCAGAGCGTAGACGGAGCCGCTGCGGTCATACCGGAAATCGACGTTGCGGCACTCGATGCCCTGTCGGATCGAAAGCGGCTGCGCATCGTTCTCCCGCGCCGCTCGCTCTTGGGCTTGCTCGCAATCAAGCTGCAGCTTGCGCAGGCTGTGAACGGCGGGGATTACGGACACGAGCTGTTGAACGTTATTTTGAACGGACATGAACCTCGGCCACAGCCGCGTAAATACGAGAACGACCAGCATAAGCTGCTCGATGCCCGCATGAAGCCATTGGACAAACACGTAGACGAAGGAGACGAGAAGGAAGGCGGACACGACGTTGAACAGCAGTTGCGTGCTCGTCTGAAGCTTTCGGAAATGGATGAAATTATGCTCCATTCGGGTCGACAGCATACGGAACCAGTCGAGATGAACGGCTTCAAGCCTGTTGCTTTTAATATCCTTCATGCCGCCGAGTTGGTCGGTAACGCCCGCGAAATAGCTCTGCCACAGCTCCGTCGTCTGCCCGCCAAGCCGCTTCGCCTTCGCGACGCTGCGTCGGGAGAAGAGCATGAGCGCCAAGCCGCCGGCAAGAACGAACGCGGTAAGCTGCGCCGACGCGGCGAACGCGATTGCGATCTGAATGCCGGTGAAGATCGCTGCCGACATCAGGCTGAGCGCAATGCTGACGCCTTGTCCGGCGCGTCCGAGCTCGGTTGTCAGAATATGATTGTAGTCAGAGCTTCTGCCTTTCAAGAAAAAGCTCCAGTTGGCCTGCAGCAGCAGCCGGTATGTCTTCACGCGAAGCTGCCGAATAAACCCTTGCTGGATGCGGGCGTCGAATAGCGCTTGCTGCCGCTGGAACAGCGATTGGCCAATCGTAAGGAGAAGATAGAGCGCGAGCATGACGGGCAGGTTGATCGTGCCGGTTATCGGAGCGAGTATGCGAACCGCGGAAGAAACGAGCGGTATATGGTCGAGGTTCAGGCTGGAGAGCCCAATGTAACGCAGCATCGGGATAAGCATTAACAGCCCGGCGCCGTTCACGAGGCCGACCAGCGCCATCGCGGCGACGTTGACATACAGCCGGATTCCCGCGAAGGCGTGCAACTGCTTGAGCAGCCAGATCAAAGGGTTCATACGGGGAAGCGCTCCTTTGCGGGAATGGAAGCGCCCTTATACAATCGGGTTGTATAAGGGCGCAGCCAGCCGCTTAAGTATGATTACGATAAGAAGTACTCTGGAGGAATAGGATCCGTGCTGCTGCCCGGCTCCGGATGATTCGTCAAATCCACGTCAAGCTGTCCGCCGATATACGTCCAGTCCACTTGCTTCCACCCGAATCCGAGCATCGTTGCTCGGATGGAAAGGACGTCCAGCTTCGGTGTGTCCCACGATTGTTTCATCGCCTTCACCTCCTTTCCGTTTGTTCGTGTTAGGCGAGCCGCTTCAGAAACCGCGAAGCGATAAGACAGCGCATAAGAAATACGGCGTCCGGATCTGCCGACATGGCCGGCGCAAGGGGCTTGCCGCGAATGTTGTCCAACGATTGCCGAATCGCTGCGACATTCATATAGGACGCGACGATCGGCTCGCGGCACAACTCGCCGATTTCGTCCATAACGCCCGGCCATACCGGTATAAGGCGATGCATCCAATCGGCTGCCTGAACGCCCCGAATCCGTTGATTGAGCCGGATGCGATCGGGCAAGCAGCCGGCGGTCGCTCGGCGAATCAGGGAGCGGTTCATTCCGTTCTTCACGAACTGCTCGATCGGAATGGACAGGCAGAATCGAACGACGCGCGGGTCGGAGGTCGGATCGCGCTCCCATACTCCGTACCGTGCGGATAGCTTGGCGCTTGACGTTCCTTGCATATTGAAGACGGCCAGATCGTCGAAATAAAGCTGCCGTTCCTCCCGGATGTCCGCGCTCGTCTCCCGGAGATAAGCTTTCTTATCCCGCAGCTTGTTATAGACGTCCGTCCGTCGGGCGAAGTCGGGATGAATCATGGCCATGAGCGGGGATTCCGATGCGGGCGCTTCCTTGAAGAACGGCAGACGGGCTGCGGCGGGGAACGCCAGCCGACCGAGCAACGGGAAAAGCCGGGATCGTCTCATTCCCGTCTGTCCGCTGAACAGGGTCGCTTGCTTGTAGAAACGGATCAGGCGGAGGCGTTTCAACAAGTAAGCGCAGTAGCCGGCCATCGACCCCCAGGAGATCGAGTTGTTGCCTCTGGCTCCCGTTAACAGCGCGCCGACGCCGAGGCTGCTGGCTTGTTCGTAGATGCCTTTAATCCAGAACGAGTTTTCAAAAAATTTATAAGGAGACTCCAGAATGTCGAGCCAGTCGTCGATTTCCGTCAGCGGGCTGCGGCCTCGGAAATCGAGGCAGCGGCTGTCGATGTTGCCGATATGCGCGACAGCGGCTTCGATGAGCGGGCGTTCGTTCGCAACGAGATAAGGCGGAGTCCGCTCCGTATAATCGGGAACGGGGACGGAGCTGAAGGCAAGCAGCCGCTTCCCTTCGCTTTGCAAAGCGCGCGCGGCGAAGCTGGCGACGCTGCCGGAATCAAGGCCGCCGCTTAGCGCGGCGCCGACCTGCTTGCGGGTGCGGATTTTCGCGGCGACCGCGCTGCGGAACACGTCCCGGAACGCTTCTTCGTATTCTTGATCGGACCTGAGCTTCAGCCGTTCCGTCGGGGCGAACGTATCGAAGCGGGCAACCGAGAGCTTCCCGTCCGAGAAGTGGAGGCTGTGGCCCGGCGGAAGCTGCCGAATGCCGCGGTAGACGGTCGAGCGGGCATCGCTGGAATCGATCGTTAACGGAATCGTCAGAAATTCGGCGAACCATTGCTCGTTTAACTGTTTTTTAACGAAGGGCAGTGAAAATAGCGGCAATTGAAGCGAACAGAACGCCAGCGACGCTTGGCTCCGGCAATAATAAAGCGTGCGGCTGCCGGCCAAGTCCCGGGCTCCGAACAGCTCGTTGCGCTTCGCATCCCAGATCGCGAAAACGAAATCGCCGATCAGATGCTTCGGCGCCTCCCGCTCCCACTTGGCATAAGCGAGCATAATAAGCCGGCTGTCCGTCATGGCTTGCCGCTCCGAGGCGGGAACTTGCAGCTTGTCGAACAATTGCTCCCGGTTATCGAGAATAGCGTCTGCCGCGATGGCCAGCCGAAGTCCGTCGTCGACACAGGGCAGACGTTCCATAGGGGATTCGGCCGTCATCCATTGGGTACGGCTGCCCATGAACATCGTACCGGAACGCCAGCAATGGACATCGTCGGCCGGGTACTGACGGCATGCTTCCATAAGACGAAGGCCATGCTCGTCCAGGCCCGCTTCGTCGTGTCCTTGCTCCGCAACGATGCCGGCAATTAAGCTCATGGACATCCTCCTGCATGGTTCGTTTTATGATACGAATTGTATCATTTGAATTTATTATACAACCCCGAATAGAAAACGCAACATTCTTTTTCATATAAAGGCTCGGTTATGAGCAGTGCAATGACTTTGTCCGATTACGATATTTTATTACTGGCGAATCGGACTTTCGTAATATTTTAAAAGAATTCGAGCATTCCTCTCCTTTAGCCGCTCGAATCGGGTCGATATACTGAGAACATAGGACAACTGAGACATCTGCAGAAATTATTCGAGGGGTGAACGCTACTATGAACCGTACCGCAAATGCGGCATCGAACGACGCGCCATTGGCGCCGCCGACCAAGGGGCAGAAGAGACGGGGCTCGTGGCTGAAACGATGGGACGCGCCGATCGCCGGCTACTTGTTCATCCTGCCGTGGATCGTCGGCTTCTTCGGTCTGACGCTGTATCCGATGCTGCTTTCTCTCTATTACTCGTTTACGAACTACACGCTCATGGAAGACATTAAATGGGTGGGCTTCAAAAACTACGACCGGATCTTCATGCACGACGACAAATTTATTCAATCGATTAAAGTGACCTTCCTGTTCGTGCTCGGCTCCGTGCCGCTTAAGCTGATTGCCGCGCTGCTCGTCGCCATCGTGCTGAACCGCGCCGTGCGGGGCATTTCCTTCTATCGCACGTCGATTTACTTCCCGTCGCTTATCGGCGGCAGTATCGCGGTATCGCTTTTGTGGCGCAACATTTTCGGCGTGGACGGGTTCTTCAACAAAATGCTCGCATCGATCGGCATCGACGCACCGGGCTGGATCACGAATCCGCATACGGCGCTCTGGTCGCTTATTATGCTGTCGGTATGGCAATTCGGCTCGTCGATGGTTATTTTCCTCGCCGGCTTGAAGCAAATTCCGTCCGATCTGTACGAGGCGTCCTCGGTAGACGGCGCGAACAAGGTGACGCAATTCTGGAAAGTAACGCTTCCGATGCTGTCCCCGACGATTTACTTCAACTTGATTATGGGCGTCATCAACGCGTTCCAGATGTTTACTTCCGCTTACGTTATTACGAACGGCGGACCGATGAACTCGACGTACGTGTATGCGCTTTACCTGTATGAACGCGCATTCGGACGCTACCAGCTCGGTTACGCTTCCGCACTCGCATGGATCATGCTGGTGATGATCGTTATCGTGGCCGCGCTGATCGCATGGTCGTCCAAATATTGGGTATTCTACGAATCGGATACGGGAAGGGGGAAACGCAAATGATAACAACAAGATGGAAACAAGCGACCCGACACGTATTGATGATTATATTCAGCTTGATTATGATCTATCCGGTCATCTGGTGGATCGGCGCTTCCTTCAAATCGAACGTCGAGCTGAGCTCGCCGAACCTGTTTCCGAAGGAATGGCAGTGGAGCAACTTCACCGACGGCTGGAAATCGATTCCGGGCCATTCGTTCACCGATTTCTATATCAACACGTTCGGACTTGAAATCGCAGTGCTTATTACGACGCTCGCTTCCTGCTCGCTCGTCGCGTTCGGCTTCGGCCGGCTGGACTTTCCATTTAAGAAGATATGGTTCTCGCTGCTTATGCTGACGATGATGCTGCCGGGCCAAGTATTGATTATTCCGCAGTACGCCATGTTCCATCAATTCGGCTGGATCAACACGTACTGGCCGTTCATCGTGCCGCATGCGCTGGCAGCCGGCTCCGGCGGTACGTTCTTCGTCTTCCTGCTCATCCAGTTCGTCCGCGGCTTGCCGAAGGAGCTGGACGAGGCGGCGAAAATCGACGGCTGCTCCTGGTGGGGAATTTATTGGCGCATCGTATTGCCGCTGACGAAGCCGGCGCTCGTGACCGTTATGATTTTCTGCTTCCTGTGGAACTGGGACGATTTCCTCGGCCACCTGCTCTACATCAACTCGGTTGACAAATATACGGTTGGCTTGGCGCTTCGGATGATTAACGACTCGCAATCGGGTCTGCAATGGGGACAATTGCTTGCAATGTCGCTCGTCTCGATCATCCCGGCGACGCTCGTATTCACCTTCTTGCAGAAGTATTTCGTGGAAGGTATTGCGACGACAGGCATTAAGGGCTAAGATGAACAGACGGCAAATCCGGCGAGAAATCGCGGGTTTGTCGTCTTTTTACTCGTTAAGGGGGCATACGGTTGAGGAATCCGATTAAAAAATATAAAATCGACCGGCTGTTCTTTATGAGCTTTGCCGGTCTTATTACAATCGTGCTTGTGACGACCGTATGGGCAAGCTATTCCATCTCGTCTCGGGAGCTTGTCGGCTCGACGTCGATTTACCAGCAGCGCCTGCTGGACGAGCTGAACAGCCAACTGACCGCTCGTATGCTGACGATCGAGCAAATCTCGTTGTCGACCTCGCGCGACTACGAGCTGCTGCAATTTCTGTCGGGCCGGCAGGATCAATTCGAGCGTTACCGCAAGTCCATAGATATCGAGCAATCGCTGGCGACGCTCACTTATTCCATTCCGATTATTCAAGGCATCGATCTGTATATGAATCGTCCGTTCTACAGCGACTCGCAGAGCTATATCCAGTTCCGGGATCGCGAATCCAAGGAGGCGGAGCAGCTTAACGAAGTGCTGGAGACGACCGACGTCGCCTGGACCGGCGAGCACAAGATCAACAGCTTTCAGGGCAAAGTCGCGGTGCTGAGCTTTGCGCGCACGATTATGAGCGACGATAAGAATAAAAATGTCGGCATTCTCGTCGTTCACGTTAAAGCCGACAGCATTCGCGCGATGCTCGCCGGCCATTCGAGCGGAGTCGATCGTCTTATTCTCGACGCGGCCGGCAATCAATTGCTGGCGATCGGGAACCTGCCCGGCGAAGCGCAACTGTCCGCGTGGAAAGACAAGATGAAGGAAGACTCCGGCGTATTCCGCGTCCACGAGCAGGATGGCGTCGACAGCTCGCTGATCGTCTATTCGCGGCTTCCGGATTCGAATTGGATGCTCGTCGAAGCGACTCCTTGGGGGCAGCTTACGGAAGGAAGCTTCAAGCTGGCCGTCGTCATCGGCTTGATCGGCGTTGCGGCCATCATTCTGACGCTGTTCCTGACGCACTGGCTCAGCAAGCAGTTCGCCCGGCCGATCAAGCAGCTTGTCGAGGCGATGAACAGCTATCTGTTCGTCGGTCCGAAGCCGACGCTGCCGCGCGACTACGAGAACGAGTTCGGCTATTTGTTCGCCGGCTATCGGAAGCAGAACGAGCGTATCGAGGAGCTGTACGAATCGCTGCGAGTCCGGTACGAGCAGCAGCGCCGGGCGGAGATCGAGGCGATGCAAGCGAATATTAACCCGCATTTTCTGTACAATACGCTCGATCAATTGAACTGGATGGCGATTACGTCGGGGCAGGAGCGAATGAGCCGCATACTGGAGCTGATGGGCAGGATGTTCCGGATCGGCCTGTCGCACGGCGAAAGCTTCATTACCATTGATGACGAGCTCAAACATGTGGAATGCTATATGGAAATTCAGCAGCTCCGGTGGGAAGAGGGGCTGACGTACTCGATTGAGGCGTCTGAAGAAGTGCGAACGATGTTTGTTCCGAAAATGTCGCTTCAGCCGTTCGTCGAAAATTCGATTATGCACGGCTTTCACGGAAGGCTGCGCGGTCATATCGACATTCGAATCGAGCGGGTCGGCGACGGGAGCCTGCGCATAACGATCGAGGACGACGGCGTTGGTTTGCTGACCGAAGCGGAGCGTCCGGCGGCGAGGCATACCGGGGGCTACGGCGTCCGGAATGTGAAGGAGCGGTATGCCGCTTATTTCGGCGAGCGGGCGTCGGTCGAATTGTCGAATCGGGAAGCGGGCGGCACGATTGTCGTCATGAAGCTGCCCGAGCGCAAGACGCGGCCGGAACCGGCGGCGAGGGAAGCGAATCCCTTATAAAATGCATATTCTAATTTCGTAATATATCGAAACAAATTGTGCATCTGTCTTATACTAACGAACTTCCGCAATTGTTAAGATGGACATGTGCACAATAAAGCAAATTGGGGGAAGCATAAGATGACGAAAAAGTGGAAGCGTTCTCTGGCGGTACTGATGACTGTTGCGTTGTCCGTTACGTTGGCGGCATGCGGCGGCTCGAAGGATAAAGAAAGTGACACATCGTCTGCCGGCAACACGAACAGCGACGGCAAAGTAAAGCTTCGTATTATGTGGTGGGGATCCCAACCGCGTCACGAAGCAACGTTGAAGGCGTTGGAGCTTTATACGAAAAACAACCCTAATGTAACGTTCGAACCGGAATACTCCGGCATGGACGGCTACCTGGACAAGCTGTCGACGCAAGCGGCGGCGAAAAACGCGCCGGACATTTATCAGCTCGATCCGGGCTGGGTATCCGACTGGCAAAAACGCGGCCAATTGGCTGAACTGGCGAACGTCGACGTAAGCAAAGTCGATCCGAAAGTATTGACGATCGGACGCTTCGACGATAAGCAATACGCTGTACCGCTCGGTTCCGTAGCGTACGGCATGATCTACGACAAAGCGGCTCTTGAGAAATCGGGCGGCGCGGCTCCGCAAAACGGCTGGACGTGGGACGAGTTCTTCGCACTGGCTGATTCGCTGAAAGGCAAGCTGCCGCAAGGCCAATACTTTACGAAAGACTATGCCGGCGACTACTTCGCATACAGCGCATACCAATACGCTGCCGGCAAAGGCACGATCGTAACGGATGACGGCAAGTTCAATATCGACCATGACACGTACATCGCATGGACGACGAAGTTCGAGCAACTGCGTCAAGACGGCCTCGTGCCGCCGGCTGACCTGAACGCTTCGGACAAAGAATTCGATCCGACGGCCGACCTGATGGTTGCGGGCAAAATCTTGTTCCGTCTGTCGTTCTCGAACAACTACGCTTCGTGGGATAGCTTGAAGCCGGGCGCTTACGCGCTGGTGACGATGCCTCGCGCTGCGGAAGCGGGCGGCTGGCTGAAGCCTTCGATGTTCTTCGGCGTATCGCCTGATTCGAAGAATAACGAAGAAGCGCAAAAATTCGTTAACTGGTTCCTGAACGATCCGGAAGCGGCGAAGCTTCTCGGCACGCAACGCGGCATGCCGGTCAACTCGGACATCGGCGCATCGATCGTCGACACGCTCTCGCCGGCAGACAAAGTCGGTCTGGAGCTGCTGAACGCAACGCTGCCTGACGGCCAGACGTTCACGACGGGCGCACCGGGCTGGACGAACTTCATCGACAAAGACTTCGCACTCGTTCGCGACGAGCTGAGCTTTGGCCGCGTCAAGCCGGAAGATGCTTTCAACAAGCTGAAATCGGCAGCGGAAGAGTACGAAAATCAATAATCGAATAAGCGGGTAGGCGAGCGGCGCATATCGCGCGCAAGCCCTGCAACCATGCCTCCGGAATACGCGGCCTTCATCGGCCGTGCATTTCGGGGGCTTGTTGCATCGTTAGAGCAAGCCGGCTGCCGAACCATCGCGCCTAAGTCCCGCGGATATCGACGACAAGAAGAGGAGTCCGACAACGATGTGGAAAATTGTAATAATCGACGACGACCGGCAAGTGCTTCAAGGGATGAAGCAGGCAATTCCGTGGGACGAATTGAACGCGGAGTGGGCCGGCGAGGCGATGAACGGAGCCGACGGGCTGGAAGTGATTCGAAGCGTTCAGCCGGATATTGTAATGACCGATATCTATATGCCGGTTATGAACGGGCTCGATATGATCGAGCGGCTGCGGGAGGAGAGCTTCGGCGGCAAAATTATTATTCTAAGCGGCTACTCGGATTTCGAATACGCCCGTCAGGCGCTGCGGCTGGAGGTCGCCGACTATTTGTCCAAGCCGGTCAGCTTAAGCACGCTGAAGGAAGTGCTTGGCCGGTCGCTCGGACAGCTCGCGCAGGAGGAAGAAAGCCGGGTTCGGCAGGACGAGCTGGAACGGAAGCTGATGACCTACGAGCCGTTCATCGAGAAGGAATGGGTGAAGACGGCCGTGTCGGGCGCGCTGGACCCTTCCTTCCGATCCGACGATATGCTGCCGGAAGACTGCCGTTATTGGCAGAGCGCTTGTCATGCGATCATCGGTATCGAAGTCGTCCGCGACGTGCGGGCGAGCCAGCTCTCCGTACCGGATTGGAACCTGTTCCGGTTCGCGATCGGCAATATCGTCACCGAGCTTGCCGCCGATCAAGCAGGCCCGCACGAATATACGGAGCTGCACGGCATGCGGTCGGCGCTGGTCGTCCATCCGCCTGCCGGGCAATCGGAGCGAGCGACGGGGGAGCGGCTTGAAGCGCTTGGCAAGCAGTTGATCGACAGCATGCGGAATTATTTGAAGCTGACGATACGAATCGGAATCGGCACGGTCAAGTCCGATTGGCGCGACATTCCCGACTCGACGGAGGAAGCGTTCCGCGCGATCGAGCTGAAGCGTCAGCCGGCGGCCGGCGGCTACGAGGTGTATACGGGCGTCTTCGGCGCGGCTGCGGAGGAAGGCGGATCGGCTGCGATGCGGCCGGTCAAATTTTATTCCGAGCTGGCGGGAGCGATCAAGGCGTCGCAGCAATCGCTGGCGAATGACATCGTCGACGAGTATATTGGCCGGCTGGAGCACGAGCAGGATGTGACGCCGGACTATTTGCAGCGGACGGCCAGCGAGCTATGGGGCATTCTTGCTTACAGCCTGTATGACGTCGGCATGGTGCTGGACGATCTGTTCCCGGACGTTCATCTGCCGGAGGAACTGGCCGGTCTGACGCGGCCAGCGCAGATGGGCGATTGGCTGAAGCACAAGCTCGCCGTCATCTGCACGAGCCGGGAATGGCGCGGCAACAGCAAGCATCGGCAGGCGGTCGATTTTATGATTCAATATATTCACGAGCACTACGTGGAGGATATGACGCTCGCCGATCTGGCGGACAAAGTGTTCATCTCGCGCAACTATTTGTCGATTATTTTCAAGAACATGACCGGAGAAACGTTCAACAACTACTTGACGCGCGTGCGAATCGAGAAAGCTAAGGAGCTGCTGATGGAGCGCAAAATGCTCGTGTATGAAGTAGCGGAGCAGGTCGGCTACAAGAACGTCCCTTATTTCAGCACGCTGTTCAAGAAGTTTACCGGCATGAATCCGACGGAGCTTGCGAAATAAGGCGGACGAAACGGTTGCTCGACAAGGATGTCGAGGCTTGCCCGGGAGAGGACGCCTCCTCTGGGCGAAAAGGCATCTCATCTCAATTAGCGCCAAATCGCATAGCAATCGCTTACAATCGAGAATGGTCGCAACGCGCCGATGCTGATATGTTGAACTATAGCAGGTTGCGGCCGCTACGGGCCGACTATGTTATTTTGGCGGGAGGAATAAGAGATGAAGAAGGATCGACTGTCGATCAGCAGTTGGAGCGTGCACCGGCTGCTTGGCTTGAGCCAATGGACGGTATGGGACGAGACGGCTTCCGGACAGACGGTGCATGCCGAGGACGGAGAGACCTCCGTCGCGTTATTGGATTTGCCGCGCGAGGCGGCGCAGCGGGGGTTTCGTTACCTGGAGCTGTGCCACTTTCATCTGCCGACGGTGGAAGAGCCGTATATATCGCAGCTTAGAGAAGCGATCGAGTCGGCCGGCATTACGCTGCATACGCTGCTGATCGACTACGGCGATCTGTCGTCGCCCGATCCGGTTCGGCGGTCGTCCGACGAAGCTTTTATTCAACATTGGATCGACGTCGCGGCCCGATTGGGAGCATCCGCCGTCAGAGTTGTGGCGGGCGAACAGCAGGCGGGCGACGCCGAGGCGATCGCGCGCAGCGCGGCATCGCTGCAGCGGCTGCATCGTTACGGGCAGGAGAATGGCGGAGTGGAGGTCGTGACCGAAAATTTCCGCGAGCTGACCGCGACGCTGTCAAGCTGGCAGACGGTTATGGAGGCGGCGGGCAGCCGCGTTCGGACGATTGTCGATTTCGGCAACATGATGCCCGAAGAGAAGGAAGCCGCTATCGCCTACGGCGCTCCGATCGCATATACGATTCATGCCAAGCCGGAATATCGCGTGGACGGTTCTATCGACGAAGAGGAGCTGCGGCGCAGTATGTCGATCGCGGAGGCGCACGGATGCGAGGCGCCGGTATCGGTCATTTTCGATCATGAAGGCGATGTATGGGAAGGCATTGAACGTATCGCGAAAGCGATTGTTTCTTAAATGGCGAGCGGATTGGATTGAACAGGTGTCGTCCGGCTGTATGCGAAGCGGTTTCCACCTTTTGGTCGTCGCGGGGAATGTCCGGCGCTTGGTACAATAGGAGGACCGCGCATGCGACTCTTAATGAAATTCAGGTGAAACGGTTATGTTCCGCATACAACGGCAGACTTGGAGCGATAAGCTGTCCGCCTTAAGCGCACTCCCTCGGGATGCGCTGTTTTTTCTTGCCGCAAGCTTCGTCAATTCCGCCGGAATGGCGATCATGTGGCCGCTTACGACCTTCTACGTGCATAATGTGCTCGGCCAATCCTATGGAGACGCCGGGATGGTCGTCTTCTTCCAATCGCTGCTCAGTACGGCGGGGCAGTTCGTCGGAGGCCAGCTCTATTACCGGCTCGGTCCGATCCGGATTATTGCCGGCTCGTTCGGGGCGGCGGCCGTTATTTTGCTGCTGGTCGCCTCGACCGAGAGCTGGCCGCTCTATGTGCTGCTGCTTAGCCTGTTCGGCTTCGCGAACGGCGCCGCATCGCCCGCGATGAGCGCGTATGTCGGCTTTCGCTGGCAGGAGCATCGCCGCTCGCTGTACAACGTCATGTACGTCTGCAACAATGTCGGCATCTCGATCGGCGCCGCCGTTGGCGGATGGATCGCGGCGATATCCTTCTCACTGACGTATGCGCTGACGGGTGCAACAACGTTCGTGTTCGCCATTTTTTTATTCGTCTTTATGAGGCGGGGCTTGCGGACGGAGAAGATGCGGCATCTGGACCGCGAGCGCGGTCCCGACCCGCAAGCCTCGAGGCAGGCAAGCCGGGGCGAGCTGCTCCGCAACGTTAACCTGTACTTGTATATTTCGCTCGGGGCGCTGCTGTATTGGATCGCTTTCCAGCAGTGGTCGACGGGCGTCGCGCCTTATATGGAAGAGAACGGGCTTGGCATGGACAAGTACAGTCTGCTGTGGACGGTCAACGGACTGACGATTCTGCTCGGCCAGCCGCTGGCCGGCTGGATCAGACGGCGCTCGGCAAGCATGAGCCGGCACATGCTGCTCGGCAGCTTGTTCACGATGCTCGCTTTCGTATTCATTCTGGCGCTGCATGACCGTTACGGGTATCTGGTCATCGGCATGATCGTAGCCACGATCGGCGAAATGCTGCTGCTGCCGGTCATTCCGATGTTTTTCTCGGAGCGGACGGGCGTCAATGCGCCGTTCTACATGGGGCTGTCCGGCGGCTTCGGCAACGTGGGGCGGATGCTCGGTCCGCTGATGTTCGGGCATATGTTCGACTGGCGCGGCGTTAATGCCGTATTCATGCTCGGCACTTTAACGTCCGTCTTGACGCTGCTTCTGTTCTACGCTCATCATCTGGCGAATCGGGAGAAGGAGCGGCTATCCGAGTCCGCTGCTGCGTCTGCGCGGCAGTCCTCGTAAAAGGCCGTATAAAGGAAGGCCATAGGCTGCGCCGCCGATGCGCCATCTGGCCAGAGTATCGGTTCTACACGAGCGCTACAAGCCGAACCAGTCGGCAGCGAGCGACGCCGGCAGGCAGATTGCCATCGCCAGGCCGCTCCAGCCAGCCCGATTGACCGTGCCGTGAACGGCCGGAGCGTCGCCATGCGGAGCGGACGTAGACGATGAGACTGGTCAGGATAAGGACAAGCTCCGCCGCGAGACTGGAATAAAAACGAATGGAACCGGACTAACCGCCGCAGATTCCGCTCGTTCTATACTCGCATCCCGAAGCTTATGCCAGCGATTCCCATCTGGCCCACAGCTCCGGCGGATTCAGCTCGTACTGTTCGTTGTCCCGGAACATGAATTGATGCATGATGAACTCCCGACGAATCGTTGCAAAATCGTCGTGGTATCGTTTAATAAATTCGTTGATTTCTTTCTCCGTATACGTGCGTCCCTTCTCCAATTCCGATACGAGATGCTCCAGCACAATCAGCTTCTTCTTCAATTGAGACGGAATATGCTTCAGCTTGCCTTCCTTGGTTATAAAATTACGAACGACCGAATCCCGCAGCTTCGTTTGCTCCCCATCCATAACGTTCAATCCTCCTCTCGCGTTCGCGCCTCTGTAGATGAAGTCGACCGCAGCGGCGGCGCTGTTTTTCAAAAAATAATGGTTCAGCGAGAAATAAATCGTATTCTTCTCCCGCCGTTCGTTAATCAAGCTCGCTTCTCTTAGCTTGGCGGCGTGATGCGTAATCGTTGCCGGCGTGACGCCGAGCTTCTCGGCAAGCTCCAGTCCGTTGCGCTCCCCGTCCGCAAGCAGCACGAGCATACGCAGTCTGGTCGCATCGGCCAACGCTTTATGGTAGCTGACGACTTTATCGAGCTGCATCGAGTGGTCACCTCTTTACATTAATTTAATATATATCTAATTAGATAACTGTTAAATGAATAATAACCGAGGCCCCGAACGTTGTCAACGTCCGGGGCCTGCAGACGCGGCGGGCGGGGCTAGGCTTCCCGGCTCGTCTATCGCAGTTGGCTTGCCACGCTCCGAATGACGGCGGCGATACGAGCTTCGCCCTCTTCCATTCTCGACTGCCGCACCGCCGTATCGCGGAGCAGGTTGCCGAGCGTCGTCAAGGATCGGTTGACGCTGCCGGAATCGCCTCCGCGCAGAGCATAGAGAAGATCGCTCCATTCCGCCGTTTTCTGCTTATTGAGCTGGCTGATCGCCGTGCGCTCCGTCGAGATTCGCTGCTCCTCCTTCGCGATGGCGTCAAGCTGGCCGCGCAACCGCTTCATGGCGGCGCTCGCTACCGATTTCGCCGCTTTCAGCTCCGCCTCCGCGCCCGCAATATCGGCTTTGGCCGCTTTTACGGCAATCTCGATCAAATCCTTTTGCAGTTGCATCGCAGCGGTCAACGGCTTGCTGCCGAGCTTCTTGACCGCCTTCAGCTCGGCGGCGGCCGCCGCCTGCCGATGGAACAGCGGCTGATAGCGGTCTTTGGTCTGCTGCGCCTTGACCGCAAGCCGATCGATCTTCGTCTTGTCGATTAATGAAATTTGTTTGCGCAGCGCCGCTTCGTTGGCGTCGTTTTGCTTGGCGGCGGCTTTCACCCGCGCATCGCGGACGGCGTTCTGGTTCTGCAGCGACTGGAAGTCGTTGTACAGCGTCTGCAGCTTAGCCGCATTCGCCTGCGCGGATGAAGCCTTGATGCGGTCGAATTGCTTCTGCGAAGTTGAGGACAGTTGCTGAACGGATGCATGGACGGACGGCATCGGCAGCAGGGCGAATACGATCCCGATCGCAAGCGCGGCTGCGCTCAGCAGCCTCATGATGCCGTTCGAACGGTTGCTTGCCATTGTTTCTTACCTCCCAAAGCGTGATTCATAGCGGATCGAGGCATCGCCGAACGCAAAAAAAGCACCCTTCAAACCGGTCGTAATCGACTGGCTTGAAGGGTGCTTCCCTCCGGATAAAACACGCGAATCCGCGTATGTGCTCTCACTATACCGCGACGTCTCGAACGCTGTCAACATTTTGCACGGCGGGCGCGGCGAAAGTGAAGGGCGCATGAAGGAAGTCCCAGACCTTATGCGGAATATAACGAGGTGAGTATGACTTAAGTATGTGAGGCAGCAGGCTTGCCATTCGATCGACGGGGAGTTCATTGGAGTGAATGAGGCGCCGGAGCAATGGATTATCGATGCGGATATCGACAGCATGCAGGCCGCGATGGAAGCGGGCCGTATGACGTCGGTACAGTTGGTGCGGTTATATTTGGACCGCATCGCGAAGTACGACGGGCCGATTAACGCGATGCTGGAGCTGAACCCGGATGCGCTCGCCATTGCGGACGAGTTGGACCGGGAGAGGGCGGCCGGCGGCAGCCGCGGCAGGCTGCATGGCATCCCGATCGTGCTGAAGGACAATATCGACACGCACGATCGGATGCATACGAGCGCGGGATCGCTTGCGCTCGCGGAATCGATTGCGCCGGAGGATGCTTTTGTGGCCGCGCGGCTGCGAGCGGCCGGCGCCGTGCTGCTCGGGAAGACGAATATGACGGAGTGGGCGAACGGCATGTCGGAATCGATGTGGGCCGGATACAGCGCGAGAGGAGGGCTTGTGCTGAACCCTTACGGACCTTGGAGCGTATTCGTGGGCGGGTCCAGCTCCGGGTCGGCCGCCGCCGCCGCTGCCAGCTTCGCCGCCGCTGCGGTCGGAACGGAGACGTCCGGATCGATTGTGAGCCCGTCGAGCTACAATTTTGTCGTCGGCATCAAGCCGACGGTCGGGCTCGTCAGCCGGTCCGGCATCATTCCGCTGTCGCTCAGTCAGGATACGGCAGGCCCGATTGCCCGAACTGTGAAGGACGCGGTTATTCTGCTCGGCGCGCTGGCGGGCGTCGATCCGCGGGACGAGGCCACGCTGGCAAGCCGCGGACAAGCTTTCGACGATTATACGCCGTTTCTGGATACGGCGTTTATCTCGCGAGCAAGAATCGGCATACCGCGCTACTATTGTGCCGATATGGACGAAGCGCCGCTGGCTATTCTGAAATCCGCAATTGACGCGCTTCGCGGACTGGGGGCGACGATTGTCGATCCGGTCGCGCTGCCTTGCGAGGGGACGGAGTGGGACCGCAACGTCGTCCGCTATGAATTCAAGCGAGGGCTTAACGATTATTTGGCACGGCTGCATGAAGCCGTTCCCGTACGATCGTTAAAGGACATTATTGAATTTAACGAACGGCATGCGGAGCGGGCGCTGAAATACGGACAAGGCGGACTTATTCGTTCGGAGGAAACGAGCGGCACGCTGACGGACGACGAATACGCGCACGGACTGTGCTTCAATCGGGTAATGTCGCGCGAGCGGGGAATCGATTGCGCGCTGCGGGAGCACGGGCTGGACGCGCTGCTGTTTCTCGGTCACTGCGGCTCGGATATTGCGGCCAGAGCCGGATACCCGCTTATTACCGTTCCGGCTGGCTACGCCGACGACGGGCGAATGTCGAAGGGCGGTTACGTGACCGACGGACCGTACGGAATTACGTTCGCCGGAACGGCGTTCAGCGAGCCGACGCTTATTGCGCTGGCGTACGGATTCGAGCAAGCGACGCAGCGCCGTTTTCCTCCCAAGCTTGGCTGAGCCCGGAGACGCAAGCATCGGTGTATGCCATTGCCCGAGCGGTCCGATGGCGGGTCCGCCCGGAATAAAAGATTTTATAATCATTTAATAGAATGCGCGTGTCGACCTCTGCTGCGATCTGTCGAAAACACGCGCTTGCAACGCGATCGTTCCTAGCATTTCGAACTTGTAAATGATAGGATAGACAGGTAGGTTAATTAGGAGAATTATGGAGGAATTACTGGCGTGAAATTACAAGCAGCCAAATGGATCATGACCCCGATGCTGGCAGCGGCCCTGCTGCTTGCTCCCGTAGCGGGAGCAACGTCGACCGCACATGCCGCACAATCTTCCGCAGCCTCGGCAACTGCGGCGCAGTCGCAAATTTCCGTCGTTCTGGACGGCGCCAAGCTGAAGCTTGACCAGCCGCCTTATACGGTAGGCGGCACGACGCTGGTTCCGATGAAGCCGATTTTTGACGCATTGGGCGCCCGCGTCTCATGGGAGCAAAGCACGAAGACGGTCATCGCGCGCAAAGGAACGACGACCGTATCGCTCCAGGTTGGAGCGAAGACGGCCGTTCTGAACGGGTCGAGCGTGAAGCTGGACGTCCCGGTTCAAGTGAAGAACGGCACGACCTTCGTCCCGATTCGGGTCGTAAGCGAATCGTTCGGCGCCGAAGTGAAATGGAATGCGCAGAAACGGCAAATCGCAATCCGGTCGAAGGAAGCGATTCAGCAAGCCCAGCGGGAACAATGGGAGCAAGCGCGGCGGGCCAGCATTCTGACGACGGGCCAGAACGTGGCGCTGAACGACGAGAAGGTCGTTATGATTCAGACGGACCTTGGTCAAGGCAGCGGCGTTGTTATCGGCGATCAGGATATTTTGACCAACTATCATGTGATGGATGAAGCAAAGTCGGCCAACGCGGTGACGGTTAACGGCGATACGTTCGAGGTGGAAGGCGTTGTCGTAAGCAGCGAAGAAGCGGATCTTGCGATCATTCGGACGAAAAAGCCGCTGAACATCGATTCCGTCGAGTTCGGCTGGTCGTTTGACCTGAGCAAAGGCGATCCGGTTCTTGCAATCGGCAGCCCGCTCGGCGTACAAAATACGGCAACGGAAGGCATCGTCAGCAACTTTACTTACGAAGGCGACGTCGAGTACATCCAGTTCAGCGCTCCGATCGATCACGGCAGCTCTGGAGGCGGCTTGTTCAATCAATACGGCGAGCTGATCGGCATTACGACTTCCGGCCTCGACGGAACGAATGCCGATATCAACTTCGCGGTCTCGGTCTATAACATTTGGGATTTGCTCGACGAGCTTGAAGCGAATCCGGACGTTAAGCCCGCTTTCCTCAAGTCGAAGCTGCCGGATACGCTGGACAATCTGTCTTCGACGCAGCTTGCCAAGTTCATGAACGACAACTTCGGGTCCATCTCCACGTCGGACGGCCAAGCGAGGCTGGGCGATTGGAATGTGACGATCGGCTCCGACGGCTGGGTTCAAATGGAGACGGCGATCGATTATTCGTTCTACACGATCTACGGAGAGAAGTCGAAGCAGCAGCTTGGCGAGTGGACGCTCATGAACGGATACGAAATTCGCAAAAGACTGACCGATAAAACGGTCAGAATCGTCATCAATTTCGATCGTGTCGTCGACTTCGAGCCGCGCGGATACAAGCCGGAAGAAGTAACGAGAACGGAAGACGGCAAATGGCGGATCAAGTTCCCGATCGTGAACTATCAAGGCAACGCAGGCGCGGCGCTGTTGAACATTCGATAGCACTTATATTTTTTATTAGAGAAGGGCTGTCCCGTTGGGACGGCCCTTCTGTTATTGGTGGATAGATTCAGGCAGGCTGGCGAGAAAGAATGGACAGTCTGATCTGAGCACAACGAATAAACGCCCCTCAGAGGCGTTTATTTCGTTCGAAACCTTGCACGTATTTGGATAAGTGCTCCTCAAAGTTACTTAATCGCTCACTAGATGCTGGACAGTAACGTTGGTTTAAGGATTAGGAGTCCGTGTCAGACTCTTAATCGGGAATTGAATGGTTTGTGAATGAAATAAAGGTCTGTGCCGGGATCTTATTTCACGAGAGACATGTGGCTTCCCCCTCTATAGGCGTCATTCCGCCCAGACGAATCAGCGGGCTTCCCGACATTCTGAATATACGATGCACAGGGCTCAAGGCTGTAAAGCAATCGGTTCTAGTTCATTATTCTCGTCTCCTGTAAAGCAATCGGCTCTTTCGTTATTACGGGAGGGCAAATATAAAGTCTGAGCGTACGAGGGCAAGAGTGCCTAAAGGAGAGCGTATCCCGAAGGGAGGGAAAGCGAGAAATAGCAGGGCGGGGGGAAGAACGGCGAGCAGAAGGCGGGCGATTGAACAATGCTAGGTACGCAGGAGGTGGAGCGGGTCCCGACAGGGACGGCAAGCGGTGCGGAAGTCAGAAGCGGCTAGAATCGTCTTGCGGGAGTCCAGAGGGCGGAGCCCCCTGGGGCCCTCCCTTTGAAGGGAGGGGTTGGGCGGGTAGAACAATTACGATATTCTCGTCCGGAAGCCGAACAAATTAAGAAACTTTTTCTTCGCGCCCTGATGTCGCTGAGAGCGGGGCATAAAGAACGGCGACGTTAAGCCGGAGCCGGGAGAGCTTGTCTGCGCGCGCGGTTCCGAGCTTGCGCCGGCTGTCGCGAAGTCGTAAGCGTCGGCCGAGCCGAGAGCGAAGCCGTCCGGGTCGAAAGGATTGACGCCCTCGCCCGGATCAAGATCGTCTTCGTCGATGCCCTCGTCTTGCGCGCCGTATGGAAATCCGAGCACTTCCATCGCGAGCGTCATCAAGTCGTCGGAGCCGTTCTCGCGGCCGGCCGGCCTCATGTATACCGGAACTTCATCGGCGTCCGCAAGCTCAATTCCGATACCGTCCATGTTCAGACTGGCGGAAGCGGACAGGTCATCCGCTATGCGGTCAATGAAAGGAGCGGACGGGCCATCCGTCATGCCGTCAATGGACGAAGCGGATACGACGGTCTCGGCAGCCGGTTCGGCCTCCGTATCCGCGCCGCCGTCGTCCGCTGCGGCAACCGTCACCGGCGCAGAGCCGCCGCCGACCAAGGAAGCGGCTATTGCTTGCACCTGCTCCGAGAGGGCGGCGTTCAACGCAGCCGCGGCCAACCGTTCCGCGCTGACAAGCGTCTCGGACGATGCGAGAGTTCCTCCCGCCGCGACCTCGATCCCAGTCTCGTCGGCGTCTTCCATCACAAAGGCGCTTTCCGTCATCTCCTCCCTCATCGTCACGGCGTCGTTCTGTGCGTCCGGCCGCTCGCGCATGGCGGCCTCGGCCGCTTTCGTTCTGGCAATGGTCGACGCCGCGCTTGCTTCCAACTGCGCGCGAGCCGCCTGCACTTGAATCAAATAAACCTCGAACTCCTCGATTCTCGCGGCGATTCGTTCGCTATATTGCTGCAGCTCCTGTATCATCCCATACAACAGCTTCATCGTAAGCTTGGGAGGCTGTTCGGCGTTGTCCTGATCCTTCTTGGCTTCCTTCCCATACGGCGACTCCGACACTACCGGTTCCTTCTCCGTCCACTCGCGTTCCATCACGGCAAGGCCTCCTTCAGCGATATTCGAGACGCCTGTCGTGAGCGTCTCTAACAGCTTGTCCTTATCGTATCGCAATCGACAAGGGAAGGCTGTCGAAGCATGCTGTCGGCTCGTCGGAACATTTGCGGCACTATGTGGCAGCAGACGGCCTCTCTCTTCTATTTCATGCACGAAAAATGGTACAATAACGCTTGACACGTATTTTTGAACGAGTAGAGAGGGTTTGTGCGTTATGAACATCGTATTGGCGACGCTGAATGCCAAGTATATACACACCTCGCTTGCGCTTCGCTGCTTGAAGGCGTTCGCAGAGAAGGATTTTCCGAATATCGAGATTGCCGAATATACGATTAAGGATCCCGCGATGAACATCGTGTCGGATCTGTTCGCCCGGCGTCCGGCCGTGGTCGGCTTCTCCTGCTATATTTGGAACATCGAAGAGACGATTGTCGTGATCGACATGCTGCGTAAAATTATGCCGGAGGTCAAGATCGTCCTCGGCGGTCCGGAAGTCAGCTACGACACCGAATTCTGGATGGAGCGCATCCCGCAGGTCGACTTTATCGTCGTCGGCGAAGGCGAGGAGACGTTCCACCATCTGCTGCTGGAGCTTCGGAGCACGCGCAAGTATCATCTCGTCTTTGGTCTTGCTTATCGCAAGGAGCGGGAAGGTAAGAGCGAGATCCTCGTCAACCCGGGCCGTCCGAAGCTCGATCTGGCGTCGCTGCCGTCGCCGTACCGGTTCGCCGAGGACATTCCGACGCTCGGCAACCGCGTCGTCTATTTCGAGACGAGCCGCGGCTGTCCGTTCAGTTGTCAGTTCTGCTTGTCGAGCATCGAGGTCGGCGTTCGTTATTTCGATATCGAGCGGACGAAGGCGGACATTATTTATTTGATCGACAGCGGCGCGAAGCTGATTAAGTTCGTCGACCGGACGTTCAACATTAAACGCGATTACGCGCTGGAGATGTTCCGGTTTCTAATCGAGAACCATCGCGGCTGCGTGTTCCAATTCGAGATTACGGCCGATATTATGCGTCCCGAGGTGCTCGATTATTTGGCGGAGCACGCGCCTCCGGGCGTTTTCCGGTTCGAGATCGGCGTACAGTCGACGAACGACATTACGAACGAGGCGGTCAAGCGGCGCCAGAACTTTACGAAGCTGACGCGCACCGTCACGAAGGTGAAGGAATCCGGCAAAATCGATCAGCATCTCGATCTGATCGCCGGTCTGCCGCACGAGGACTACGACACGTTCCGCAAAACGTTTAACGACGTGTTCGCGCTCCGTCCCGAGGAGCTGCAGCTCGGCTTTCTGAAAATGCTGCGCGGCACTGGCATGCGCATCGACGCGGAGAAGCACGGCTATGTCTACATGGACCGCGCGCCGTATGAAATTCTTGGCAACGATCTGCTGCCGTTCGCGGATATCGTCCGCATCAAGCGGGTCGAGGACGTGCTGGAGAAATATTGGAACGCCCACCGGATGGATCATACGCTGCTGTACCTTGTCGAGCGCGTATTCCCGTCGCCGTTCGATTTCTTCCAATCGTTCGGCGATTATTGGGAGGAACGCGGCTGGCAGCGGATCGGCCATCAGTTGGAGGACCTGTTCTCCCGTCTCTGGTCGTTCCTGAACGACCGCGGCGCGGAAGCGTCGGAAGGACGTCTCGATCCCGATGTGACGCTCGGCTTCATGAAGCTCGATTATTTCCTCCAGCACAAATACAAGCCGCGCAAAATATGGTGGGATTTCGCGATGGACAAGGCGGAGTGGAGCGGCTGGATGAAGCGGCTGTCCGAGCGGCCGCAGGACGTATCGGGCGGGTTCGCCTCGCTTGGCTTTGCCGACAAGGAGCTGCATAAGCATGCTGTTATCGACCGCGTTCCGTTCGATCTGGAACGGTATTGGTCGGCGGGGGAGATCGACAAGACTGCGGAATCGATCGTCGTAATGATCTATCAGGGCGAGAATTCGGCCGGCAAGCCGTATGCGCTGCGCATCGGCCGGAACGAGACGCCGCTGCAGGCGCAGTCGGTGAACGAATAGGGCGGCAGCGTTTCCGTACGCGGAGCTGCGTTAGAGCGGGTCAACCGCCCGTACGATACGGGCGGTTGACTTTTTTCTCGTAGAGAGGGAGGAATGGCGATGAGAAGCGAACGTGAAATGATGGCGCTTATTCTCGGCTTTGCGCAGGAGCGGGAGGACGTGCGAGCCGTTATATTGAACGGATCGCGTGTCGATGCGAACGCTAGGCCCGACATTTTTCAAGACTATGACGTCATCTATGCCGTGACGGATGTCGGTCCGTTCGTGCATGACTTTAGCTGGCTTGACCGGTTCGGCGAGCGGATCATTATGCAGACGCCCGACTTGATGGACGAGCCGGATCGAACGGCATGGGACAAGTTTACGTTTCTGATGCAGCTCGCCGACGGCAACCGGATCGATCTTACGCTTCGCGCCTCAAGCCGAATGGCGGACTGCGAGCATGAAAGCTTAAGCGTCGTCGTGCTCGATAAGGACGGAACGATCGGACCGCTTCCGCCGCCGTCCAACGCTGACCACTTGACCAAGCCGCCGACGGCGGTCCGGTTCGCCAACTGCTGCAACGAGTTCTGGTGGGTGAGCACTTACGTAGCCAAAGGGTTGTGGCGGCGCGAGCTGCCTTACGCCATGTACATGCTCGATCATCCGGTTCGGGATATGCTGATCCGTATGCTGCAATGGCATATCGGCATCCGGACAGATTTCACAGCGGACTCCGGCAAGAACGGCAAATTTTTCGAGCGGCATCTGGAGCCGCGTCATTGGGAGGCTTTTGCCGCGACCTACTCGGATGCCGATTACGAGCATATTTGGACGGCGCTGTTCACGATGGCGGACCTGTTCCGCGACGTCGCGACCGATGTCGCCGAGCACTTCAGCTATAGCTATCCGCTCGAAGACGACCGCCGCGTCTGGAAGCATCTTCAGCATGTCCGGTTCCTTCCGCCGGATGCGAAGGGCGTCTACCGCTCCAACTAATAACGAAGGCCCGCCTGCAAATAGGCGGGCCTTTCGTCAGAGCAGAGCATCGAGAAAGCTCGTTGCCTTGCTGCCTATCTATATCGGTTGCCCAATTTGCGCCGGTTCGATCAAGTGCGCTTGTCCGGCATAGGGCGACTGACGCTTCTTTCGCGCCGCTCATGCGGGCTCATTGTGCACTGCTGGTGCTGGTCAACCGCTTGGCGAGATTGTGTAATAAGAGTCCGGCACATGCGCTTATTTTAGTCGCTAACGATTAATTCCCGATTAAGCGTCTCGCACGGACTTCTAATCCTTAACTCAACGTTACTCTCCAAGCATATCGCGAGCGATTAAGCGGCCTTTCGAAGCACTTATTCGACCTCGTGCGAGGTTTCAAACGAAATAAGCACCTCTGAAGGGAGTCTGAAGGGGGCTTATTTCGTTCGGTTCTAATGCCCCTGTCCGCCTTGTCCTTCAGGCTCTTCGCCATGCTTGATGTCGAGCATCACATCCCGGCTCCAGGAGCCTTTCGCTATTCTGGCGGCGCCGAAGCAGAAGATTGCATATAAGCCGAGCGTCAGTGCGTTTCGGAGCATCGTCTCGGGAATCATGCCGCCGATCGTCTCGCGAAGCAGGCTGATCGCATGCGTGAACGGCATGAAGGGACTGATGGCCTGAAAGAACGGCGACGTCGTGCTGACAGGAAAGGTGGCGCCGGAGCTCGACATTTGCAGCACAAGCAGCACCATCGCAATGCCGTTGCCGACTTGCCCGAATATCGAGCGCAGCGTGAAGATGATGGCGACGAACACGAAGCTGATGAACATGGCGGACAGGACGAAGCCGATCGGATTCGCGGCCTGAACATGAAGCAGCAGCAGGATGCCTACAGCGGCGATCAGCGCCTGAAACTGGCCGATCGTGACGAACGTGAGCAGCCTGCCGAAATAGAGCTGGTATTTCCGGTAATCGCGCCGGGCGCCGGTCACCTCTACGGGCAGAGCGGTCGTCAGAATCGTTCCTCCTACCCAGAGCGCCAGCATCGTATACAGCGGCGTCATCGCCGTGCCGTAATTCGGAATCGGATAAATGCGTTTCGTCTCCAGCTTGACCGGATCGGCGAGGAAGCGGCTCCCTTTCTGCGGGTCGTGCAGCAGAAAAGCAATCAGCTCGTTTAAGTCGACGTCGCCGTTCTCGAACTTGCGGATGCGATCGGCCGCCGCGTGCACCGCGCGCTCGAACTCGGGCAGCTCGTTGCGCGCCAAGTCCGCCGACTTGCGAATGACTTCCTCTACGACGGGCAGCTTCTCTTGAACGAGCTCGGCCGCCTGCTTGAAGTCCGCTTCCAGCGCGGGCAAGTCGTTCCGGACGAAATCGGCGGCCTGCCCGATTCGGCGCTGGACGGCGGGCAGCTTGTTGCGGACGAACGCATCGGCCGTATCGATGCCTTGCACGGCCTCGGCCGCTTTGCTGCGCGCATCGGCATGGATCGTCTGGATGCGGTCTCGGAGGGCGGCCAGCTTTTCTTCGAGAGCGTCCAATTGCTTCGCGTTATCGCTTGCTTCCGCTTGCGCTTCGGCGGCCGTTCGGAGATCGTCCGCCGCTTGCTTCAATTGAGCGTCGGCAGCGGTCAACTGCGTCTCGATTCCGGCGATAAGATCGACGGCCTGCCGAATATCGGCCAGATGATCGTGCAGCGCCGTGATGGTTTCGCCGGCTTCCTTAATAAGCGGCAGGCTCGCCTGCGCCTTCAACACGCTGTCCGCGGCCTGATGAAGCTCGGCGGCGCGCTGCTGCAGCGCGATGACTTTGTCCGCTTTGCTCCGCAGTGCCGGCAGCTTCTTCTCAAGCGCGATCGCGGCGTTTCCCATCGCCTCGATTTGCGGCAGCGCCTTCTCCAGCTCCAATAGGCCGGATACGACCTTCTGGATCGTCGGAAGCTGCTGCTGCAGCTCGACGCCGGCCGTATGGAAGGCGGTAAGGATAGCATCGGCAACCGTCTGGGTGAACGCCTCGCTTATTTGCGCCGTGACGGCGGTAACGCCCGACGCGGCAATTTTGGGCGTCACCGCGTTCAGCTTCTCGTTCACGGCGAACTCGATGACCGGCTGCTGCGGCGAAGCCTCCATAATGCTGACGAGCTTCTCGGAGAAGTCGGCGGGAATGACCATATAGGCGTAATAATCGCCGCGCTTTACGCTTTGCTCCGCTTCCTGCCGGTTAACGAAGGTCCAGCCGAGCTTGCGGTTGCCGCTTAAGCTTTGAACCGTTTCCTTGCCGATGTTGACCGGCTTCCCCTGTACGGTCGCGCCGATATCCTCGTTGACGACGGCGACCCGGATGCCGGACGTATTGTTGTACGGGTCCCAGACCGCCTTGATGTTGATCCACGCGTAGGCGGAAGGCAGCAGCATCAGCCCAACCACCAGAACGGCGAGGGAACGGGCTTTGAACATGCTGCGTACGTCCGCCCAATAAATCCGAACGATATTCCGCATCGTCGGCCTCCTGTCGACTGGTTTTATTTGACCGTATCTCTATCATTGTTTTCCGAACGCTATCCGGCTAACCAATCATTCCATTAAAAAAGCAGCGGGCTCCGCGCCGAGGCGGAATCCGCTGCTTATAAGCATTCGATGCGATGCCAGCTAGCGCGCGCTGGGCTCGAACATTTCCAGCAGCTCGCCGTCCGGACCGTAGAAGAAGAAATAACGTCCGCCGTCCGGCAGCGTCGTCATTTCCGTGTCGCGCAGCGGCACTTGCAGCTCCTTGATGCGAGCGAATTCGGCCTCGACGTCGTCGACCGTGAACGCCAGATGATGCACGCGGCCTTCTGCCGGCAGCTCGCCGTTATAGCCTTCGATCAGCTCGACCTCGGTATCTTCATGTCCTGCGAAAGCGAGAAAGGCGAGACGGATAACGCCATTCGTATGCGTCATCGTCTTGCGGTGCTCCAAGCCGAGCACCTTCGTATAAAATTCAACGGATTTCTCAATATTGCGTACCATAACGCCGACATGCTCCAATTTGCGAATTGCCATAACCATATTCCTCCCCATTAAACGATGTATTAGTTCGATTGCGGCAGCCGGCAATGAATCGTCAAGCGACCGGCGTGCCGTTCGGAACCGGCTCGTCCGGACGGAGCAGCGCGACGTCTCCTTCACCCGGCACGCCGCCGAGGACAAGCACCTCGGAAGCGTAGCCCGCGATCTTGCGAGGCGGGAAATTGACGATGGCCGCCACTTGCCGGCCAATTAGCGATTCCGGCGAATACCGGCGCGTAATTTGGGCGCTGGAGCGCTTTACGCCAAGCTCCCCGAAGTCGATCGCAAGCTTGATGGCGGGCTTGCGCGCCTCGGGGAACGGAGCGGCCTCTACGATTGTGCCGATCCGAATGTCCAGCTTATGCAGGTCTTCCAATGTTGCCATTCCGATGGTACCTCCAGTTCGTCATTTGCGGCTTCGCTCGACGGCGATCAAATAAGGCGCCGCCGGCTTTTGCGCCATGCGGTACAGAACCGCTTGTCCGGCTGCGGCCGGAAGCGCCGCCGCCCAGCCTGCGACCGCTTCGGCCTCGTCTTCGCCGCCGGGATGTCCGGGGTAGAGGACGCAAGTGAGCACGCCGCCCGGCTTCAGCAGCCCGATTGCCGCTTCCAGCGCGGCAATCGAGCTGTCCGGCCGCGTGATGACGGACGGGTCGGCGCCGGGCAAATAGCCGAGATTGAACATGATCGCCGCAATGCTGCCCGCGTGAGCAGGCAGCACATGATTGCGCATACGTTCATGACTGTCCAGCACGAGCCGAACGTCTGGCATCCGCCCTTCTTCCTCCAGCGGCGCGAGTCGGTCGCGGGTCGCGGCGAGCGCCGCTTCCTGAATGTCGAACGCGTAGACCGTTCCGCGCTTGCCGATCAGCTCCGCTAGAAAGCGGGTGTCGACGCCGTTGCCAGCCGTCGCGTCGACGACCGCATCGCCGGGCGACACCCGCTCGCGCACCCATTGGTGAGCCGTGCTTAATACGGACAGAAAGCCCATCCGGCGCTCACCCTTCCCAGAGGCGGCCCTGCCACGTATTGCGGCGGGCGAGCTCCGCGTCGATCGCGTTAAGCACTTCCCACTTTTTGAGACTCCACATCGGGCCAATCAGCAGGTCGCGCGGCGCATCGCCGGTCAGACGATGCACGATCATCTCCGGCGGCAGCAGCTCCAGCGAGTCGACGATCAGCTTGATATATTCGTCCTGCTCCAGGAATTGCAGCAAGCCGGCTTCGTATTGCTTGACCATCGGCGTCTTGCGCATAAGATGAAGCAGATGGATCTTAATGCCCTGCACATCCATCTTGGACACCGCGCGCAGCGTCTCCATCATCATCTCGTGCGTTTCCTGCGGCAAGCCGTAAATAATATGCGCGCACACGCGAATGCCGCGCGCGCGAAGGCGGCGGACGGCATCCTCGTAGCAAGCCGTATCGTGCGCCCGATTAATGAGCGTGGAGGTCGATTCGTGAATCGTCTGCAATCCCATCTCCAGCCACAGATACGTGCGCTCGTTCAGCTCGGCCAAATAATCGATAACGTCGTCCGGCAGGCAGTCCGGCCTCGTCGCAATCGACAGACCGACTACGCCGGGCTGCTCCAGAATGACTTCGTAATATTCCCGCAGCTCCTCGACCGGCGCGTACGTATTCGTATAGGCCTGAAAGTAGCCGATATATTTCGCATTCGGCCATTTCTGATGCTGACGGTCGCGTATCGTATTGAACTGCGTGACGAGATCGTCCCGTCTTCTGCCTGCGAAGTCACCGGAGCCCCGCGCGCTGCAGAACGTACAGCCGCCCTTCGCGATCGAGCCGTCGCGGTTCGGGCAGGTGAAGCCTGCGTCGAGCATCACTTTAAACACTTTCTCGCCGAACTGCTCCCGCATCTCGTAATTCCATGTATGAAACCGTTTGTCGCTCCACAGTACAGGCTGGCTCGGCACAACGGCGCCGCTTGCTATTGTCATATGAACTCCTTCTTCGCTCTCGATAGTTCCCGGGAATGCCCGCTTCTATTTATTGTAGCGAAATTCGGCGCGGATTGCCATGTTCGGCTAAAGAGAGAGGAGCGCAATCGACTGGAAAAAAGAATGGCCCAAATCTCGGTTTCCTCTTGCAATACCTTACATGATATGTTAAATTAAAAATGCGACAAATCAATGAAAACAACTTCCCTCCTTCCGACACAACGCCTGAGATAGATTGTCGATTTTCTGGAAATCCTATAGAAAAAATCGATGAGGTGATGCGCGATGAATAACGGATTAAAAATTCCGCATGGCGAAGACAAAGTAAAAGTTGAACTGACGATTAAAGAATTGATGGTGCTGGCCGGTACGCGTTTTCCGAATAATCATGTCATTGAAGTGAGCGCTCGCAAGAAGCTGAATGAAGTGCTGGAGCAGGCTTACGAGCTTGAGTCCAGCGGCCGCGATTCGTCGTCTTACGGATACATGAGCTAAAAAGATCGGCTAATGAACATAGAGGACAGTCCGTGCGAATGCGCCGGACTGTCTTTCATTTTGCGCCAGACTCTTTACTTTCGGGTTGTTCTTCGTCACAATAGGGACTAGTTTTGATGTGGAGGACGAAAGACGATGCGCTTACGCGGAAGAAAAGGAATCAGAGAAAGTTTGGAGAGCCAGCCGGAACTGGTCGTGCTGGACGGAACGCAATACAAAGGCCGTTGGAACGAATTTTTCGGCAACGACCGCCCGATCTATGTCGAGCTTGGCATGGGCAAAGGACAGTTCATCAGCACGATGAGCTATCGCAATCCGGATATTAACTACATCGGCGTGGACATGTACGACGAGCTTATTCGGCGCGGCAGCGAGAAGGCTCGCCGCATTTGGGCCGAGAAGGGCGTGGACAGCCCGCCGAATCTGGCGCTGCTGCGCGCCAACATCGAAGGGATCGAGGAGATATTCGCGGAAGACGAGCTGGAACGCATTTATTTGAATTTCAGCGATCCTTGGCCGAAGGCTAAGCATGCGCGCCGCCGGCTGACGCATCCCCGCTTCGTCGCCAAATATATGGAAGCGTTGAACGACCGCGGCGAAATTCATTTCAAGACCGATTCGCAGTCGCTGTTCGAATACTCGCTTAACAGCTTCGCCGAGATGGAGCTGCTAACGCGCAACATTTCGCTGAACCTGCATAAGGACGAATTGCGCGACGATCTGGTGCCGACGGAATACGAGATGAAGTTCTACGAGCGCGGGCAAAACATTCACCGCATCGAGGTGCTCATCGGCGAGCAGGCGATTGCCGCATGGCGCAGCGAGAAACGCAGCGCCGCAGCCGCTGAAGCGGCCAGAGAAGCGCAGCGCTCGGACGACGATGCCGACGACGAATCGGAAGACGGCGAAGCATAAAGCAAGTCCTTCTTCTACAACGGCAGCAGCGTTATCGCTCCCGCCCCCGCGGCGGACCCGAGCAAAGCGCCGGCTGCGACGTCGGAAGGGTAATGCAGGCCAAGGTACATGCGGGACCATGCAACGGACAATCCGAGCAGCATGGCGAGCGGCAGCAGCAGGCTAGCCGCCGACGATAGTCCGGCCAACTGCATGACCGGGACGAGCCAAGCGAAGACCGCCGTCGTATGACCGGACGGGAAGGAAGAATCCCGGAGCGGATTGCGGCACGCATTAATGTGCGGAAGCTTCTGGTAAGGACGAAGCCTGCGGAACCGCCTCTTCATAACCGCAACGGGCAGATGGCTTACGATGACGGCCGCGATGCATTGCCATCCGGCGATGCTCCATGCGGCCGTTCCGGCCAGCGCCGCCAGCAAAGCGGTGCCGAGCGTGAAGGAAGCGCCGCCCGCATGGGTAACGGTGCTCAGCCAAGTGCCCAGTCCTTTTTGCAGCGCGCGGTGCTCCGGTCTGCGATTGGCGATCATGAGCAGTTGATGATCGCGGGAACGAAGCCAGCCTAACATACGCTCCATAACGCCACCTCCGATATTGATTCTTGACCGCTTCGCGCTGCGAAGCGGTTTTTTGCGATGCCGCCGCCGTGGCTTAACGCAAGCGTAGCATCCATTTATTCGCGCTGTATCAACGTGGTGCAAAGCGGATATTAATCAACCTTTAAAGCGGCGTTGATGCCGGGAAAACAGTGGCTCGCTACATTGTAGTCATGCCGTCGTTTCTGTTGCGTACAATGAGTGCTGAGGGAACAGTCATGCGGCCAAATCGGGTTAAACGGAGGCGATCGTCATGCGTTTAGCGATTTTTACCGACACGTACGAGCCCGAGGTGAACGGCGTTGCCCGAACGCTGGGCCGTTGGGTCGAATATTTGCGCCGTCAAGGGATCGAGGCCTCGGTATTTGCGCCGGACCCGGCTGCGGGCGGACCGCCGCGGCAATCGTCGATTCACGTTCGGCGGTTTGCGTCCCTTCCTTTCTTTCTATACCCGGAATGCAGGCTGGCGCTGCCTAATCCCGTTCACGTCCGGCGGGCGCTCCAAAGCTTCAAGCCTACGCTTATTCATGTGGCAACGCCGTTCAATATGGGGCTGTTCGGCATTCACTATGCCAAGAAATACCGCATTCCGTTAGTCGCGTCTTATCATACGCACTTCGACAGGTACTTGTCGTTTTACAATTTGCAATGGATGGTAAAGATGTTATGGAGGTACATGGAGTGGTTCCATCAGGAATGCCGGGCAATATTCGTGCCGTCCCCGTCGACCAAGGCGGAGCTGTCCGCAAGAGGCTGGCGCGAGGACCGGCTGCACGTATGGCCGAGGGGCATTCAGCCGGAGCAATTTTATCCCGGGGCCAATCGTTCGGAGGTGCTTGAATCGCTGGGGCTCGAACCGGACCGGTTCGTCGTGCTGTACGTCGGCCGGCTGGCGCCGGAGAAAGATGTCGGAACGGCGATCGAAGCGTTCGACAAGTTCCGGCGGAGCGTCTGTCCGGAAGCGTTCATGCTCATCGCCGGAGACGGTCCCTCGGCTCACGAGCTGGAGGAAAGATGCGCCAGAGACCGGCTTCCGGTCAAGTTTCTCGGATTTGCGTCATTGCCTCTGCTTAGGGAATTGTATGCTTCGTCGGACGTTTTCTTGTTTCCGTCGGCGACCGAGACGTTCGGCAACGTCGTGCTGGAGGCGATGGCCTGCGGCGCGCCTGTCGTGTGCGCATCGGCCGGAGGAGTAGCCGACACGGTATCGCACGGCGTCAACGGATTGCTGTGCGAGCCGGGCAGCGCCGAGGCGTTCGCCGGAGGGCTGGAGCGGCTGTACCGCGATCCGGACGAGCGGCGCGGCTTGGCGGCCCGAGGAATTGCTTACGGCCGGAATCAGTCGTGGGACACAATATTCGGGCGGCTGCTGTCGCAATTTCTGCTCGTCCAATCGGGAGGCACGGGCACAAGGTTTCACCGTTTCGTCACATGAGGGGGATAAAGGAACGGAACTAAAGTCTCCGTTCGTTCGTTAACAAGTACGTAAGCATTAAAAACGCCGCATTTGGATGAAAATAAGGGGGAAGTCAACGTAATACGAGGGATTGCCGATATTCCTTTGAAGTGAAAGCGTTTTTCCTGCCAACGAAGCCGATATTGACGTTTATTCGGTTTTTGACAAAGCGGTCCATACAGTGCAAAATTCACTAGGACCGAGTAAGGAACGTCGTTTAAGCCGGCATTCGTACCAAAAAAGAAAACAGAGAGAAAAAACAAAAAAAAAGGGCAAGTATTAAAATTGGGGTCTCAAGGGGGCAAATTTATTCATGATTAATGTTTTGGTGATGGCGTTTCAGGTGTTCCTGGCGTTCGTCGGCGTCTATCAGTTCGTGCTGGCGTTGTTCGGGATTTACCGGAAAAGGCAGAAGCGCCGTCATGAACCGAAGAAGTCGTTCGCGGTGCTCGTCGCCGCGCATAACGAGGAACAGGTCGTAGGCGCGCTGATCGAGAACCTGATGAAGCTGGACTATCCGAAGGAGATGTATGACATCTTCGTCATTTGCGACAATTGCACGGACGGTACGGCGGACATTGCCCGCAGCTACGGCGTTCACGCCTGCGTACGGAACAATTCGACGCTGCGCGGCAAAGGCTACGCCATCGAGTGGATGCTGAAGGAGCTGTGGAGCATGCCGCGCCAATATGACGCAGTCGTCATGTTCGATGCGGACAATTTGTGCAACAGCGACTTCCTGCGGTTGATGAACGACGATCTGTGCGAAGGCCATCAAGTGATTCAAGGCTACCTCGATACGAAAAATCCGAACGACTCGTGGGTGACGGCTGCTTACGGCATTACGTACTGGTACTGCAACCGTCTGTGGCAACTGTCCCGCCGCAATCTGAAAATGGCGAACTTCCTCGGGGGAACGGGCATGTGCTTCGATTCCAGACTTCTCAAGGAAATGGGCTGGGGAGCGACAAGCCTCGTCGAGGATCTGGAGTTTACGATGCGCTGCATTCAGCGCGGGGTCCATCCCGTGTTGAACTACGACGCTAAAGTATATGACGAGAAGCCGGTTACGTTCCGTGCGTCCGCACGCCAGCGTCTGCGCTGGATGCAGGGCCATTTCAACGTGGCGCGCCACTACTTTTTTCCGTTGCTGTGGGCAAGCGTGAAGGAGCGCAACTTCGTCAAGTTCGACGCGGCGCTGTATTCCATTTCCGTATACAACACGTTCATCGGGTTCTTAATGACGTTCATGCTGTGGGGAGACAATATCATTCCGGCGGACAACGTGTTCGGCTCGATATACGAATATATGCCTTGGTGGGTAGCGGCTGTTGCGATTACCGCATCCGTCGTCATGTTCCCGCTGGCGCTCGTGCTTGAAAATGTCCGCAACTGGCGGATGTATGCCCATCTGCTGACGCTGCCGTTCTTCTTGCTGTCGTGGTGGCCGATTACGTTCTATGCGTTCTTCACGCAGAACAACAAGCAGTGGAGCCATACGCAGCATACGCGCGTCATCCGGCTGGAGGAAGTTCGGAGCAAGCAGGGCTAAAGCTGCCGGGAGAAAGCGGTTGACGCCGGCTGCCCGCTATGCTATAGTAGTCAGGTGACAGTTTTAAACTTATCGCTTTAAGTAGAGGCACCCGCTTCTCACCTGAACGGCATCGAGCCGGCTGGTTATGCGACCTATCGAACATGAAGCACGCTCATCGGATGATGGCGTTGCGCTAACGAATGGTTATGGCATGCGGGTCCTGACGGGCCCGCATTTTTATTGCGTGGAAACTAATATTTGGAGGTGGCACGTTATTAGCAGAGAACATCAGATCAATGACGAAATCCGGGCGCGCGAGGTTCGTATAGTCGGACCGGAAGGCGAGCAAATCGGGATTAAGCCGATCCGCGAGGCGCTTCAGATGGCAATCGATGCAAGCATGGATCTCGTCAATGTCGCACCGCAAGCGAAACCGCCGGTATGCCGGATTATGGACTACGGCAAGTTCCGCTACGAGCAGCAGAAGAAAGAAAAGGAAGCGCGCAAAAACCAGAAGATCGTCGATCTGAAGGAAGTGTGGTTCCGTTCCAACATCGAGGAGAACGATTACCAGACGAAGCTTCGCAACGTCGTGAAGTTTCTGAAGGAAGGCGACAAGGTCAAATGCTCGGTTCGCTTCCGCGGACGCGAGATTGCGCATGCCGCAATCGGACAGCGGATTCTTGATCGTCTATCGAAAGAAGTCGCCGAATTATGCAGCGTTGAGCGTGTCCCGAAATTGGAAGGCCGCAGTATGATCATGATTTTGGCGCCAAAAACTACCAGTTAACATAACTCAAGGAGGAAGTTAAGAATGCCTAAAATGAAAACGCACAGCAGTCTGAAAGACCGCTTCAAAATTACCGGTACGGGCAAAGTGAAACGCTACAAAGCGTACAGAAACCACCTGCTGTCCCACAAATCCGGCCGTCAAAAACGCGTTCTGGCTGGTCAACCGCTTATGGCTGCAGGCGACGTTCGCCGCATTCAACAAGGTCTGGCTAACCTGAAATAGTCCATTATCGCGAGGCATCGCGATGCAATTTATAAACTAAACCAACCTACAGGAGGTCTTCACTCATGGCAAGAGTTAAAGGCGGATTCGTCCGCGCTCGTCGTCGTAAACGGATTTTGAAGCTAGCGAAAGGTTACTTCGGTTCGAAACATCGCCTGTTTAAAACAGCAAAAGAGCAAGTCATGAAATCCCTGATGTACGCATACCGCGACCGTCGTCAAGTTAAACGCGACTTCCGCAAACTGTGGATCGTTCGTATTAACGCGGCAGCTCGCCAAAACGGTCTTTCGTACAACAAATTCATGTACGGCTTGAAGCTGGCCGGCATCGAAGTGAACCGCAAGATCCTCGCTGACCTCGCAGTCAACGACATCAACGCGTTCAACTCGCTCGCAGGCGTTGCCAAACAAAAAATCAACGCGTAGTTTACGCGTCCAAGCCTTGTCCCGATTCGGGACAAGGCTTTTTTGTTTTTTCTACCCACCCAACCCCTCCCTTGCAGGGAGGGGTTGGGTGGGTAGAAAGCCTGTGGGCGCAGTTCTTCAAAGTTGCATTGCGGGAGGTTGAGGGCGGGGCCTCGAAAAGTTCCTTCATAGTTAAGGGGGCAGGTGCGCCTCCGGTACAAACGTACAAGCAGCGGGCGCAGCGTGTGCATAGTCTACAAACGAGGGGAAGGGAGGGATTAGGCATGCGTAATGTTTCCGAGCATGAAGTGAGGAAACTGATCGGCAAAACGATCTATGCGACGAGACGGGATGGGTCGGTCGTGGTCGGAAAGCTGATGCGTGTTGATCATAATAAGCTTTATGTAGAGACGGTCGGCAATAGCAAGGGTGTGCAGACGCGAGCAATATTGCCGCTCATCTTGTTCGATTTATTAGCGATAGGTTTGTTCGCCGGAGGAGGCTGGGGCGGCGGCTGGGGCGGCGGCGGCAAATGCTGCCCGCCGTACGGAGGCAGCGGCTACGGCTATGGCGGAGGAGGTCCGGGCTACGGGCAGTACGGGGGCGGCGCCTATGGACCATACGGCGCGGGGTATAACAACGTCGGTCCGTACGGCCCGCAGGGCGGCGCCCCTTATTACGGGCCCCAAGGCGGCGGCTTCGATTATTAAGAGCGGCGGCCCAATCGCCGGCTTCTAGGCGCAAGCTTGACGAACGGCTTGCGCATTTCGTGGCAGCGGACTTTGTCCGCAAATCCGGTGACGCGGTAACCAAGCTTCTCGTAGAAGCGGACTGCCGCGTCGTTGCTTTCGTCGACATAGAGCAGCGCTTCGCGGCAGCCGGATGCCATGCCGTCGTTTTCGGCGCGTTCCATCAGGCTCGCGCCGACGCCGCGCTTACGGCAGGTCGGATGGACGGCCAGCAGATCGACATACAAAGTATCGCCCTGCGCAATCGCATGGACGAAGCCGTAAGGATAGTTCGTTGTAGAATAGGACGCGACGTAAGTTACGCCCAAGTCAAGCCTCGCCCGCAGCTCTCTGGGGGAAGGGGCGTCATGAATCGAATACAGGTAGGAGAATGGAATAATTTCATCCCGTATAAGCTGGAGAATCGGAGCGTCGTCCGTACGCGGGAATCTTGCCCGGATCGTCACTGCGGTCGCCTCCCTTGCGTTGCTACCGTAGTGTATGCAGAGCTGCGCCGGACGGCGAAAGCTTTACATAAGTTTTCCGGATCGGGCGCATCCTAGGCTTGACGAACCGAAAACGCAAGCATATAATAGGTTCTAAGCTAATACGTAATCGGCAATGATGAGGACGAAGTGTTAAGGGCTCTTTTGCTCAGAGAGCGGATGGAACTTGCTGCAACCATCGCCAAAATCCCTTTTCGACGAGCTCACCTCGGAGCCATTCCCTTGAAAAGCGATTCAATCGCCTATTAGGGGGAATCGACTGGCACACGTTACTGTGCTGATGGTAAAAACGTTCGTGCACGCCGTTTTTACCTACCGAGGTTGCGCATTGCGAGATGCGTAATAAATTTGGGTGGTACCACGGAAGATAATGCCTTTCGTCCCGTTGCTCACAGGAGCAGACGGTGACGGAAGGCTTTTTTGTTTGGTTTTGATGAAAGGAGAGATGAAAGATGGCGACGCAAGGCGCAACGCTGCGTTCGAAACAAGAACTGATCGAGAAAATGAGCAAACCGGAGGTCATTACCGGTTCCGAAATATTGCTTCGCAGTCTGGTGCTTGAGGGAGTCGAATGCGTATTCGGCTATCCGGGCGGCGCCGTCTTGTATATTTACGATGCGATGCATGGGTTCGACGATTTCCATCACATCCTGACGCGTCACGAGCAGGGCGCCATCCATGCGGCAGACGGCTATGCCCGCGCCAGCGGCAAGGTAGGCGTATGTATCGCAACGTCCGGACCGGGGGCGACGAACCTCGTGACGGGTATCGCAACGGCGTTCATGGATTCCGTACCGCTTGTCGTCATTACGGGCAACGTCGTGCAGTCGGCTATCGGCACGGATGCTTTCCAAGAGGCTGACATCGTCGGCATTACGATGCCGATCACCAAGCACAGCTACTTGGTTCGCAACGTCGAGGATCTGCCGCGCGTTATCCACGAGGCGTTCCATATCGCGAATACGGGCCGCAAAGGTCCGGTTCTGATCGATATTCCCAAAGACGTGTCCGCTGCCAAAACGTTGTTCAAACCGGCTACCGGAGAAGTGAGCATGCGCGGTTATAACCCGACCGTAGCGCCGAAGAAGCAGCAAGTGGACAAAATGCTAAAAGCGATCGAAGAAGCGGAGCGTCCGCTCATTCTCGCAGGCGGCGGCGTTGTTTACTCCGGAGCGCACGAGGAACTGCTCGAGTTCGCAACGAAGACCGGCATTCCGGTCGTGACGACGCTGCTCGGTCTTGGCGGCTTCCCGAGCGGCAACGATCTGTGGGTCGGCATGCCGGGCATGCACGGCGCTTACGCGTCGAACAAAGCGATCCAGGACTCGGATCTGCTCATTAATATCGGCGCGCGCTTCGACGACCGCGTAACGATGAAGCTGGACGGCTTCGCGCCGAAAGCCAAAATCGTTCACATCGACATCGATCCGGCCGAGATCGGCAAGAACGTTCCGACGGACGTTCCGATCGTCGGCGATGTCAAGTCGGTGCTTCAAGTGGCCAACGCGGAAGCTCGTCCGGCTTCCAAAGCCGGAGCATGGCGGGAGCAGGTTACGGCATGGAAAACGGAATTCCCGCTGTCGTACGTCGATTCCGACGCGGAGCTGAAGCCGCAATGGGTAATCGAAATGCTGCACGAGACGACGAACGGGGAAGCGATCGTTACGACGGACGTCGGCCAGCATCAAATGTGGGCGGCTCAATATTATAAGTTTAATCAGCCTCGCTCCTTCGTTACGTCGGGGGGCCTCGGCACGATGGGCTTCGGCTTCCCGTCGGCAATCGGCGCTCAGATGGCGAATCCGGACCGTGTCGTCGTATCGATCAACGGCGACGGCGGCATGCAAATGTGCGCGCAAGAGCTTGCGATCTGCTCGATCAACAATATTCCGGTCAAGGTAGCGATAATTAACAATCAAGTGCTCGGCATGGTTCGCCAGTGGCAAGAAATTATTTACGACAATCGTTACAGCCACATCGACCTCGCGGGCAGCCCGGACTTCGTCAAGCTTGCGGAAGCTTACGGCGTCAAAGGGTTCCGCGCGACGAACAAAGAGGAAGCGCGCGAGGCTTGGGAAGCGGCGCTTCGCCATCCGGGCCCGGCAGTTGTAGAATTCGTCGTCCGCAAGGGCGAGAACGTGTATCCGATGGTTACGCAAGGCAACACGATCGACGAAATGATCTTGGGGGATGCGGAATGAAAAAACATACTTTAGCAATTCTCGTCAACGATCAGCCCGGCGTTCTGCAGCGCGTATCCGGTTTGTTCGGACGCCGCGGCTTCAATATTGAGAGCATTACGGTCGGCTCCAGCGAGGAAGCGGGCCTCTCCCGGATGGTTATCGTAACGTCCGGCGACGACAATACGCTGGAGCAAATTACGAAGCAGCTTTACAAGCTGATCGACGTTATTAAAGTCGTCGACGTCAGCAGCAGCCCGATGGTTGCCCGCGAGCTCGCACTCATCAAGGTGGGTGCGGAGCCCGCGGCTCGTCCGGAAGTGCTCGGCGTCGTCGAAACGTTCCGCGCTGCGGTCGTAGACATCGGTCCATCCTCGTTAATCGTACAGGTCGTAGGCGATACGGAGAAGATCGACGCTATGATCGAGCTTCTGAAGCCATACGGCATTCGCGAGCTGACGCGGACGGGCGTTACCGCGATGATTCGCGGCGCAGGCAAGTAAGACTAAGCGGCTCGGCGACTGTTTCGGTTGCGAAGCTCCGCTATAAATGGCAATTCCTGCGGCTATCCGGGCGCAAGGTTGCAAGGTATTATTAACGTATAAGAGCAGGAAGCCATTATCGGATAGTCTGGCGTCGGCTTTGGACAAGCTCGGCAGCCGAATCATACGAACAAGCCCGCCTTGGGCGGGTGTTTAAGCCGGGAATTCGACTGGGGCCGCACGGTCTTACGTTCGCTTCTCTGTTTAAACACCCGCTCAATGAGGGTTCAATTTAAAGGAGGCATTTTCCAATGGCAGTTACGTTGTACTATGAAAAAGATGCAGACCAAAGCGTTCTCGCAGGCAAAACGATTGCAGTTATCGGTTACGGCTCCCAAGGCCATGCGCAAGCTCAAAACCTTCGCGACAGCGGTCTGAAAGTAATCATCGGCCTGCGTCCCGGCAAATCGGCCGAGAAAGCGAAAAACGACGGCTTCGAGGTTCTGGAAGTAGCGGAAGCGGTTAAAGTAGCTGACGTTGTTCAAATCCTCATGCCTGACGAAACGCAAGCGAAAGTATATAAAGAAGAAATCGAGCCTAACCTCAAAAAAGGCGCGGCTCTCATGTTCTCCCACGGCTTCAACGTTCATTACGGCCAAATCGTGCCTAGCAAAGATACGGACGTTCTTCTCGTCGCTCCTAAATCGCCGGGTCACATGGTTCGCCGTACGTACGTTGAAGGCTTCGGCGTTCCCGGCTTGATCGCAATCGAGCAAGACGCTACGGGCAATGCAAAAGCAATCGGTCTGGCATATGCCAAAGGCATCGGCTGCACGCGCGCGGGCGTTATCGAAACGTCGTTCCGCGAAGAGACGGAAACGGATCTGTTCGGCGAGCAAGCGGTACTGTGTGGCGGCGCTACGGCGCTCGTTAAAGCAGGCTTCGAGACGCTCGTAGAAGCGGGCTACGCGCCCGAAATGGCTTACTTCGAGTGCTTGCACGAGCTGAAGCTGATCGTCGACATGATGTATGAAGGCGGCCTGGCTTCGATGCGCGACTCCATCTCGAACACGGCTGAATACGGCGACTACGTTACGGGCCCGCGCGTCGTAACGGACGAAACGAAGAAAGCGATGAAAGCGGTTCTGGACGACATCCAATCCGGCCGTTTCGCTCGCGATTTCATCCTCGAGAACCAATCGAACAAAGCGATGATGACGGCTACGCGTCGTCGCGAAGCAGAGCATCCGATCGAGCAAGTCGGCGGTCAACTGCGTGAATTGATGCACTGGATCAAGAAGTAATTCGTATTGACCGGTCATCATCCTAAGCTTTAATTAACGAATAACGAATCCCGGTTCATGGACGGACGGGCAGTGGGCATCTTATGCAGATGTTTGCCGCGCGCCCGCCCGTTCCGGGATTTTTTATTTTGGGCGGCATTGAGTTGTTGGCCGTTTTGTTCCGAAGGGGAAGAGAGCTGGGATCTTTTTCATGCTATAATGGGACGGACTGCTAACATTGCGAATAATGAGGAGAAGATCGACATGGTCGTCGTCTGGGCCGTATTATGGCTTGCGGCGTTGCTGCTGCTGCTGGTGAACAGGAGGAGTCCGGTGTTTCGCTGGCTCGGATTTGTCGCGTTCAGCGGCGGCAGCGGCGCGCTCGCTTCCGTTATGGAGAGCTGGATTGTGGCCTATGAAGCAAGCCCGACCGCTTACGATACGGCGGCAACGCTGCGCCACGTCCAGCAAATATGCTCTTGGACCAGCTATTACGGGCTGCCATACGGCTATTTGTTGTTCGCTGCGGGCTACAACGGCAACGTTATTCCGCCGCGGCTGGCCAGATGGCTGCCGTGGGCGGCGCTTGTGCCGGTGCTGGCGATGCTGCCGCTTCCGATCGAAGAGGGCTATCCGGTCGCTTACATACCGCTTGGCTGCTGGGCGATTCCTTATATATTGATCGGGACGGGGCTTCTCGTTGCGAAGCGCGCGGCGCATCCCGCGGAGCGGAGGGCGCATTTGACCGTGACGGCCGCGGTAGTACCGGCGGTGCTGTTCGCGCTTGCAATGAACTATACGATGCCTTTGTTCGGCGTGTATCGCTTATGGCAGTACAACGTGTGGTCGATTCCGGTCGCTTTTCTGATTTTTATCGTTGCGTTGTTCAAATACGGTTTTCTTGGCGTGCAATTGATGATCGAGCGGCGCAAGCTGGACTATTCGATGCGCGCCATTACGAGCGGAACCGCCATGCTGAACCATGCCATTAAGAACGATATTGCCAAGATCAAGCTGTTCGCGGACAAAATAAGCCGTTCAAGCCGTTCCGGCGAGGAAACGGACGGCTTGCAGGAGGACGCCGCCGTTATCGCGCGATCCGCCGAGCATATCGAAGCGATGATTCGAAGCGTTCATGAGCGAACGCAGGAGCTGGTATTAAGGCCCGTCCGGCTTGATCTGGCCCGGCTTGTACGCATGCAGGCGGCCGCCATACGACCGGCTGCGGAAGCGTCCGGCGTTACGATCGTGCTGCATCTGGACGACACCGCGGTCGCCGAGACGATTGCGGATGCGGCTCAGACGGAGGAAGCGCTGCATAACGTATTGAATAATGCGCTGGAAGCGATGCCTCGAGGCGGGGAGCTGACGATTGCGTTAACGGGCGGAAAGAGGGGCGCCATCGTCGAAGTGAAGGATACGGGCTGCGGCATCGAGAAGCGGCATTTGCATAAAGCAACGGAGCCGTTCTTCACGACGAAGAGCGGCAAATCGATGAATTTCGGCCTCGGCTTGGCTTATTGCAGCCAGTTGATGAACCGTCAGGGCGGAGAGCTGCGGATTCGAAGCGAGCTGGGTAAAGGGACGACGGTGTCGTTCGCTTTCCCGGCGACGAAGCGCGGCGCCGCCGGAACGCGGGGACAAGGAGTGGGGATCGATGGAGGAACGACAGCCGATTCGCGTCATGCTGGTGGAGGATGATGACGATTGGCGGCGCGGGTTATCGTCTTATTTGAATGCGGAGCCGGATATGACGGTCGTGGCCGATACGGGCGATCCGGAGCAAGCGGCGGCGCTGTGCGAGAGCTCGCAGCCGTCGGTTATTTTACTCGATATTATGATGGCGGACCATCCGGCGGGGCTGCGGTTGGCGGAGGCGCTGTCCGAGCAGTCGCAAGCCCGGATCGTCATGCTGACGTCGATGGAGGATGGCGGCTTCGTATCCGAAGCGCTGCGCGCGGGCGCGGTCAATTATATCGTCAAGTCGGATTTTAGGGCGATTCCGGCGGCGGTCCGTCAAGCGGCGGCCGACCGCTCCGATATCGACGCCTCGGCGGCTCGACTGGTGCTGGAGGAGCTTCGGCGGTTGCGTACGGTCGAAAGGGAGTACGAGGTCGACCGGTTCAAGCGTCAGGTGACGCCTGCCGAAGTGCAGGTGCTCTCGATGATTTATGACGGCCATAGCCAATCGCAGATCGCGGAGAAGTCGTTCCTGTCGATCCGCACGGTCAAAAACCACGTCGGCAACATCCTTCGCAAGCTCGGCGTCGTCAGCAGCAAAGAGGCGGCGGAGAAAGCGAAGGACATGGGGCTCTTCTAGGGGATGGAGCCAAAGGGCTGCCGCCCTCTGGACACCCGCGTGAAGAGGAAGGGGCAGACAAGGAGCAGAACAGTCTGTATTCGAATGCCGAGATGGCGTCGCTTGCGATTCGGGATGCTCTCGATCGCAACGGCGAGTCGCTGGAGAAGCGGGTGGGCTTTCTAGCCGCCGCTACCACGCAAGGGGATTTGCGCGGCTTCGATCTATATCATGCTGGAAGAGCTGCTGGATTCGGGACGTCTCGCGGACGGCGAGCAGGTGCTCGATGCTGACGGCGGATATAGCCGGGCGGATCGTGAAGACGGCCAAGACGACGGCACGTCTGTACCTGCTGTAATTAGAGGAGCTGGGGAATGGATGAACGGCGCCGTTAACTCATTAATCTCAATCGCGAGCTGCGGGACAACAAATCTCGAGGTCACGAAGCAGGAACGGCCGAGCTTCGATGCGATTACGGCAACGCCGCTGCCGATCGACACCATTCCGCGCCGCTGGACCAACTTCCTGGATCTGACGTCGGCGATTGAATGCTTCACGCCGGTTTCCGTCTCGTTCTGCACGGTCTTGCGACCGAGCAACTGCATGCGCTGCTCGTTGAGCTGAAGAAAAACCAACGGTCGGCTGAAACGGTCGGCGTAATTAATCCATTATAATGTACCGTTGTTCTTGAACAACTTGTCAAATTCATATCTTGATACGTATGTCAATTTATGAATGGGAGGTTATCCGCTTCTGAAACGGTACAGGATGAAAGCCGGCATTTTTTTAATCGTATTTTTGCTGCTGTGCAATCTTTTCACCCTTTCCACTGTGAATGCCGCCAAAGCGAATGACGAGAAAAGCGGCAATCAGCTCCTTATCGTCAACAAGAAAACGAACAAACTTGCCTTTTATGAGGATGGCGAGTTAATCAAAACCTTCTCCGTGGCAACGGGCAGAACGAGCGCCTTGACCCCCGAAGGCAGCTTCAAAATCGCGAATAAAATTAAAAACCGGCCCTATTACAAAGAGAAAATTCCCGGAGGCGATCCCCGCAATCCGCTGGGCGACCGGTGGCTGGGGCTTGAGGTGAACGGGACCTACGGAACGACTTATGCGATTCATGGCAATAACAACAGCAAGTCGATCGGCAAGTACGTAAGCTCGGGCTGCATTCGCATGTATAACGACGACATTCACTGGCTGTTCCCGCAAATCGATATGGGCACAACCGTTGTTATTACGACGTCGGAGCTTGCTTTTGACAAGATTGCCGAGGAGCACGACTATCCGGTTTTGAAGTTGTACGAGGGAACGCTGCGGCTGAACGGGGACAGCATGGAGCTGGACCATAAGCTGATTGTAATCGGCGAGCGCGTATACGTCCCGATGAGGGAGATTTTCGGGATGCTCGGCGCGAAGGTGAAATGGAACAATAAAACAAAAACCGTTACGGCTGTCATTAACGGACGTACGATTACGCATAAGCCGCCGTCCGATATCGTTAACGTAGACGGCTCGCCTGTTCGAATTACGGCTTCCAAAGTTATTGACGGCACAGTAATGCTTCCGCTCCGGAACATCTCCGAGCTTACAGGCTACAAGGTTGCTTGGAACGCCAAGGCGAAAGAAATTCGGTTAACGGACAATAAGAAATAATCCGCCTCTCGAAAACAGCGGACGACGAAGACTGTCAAAGTCCTCGGCGTCCGCTGTTTTTGATTGGTTAGAGGCTCTCGGCTCGCCTCCTTGTCTCTCTCCATCAAGGTCAAGCGGAGATAGATGCCTATACTCCACAGCGGAGTCTAAGGTATCGGAAGCCGAGACTGGCGTTCCCCTCTCCCTATTGCAAGCAAAGTTGGGCTGAGATAGATGTCTATAGCGACTCGGAGCCCGAGATAGCCGGGGCAGAGCTGGAATGGAGAGCGTTCCAAGTGGAGCGGGTCCCGAAGGGACGGGAAGCGGGCAGACGATGAAGCGCAACAAAGTCAGGCTTGCGGGTGTCCAGTGGGCGCGAGCCCTGTGGGGTCCGTCCTTGCAGGGAGAGTTTGACCGGGCAGAAAGAGCCCTTGAGGGGGGCGAAGGTTTATAGGGGAGCCGTTTGTCCCCTCACGTCACCTCACGTTCCCTCACGGGTGTCCGGAGGGGAGAAGCCCTTTGCCTAAAGGCCGGTACTATACAAAGTTGGTACTATTCCCATTGTGCGGCGCGAGTACAATAGAAAGTGTTAGGACTTGGTCCTAAACTTTGATCCCATACGGGAGGGCGCTTGCAATGGAAATGTGGAAAAAGCATTGGACGACCGCTTTAGGAGCGCTGTTCGTTCTGGCATCCTTCATTACTTTATTAAAATATTGCTCCGATCAAGGCTGGCTGACCGATCCGATTAAGATCGGCGCCGGGCTGTTGGCAGGAGCGGCAGCCGGAGCCGCGGGGATCGGGCTGCACAAGCGAGGGGGCAATAATCTCGCTCTCGCGGGCGAGATCGGCGCCGGTCTCGGCGCCGCCGTCTGGTACGCCACTTCGTCTTACGCCGGCATATACACGACAATGTGGGAGCCGATGACGGTACTTGTCGTGATGACCGTCATTACGATCGCAATGGCGGCATACGCCTACATGAACAACTCGCGCATGCTGATGAATGTTGCGCTGGCCGGCGCCATGATCGCGCCGCTCGTTATGAAGCCGGATACCGATCAAGTGCTTCAACTGTTTCTGTACCTGCTTGTAATGAATACGGTCGTATTCGCGGTCAGCATAACGAAGCAGTGGGCGGAGCTGCGCTGGGCGGCATTCGGATTTACGTGGCTGCTGTACGCGGTCTATTACGTTCACTTCGATCCGATCTCGGATAGCTGGTGGAGCATGCCGATGCGGTATTTGATCGCGGCGTTCGTCTTTTATCTGATTGCGTTCTATGCAGCCGCTTGGCGGACGAAAAGCCGGTTCCTAAGCACGGACATCTATGTCAGCTTCGCGAATACGGTGATGTTCGGCGCATGGGCGGCAGGACTGCTGGAAAGCCGCAGCGAGATGACCGTTCTCATGCTGGCGGTCGGCGCGGCCTACGGAATGCTTGCGTTTCTGCTGTACCGGATGAAAGCACCGGCTTCGGCCTCCGTCGCCGCAGGGCATATTCATATGGCCTTCGGCGGAATCGCGCTGCTTATCGGCGCATCCGGACTCGGTTCGGGCTCGGCATACCGGCCGCTCGCGGCGGTGTTCCTGTGGATGTCGGTTGCGGCGATAGCCGCGCTCCTGAGCCGCAAGCTCCGCAACGACTGGCTGCTGGCGGGCGGTACGTTCATCTGGCTGGCGACCGGCATGTATTGGTTCGGCAACGCCTGGGACGTGCCGAGGCTGAATCCGCTGGGCGGGACGTATCTGCCCTTCGTGAACGGCGGCGCTCTTGCCTGGATCGGCTTGGCCGCGCTCGGCTTCTATATGTCAAAGTATACGCGCTACGTCTCGCTGGATAAGGACAGCTCGGCCATTATTGCCGTCCTGTACGCCGTTGTCGGCCACATGATAGTCGGCGGCTTGCTTACGATTCAAATCATCGACTTGTTCGAAGAGTACGAGTGGTCCGGCAGCGTCAATCTGTTCCTCTCCGTCGTGTGGGCCGTTCATGCGCTGCTGCTGTTCCTCTGGGGCGCGTACAGCAGTCAACGGATATTCCGCTGGTTCGGTTCGATTGCGCTTGTTATCGTTGCGGCCAAAGCAATACTACTGGATTTGAGCGGCGAAAGCTCCCTGCTGAAAATCATCGTATTCCTGCTGCTCGGAGCGATTTCCCTGTGCATTAGCTGGATTAATGCCCAATGGAGCGGCAAGCGGGCAGAGCAATAGGCTCAAACTATAGACGCGATAGCTTTTATATCTTTGCGGAGCGTCCATTTTTATGATACAACTGATAATAGTTTGAGAATTTATTGCGTATGAGAAGAGGAGTGCAATCATTATTATGGCAGACGTGAAAAAAATCGCGGTAATCGCCGGCGACGGCATCGGTCCGGAAGTTGTCGGCGAAGCGCTTAAAGTGCTTAAGAAGACGGAAGAGCTGTACGGCTACCGGTTCGAATTCGAGCACGGCCTGTTCGGCGGCATTGCAATCGATGAGAAAGGTACGCCGCTTCCGCAAGAGACGCTGGAAATTTGCCAAAAGGCGGACGCCGTTCTGCTTGGCGCCGTTGGCGGTCCGAAATGGGACAACAACGCCAAAGAGCTTCGTCCCGAAACGGGTCTGCTCGGCATCCGCAAAGCGCTCGGCCTGTTCTCCAATATTCGTCCGGCCAATGTATTCGACTGCCTGATGGACGCCTCGACGCTGAAGCCGGAGGTGCTGGAAGGCACCGATCTGATCGTTGTGCGCGAGCTGACGGGCGGCATCTACTTCGGCGAGAAATTCCGCCGCGAAGGCGAGAATGGCCAAGAAGCGGTCGATACTTGCGTATATAATGTACAAGAAGTTGAGCGCATCGTGCGTCAGGCGTTCGAAATCGCGCAAACGCGCCGCAAGAAGCTTGCTTCCGTCGACAAAGCGAACGTGCTGGAGACGTCCCGCCTGTGGCGCGAAGTCGTGAACCGGATCGCTCCGGAGTATCCGGACGTTGAGCTGGAGCACGTGCTCGTCGACAACTGCGCGATGCAGTTGCTGCGCCGTCCGGCAAGCTTTGACGTCATCGTGACCGAGAACATGTTCGGCGACATTCTGAGCGACGAAGCGGCGATGCTGACCGGCTCGATCGGCATGCTGTCGTCCGCTTCGCTGGGCGAGGGCAGCTTCGGCCTGTACGAGCCGGTACACGGCTCGGCTCCCGACATCGCAGGTCAAGGCATCTCCAACCCGATCGCGACGATTCTGTCGGTTGCGCTGATGTTCCGTCTGACGTTCGGCTACCACGAAGCGGCGCAAGCGATCGAAGACGCTGTCAAATCGGTGCTCGACGCCGGACATCGTACGGGCGATATCGCCGTCGATAAGAGCAAAGCGATCGGAACGACGGCAATGGGCGATCTGATCGTCGCTGCACTGAGCAAGTAATCGAGCGCTCAAGGAGGTTCAATCCCAATGGCCGAACGTTTGGTAGGCCGCCCCGCGCCGGACTTCCGTATGGAGACCGTGTCCGGCGACGGGGCGCAATTCGGTAAAGCGGCCCTGTCCGACTACAAGGGCAAATGGCTCGTATTCTTCTTCTATCCGCTCGATTTCACGTTCGTATGTCCGACGGAAATTACGGCGCTCAGCGAAGTGTACGCCAAATTCCAGGAGCTGAACACGGATGTGCTCGGCGTCAGCACGGACAGCATCCATAGCCATCGCGCCTGGATTCGCGCCGATAAGAACGACAACGGTCTGGGCAAGCTGAACTTCCCGCTCGCTTCGGACATTACGAAGCGCGTTGCGCGCGACTATGGCGTTCTGATCGAGGAAGAGGGGATCGCGCTGCGAGGCCTGTTCATCATCAACCCGGAAAGCGAGATCGCTTATCAGGTGGTGAATCATAACAACGTAGGACGCAGCGTCGAAGAGACGCTGCGCGTGCTGCAAGCTCTTCAATCCGGCGGGCTGTGCCCGATCAACTGGAAGCCGGGCGAGAAAACGCTCAAAGCCACATAACTGGATGTCGTCAGGCTGTCGAGAAAGGTTTTCTCGACAGCCTGCGAAAAAAATAAGCGCCTCTTAGAGGCGCTTATTTTTTTCGCAGGCTCGCACGCAGTCGAATAAGTGCTTCGCATGGCCGCTTAATCGCTCGCTAGCTGCTGTAAAGTAACGTTGGCTTAGGATTAGGAGTCCGTGGGAGCTGCTTAATCCGGAATGGAATCGTTCGTGTGTCAAATAAGCGTCTGTGCGGGCGCTTATTTCACAATGTGAGGCATGTTGGACGACTAACCATCTTCATTAACGTCATTTCCCCTGCTGCCTTCCTTTCAACCGTACAACATAGAGAAGCCCAGACGTGTTGGCGCAAGACGCTGGGTTTTTCAAAGCTCCGACGGCATCGCCCCGGTACGGGACAATGCCGGTGTTTATTTTTATCGGCTCCGCTCCGAATGGATAGGATTGGATATAGGCAATTGGCAGGAATTTCGTATGGAGGGAGCGAATATTGTATTAAGAAGTTTGAAATTAGCGCATATCGGGTAAGCGGTTTACAAGCCGCTAATCAGGTAGAGAGGTGTATGTCGATGAGTTTTTGCTGTGGAGCAAGCATGATCGGCGCGAAAGGGACGCTTCGGCATTTTCGTACGCATATTCATAATGTCCCCATCTTATTCTGTCCGGTATGCCAGCGAATCGAGGTCCATTATCTGATCGAGAACGAATACGATATTTTGGCGGAATTCGCGCATGGCGACGGCGCTGCCGAGATCGATTTTCAAGATTATGTAGAGAAAGATCCGAAAGTGTTGTTCGAGAATTGCGTGAACAACGAGTATGAAGATCCGCTCGATATCGTCATCAGTCAAATCGATATGGCGCTTGACCTGCTTGTATTAGCCAAGCAGATTGGCGATGCGGAGTGGGAAAGCGACCTGAAGAAACGGCTAAGCGTGTTAAGCATGAGGCGCACGAAGCTGCGTCAACGGCTGACGTCCTAGGATGATTGCTTATGAATGAGCCTCCGGTTGCGGAGGCTTTTTTATTGCCCGGGGGGATGAAGACCCCCCGATTGAATTCGTCCGAAACGAATGATGTAAATGAGGTGACACGGTTGCTGCTCGTACTATTTAAACGATTCATCAGCAAATTAAGCAGCGCGAATCATCCGAGTCATACGCCGGAGCAAACCGTTATGCGGATCAAAGAAGGCGACGAGCAGGCAAGAAGCGAGTTTATTGCCCGTTATGAGCCGTATCTCCTCAAAGTAACAAGCGGTTTTTGCAAAAGGTATGTCAATCCGGAGCAGGATGACGAATACAGCGTCGCGCTTCTGGCCTTCAATGAAGCGATCGACAGCTATTCCCCGAACGCGGGCCGTTCGTTTCTTGGCTTCGCGGAGACGGTGATTCGCCGGCGTCTGATCGATTATGTCCGGAAGGAGCAGCGGCATAGCCAGTCCGTCCCATACAGCTCGTTCGACCGGGAGGACGAGGATCAGACGATCGTCAATCCGATTGAGACGAGCCAAGCGCTCGATCAGCATGACCGCGAACGGGAGAAAGACGACCGGAAACACGAAATTATAGAGTTTTCGGCCCGGCTGAAGCTGCTTGGCATCTCGTTCTCCGACTTGGCCGATCAAGCGCCCAAGCATGCGGACACGCGCCGGATGCTGTTTCAGATCGGCCGTATGGCGGCGGAGCAAGCGAGATTCTACGATGCGATCGTCGAGAAGGGAAGACTGCCCGTTACGGAGCTCGCGGAGGAGGCGGGCGTGTCGCGCAAGACGATCGAACGCAACCGCAAATATATTATTGCGCTCGCTTTATTATATAGAGGCGATTATCCATACATAAGGGCGTACATTACGCAGACGCCGGAGCAGGCTAATTATTCAAGCGCAGCAAGGGAGGTGGAACTGTGAGCGGCAAAGGAATCGTCATGGAAGTTGCTTCGAAGCATTATATCGTTCTTACGCCAAGCGGCGAATTCCGCAAAGTGCCGCGGGCGGGGCAGCCCGATGCCGATATAGGCGACGAGATCGTCTTATTGGCCAGAAGGCGCGTCAACCGGCGCACGGGATGGACGCTCGTTTCGGCGGCGCTTGCGCTGCTGCTCCTGTTCCCTCTCGTTCTTGTGCCCGATGCGAAAGCCGGCCCAATTGTCGCCTACGTGACGCTGGACGTGAATCCGAGCGTAGAGATGGGAATCGGCCGCAGGGAGGAAGTAAAGGAGCTGCGCGGGCTTAACGCCGAAGGCGAGCAGGTGGTAGACGGGCTTGCGTATAAAGGCGAGAAGGCGGCCGACGTGGCGGCCGAGATTATCGCGAGAGCGTCGAACAATACGGCTTATTCGTCCGGCGACAATCGCGACATTGTTATTGCAAGCGTCGTGCTGGATGGCGAGACGAAGGACCCGGACCGGTTCGAAGCGGAGTTGGAATCCGACATTCGCGTGGCTGTTGCGAAGCGGCTGCCGGAAGAGGATCAGGTCACGATGCTGTCCGCTCCGCAAGAAGTGCGGGAGGAGGCCGCCCGACAAGGCGTATCCACGGGCAAAATGGCGGTTTATTTGCTGGCCAAGAGCAAAAACCCGGACGTGAAGCTGGACTCGCTGAAGACGCAGTCGATTCATGAATGGACGGAGCCGGTCGGCGGCCTGAAGTCGGTTGTGCCTGCCAAGCCGGTCAAGCAGGTCAAGCCCGCGAAGCCGGCGGCATCCTCGGAGCCGTCAGACGACAAGTCGGTCAAGTCGAAGAACGCAGCGCGGGATTCCCAGGGGAAGGACGTTCAAAAAAGCAGATTGAAGCATGTGGAGGAGCGTCATAAACGGGAGAAGGAGAAGCTGAAGGAGCTGCTGGCGCGCGAGAAGGGCGACGGCAAGCAGCAGACCGATTCGGATAAAGGCAAGAAGCCGGGCGACAAGGGCGGCTACGCGCCAAACGGCCCGCATAATGCCGGCTCCGGCGGCAAGGGAAACGGCTGGAAGGGCGATACGGTTGATCCGACGGGCAATAAGCAGACCGGCGGCGGGAAATCGTCGACAGGGAGCGGCCAATCGGATACCAAAGCTTCGAAGCCGGGCGGAGGCGGCTGGAACGGCTGGAACAATTGGAACGGCGGCAATTTCGGTTCCGGCAAAGCCGGCGATAAGAAAGACAACGGCGTCAAGAACGAGCCCAACGCCAAGAACGGCATGAGTGGCAAGAATGACAAGAACGACAAGAGTGGCCAGAGCGGCAAGGACGCCGATAAAAACAATAAGAGCAATGTCAACACGTCCGGCAAAGGCAATAAGAGCGGCGGCTTCGGAAGCGGGAACGGAAGCCGCTTCGACAGCGGCTCGAAAGGGAAGCGCGAGGACAATGGCAGCCGGGGTCACGATATGGCGAAAAAGAACGAAAATAAGGACAAACGCGGCGGCAAGGGCAAGGATAAGGAATGACAACGGTGTTATGGCAAGGCGGCGAATTCGGTCGGACGGCGGTCGCCGCCTTATTTTGCAAATTAAAAAACGTTTTCGAAAAATGGGTATTCGTATGCGGTTTTCCACTGTTTTTCGACAGGATCTCCGATTGACAACGGTTACAGTATCATCCATCATATGAGTACGAGTTACAGGAGTTGGCCCTCAGTCTGCCTTGGCTCAGGGCGGCGGGGAAGATCGGAGGCGGTGCAGAGATGGACATGTTCCTCATGAACAAGCCGACGGATGCAATACGTGCGAGACAACGAGGGAGGGAGCTGGCAAGAAGCGTCGGGTTCTCGGCGGTCGAACAGACGCGGATTGCTTTCACCATATCGGAAATGGCTGCCCAACTGCTAGAAACGCCGTCTCAAGGACATATGATTATAAAGACGATTCACCGAAACAAATTCGAAATGGGAATAGAAGTTCGACTGTACGATCATTCGTCAGGGAGGAGTCATCTTGATTCGAATTGGATGCTGAGCTGGGTGGATGACATTGAAGTCCAGCAAGACCTGATTAGAGGTACGACCATTTCGTATCGCCAATGGATGTCGCCTTCCCGATCCTATGATAGACTGCCCGTTCTGTCTGTTCTTGCTGCCGGGGAGGAATAAGTTATGCAAGAAATTCGAAGGCGCTATTTATCTGCGCTTGCCGAATATATTCGCAGCGAGAGCGAGGCTTCCTTGTATCAGGCGACGACGCTTGGTAAGATGCTGGGAGACGTACATCCAGAAGAAATTGTCGGCCTCCACGCCGAATGCACGCAGACGCTTGCCTTGAACGTGGAGCACGAAGATTTGCGCGGATTGCACAGTCGAGCTTATAACTTTCTGACCGAGCTGATGGTTGCGTACCGGTTCCGAAGCGAACTTGAGAAAGCGACCGAGCAGCAAATGACGGAAATGAGGGAAATGCTGTACCATTCCCGCAACTCGTCCAAGCGGGTGAAGGAGCATTTTGAGAAAATACTTCAGCATCTCGATTCCGGGATTGCCTTGTTCGACGAGAACGGGACTCTAACCTTCGTCAATATTATGCTTGCCCGAATGCTGGACGTTCAGCGCTCGCTGCTGGTCGGCTGCACGCTGATCGAGCTGCTGCGGCATCCGAAGCTGAAACGAAGCACGCGCAAGATGATTCTTCGCGTCTATAAGGGAACGATCGCAAGACGAAGCATCTATTTCGAGCTCGAAGACACCTCCGGCAGGCATTTTCTGACGACCGTTACATATGGCGACAAGCTGGAAGGCCATTTTCTCGTCAGCGTGAAGGACGTTTCCGATTTCAAGGCGATCGAGCAGACCGCTTATCAGAACGATAAGCTGGCGATGCTGGGCAAGATCGCGGCGGCCATCGCGCATGAAATCCGCAATCCGCTGACGTCGATCCGGGGCTTCATCCAATTGCTTCGCCCCCATCTCGTCCAACTGGGCAAGGACGAATATGCCCGTATTATCGTCGCGGAGATCGACCGGGCTAACGATATCATTTACGAGTTTTTGAACTCTTCCAAGCCAACGGCGCCAATGAAGCAGCATATTTCCATTACTTCCTTGCTTAAAGAGGTTATTCTGCTGACCGAGAGCGAGGCGCTGATGCGCGGCTCCCTCATTCAGTTGGAAACGTACGAGGAGTCGATGCTCGTCTCGATCGACGTCAAGCAGGTCAAGCAAGTCATGCTCAATATTATGAAGAACTCATTGGATGCCATTGCGGATATAAGCGCCAAGCGGAACGGACGAATCGATATCGTCGTTCGGCGGGCGGCCAACAATGCCGAAATCACGATTCGGGACAACGGCAAAGGAATGGATCGCTCGACCTTAAGCCGATTGTTCGATCCGTTCTTTACGACGAAGGAAGCCGGTACGGGTTTAGGGCTGTCCGTCAGCTACCGGATTATACGCAATCATGGCGGCTCAATCGCGGTGGATAGCGTTCCGGGAGAAGGAACGGCGTTCAAGATCCATTTGCCATTGATCGGATAAAGCTATAGAATCGGGGTAGGCAGTAGGCATACCCCGGTTCTTTTTTTTATTCGGGAGAACGAAAGGATGAATGAACGATGAAATTTCAGTTTACATATGGGGCGGCGGCAGGCAGCGGCGATTCGGCGCCCGTCGATGCCGCCGTAAAGCTGATTACGCGAGAAGAGCTGCAAGAGCAAGCGGGCGGACCGTGGATTCATCCCCAGGTTGACGCCGAGCTTGTAAGGCTGCATGCGAAGGGATTGTTCAAGGGAGCGCGCGGCCAGAAGGAAGCGATCGCAACGCTCGGCTTGCATCTCGCCGCGCAAGCGCTGTTCGTCGGCTACGGCGGCGCAACGGCCGACGAGCTGCGCGAAGCGGGCGCTGTCGCCGCCAAGGGGCTGAAACGGCTGAAAGCCCGCTCGGTGCAGGTGCTGCTGCCGGCAGCCGTGCTGAACGGACATGACGACTGCGGCGCGGAACGGGCGGCTCAATCGTTCACGGAAGGGCTGATGCTCGGCTGGTACGAGCGTCCGAAGCGGAAGGGCGAGCATAGCGCGGATGCGGAGCGGCTCGATGTCCGGTTCGTTCCGGAGGTCCAGGCGGGAGATGACCAAGCGGCAGCCGCGCGCTGGTCGGCCGGCATGAAGCGCGGAGAGCTGTTCGCCGAAGGCGCTTTGTTCGCGCGCGATCTGACGAATATGCCGGGCAACGAGCTCATTCCGGAAGGGCTGGCGGAGTATGCCGAGGAGATCGGACACCGCTACGGATTTGACGTTGAAATTATCGACGAGTTCACGGCTATCGACATGGGCATGGGCGGACTTATCGGCGTCGGCAAAGGCAGCGCGCATCCGCCGCGGATGATCGTGCTTCATTATGAAGGCGCTCCGGAGAGCGAGGACGTGTGGGGCATTGTCGGCAAAGGGATTACGTTCGATACGGGCGGCATCTCGCTCAAACGGGCGGAAGGCATGGAAGAAATGATTGGCGATATGGGCGGCGCTGCGGCCGTGCTCGGCACGATGCGCATTATTGGCGAACTGAAGCCGAAGATCAATGTGCTCGCGGTCATCGCGGCGGCGGAGAATATGCCGTCCGACCGCGCCTTGAAGCCGGGCGACGTCATCGTAACGATGAGCGGGCGTACGGTTGAAGTCGTGAATACCGATGCGGAGGGCAGACTGGTGCTCGCCGATGCGTTGACGACCGCCATCCGCCGGGGGGCGACGCGGCTGATCGATGTCGCGACGCTGACCGGCGCCGTGGAAGTGGCGCTCGGCAACGTGGCGACGGGAGCCGTCGCGAACGACGAGCTGCTGCTGCAGGACGTCATTCGCGCCGGCCGTACGTCCGGCGAACGTATCTGGCCGTTCCCGTCCTATCCGGAATACCGGAAGCAATTGGACAGCGATGCGGCCGATTTAAAAAATAGCGGAGGACGCTACGGCGGCACGATTACGGGCGGCTTGTTCATCGGAGCATTCGCCGAGGATCGTCCTTGGGTGCATCTCGATATTGCCGGCACCTCTTGGCTGAAATCGGCGCGCGGCTGGGAATCCAAGGGAGCGACCGGCGTGATGGTCAGGACGCTTGCCGAGCTGCTGTCGAGCCGTTAGGCGAGCGGAAGCGTATAAATGTGTTTAGGCTAATAGACAAACAGGCCGCGGAAGCGGCCTGTTTGCATGGCGGGAGAGAAAAGCGGGAGGACCGGAAGATGAAAGGGAGATATAGCGTAATGGCAAGCATCGTCATGGCGATGCTTGTCGCTTCAATGGACAGCACGATCGTCAATACGACGATGCCGGTTATTGCGAAGGAGCTTGGCAGGGCGGAGCTGTATGCGTGGACGTTCGCCAGCTATATGATTTTTTCGACCGTGCTTGCGCCGGTAGCCGGCCGGCTGTCCGATTTATTCGGGCGGAAGAAAGTGTTCGCGGCCGGAATCGTACTGTTTCTGCTTGGTTCGGTGCTGTGCGGAAGCGCCGATACGATGCTGCAGCTCGTATTGTTCCGCGCGGTGCAAGGAATTGGGGCGGGCGTTATGAACCCGTTCCCGGTCATTATTGCCGGCGATTTGTTTTCCGTCGAGAAGCGGGGCAAAATTCAAGCGTTGTTCACGGCGATGTGGGGCATCTCGGCCATTATTGCGCCGCTGCTCGGCTCTGTTTTTACAGAGTATTGGAGCTGGCGGTACGTATTTTACGTCAACGTGCCGATCTGCATTTTATCGCTGCTGCTGCTCATGCCGTATCGCGAGCAGTACGAGCCGAAGCGTGCGAAGGTCGACTACGCCGGAGCGGTTATTTTCACGGCGGCAATCAGCCTGCTGCTGATGCCGACGGTTGTCGAGCGCGGCGGCCTTCTCTATCTGCTCGGCGGCCTTGCGCTGCTGGTGCTGTTCTTGCTGTACGAGAAAAGACATGCTTCCCCGCTTGTTCCGCTGGCGCTGTTCCGCAACAAGCAGGTGGCATGGATGAACGGCAACTCGCTGCTGGCTTACGGCGCGCTGTTCGGCGCATCGAGCTATTTGCCGATGTTTCTGCAAAAGCAGGGCTATTCGATCTTTCTGAGCGGCGTAGCGATGCTCGGCATGTCGGTCGGGTGGATGGCGTGCAGTGTGCCGGCAGGACGCTGGATCGGCCGTTTCGGTTATTGGAAGCTGATCGTAACGGGCAATGTGCTGCTCGTGCTGTCTGCTGTCTGGTTCTTGTTCCTGTCGTCCTCGTCGGGCTTCTGGTTCGTATTCGTCGGCTCGACGATATTCGGGCTGGCGTTCGGCATGCTGTCGACCGTCTCGATCATCGGGTCGCAGCAGTTGGTCGGTCCGACGGAGAAAGGTATCTCCGCTTCGCTGCAAATGTTCTCCCGTAACATCGGCACGGCAGTCGGCGTTACGATCATGGGCTCGTTCCTGAACCGTTCGACACAGATGCTGACAGGCTTCAGAGACATGTTTCTGTACGGCATCGTCCTGAGCGCGCTCGCTCTTCTGTGCTCGCTTCTGTTCCGCGAGCGGACTGGAGAGAGAGCGCGGGCGGAGGCTTGAATACCGCGGTATAAGCGCGCTGCGAGAAACGAAATATGTTTTGAATAAGCCTAAATGTTATGCTACGATGTTAGTGATATTCAAAACTATTTACGGGACGAGTGACGATGCGGGAAAAAGTGACCATTCAGCAAATCGCAGATTTCGCGGGAGTGTCTAAATTCGCGGTATCCCGTGCGCTGGCGGGCAAGTCAGGCGTGAGTGAAGGAACGAAGGAACGGATTCTGAAGGCGGCCGGTCAATTAGGCTATTTCCGTACGCGTGCAATCGGCGGAGCAGAGGGGCTGCAAGATCCGGATTCGGTCAAAATATCCGGCACGATCGTCGTTCTCTTTCCGAATATCCGGTATCAGAATCGGGAGTCGAACTACTGGGGCCCGGTGTTCGACGGCATCAGCGCGCGGCTGAATCAGAAGAGTATGGATATTCTGACGCTGACGGAGCCGTCGAGCGACAGAGTGTTCACGCTGCTCAATCCGGATGCGATTCTCGGAATCGTAACCGTTGGTACGATCTCGACGCAAATTTTGCTCGAAATCAAGCGGCTCGACATTCCGGTCGTTATGGTCGACCATTATGATCCGGCTATTCAATGCGATACGATCTTCACGGACAATTTCATCTGCATGAAGGAATTGATGACGAAGCTCGTCAGCCGGGGATACAAGAAGTTTCAGTTTGTCGGCGATGTCGGCTACGCTCATAGCTTCTATGAGCGCTGGATCGCTTTCAAGGCCATACTGGAGCAGTATCAGTTAAGCTATGAGCCGATCAAGCCATTGATGGGGGAAGACGACGGCATGCTCAGCGGCATCGTACAATCGCTGCCCGACAGCGAGCTGCCCGATGTCTTCGTCTGCGCCAACGATTTTATTGCCGACAATGTGAAGGCGGGGCTGCTGGCGAAAGGCGTGCCGGTTCCGGAGCGCTGTGCGGTAACGGGATTCGATAACACCTCTCCCGGCATAACGACGGTCAGCGTGAACAAGGAGCTGCTTGGCATGAGGGCCGTCGACAAGCTGCTGTGGCGATGCGCCAACCGTTCTTCGAATGTCGAGCGTCTGCTCGTCCAAGGGGACGTGCTTATGCGCGAGACGACCTTGAATTAGCCCGCTGTAAGAAAGAGAAGCATTTAGCTCATATGAGCTAAACGCTTCTCTTTTTTTATTGCAAAATGAATAATAACGAATGAGGTGTATACATAACAAAACTGTCGTTTAGTCGTTGGATCGATTGTTATGATAATCGAAATCTTTTCGAAAATGGATTTCGTAAATACAGTAATATCAGTATTTTAAAGCGGTTTCATGAACAAAACGTGACGTTAGGTTATCTGTTTGTTTTGTTGCGGATAAACCAAACAATATGCGAAAACTATATTGACGTTACTAAGAGTGTGGTGCTAATATTGTTTTGCAAACGTTTTTATTCCACCACACAAAGTTAGGGCGTATCGATCGGAAACGGCGTTTGCTTTCAATGCGCCGACTACTGCGAGGGGGCATACCCGGCGTGTCGTCATGCATGAAGCGATAGGCGCGGATTAAAGGGCGATCGGATGCGGATGCGGCTGCTGCGCCGCCAGACTCTTCGTTCGGACTCCGCAACAATTAAGAGGGAGGAAGTTTGATGAAAAAATTGAAAGTGCTTTCAATCCCGATCATGTGCTTATTCCTCGTATTGCTTGCCGCTTGTTCCGGCGGGAGCAAGGATGACGGAAAGGCAGCAACCGAACAAGCGAAGCAGACAACTACGACCGAGACGAAGGATACGCCCGCGGCCGACAATGGGAGCGACGAGCCCGCTGCGGTAGAGAAGGAGCCGATCAACCTCGGCGGCCGCACGATTTCGATTTCCGCTTGGTGGGATTTGACCCCGTCCGGCGACAGCGCTTCGGGCAAAGCATTGCTGGAGCAGAAAGAAGCCGTAGAGAAGAAATATAACGTCAAGATCAATTATATTAACGAGCCATACGATAACTATTTGCAAAAATTTACGGCCGGGGTTATCGCGGGAACGCCGTTCGCCGACATCAGCATGCTGGAGCTGAAAGCGGCGCTGCCTGCCGCGCTGAACGATCAGTTGTATACAATCGGCGAGTTCACGACGAGCGACGACGACATTAACAACGAGGGCAAGCTGATGACCAAGATGACGAAGATTGCGAACGAAGAGTATGCGTTCACAATGCCGAACAATACCGGGTACGGCCTGCTGTACAACCGCGACGTATTCAAAGAGCTGGGACTGCCCGATCTTCAGCAGTTGTACAACAACGGCGAATGGAACTGGGATAAATTTATCGAAGTCGCCAAGCTTGCGACGAAAGATACGAACAACGACGGGAAGCTCGACCACTGGGGCTTTTCGGGCTGGGCGGCGGAGGCCGGACGCCACTTCGCGGCCTCGAACGGAGCGAAGATTGCGGACGATCAGACGGGCAAGGAAGGACTTAGCGATCCGAAGACGATTCAGGCGCTCGAATTTCTGAACCGGCTGTACAACGTCGAGAACGTCGTCAAGATCAAGAGCGGCAAGAAGACGGAGTGGACGGAGCGCGATACGTTCAAGGACGGCGACGTCGCGATGTTCGTCGCGGCCGACTGGATGCTGGGCGACTTGCCGTTCGACTTCGGCATCGTGCCGATGCCGCAAGGACCAAGCGGAACGAAGCAGTTCACGTATGCCGACAACGCGGCGGCAGGCTACGTCATTCCGAAGGGCGTCAAAGATCCGGCCAACGTCTATCGAATATTCGAAGAATTGCAGAACATCCCGCCGCTGGAAGATTATCCGAGCCAGAACTATTTGGAGAGTCTGTACAAGCACGAGGAAGACATCAGCATGCTGAAAGCGCATATTGTCGGCACGGGGCTGACCGAGCTTGACGAGGCGTATCCGGAGTTTCCTTACGGCGAGGTCGTCGACGATATTATTGTGAACAACGTGTCGGTTACGGCTGCCGTGGAGAAGCAGAAGCAGAAGGCGCAAGCGGCGATGGACAGCTTGGTCAACAAGTAAGAGCGGGAGCACAATTCCATGAGGATGAACGGGACCTCCATCCAAGCGGGAGGTCCCATTGTTAATTAGGGAGGCTGGATGGAATGGGCAAACGTATTCGGCGGGCCGGGAGCTGGGCGCGCAGCGCGGTCGCTTTGCTGCTCGCAGCGGCCGTTCTCCTGCCGGCTGCCGCCGGTCAGGCATCAGCCGAAACGGAGTACGGGGCGCGGCAGGCTGAGCGGAACGCCGCTTCGTTCATCGATTCGCTCGCCTCGTTCGGCGACCGTCTGACCTATGACGGCTATTTGGCCGGCTTTGCGAACGAGAGCCGACCGGCCGCTCCGATTGTAATTGACGCCGCCTCCTATTCGAGAACGGAAGGGCTGGCGACTGAGCGGCGAGACGATTTTGAAGGGATGCACGGCCGTTCTTTGTTTACCGGAGACGAAGGATTGATCGAGTGGACGTTCGAGGCTCCGGAGACCGGGCTGTACAACATGGAAGTGAGGTACTATCCGGTGGAAGGCAAAAGCTCCGCCATTCAACGATCGATTCTAATCGATGGCAAGCTCCCTTTCTACGAGGCGACTTACGTGAAGTTCGACCGGATCTGGGTGAACGAGCTGGACGAGGTGCAGCGCGACAATCAGGGCAACGACATTCGGCCGCAGCAGGTCGAGGCGCCGATGTGGCAGACGGCGATGGTGCAGGATATGGACGGCAAATACAACGAGCCGTTCTCGTTTCGTTTGACCGCGGGCAAGCATACGTTGTCGTTCGTCTCCCAGCGCGAGCCGATGCTGCTGCGCGACATTACGTTCTTGCAGGCGGAGACGCCGAAGACGTATGCCGAACTAAAGGCGGATTACGATGCGCTGGACTATAAGCCGGCCGGCGATCAGCTCGTTGTCGTACAAGGAGAGAAGGCGAGCTACAAATCGTCGCCGACGCTGTATCCGGTAAGCGAGCGCGCGAGCGCCGCCGTTGCGCCGTACAGCGCTTCGAAGGTCAGAATCAATACGATCGGCGGCTACAATTGGCGGCTTCCGGGGCAATGGATCTCGTGGGAAATCGACGTTCCGGAGACGGGTCTCTACAAGATCGGCTTGAAGACGCAGCAGAATTGGGTTCGCGGTACCTACGCCGTCAGACGGCTGACGATCGACGGCCAAGTGCCGTTCCGAGAGATGGAAGAAATCGAGTTCAAATATAAGAACGGATGGCGGATGGACGTGCTTGGCGGCGATGAGCCGTATATGTTCTATCTGACCGAGGGGAAGCATGAAATCCGTCTGGACGACCGGCTCGGCCGGATCGCTCCGCTTATACGGGAAGTGGAAGACAGCCTGCTTAACCTCAATGCGATGTACCGGAAAATATTGATGATTACGAGCGGCACGCCCGATCCGTTCCGCGATTACAAGGTCGAGCAAAAAATACCGGACCTGATCGAGGTGTTCGAAGCGGAGAGCGGTCGTCTTCATCAAGTGGCGGCGCAGCTTCAGGCCATGTCCGGCGGACGAAGCGACGCGGAGGCGCTGCTGCTGACGATGGCCGACCAGCTCGACGAGATGGTGAAGCGGCCGGATTATATTCCGAAGCAGTTGAGCTCCTTCAAAATCAATGCGGGCGGGCTCGGCACGTGGATGCAGCGGGCAAGGGAAATGCCGCTTGAGATCGATGCGCTCTATATTGCTTCGCCGGACAAGAAGCTGCCCAAGGGCGGCTCCTCCTGGTGGCGGAAGCTGCTGCACGAGCTGAGCACGTTTTTCTACTCGTTCTTTATCGATTACAGCAGGATCGGCAGCGTGGCGGCAGCCGGCACGGAAAGATCGATTACGGTATGGATCGGCAGCGGCCGGGATCAGGCGCAGACGATGAAGGCGATGATCGACGACAGCTTCACGCCGAAGACGGGCATTAGCGTGAACGTCGAGCTGGTGCAGATGCAGACGCTGCTGCCCGCGACGCTGGCCGGACAGGGACCGGACGTGGCCATGCAGGTCGGAACCGATATTCCGGTCAACTTCGCGATGCGCAATGCGGTACAGGATTTGTCCGGGTTCGCAGGGTTCGACGAAGTGGCGAAGCGGTTCCGCGACAGCGCGCTTGTGCCGTACCGCTACGAGGGAGGCATGTTCGCGCTGCCGGAGACGCAGCAGTTCAACATGATGTTCTATCGGAAGGACATCTTCGACGAGCTCGGGCTGGAAGTGCCGAGGACGTGGGAAGACGTCTACGACCTGCTTGCCGTTCTGAACAAGAAGCATATGGATTTCGGCTTACCGCTGACGCTTACGCCGATGTATCCGGGCGAGAACATTCCGCCGAATTCGTTGTTTACCGCGCTGCTGTATCAGCACGGCGGACAATTTTATCGCGACGACGATAAGCGATCCGATCTCGATTCGAGAACCGGCATCGAAGCGTTCAAGCAATGGACGGAATTTTATACCGATTACAAGCTGCCGAAGGAATTCGATTTCGCGAACCGGTTCCGGACGGGCGAAATGCCGATCGGCATTGCCGATTACACGATGTATAACACGCTCTCGGTATTCGCGCCGGAAATTAACGGGTTGTGGGCATTCGTTCCGATGCCGGCAACGGTCCGGGAGGACGGCATGCTAGACCGGACCGTGCCGAGCGGCGGCAACGGCGTCGTGATGATGCGGCAGGCGAAGGATAAGGAAGCGGCATGGGAATTTATGCGATGGTGGACGAGCGAGGAAGCGCAGACGAAGTTCGGCCGCGAGATGGAAGGGCTGATGGGGGCCGCGGCCCGTTATCCGACGGCGAACATTAACGCGCTCGCGCAGCTTCCGTGGCCGACGGCGGATTACCGCAGCCTGACGGAGCAGTTCAAGACGCTGCGGGGCGTGCCCGAAGTGCCGGGCGGATATTTCACGGGCCGCCACCTGCTTAACGCGTTCTATCAGGTTATTAACGGGAAGTCGGAAGCCCGCGAGGCGATGATGGATTACGTGCAGTACATTCACGATGAAATCCGTACGAAGCGGACCGAATTCGGACTGCCGAATTAAAGGAGGATTGCCGCAATGACTTCCTTGTCGAAGCCTTCGCCGGGCTTGCGGACGGATGCGTCCGCTCCCGCCCCGCGAAGCGCCAAGCGGACGAGATGGGCGGAGCTTGGCCGGCAGATCAGAGCCGGCAAGCATTCGTATATTTTGCTTGCGCCCTACATGCTTCTCTTCGGCTTGTTTACGGTGCTCCCGGTCGTCATGTCCGTGCTTATCAGCTTTACTTACTTTAATATGCTGGAGCTTCCGCGATTTATCGGCTGGCACAATTATACGCGGCTGTTTCTCGACGACGACGTGTTCCTGATCGCCGTCAAGAATACGATGCTGTTCGCCGCCATTACCGGCCCGCTCAGCTATATCGCATGCTTCCTCTTCGCCTGGATCATTAACGAGATGCCGCCGAAGCTTCGCGCGCTTATGACGCTCGTCTTCTACGCGCCGTCCATCTCCGGAAACGTGTTTTTTATATGGCAAATCATTTTTTCCGGCGACCGTTACGGCGTGGCGAACGGACTGCTGATGAAGTACGGATTTCTGTACGAGCCGATTCTATGGCTGAAGACGGAAGCGTACATTTTGCCGATTCTGATTGTCGTTCAGTTATGGCTTAGCCTCGGCACCGGATTTCTGGCGTTCATTGCGGGCTTGCAGACCGTAGACAGGACGCTGTACGAGGCGGCCGCGGTCGACGGCGTTCGCAACCGATGGCAGGAGCTATGGTATGTGACGCTGCCGTCGATGCGCCCGCAGTTAATGTTCGGCGCCGTCATCCAACTGACGACGTCGTTCGCGGTAGCGGACGTCTCGATCTATCTGGCGGGCTTCCCGAGCGTGAATTATGCCGCAGAGACGATCGTGACCCACTTGCTGGATTTCGGCACGATCCGATTCGAGATGGGCTACGCTTCGGCTATCGCGACCGTACTGTTCGTCATCATGGTCGGCACGAACCTGATCGTCCAAAAACTGCTGCGGAAGGTGGGGAACTAGACCGGCATGAACGTATCGCTCCGATTGCAGCCTCGCAAGAGGAAAGTAAACCGGTCGCTGACCGGGACGATTGCGCTGTTCGCGCTGCTGGCGTCATTCGGCGCCTTCATGGCGCTTCCGCTCGTCTATGCGGTTAATAATGCTTTCAAGCCGCTGGACGAAATATTCCTGTTCCCGCCGCGTCTGTTCGTTCGCAATCCGACGCTGAACAACTTCTCGGAATTGATGAACTTGCTCGGCAACTCGTGGGTGCCGTTCACGCGCTATATTTTCAACACCGTCTTTATTACGGGAATGGGCATTGTCGGACATGTGCTGCTGGCGTCGGCGGCCGCTTATCCGCTCGCGAAGCACCGTTTTCCCGGCGGCAAGCCGCTGTTTGCGATCGTCGTCCTGTCGCTGATGTTCACGCCGGCCGTCACGTCGATTCCGAACTACATGATTATGTCGTGGATCGGTTTTATCGATACGTATTGGGCGGTTATCGTTCCGGCGTTCGCCTTCCCGCTCGGGCTGTATTTAATGAAGCAATTCATCGAGCAAATTCCGGATGCGCTGCTGGAAGCGGCCAAAATCGACGGAGCCAGCGAGTACACAATATGGTGGTCCATCATTATGCCGAACGTGAAGCCGGCGTGGCTGACGCTCGTCATTCTGCTGTTCCAACTGCTGTGGGGATCGGACGGCAACGGCTTCATCTATAGCGAGCAGTTGAAGTCGCTCCATTACGCATCGACGCAAATTATTCAGGGCGGCATCGCCCGCGCAGGCGTCGGCGCAGCGGTCGCGCTGCTGCTGATGAGCGTGCCGATCTCGCTGTTTGTCGTCTCGCAGAGCCGCATTATCGAGACGATGGCGACGTCGGGCATGAAAGATTGAGAGCGGAGGAATAATCATGCGTTCTACACGGATGCTGATCGTCCTTGCGGCGGTCGTCTTGCTCGTATCGGGCGCCGTGCCGGCTGCGGCCGCCGTCCCGTACGAGAACTACAATTACAATTATTGGCGCGACGCCGTGCCGTCGCCTGAGGCGTACCTGCCTTCCCGCTCGATTACAGGCGTCAGTCTGGGCATCGGCGATTTTCTCGAACCGACCGATCTGTTCGCGACGAAGGAAGACGGCGTCTATTTGCTGGACACGGGCAACAACCGAATCGTCGTCATGGATCGCGACTGGCGGCTGCTCTCCGTCATCGCGGGCTTCGAGCATGACGGCAAGCCGGACGGCTTCAACAAGCCGGAAGGCATGTTCGTCGATTCGGAGGGTACGATCTACGTGGCGGACACGGGCAACAAGCGAATTGTCGCGCTGAAGGCGGACGGCCGATTGGCCGGCGTCATTCGCGATCCGCAATCGGACATTCTGCCGTCCGGCTTCGAATTCGTGCCGATCAAGCTGACCGTCGACCGGGCGAAGCGGGTATACGCCGTGACGCGCGGCGTATTCGAAGGCATCGTGCAATTCGATTCGGACGGGACGTTCCTCGGCTTCGTCGGCACGAACCGCGTCCGGCCGAACGCGTCCGATTACGCTTGGCGGTTTCTCTCCACGAAGGCGCAGCGATCGCAGGGCGTCCTGTTTATTCCGACGGAATTTTCGAACGTGGATATTGACGCCAAAGGATTTATTTATGCGACGAACATCGACCCGGGCTCGCAGACGCCGGTCAAACGGATCAGTCCTTCCGGCGACGACGTGCTGAAGCGCTACGGCTATTTCCCCGTTGCGGGCGATGTCCGATACCGGCTTGCGGGAGCGGACGGCGGCCCGTCGAAGCTGATCGACATTAAAGTGCGCGAAGGCGGGACGTACAGCGTGCTTGATTCGCTGCGCGGCAGAGTATTCACATACGACGAGGAAGGCAATCTGCTTTATATTTTCGGCGGTAAAGGCAACCAGCTCGGTACATTCAAGCTGCCTGCCGCCGTCGAAGCGATCGGCGAACGGATGGCGGTGCTCGACCGCGCGCGAGGAAGAATCGTCGAGTTCGCGCCGACCCGGTTCGGCGCCGCCGTGAACAAGGCGACGGCTCTGCATGCGGACGGCCAGGATCAAGCGGCGGTCGAGGCATGGCGGGAAGTGCTCCGGCTGAACGGCAACTACGACGTTGCCTATATCGGCATCGGGAAGTCTTACTTGTTGGAGAAGCGGAATAAGGAAGCGATGCACTATTTTAAGCTTGGCATGGATCGCAAAGATTACTCCGTTGCTTTCAAGCGGTATCGCAGGGAAGTGATGAAAGCGCATTTCGGGCAGGCGCTGTCCGCGCTGCTTCTCGTTGCGCTTGCAGCGGCTGCCGCTTATGTGCTGCGTCGGTATCGCATAAGAAGGGGGAGCGTGTCCCATGAAGCATGAATGGCTCCGGTTTCCGCTTCATGTCATGGTGCGGCCGTTCGACGGGTTCTGGGATTTGAAGTACGAGAACAAAGGGAGAAGCGGCGTTGCGGCCGCTATTGTCGTTCTTCTGATTCTCTCGGTAACGGTTCAAAAGCAATTGTCCGGCTTTCTTGTCAATTTCAACGATCCCCGTTATTTGAACAGCATCGACGAGCTTAAATATGTTCTGCTCCCTTTCTTGCTATGGTGTCTGGCCAACTGGTCGGTGACGACGCTGCTGGACGGGGAAGGGAGATTGCAAGAAATTGCGGTTGTCGCCGCTTACTCGCTGCTGCCGCTCGTTGTCGTCTATTTGCCGACGACGTTTCTGAGCAACATCATGACGAACGAAGAAACCGCCTTCTACTACTTGCTGAACTCGTTCGCGGGGCTATGGTTCGTCTGGCTGCTGTTCGTCGGGACGATGACCGTGCATCAATATACGGCTGCGAAGACGATCGTCACCATGCTGCTGACCTTAATCGTTATGGCGGTTATCGTATTTTTGGGCATGCTCGTCTTCAGCTTGATCCAGCAAATTATCGGGTTCGGCTACAACATCTATTACGAGCTTATATTCCGGAATTAGAAGGGGGGCGGCGGTCGTCATGAAAAAAAGTGCGATATATACGCTGTTGGCCGTCCTCATACTGCTGGGGGCGTGCGTCGGCGTCTATAAGCTGCTTAACCGGGGAGCTCCCGTGACGCCGGCGATTAAGACGGTCGAGGCTGCCGAGAAGGAAGCGGGGAACGAGTTGACGGCAATAGCCGATCCGACGGGCGGCGTGGCCGGGATGGAGCTTGTCGCTGGCAATAGCGCGCTTGGGCTGTACATGAACCGCGAGACGGCGCAGATCGCCGTGAAGGAGCGGGCCGGCGGCCGCGTCTGGCATTCCAATCCGGTCGGGTTGAACGAGGACGGCATGGCGCAGCCGTTCGAGAAAGGCTCGATGGCGTCGCAGTTCACGCTCGCCTTCCGGGATTCGCTGACGAATCTTGCGACGTTCCGTAGCTTTCCGGACAGCGTGGAGAAAAAGCAGTTTACGCTGGAGGGCATTAAGGACGGCGTTCGGGTAACGTACACGCTCGGCGATTCCTCCAAAGGGGTCGACGCTCTGCCCAAAGCGATCAGCAAAGCCCGGTTCCAAGAGAAGGTGACGGGCAAGCTGGACGAAGCGACGGCGAAATACGTATCGATCCGCTATTATCCGTCCAGATCGAACCCGGACATTCTGGAACGGCTCGACGAGCAAGTGTCGAAGGAGCTTGTCCTGAAGAAGATGCTCGATGCGTTCGCCAAAGCGGGCTACACGGAAGAGGATCTCGCCTTCGACAACGAGGAGAACGGGGCGGGGGGAGCGTCGGGCGAAGGAACCGGCAAGCCGAAGTTCGTCGTTCCGCTGGAGTACCATCTAGTCGGCGATCGGCTGTCGGTTCGCATCCCGGTCGGCTCGATCGAAGAGGCGGAAGGCTTCTCGATCCGTACGATCGAGCTGATGAACTTTTTTGGCGCGGCCGGAACGGCGGAGCAGGGCTACATGCTCGTTCCGGACGGGTCGGGCAGTCTGATCTACTTGAATAACGGCAAAATCCACGACGATCCGTATTCGCAGGTCGTCTACGGGCCGGACCAGACGGATAATACGACGCGCCGCGCGCAAGTGAGCGAGAGCGCAAGGCTGCCGGTATTCGGCTTGAAGGCGGCCGATTCGGCCTGGTACGGCGTCATAAGCAAAGGCGAAGCGCTTGCGAGCGTTAATGCGGACATTGCGGGCAAGACGAACGCTTACAACCACGCCTATGCGAGCTTTCAGGTGCGAGGCGAGGATACGATCGATATGTTCTCCGGCGGCAAGTCGAACGAGATTCCGATTCTAACCGATGCGCTGTACGGCGGAGACATCGAGGTGCAGTACGGCTTTCTCGCCGGGAAGTCGGCGAGCTATGCGGGAATGGCGGCTGCCTATCGCGATATGATAACGGAAGAAGAAGCGGGGATGAGGCCTATCACGGCCGATTCGGGCAAGCTTCCGTTCTATGTGGACGTCGTCGGCGCGGTGACGAAGACGAAGTCGATACTAGGCGTCCCGTACGAATCGCAGTTCCCGGTTACGACGTTCAAGGAAGCGGGCGTCATTGCGGACGCCTTGCAGCAGCAAGGCGTTGCCAACATCCGCATGCGGCTGGTCGGCTGGTCGGCGGGCGGCGTATATCATGAGCCTGCGGCGGCGAAGCCGCTCGGCAAGCTGGGCGGCACCGCCGGAATGAAGTCGCTGGCCGCCAAGCTGGACGCGGGAGACGGCGGACTGTATCCGGATACGGCGTTCCAGCATGTATACGAGGATACGATGGCCTTCGCTCCATCGTCCGATGCGGCAAGATTCGTGACGCGTCAGGTTGCGCTGCAAGCGCCGATCAACCGGGCGCTGAACCGGATGGACGAGGAGCTCGGCACGTATTACTTGCTGTCGCCGTCGAAGCTGCCCGCCTTCGTCGACCGGTTCTCCCGCCGATACGAGCGGTTGAAGCTGCCGGGCTTGTCGCTACGCGATCTGGGCGATGTCGTCAACGGGGACTATCGGGATAGCCGGACGGTTAACCGGCAGACGGCGAAAGCGATCGCGGCCGGGCAACTCGGCAAGCTGTCGGAGCGATATCCGGAGCTGATGGTCGAAGGCGGCAACGGCTATGCGCTTCCGTACGCGCGCCATATCGTGGGGGCGCCGATGGCGTCCAGCGGTTTCAACCTTGCCGACGAGGCCGTTCCGTTCTATGAGCTTGTCGTGCACGGCTTTGCGGATTATGCGGGCGAGCCGATCAATCTGGCTGCCGATCAGAGCCCTTCGCGCCAACTGCTCAAGCTGCTCGAATACGGGGCGTCGCCGAGGTTCATCTGGACGTATGCGCCGTCGTCCGAGCTGAAATTCACGAAGTTCGATTACTTGTATTCGACGCAGTACGCCGACTGGCTGCAGCAAGCGGTCGCGCTGTATAAGGAGGCCGATCAAGCGCTCGCGCCGCTGCGCTCGATTCCGATGACGGACCACGAGAGGCTGCAAGACGGCGTATACCGGAGCACGTTCGCCAACGGGACGACGATTACGGTCAATTATAACGAGACGGCCGTTGCGGCGGGCGGCCGATCGATCGGCCCGGGTGACTATGCGATAGGCGGTGAAGGGGCATGAAATTAGCCAAAATGACGTTAAGCCGGCGACGGTCGCTGCTCGGCTTCGCATTCGTATCGCCTTGGCTGATCGGATTCGTCTTTCTGTTCGCGCTTCCGTTAATTCAGTCGATCCGGTTCAGCTTCACGAAGCTGGAGATTGGAACGGGCGGCTACAAGCTGACCCCGGTCGGCTGGGGCAACTTCAACAACGCGTTGTTCGTCGACGCTAATTTTAACCGGCTGCTGACCGAGTCGATTATCAATATGGTCGTCGATGTGCCGCTCATTCTATTTTTCAGCCTATTTTGCGCCGCGCTGCTCAACCAGAGGTTCAGAGGGCGGGCGCTTGCAAGAGCGCTGTTCTTCCTGCCTGTCATTCTGGCCTCCGGCGCCGTCAGCGCCGCGGAGTCGGCGGGGCTTATCAATCTGATCGGCGACGTGAATACGGCGGAGCAGATGGAGGGAGCGAGCGCCATGTTCGATCAGCTTCCGCTCGTCGATATGATGATCGAAGGAGGGGCGCCGATCTGGGCGGTCGATTATTTGATCGGCGCGGTTAATCGGATTTACGACATTATTACGGCCAGCGGCGTGCAAATCTTGATCTTCCTCGCGGCGCTTCAGTCGATTCCCGGCTCGATGTACGAGGTGGCGAAGATTGAAGGGGCGACGACGTACGAGACGTTCTGGAAAATTACGTTCCCGATGGTCAGTCCGCTTATTCTGACGAACGTCATCTACACGATTATCGATTCGTTCGTCGACAGCTCCGTCACGAAGGCAATCTATACGACGGCGTTCACGTCGCTCAATTTCGGCCTTAGCGCCGCGATGTCCTGGCTGTACACGCTCGTCGCCGGGCTGATTCTCGTCGTCGTCGGCTTTATCGTTTCGCGCAAAGTGTTTTATTACCATTAATCCGCGCATCGTCGAAGGAGGCGTGCTTCATGCAGCTAGCCAAGCGTTTCGCTCGGCTTAAGGAAGGGCTTCCGCCCGAAGGATTGCTTGCGAGCAGCCGGGCCCATCGGGTCCGGACGAAGGCGGGGCAGCTCGCGTGGTCGATATTCCGTTATTTGCTTATTACGGGCATATCGTTCGTTATCGTGTACCCGCTGCTGCTCAAGCTTTCGGTGGCGTTCAAGGAGCGGCGGGATATCGTCGATCCGACCATTTTTCTTATTCCCAAACATTTTACGTTCAGTAATATCGAAATTGCCGTGAAGGTGCTTCACTTCTTTCCGACGCTCGGGAAGACGCTGGCGTTCATCGTCGTCGTCATGCTGCTGTCGACGTTCTCTTGCGCCTTGGCGGGCTACGGCTTCGCGAGATTCAAGTTCGTCGGCAGCAATCTGCTGTTCGCGCTCGTCATTCTGACGATACTGGTGCCGACGCATACGCTCATGGTGCCGACCTACCTGCACTTCCGCAGCTTCGATGTGATGGGGCTGGTCGCGCTGTTCACCGGCAAGGACGGCATCAACATGATGAACACGTACTGGCCGTCGGTTATTCTGTCGATGACGGCGAACGGACTGAAAGCGGGATTGTTTATTTATATCTTCCGCCAGTTTTTCCGAGGGGTGCCGAAGGAAATCGAGGAGGCCGCCTTGATCGACGGCGCGGGGGGCTTCGCGACGTTTTTCCGGATTATGCTGCCCAACGCGGTGCCGCCGCTCATTACGGTTATGCTGTTCGCTTTCGTCTGGCAATACAACGATTTGTTCTATAATTCGCTGTTTATGAGCGAGCTTAATCTGATGCCGTCCCGCATCGCGTCGCTGCCTGCCAATGCAGGCCAGTATATCTCGACGGTCGTCTTCGGCGGCTACGATCCGAATTCCAAGCCCGATCCGAACTATGTCGCCATGATTGTCGATACGGGGCTGCTTATCGCGATCGCGCCGCTGATCGTGCTTTATTTGTTCGTGCAGCGGTACTTCGTCGAAAGCGTCGAGCGCACCGGCGTCGTCGGTTAGTCGCAAGACGGCCGATCTGTCCGACCGGGAAAAATCGGCGCCGCTTGCCGATAATGCGCAGCCTGGCACGCGGTCGATGCCCGACCGGGCACCGGCGAACAAGGATGCGCAGGGAGCTCCGTTCTCGCCGTCATGGCCGGGCGGCGGAGCGGATGCGGTTCTCGGCATGGCGATGCTCTTCGCCACGGGCGAATAGGGCATATCGGATTATACGTATGAATAACGAAGATTGAATCTGGCCTACGGCCGATGGTCAGTCGATATTATAAGAGAGAGGGTGAGGTTGCTGTTATGACTCTGCAAATCTGGAATCACCGGGGTAGTCTCGCGAATACGAAGCGGGCGCTGAAGCAAGGGAAGCTGACGATAGGCTTTATCGGCGGCTCGATTACCGATCCGCGCCCGAGGCATAATTGGCCGGAGCCGGTCATCGGCTGGTTCGTCGGCACGTTCCCGCATGTTCGGATCGTTGTCGAGAATGCCGGAATCGGGGCGACGGGCAGTGATCTGGCGGTATTCCGCGCGAAGCGGGATTTGATCGAGCGCGGCTGCGACATCGTATTCGTCGAGTATGCGGTCAACGATAACGAGGTGCCGACCGAGCGGCGCATGCGCACGCGCGAAGGGCTGCTTCGCCAGCTTCTGGCGGACGGCAGCCGGGACGTCGTGCTCGCGTATACGTTCGCGCAAGACATGTACGAACCGATGATGGCGGGCAAGCAGCCGCCATCGGTTGCCGAGCTTGAGACGCTGGCCGTTCATTATCGGCTTGGTTCGGTGTGGATGGGGCTGTATGCGATGCGTCAAGTACAGAGCGGCATGCTCCGATGGGAAGAGTGGCTTCCGGACGGTCTGCATCCAACGAGCAGGGGGAGCTTCGCTTACGCCGAAAGCGTCATCGAGTATTTGAAACGGGAGCTGACGTCCGGCGTCAATGAAACCGATACCGCTTCGGACGATGAGGGGCCGCAGCCGCTCCTTATCGAGCCGGTTAATCCGAAGCATTGGGGAGACGCTTACGTTATTCCGCTGGAGAACGTGGAGACGACGGGGCCGTGGTCGCTTCGGCGCTGGCCGTATTACGAATGGATCGACCGCGTGCTCGACACGCCGTCGCCGGGCTCGGCGCTCGCCTGCTCCTTCGAAGGAAGGGGTGTCGCGATTGGAATCGATTTCGGGAAAGCGACGGCGGAGTTCCGATACAGGCTGGACGGCGGCGAGTGGGTTCATTACGAGGTCGACCGTCCGGACTGGAACGGCAATGACGGCTGGTTCCGTCTGTTTACGATTGCCGACGACTTGCCGCAGGGCGAGCATCGGCTGGAGCTTGAAACCTTTTTGGGCGCCACGGAGCTTCATAAAGGAACGAATTTTCGATTGGCGCTTGTGGGCATTGTTCCATAAGCTGCACACGAGGCGGGAAGGAGCAAGGGCTGGATGAAAAAAGTGCTGCTGCTTGGCGATTCCATCCGCGAAGGCTACGAGCCCTATGTGCGGGAGCTGCTGACGGAAGAAGCGGACGTCATGGCGCCCGGAAAGAACGGGAGATTCGCCAAATATACGCTGTGGGGCGTTAACCTGTGGCTGAAGGAGCTAGGATCGCCCTGCGTGGATGTCGTTCATTGGAACAACGGACTATGGGACGTGCACCGCGAAGCGCCGATGACGGAGCCGTTAACATCGATAGAGGAATATGTGCATACGCTCGATAGAATCGCAGACGAGCTTGCGCGGACCGGCGCGCGGATTATATTCGCGACGACGACTCCGGTGAGGGCCGATGCGGTCGGCCGAACGAACGGCGAAATCGATCAATATAACGAAGCCGCGGCCCGGCTGATGAAGGAGCGCGGCATTGCGCTCAACGACTTGAACGGGGCGCTTCGGCCGCGTTTGAACGAATATGTATGCGAAGACCGCCTTCATTTGACGGACGCGGGCTCGCGGCGCTGTGCGGAGCGGGTTGCAGCGGCCGTTCGGGAGCAGCTGTAAGCGCAGCGCCGGGCGATTGGTGCGGAGGAACGGAACAAGATAGAATAGACGGATAAGAATATCCGGCGGGAGGAAGAGAGAAACGATGAAGACAGAGAATACAATGCTGCTTAACGGCAATTGGCAGCTATATAACGAGCGGACACAGACCCGGTACGACGCGCAGGTGCCCGGCTTCGTCCAGCAGGATTTGCAGCGCGCGGGCGTTATTCCCGACGAATGGCAGACGCTGCTCGAACAGGAGATCGAATGGGTCGAGCATGACGATTGGACGTACAGCCGCTCCTTCGAGCTAAGCGCGGAGCAGCTTGAGGCGGAGGAGCTTGAGCTTGTTATGGAAGGCGTCGATACGTACGCGGAAATCGTACTGAACGGTCATTCGCTCGGCCATACGGATAACATGTTCATGACGCACCGGTTCGGGATGAAGCCGTGGGCACGGCCGATCAACGAAGTGGTTGTGCGAGTGTTGTCGCCGACTCGCGTGCTGCAGCAGAAGGAGAGGGAGTTCGGCGATCCGCTTCAGCAGTGGAACGGCATTCCCGCCCGTCTGTTCGGCCGGAAGGCGCAATACGGCTACGGCTGGGATTGGGGGCCGCGCTTCGTAACGGTCGGCATTCATAAGCCGGTCTATGTGGAAGCGTCGAACGGCTGCCGGGCCGATAAGCTGACGTATGCGCTGACGCATCTGAGCGATGCCAAGGCGCTTCTGAACGTCAGCGTATCGGCAACGGCCGTCGGAGCGGAGGAGCGGGAGGCGGAGATCGTCTGCCGGTTGTACGAGGGAGACGCGCTGCTCGCCGAATCGCATGGGCCAACGACGCTTGCCGCCGGCGGATCGTCAGCCGTGCTGCCGATCGAGCTGAGCAATCCTCGCCGCTGGTATCCGGTCGGCTACGGCGAGCAGCCGCTCTACAGGCTGACGGCGTCCGTAACGGCCGGCGGCGTCACGACCGAGCTGTCCCGTACGATCGGGCTTCGCGAAGTGAAGCTGCTGCAGCCGTACGATAAGCAGGGCCGCAAGTTTATTATTGAAGTGAACGGCGTGCCGGTGCTCGGCAAAGGCGTGAACTGGATTCCGCTGACGCTGTATCCCGGCCTCGATACGCCGGAGACTTACGCTGCCGAAATAAGCGGCATCGCGGAAGCGAATATGAACATGATCCGGATCTGGGGCGGAGGCTACTACGAGAACCGCGAATTTTACGAGGAATGCGATCGCCGCGGCGTCATGGTGTGGCAGGATTTTATGTTCGCCTGCGGCGATTATCCGGACGACGATGCGTTCTGCGAGCTGGTGCGCAAGGAAGCGCGGTTTATTATCGATACATGCGGACATCATCCGAGCATCGTACTGTGGTGCGGCAACAACGAGAATCAGCATTTTGTCGAGAACAGCCGCCGCAAGCGGAAGCACGGCTACGGCGAGAAGCTGTACTTCGAGGTGCTTGGCGACGTCTGCGCCTCGGATAGCGCTCGTCCGTACTGGCCGACCAGCCCGTTCTCCTATTCGGTCGATCATGGGCATAACGATGAAGATTACGGGGATCAGCACTATTGGCATGTATGGGGCCAAGTGTTTCCGTATGAGAATTACCAGCAGATTAACGGCCGCTTCCTGTCCGAATTCGGCATGCAATCCTATCCGTCGATGCGCGTACTGGACGGCGTCGACGCCGAAGCGGATTTGCGTCATCCGAAGCTTCAGGCGATGCAGAAGGCGCCGAACGGCATTCAGCGGCTGCTGTATTATACGGTAGGCGACTACCGTCTGCCGGCGAACAAGAGCGATTTCGTCTACGTCAATCAATTGATGCAGGCGAATGCGCTGCGGCTCGGCGTCGAGCATTGGATTACTCGTATGCCGGACACGTCGGGCGCCTTGATCTGGCAGTGGAGCGATCTGTGGCCGTCGATCAGTTGGGCGATCGTCGACTACGGTAAGGTGAGGAAGCCGTCCTACTACTACATGAAGCGGACGTTCAAGACGCCGAACGCGCTGCTTCGCGTCGTCCAAGGCGAAGCGGAGGCCGGACTGTTCCTTATGCACGAAACGGGCGATTTCAAGGGTTGCGTTGAAGTGTCTTTCTACGATATCGTCTCGGAGCGGGAGGTTCGGCGCGAGACGATCGAGGCGGTCGGGCAAGGCTTCCGCTCGACCCGGATCGGCACGGTGTCGCTTGCCGGACACGATCCGGCGAGCACGGTCGTCTTCGTCAGGCTGCTGCGGCAAGGCGAGCTGTTGGCCGAAAGCTCGTATTTGATCGGCAAGCCTTATCAGTTGCTGCTGAAGCCGGCGAGCCTGCGGATGGAGCGGCAGGAGGAGGCGGACGGCGCTGTCGTTGTGACGCTCACAAGCGACGTATTCGCGAAGGACGTATGTTTGCCGAATCTGTCCGCGCGGCTGTCGGACAATTACTTCGACCTGCGAGCGGGAGAATCGAAGCGCATTCGAATCGAAGGCTTGCGGGAAGACGAGAAGCCGATGCCGTTCTGCTTGAATGATGCGGTTCGTACAGCGGAATATATATAAGGTGGAACACGCAGAAGGACGGCTTCCCGGAGCTGTCCTTCTGCGCATAATCGGCGCAGATACGGGGCGTTGGATTCGCGAACGGAGTCGATATATGTTTTGCGTTCCGCCCTCTTTTCAAGTATGATGGAAAAAAAGAACTCTTGATTAACGATAAGGAGCAGCAATCGTATGAATGCGAAGACCAACAATTGCAAAATCGTCGACTGCACGATCCGCGATGGCGGACTCGTCAACAATTGGGATTTCAGCGTCGAATTCGTTCAACATCTGTACAACAGCTTGAACGAAGCGGGCGTCGAGTACATGGAAATCGGTTATAAAAATTCGCCGAAGCTGCTCAAGGGCGCAGATACTGCCGGCCCGTGGCGCTTCCTGGACGATGACTTCCTGCGCAAAGTCATTCCGAATAAAGGCAACACGAAGCTGTCGGCGCTTGTCGATATCGGACGCGTGGACGAGAACGATATATTGCCTCGCACCGAAAGCTTGCTCGACCTCATTCGCGTCGCTTGCTATATTCAGGACGTGGACAAGGCGCTCGAGCTCGTTCAATTGTTCCACGACCGCGGCTATGAGACAACGCTGAACATTATGGCGCTCTCCAACGTTATGGAGAACCAACTGATCGAAGCGTTCCAGCTTATTAGCGAGAGCGTCGTCGACGTCGTTTATGTCGTCGATTCGTACGGCAGCCTTAAGCCGAACGATATGGCTTATCTGGTGGACAAATTCAAGGAACATCTGCCGAACAAACGTCTCGGCGTGCATACGCACAACAATATGCAGCTTGCGTTCGCCAACACGCTGACGGCTGTCGATCACGGCGTCGAGCTGCTTGACGCTTCCGTATATGGCATGGGCCGCGCTGCGGGCAACTGCAACACGGAGCTGCTCGTCGCTCATCTGCCGAATCCAAGATACAACGTCCGTCCGGTTCTCGATATGATCGAGAAGCATATGATTCCGCTCCGCGAGAAAGAAGAGTGGGGCTACATTATGGAATACATGGTTACGGGCATGCTGGACGAGCATCCGCGTTCCGCAATGGCGCAGCGCGACGACGTCGAGAAGAGAGATCAAGTGGTCGACTTCTACGACCGTCTGACGACGCCGGAAGTCGCTCACAGCAAATAATCGTTTAGACGAAGAGAGGCTGTCCCAATCGCCGGTGGCGAGGGACAGCCTCTTTGTCGTCGTTAAGTCGTTCCGCCGGAATGGGGCGGTGGAGCGCTCTAGGCGCGTTTGTGCACCAAGGGAGGCGAGCAGGGACGGTCGAGCCGCGCCCTAGGTGCACAAATGCACCTAAGGAGACGAGTCGCGCCCGGAGGCATGTAAGATGGGCGAGAACAGTACGGCGCATGTGCGTAACAAAGAGCTCAAGACCAGCGCCAGCGTATAGCAACCGTCCCGCACATGTAGTTCAGAGCTGCATCATGACTCCAACCTGCCTGCATAGATAACACGACCTGCCCCGACCTGCCTGCACAAACTCACCTTCATAGAACCAAGCCTCTGCGACTATACGATCCCGTTCACCCTAGCCCTGTTATCAGGAAGGAGTACAGATCGCGGCAATGTGCGTCGGTTCTTTTGTACACTCCATCCCTAACGAACCTTGTCGTTGTTAAATGTGCTATAATCGCAGATTGGAAAAGATAACGAATTCCAGATACGTTATTTAGGTTTTTTTGCGCGGAAACCACCTATATGCCTCGATTAACATGCAACGGATTCGTTAGAACTAACCATTGCCCGTTTTGCGTCGAATAGCCGTTCCTAGGTTCGTTAGCTTTAAACTTAGGGTCTAGCTCCCGATTTCCAGCAACTCATCGTCGCCGCGCAGGACGCACGCCCGCTTCGGCACGTTCGAGTGAAAATAGGCGATGCCTTCAAAGCGCCGCCCGTCAACGGACGATGCCGCAAGGCTGATTCTGATCGAGTCGCTCGTATAATAATGGTCGAGCAGATCGGCCGGCCCGGCGTCGTTCGTATCGATGTACCATTGGCGCGAGCCGAAATCGGTCACAATAAAAAGCTCGGCTGATGAGAACGAGAGCTCTCTTGCTTCTCCGTCGCTGCCGGTTATCGTGATTTGTGTAACGGGTATCGTTTCCATTGCCATTGCGCGGTGCTCCTCTCCCCGGTTTTCCCCTCTGCCTTCATGCTTCGGAGACGCTTTACCGATTGTATTCGTCTTTCCTTTATTTTGCAACTTTCGCCGAGCGATCGCCGTCTATCTGGATAGATCATAGATAAGGGGGCTGTCTATATGATGGCATATGTCCAAAGATTGATGGTCGTGTTGGTGCTTTTTGCCGTGGTGTTGCTTCAAGCTTGTTCGTCAGCCGATCATGACGATGCATTCGAGCACAAATCGTCGAGCGCGAGCAATGAGACGGCGATGCGCGAAGACAGCAAGGCTGCGGACGGATCGTCAGCCGCTACGGAATCCGGCGAATCGAGTACGACAAGCGAGGATCGGGAGGCAACGTCGGCCGAGCCGAGCAGCGGAGGCGGTCATGACAATGACCTGCCGAATGCGGGGATTCTGACGGCGGGCGAATGGAACGACAATAAGGAGTGGAGCCGCTGGAACGATCTGATGCAATCTCGCGAAGGCGGGGAATATATGCCGTATTGGAAGTTTTATGATTTTCGAAGGCTGGAGGTTCATGTGACGGGGGCCGGCAAGCCGATTGCGGATGCCGTCGTAACATTAAGCCGGGGCAACGGTCAGAACGGCTGGACGGCTCGCACGAATGCGTCGGGCACGGCGTATTTGTTCCCTTACCTGTTCGAGGAGCAGGGAGGAAGCGGCAAATACGGTCTGAACGTCATCGCGGGTCAGCAGCGCAAGCAGTTCGAGAACGTCGAGCTGAAGCAGGGCCGCGTGATGGAGATTAAGGTGGACGAGGCGACGAAGCCCTCCGATCTCGTCGATCTGATGCTGGTTGTCGATACGACCGGATCGATGTCGGATGAGCTGCATTATTTGGAGGCGGAGCTGAAGGATGTCGTCAACCGCGTAGCGGAAGACAATCAGGGCCAGCTTGATCTGCGAATCAGCCCGAACTTCTACCGCGATGTACACGACGACTACACGGTGAAGCCGTTTCCGTTCACGCGCAGCGTCGATGAGGCGGTGAGACAAATCGCGGATCAGGAGGCGTTCGGCGGGGGCGATTTTCCGGAGGCGGTGGAGCAGGCGCTTGAGGATGCGATCGACAACCACGAGTGGAGTCAGGAAGCGCTCGCCCGTATGCTGTTCCTCGTCCTGGACGCGCCGCCGCATCGCGAGAAAGCGGTCGTGGAGCAAATGCAGCAACTGACGGCGCGCGCAGCCGAGAAAGGCATCCGGATTATTCCGGTCGCTTCAAGCGGCGTCGATATCGCAACCGAGCATCTCATGCGTTATATGGCCGTTGCGACGGGCGGCACGTATATATTCTTGACCGACCATAGCGGGGTCGGCAACGGACATTTGAAGCCGGCAGTCGGAGAGTATGAGGTGCTCCCGCTGAACGATCTGCTTGTTGATATTATTAACCGGTATTGCCGCGCGGCTTGACGGGTGAACGGGATAAGGCGGCCGAGCGGCTGCGGATGAAATAAGCGTCCTCGAGCGTCGGGATTTGCTCGATGAAGCCGGCATAGGGGCGTTCCTCGGCTATTACTCTGACAGCGAACTGCCGGTCCGGCAACGGGCGGACATCGATAACGTCATTCGCCGAAAGTTCGCGGTACGCGCCGGCATCGACGGTGCCCTCCCAGACTCGCAGCGGCAAGCCGCTTACCCAATCGGCCGCCGAGCTGTCGAAGGCGGGACGCCCTTCGTTAAGCCATACGATTCGCTGCGCCCAGCCTTCCCATTCGTTAAGCTCGTGAGTGGAAATAATGACAATCCGGTTCTGGGCGTAAGCGGCCAAGTATCGGATGAACCGCAGCCGCTCGACCGCGTCCAGCGCGTTGAGCGGCTCGTCTAACAACAGATAGGACGGGTTCCCGATCCACGCTTGCGCAAGTGCAATCCGCTGCCGGATGCCGTGAGGAAGCGTCTTTATTTTGCGGGTGCGATAGGGCTCGAGCTGAAAGGCGTTCATGACCCGGCTCGCCTCGACGGAGCCGCCGAACCCTTTCAATTGCTCCATATAACGGAGCAGCTTGATAGTCGACAACTGCTCGTACAGCTCGATGCCGGTCGGCACGAAGCCGATCTGCGACCGGATATCGGGCAAATGCTGCGCGCACGTCCATCCGTCGTAGCTGATCGTTCCGGCATCGGGCAGCGTGACGGTCGACAGCAGATGCAGGAGCGACGTTTTGCCTGCGCCGTTGCGGCCGACGAGCAGCGTAATGCCCGTGCGGAGCGTTAGCCTCGGTACGGTCAGCCGGAACGGCGATTTGCCTCCGTATTGCCATTGTACGTTATACATTTCCACCAGCACTAGTGCACCTCCTTCTCCGGCATGCCGGCTTATTGGATCTCCCGTATGCCGAGGCTGCGCCGATAGGCGGCGAACAGCAGCACCAGACCGGCGATCAGAGCGGCGAGCTCGGCCTGATCCCCGAGCGCGGAGGCTTGATCCGACCGGATATACGTATTGCCGTAGTTCCAGACGAACCAGAGCACGACGCCGCTTATGAACGCGGGCTTCAGTCCTTTGCGCAGCATAATGTTGGCGACGAGGCCGCTGATTAGCAAATAAAGCGACAGCCAGCCGGTCAGGAAGGACAGCGCCTGGAACCGGTGATCGGTCCATTCCATATATAAAGTTGCGGCGACGCCGAGCACGACGTTCAAGCCGGTGACGATAAGCGAGCGCGTCAATAGCAGCAGGGCGGGCGGGTATGGCGAAATGCTCTCGACCATGCGCATTTCCCGGTTCCATGTGCGGAAGCTATAAAGCAACCCGCCAAGCAGCGCTGCGGGCATCAGAATGGAGAACCATTCGGCCGCATTGTAAGACGAAGCCAGCCCAAGCCGGTCGACCATAACGAGCAGCATGACGAACAACGCGGCGCTCGCCGCCCAGTACACGCGCGAATACGCGCTAATCTGGCTGCGAATCAGCCGGCCTAACGAGACATGCGGCTTGCCGGATGCGGCTTCCGTTGGCTGCGCGGCGGGAACGGCGGCTATCAGCTCGTTGAAGGCGGGCTGGAGCGACTGCAGCAGTCTGGCCGTATCGGCCGCTTGTACGGGAGCGACGTTATACGTTTTCAACGGCTCGCTCATTTCGAGCTCCAATTGTTTTAAATCATCATCGTTCAGCATACTCATGGGGGTTCCCTCCTTTCCTATTGGCGTGCTCATGCTCCGACGTGTCCGGCTTCAGCACGGTTTTCAGCTTGCGAAGCCCTTTGTACAGATGGGTCTTGACCGAGCCGAGCGGCAACTGCAGCGTCTCGGCAATGTCTTGCAGCTTCAAGTCTTGGAAGAAGCGGAGCATAACGATCTGCTTCTGCACATCCGGCAGTCCGTCGAGCGATCGAATGACCTCCTGACGAGTCTCCTGCCGCTCGGCCAGTTCAATGACGGACGCCCGCATATCTTGCTGCTCCGGCAGTTCCGACATGAGCCGATTGTCGGTCTGATATTGCGCGCTTTTCCAATAATCCCGGCATAGATTCAGGGCGACCCGGTACAGCCAGGCTTGCGGATTGTCCGGAATCGAACGTTTCTGAAGCTGTTTAATGAGGCGCAAAAACGTTTCCTGAACGAAATCCTCCGTCTTCTGGACATCTCTCAGTTGCCTTTGCAAATAACCGGATAACGGCGCGTGATGGCGGTTTACGAAAGCCTCGAAGCACGCCTGCTCTCCGCGGGCCATCCCTTGTACGAGCTCGTCGTCAGTCATCGTTTCATCTCCTCGTTCCAAGCCGTATTCCAATCTTGCATCGTTAACGCCGGCGCGAGCGGCTGGCCCGCCGGCGATTTCAAGCCGCCGGACTGCGTCCACAGACGGCTCAGCACTCGCTTGACTTGATCGAGGCGTCCGGAAGCAGCCTCTTCGTCAATCTTCGCTTTGATCGTCAGCCATTGCCTCGAGCCGGCGTTTACGGCGATCGGTGCGTCCGAGGGCCGCTCGATATCGTGTACGATCCGGATTGCATTGCGGAGCTCGAACAGAATCGACGGCTCGGCGGATGCGTCCGGACTCCAACTGTCCGCGCTTCGATCCAGATCGCCGAACAGCATTATATTGGCCGCAAGCTGCAAGTCGTCCGTATAAGAATCGCGGCCGTTCTCGGAGAGGACGATCGTATCGTTCCAGACGGTGCTGCTTCCTTGCGCCGTGCCCGGCGTTACGTCAAAAATGCCGTTCATCCATATTTGCCGCGGCAGTTGAACCGAATCGGACAGCCATGAATCGTAATACGATTTCAGCGACTCCATCTGCTTCAGCAGAAGGGAAGCGCGTCTGCGGCTGCCTTCGGTCGTGACGACGACGGACGGTTCGCCTTGCTTGGCTACTTGAATGAACCGGCCGCCAATGACATCGAGGCCGTGCGCCCCGCGTCCGGCAAAATGCCGCTCGGAGCTTGCTCCCGTCTCGGCGGGCGCTTCCGGCAACGTCGCAAAGAGCGGAGTCTCGAAGCCAATTAGCGTGACGTCAAAGTCGGACCGGCTATGCAGCGCGACATCCATCCGGTTCACGTAGTCGCCGGGCGCTTCTCTGACGGAGAACCCTTTGAAGAACAAGCTGTCTCCTCCGGGCAGCGGATACCAGCCGACCGATGCCGGCAAGTAGACCGAGCCGTTGCGAATAAACGCCCAATATCCTTCCGAGTTGTTCGACCGCGCCCAGTCGTCGATGCGTCCTTCGTAACGGAATTCAATCGACACGCTGTCCGCGGACTCGTTGTCCGGTATGGCGATGCTCACGCGATCGCCCTTGCGGCTCCAATCCGCGGCCGCTCCGTTCCACCGAACGGAAGCGATCCGCATGGCCGGATGCAGCAGGAAGGAAAGCCGTCCGGGCTCGGGCTGCGCGACCTTCTTGACGCCCGGCGCGGCCGGAATCGGCTTGCCGTCACGCAGCGGAATGGCGGCAGTCGCTTCCGCTTGCAGCGTGTCGTCGTGAAGCCGCTGCGCCTTGATGGTCATCCTATCCATCCGGAATACGAAAGAATCGTGCGGCTTCAGCTCCCGATAAGACGGGGAGGCTCCCCGAATCGCGTCCATCTGCTCGTACCGGTCGGACCACATGAGCCCGTACGGAATCGCCGCGATCGCGGCCGCCAGCAGGGCGAGAGCCGCTCCCGCCAGCGGCCGCCGGTCACGGGCGGCGGGGCGGATGCGCGATACGGCCGCTGCGGCCGCCGCAAGCATGAAGATGCCGAAAGCGGCCACAAACAGGGAGAGTTTCCCGTATTCTTCCCAATAAAGCGTCGGCGTCCATGCATCGTTGCCGAAAGCCGGACCGTTCGTAAGCAGGTGAACGAGCATGAACGCTTTCAGCATGTACCAGCGCGTTCCTGCCAGCGCGAACACTTGCAGGAAGAAAGCGCCGAATACCCAGCCGAGGAAGGCGATAGGCAGCGCGAACCGGACCGGCATCCATGCGCCGAGAAGCATGCCGAGCGCGAGCGTGACGGCATAGCTAACGCCGTAATGGAGCGCTAGCCAGCATAGCTCCCGTAGAATACTCGCCGGATCGATGCCGAACCGCAAAGCGGCGGCGGCATCGCCTGCCGCGACGCAAAGCACGAACAGGCTCATGTAGGCGAAGCCGGCGGCAAACTTGGCGGCGACGAGCCCCATATTGGGCAGCGGCGTATTGAACGACCAGTCGAACTGGCCGCTCATCAGATCGCGCCGCATAAGCAGGACGCCGAGCAGCGCCGGAACAAGCGTCGACAACGATTGCACGATCGCGTGCTGCACCGCGGCCAGAGCGTAATAGTTAGGCGCGGGCTGAGCGCCGACGGGCGCAAAGAGCGCAAGCAGTATCCAGCCGCCTGCGCCGAGCGGCAGCAGCAGCGGCCACCGCAGCCGGACGAGCAGTCGGCACTCGAGCAGGAAGTGCAGGACGAACGCGCGCGATTCGGCGTAGAGGGGCGGCTTGCGGCGCAGCGCGTGCACGGCCGTCATCGATGTCGGGCGCTTGCGCCGATCAGCGCAAGATACCCTTCCTCCATCGACGGCTCCGTCTCGATTGCGTACGGGTGCGGCTGACTGGCGGCGAGCGCCCGGCACTCGAGCCCTTCCGCCGTCCGTCTGGCGGCGACGACGCCGTCGGACGGCTGGCGGCGCCATTCCGATTCGCTCGTCTCCCAATGCCAGACGAGCCCTCGCGCATGGGCGGCCAACTGTTCCTTGCCGCCGGTGAACAACAGCCGTCCCTCGCTTAGGACGTGAATATGCTCGCAAATGCCGATGTCGCTCAGCACATGCGTCGACAGAAGCACCGCCTTGGTCTGGGACAGCTCGGCCAGCACGCTCCGCAAGCGGAACCGCTCCTCGGGGTCCAGTCCGGCCGTCGGCTCGTCGACGATCAGCACCTCGGGGTCGGATGCGATCGCTTGCGCGATGCCGAGCCGCTGCTTCATGCCCGACGAGTAGGCGCGGACGGGCTGGTCCATCTCCGCCGACAAGCCGACGGCTTCGAGCGACGCCGCCGCGTCCGCGGAAGCTTGCAGCGCGGTTGCTCCCCGCATTCTGACTGCATGACACACCGCCTCGCGGGCGGTTAATTGCTCGTGCATGCGGAACGATTGCGGCACGAAGCCGATTCGCTGTCGGCATCGGTACGTCCGCCGGACCGATTCGCCGCCTAGCGTCGCGTCGCCGGTCGTCGGCGTCAGCAGACCGGCCAGCATGCGCAGCAGCGTCGACTTGCCCGCTCCGTTAGGCCCGAGCAGTCCGTGCATGCCCGGCTCGAACGCAACGGTGACGGGATGGATGGCCCAGCCCGATTTATATCGTTTGCCAAGATGATTGGCGCTTAACATGTTATCCCTCCTGCTCCATCCGACGAGACGGGGCATAAAAAAGTTTTATAGCTGTAGACAAGCCGGCGGCTATGCGCCACACTTAATTATATCAGAACCGGAAAGATACAGAAGGATTGGAGCGAAGCGCGATGGGGTGGACCCTAACACCGCTCGGCGACCGCGCTCTGGTCGCCGAGCTGCAGCCGGGGCACGGCAGCGAGGATTGGATGCGGATGGCCGCGGCGGCGGACTGGCTGAGGCAAGCGGGACTCGCATGGATCGTCGACGTTATTCCCGCTTACTCGACGGTAACGGTCGTATACGAGCCGTCCGCGGTCGGGCGAGACGGACAGCCGGCCTATTCGGCGGCGGAACGGGAGATCGAAAGGCTGCTTGCCGCAGCGGGAGCGGATTGGACAGGCGAGCCCAAAGTCATCACGATTCCGGTCTGTTACGGCGGAATGTGCGGACCGGATCTTGCGGATTGCGCTTTGCGCAGCGGGATGAGCGAAGCCGAATTTATACTTGCGCACGCGGAGGCGTTCTATCGAGTCGCGCTTGTCGGATTCGTGCCGGGCTTTCCTTATATGGCAGGCTTGCCGCCGCGATTGGCGCAGCCGCGGCACGGCAGCCCCCGGCCGCGAGTGGCGGCGGGCTCCGTCGGCATAGCCGGGGAGCAGACGGGCGTCTACCCGCTGGCGGTTCCCGGAGGCTGGCAGCTTATCGGCAGAACGCCGCTTCGGCTGTTCGACGCCTCCCGTCGGGAGCCGGCCATGCTGAGGGCGGGCGACCGCGTTTCGTTCGTGCCGATCGACGAGGAGCAGTACCGGCGCATCGAGCAAGAAATGGCCGCGGCGGTTTGCAGCTCGTCCGCCGAAGGCAACGGCAATGCGGCGGAGCGGGGAGGCGATCGCGTATGAGCCTGCTCGTTATAAAGCCCGGTCTGTACTCGACCGTGCAGGATCGCGGGCGGCCCGGTCATCGGGCGGCGGGCTTATCCGGCGGCGGAGCGATGGACGAGTATGCGCTTCGCGTCGCGAATCTGCTCGTCGGCAACGACGAGTCGGCCGCCGGGCTGGAGCTGACGCTGGCCGGCCCGACGTTTAAGGCGGAGGCAGACCTGCTGATCGCCGTCACCGGCGCCGATATGGCGCCGCATGCGGACGGCCGCGAGCTTGCGATGTGGCGGCCGGTGTATGTGCCGGCGGGCGCGACGCTGACGTTCGGCGCCGCCCGCGCGGGCTGCCGCGCGTATGTCGCGGTCGCCGGCGGCATCGGCACGGCGCCGGCGCTCGGCAGCCGCAGCACCGACGCGCGCGCCGGCATCGGCGGCATCGCCGGCCGGCCGCTGCGCGCCGGCGATGCCGTGCCCTGCGGCGAAGCCGCAGGGGCGGTCGCCCCTTCCGCGTGGGCGACCGCATGGCTGGCGGCGCTCGCGAAGCGGAGCGCCGCCGAAGGCGATGGCCGCCCAGCTATCGCAGGGGCGGCTTGGTATGCGCCGCCGCGAGCGTACGGCGGCGGCGGCGCGGCCGGCATCGAGCTGCGCGCGATGCCGGGGCGAGAGCGCGGGCAGTTCACGCAGGCTGCCCGCGATAGCTTCTACGGCGGCCGCTACCGCGTCGCGGCCGCCTCGGACCGGATGGGCGTGCGGCTGGAGGGCCCCCCGCTGCACCGGATTGCGGGGGAGGAGCTGCTATCGCACGGCATCGTTCCCGGCGTCGTCCAAGTGCCGGGCAGCGGCCAGCCGATCGTGCTGGGCGCCGACTGCCAGACGACGGGCGGATACCCCAAGATCGCATATATCGCGTCGGTCGATCTGCCGCTGCTTGCGCAAGCGAAGCCCGGCGATTATATTCGGTTTCGGCCGATCGACCTGGAAGAAGCGCAGCGACTTGACCATGCCAGAGCAATGTCGCTCCGGACGCTGGTGGCTGCGATACGTTGCAAGCGTCCGTAAACTTCCGAAGAACACCGCATAATGAACGCCACACACAATAGAGGTGCTTAAACATGAAGTTGCAGGTTGACTTGAACGCCGATTTCGGCGAAGGGTACGGCGTTTACTCGTTCGGTCAGGACGATGCGCTGCTGCCGTATGTGACCAGCGTCAACATTGCATGCGGCTTCCATGCGGGCGATCCGCATACGATGAGATCGGCCGTCGAGAAAAGCATCGCGGCCGGAGCCGCAATCGGCGCGCATCCCGGCTTGCCCGACCGGCTCGGCTTCGGCCGCCGCGAGCTTGCGATTGCTCCGCAGGAGGCGTACGAGCTCGTCTTGTATCAGGTCGGCGCGCTGCAAGCTTTCGTCAAGGCTGCCGGCGGCAAGCTGGCGCATGTGAAGCCTCATGGCGCGCTGTACCATATGGCGGGCGCAAGCCGCGGCATCGCCGATGCGATTTCACTTGCCGTCTCGCATATCGACAAAGGCTTGATGCTGTTCGGCCAATCCGGCAGCCTGCTGCTGGAGTCCGGGCGCGCCCACGATTTATCCGTCGTATCGGAAGCGTTTGCAGACCGGACCTACCGGAAGGACGGGACGTTAACGCCCCGGTCGGAACGGAACGCGCTGTTGACGAAGAACGAGGACGCAATCGAACAAGCGCTTGGCATGGTGCGCAAAGGCAAGGCGTTGACGTTCGACGGCGGCGAGACGGATGTGAGGGCCGATACGATATGTCTGCACGGAGACGGGGCGCATGCGGCGGAGTGGGCCAAAGCGATTCGAACCGCTCTTGAACACAACGGGGTTGTAGTTCAGGCCCCGTAACAAAAGGACGGAGCTTTCGGTGAGAAGAACATTTCGAGTGTTTATTTACGGGTCGCTGCTGCCGAATCAATCGAACCGTCACATCGTGGACCGCTACGTCCTTCGGTCGGAAGATGGCAAGGTTGCGGGGCGGCTGGTCGATTGCGGATCGTATCCCGCGCTTGTTCGCGACCGGAAGGCGGCGGACGGTAATTGTTTTGTTATCGGTCAATGGATTACGGTGGACGAGCCCGGACTTGCGGCGATGGACGCGCTTGAAGAGTTTTACGGTTATGAGGAGCACAACGATTACGACCGGGTATGGGTAACCGATCTGGATCGGAAACGTCTGGAGGGATGGATTTATATTTGGGACGGGGATCGCGGTTATCCCGCCATTGACGAAGTGTACTGGCCCGCTTTTTATGCGGACAAGACCGCTCGTTAGCATTCATGCGGAAGTAATGCTCCAAAGCGTCTGCGCTCACAGACGACGGCGGAAGGAGCGCCGCTTCAACTTAATATCCCGACATCCCGCCAGTACACCAGGCCGCGGCTCAGTAGCCGGCGGCCTTTTGCACGACTAAGTTACGTCTGCGGCACGGCGTCATTCTCAGCGGCAAAAGCAATGAGCGTGATCGGCGAGCCGTACATTTCCGACAGTTTCTTCTCTAACGCCTGAATATCCTCGATCGCCTCGTCGAACGATTCAAGTTGAGCGAAACGGTAGGCACTGTCAAAACTTTCAGACATGCGGTATCCTCCCATCGGTCATTTACCGTTCTAGCTTCGGTATTATCGGCTTCGTCTATTCGATAACGTTTCGATAATGTTCAAAATATGAACGAATGAGCGAGCCAATTCTTTTGTAAGCTTATCTTTAATGGCGCTAATGTTATATTTCATTTGTTAAATAGGAAAGGATGAGCGGAGTTGTCGATTGGATTAAGCAAAGGAAGCTTTAATCGAAAGCGATTTCAGCTAAGAGTTGTTTTCGGCTTGCTGTTTATTGCAGTCTGGCTTGCTGGCTATTCTCCTCGAGCGGATGCCCATGCCCAGTTGCTGGAGACGGTGCCGGAAGCGGGAGCGAGGCTAACGCACAGTCCGGAAGAAATCAAGCTCGTATTCAATGAGGCGGTCGAGACCGGGGTCGGCGCCATCGATATATTGGATTCGCTATCCCGGAAGGTTAACGTCCAATCGGTGAAGACAAGCGGCGACCGAACGGTCGTTACGATCGATCCGCCGAATTTGGAGGACGGGATATATACGGTTTCCTATCGGATCGTTTCCGAGGACGGTCACCCGATTAGCGGCTCGTACGTTTTTGTTGTCGGCAATCCGCCCGCAGCCAAAGACGCATCGACGTTCGACCTGCAAAGCCATCTGGGCCATTCGGGGCACGGAGCGGCATCTACGCAGCTCACATCGGCGGAATTTGTGCTGTATGCCATTCGCGTACTGTATTATGGCGCGCTTCTATGGGCAACGGGCATTATGCTGTGGAGCGGGCTGGCCAAGCTGGATCGTCCGGAGGCGTCGACAATCGTTCGCAGATGGTCGCTGGCGGCGGTACGCGCTTTCTTGTTCGGGGCGATTTTGTATGTATTCTTCCATGCGCGCGAAGTGATGGAAGGTCAGCCGCTGTCGGAATGGGGGCGGCTGCTTACCCGCACCACTGTCGGAGGCACTTGGCTTGTCATCGTCGTATTATCGCTGCTCGGCTTCGCCGCGCTTCGCGGAGGCAGAGCGGTCCGAATCGGCTGGGCGGTATTGCTGCTGGCGGCGGAAAGCTGGAGCGGTCATGCAAGCGCCAATCATCCGAAAGCGTTGACCGTCGCGCTGGACGCCTTTCATTTGCTGGCCGCTTCGATCTGGGCGGGCGGACTTGCGCTGCTGCTTGTCCTCTGGTTCAAGGATCGGAAGGAAGCGGGACGGTTTGCCGTGCAATTCAGCGGAGGAGCGGTTGCATCGTTAGCGGTGCTGGTTCTCTCCGGCATCGGAATGACGCTGCTGTTTATCCCGCGTCTAACGTATTTGTGGCTCACATCTTGGGGCGTAATGCTGACGGTCAAGGTAGGGTTGACGCTGCTTGTCATAACGGCGGGAGCGCTGCTGCGGCTCCGGGTGCGGCGAGGCGATTTGCCGGGGGCAACGCTGCTGAAGCTGGATGGCGCATTGATGGCGGCGCTGATCGTCGTAACGGCGTTGTTCACTTATATTAGTCCATTGCCGGCCAATGAGCCCGTCTCCTATCATCAGATGGGGGCCGACATGCACGTTTCGCTGCGCGTAACGCCGAATGTGCCGGGAGACAATAAAGTTACGCTCAAAATATGGCTGCCCGAACAGAAGGGCGAGCCGAAGTCGGTCGTATTGCGGTTCCGCTCGGAGCTGCACCCGGACGCGCCGATCGACATTCCGCTCGAGCCGTATAGCGATGACGAGATCGATGCGTTCGAGGGCTACGGCAAGTTCACTTATAGCGCCGCCGGGCCGTATATTCCGCACCCGGGTCATTGGACGGCGGAAATTCGCGTTCTGGATCAAGACGACAACGAGTTGGTAGAGACGACCCAGTTCCGGAACTATTAATGAGAGGCGCGGCGCTACTATGTCTTATAACAAAATAAAATGGTCGATCCTGCTCATTCCGACCGTAACGCTTGGCGTATGGGAGTATGTGCGGCATCAATTCCTCCTTCCTTATTTGTCGATGGAGCTGGGCAATATATTAACACCTATTCTAGTGCTGCTCATTACGCTGACGGTGCTTACGACGTTGTTCCGGAAGCTTGAGGATACGCTTAATCAATTGCAGAGGGAGAAAGCGATGAAGGCGGCTTTCGAGGAACGGGAGCAGCTTGCCCGCGAACTGCACGACGGTATCTCGCAATCGTTGTTCCTGCTGTCGGTAAGGCTGGATAAGCTGGAGCAGACGGAGGAAAGCAGCGATCGAGCTGCCGTTGCGGAGCAGATTCGCGGCACCGTGCGACACGTATACGAGGACGTGCGGCAATCGATCGCGAATCTGCGCCACGCCCCCGTTACGACGGATGTGCCCTGGATGAGTGCCGTTCGCGCATTGGCGGAGGAGGCTGGCATTGGCGGCGCTCTCAGCGTCCAGCTCGATTGGCGCTTGTCCGACGGATTGCTTACCGGCAAGGAGCAGGTGGAGCTGCTTGCGATCTTGCGCGAATCGATTATGAATGTGCGCAAGCATGCGAACGCCACGGAATTAATCGTAATCGGAAAGCCTTTGCCGGGCGGATTTCGAGCTGTCGTGCAAGACGATGGAGTCGGCGCGACGGCGGAGAAGCTGTGGGAGAAAGGCAAGTTCGGCATTCGGATGATGCGCGATCGAGCGGAAGCGATGGGATGGACCTTTGCGGTAAGCCATGCGTTGAATGCAGCCGGCTCAGGCGAAGGAACGATCGTCGAAATTGTGAAGAACCAAGGAGGCCATCATGGACGTTAGTCAGCCTGCCATCCGCGTCATGCTTGTGGACGACCACCCTCATGGAAGGGAAGGAATGCGAGATATTATTAGCGCCGATCCGGCTTTTACGATTGTGGCTGAAGCCGCCAGCGGAGAAGCAGCGATTGAGCAAATCCAGCCAGAGCAGCCGGATCTTATACTAATGGATATTCGCATGCCCGGAATGGGCGGTCTGGAAGCGACGCATCGAATCAAGAGCCGCTGGCCCGCTGTCAAAATCGTAATGGTGACCGTTTCGGACGAGATTGCGGATTTGTTCGAGGCGATCAAACGCGGCGCTCAAGGCTACCTGCTTAAAAATTTAACGCCATCCGCATGGCTTGAATATTTGCGCGCCGTCGCGCATGACGAAGCGCCAATGTCCAAAGAGCTTGCAGCAAGGATGCTTCAGGAATTTACAGGTTCGGCTACGGCCGTTTCGCGGCCATCGCTATCGGCAGCGGCCAGATCCAATCGTCCGCAAGCTGCCGGCCATCGCGCCTCCACGCCGTTAACCGATCGTGAGAAAGAGATTTTGGAACGTGTCGCTTATGGGGATTCGAATAAGGAAATCGCGTTGAAGCTTGTCATCTCGGAGCACACGGTTAAAAACCATCTCAAAAACATTCTTCAGAAGCTGCATCTCGACAACCGCGTGCAGCTTGCCCGCTATGCGCTGGAACAGGGGATTTACGAATGATGATCGTAGCGCACTAACGGTCTTCAGTTTCTTATCTATGCAACAATTTGTCACAATTGATAGCTCTTTCGAGTCATGCGGCCATCGTGGAAGGAGCGTTATAATTACCAATGTGAAGGAAAAGAAAATGGATATGAATCGGAAGGCGGGTCAATGAAGATGATTCAAATGACGAAACCACGTACGCTCAAGAATGCAACTGTATTTTTAACGATGGCGCTAAGCTTGCTCTTGTTTGCGGGAGTGGCGAGCGCGCATGTGACGGTGCAGCCTTCGCAGGTTGCTGCAGGCACTTATCAAGTTATGTCTGTTCGGGTTCCAAGCGAGGAGAAAGGCGTTAATACGGTTAAAGTACAAGTGAAAGTGCCGGCTGAGATCAATGTTAGCCGAGTGGAGCCGAAGGCGGGCTGGAAATACGAGCTGGAGAAGGATGCAGACAGCAAAATCGTCTCCATTACGTGGACCTCGGACGCCGGATTAAGCGAGACGGAATTTACCGAATTCCGCGTAAGCGGCAAAGTAGCGGACGACGCGAAGGAGCTTGTCTGGAAAGCGTATCAAACGTATAGCGACGGAACGCTTGTAGAATGGGTCGGCGGAGAAGGAGCCGACAAGCCGGCTTCCGTAACGGCGGTTACGGCGGCGCCGGCAGGAGGCGCTGCCGACAGCCACGGTCAAGGAGCGGCCGCATCCGCCGACGCTGGCGACGACAAGTCGGATAACAATCTCCCGCTTATTTTGTCCATTGTGGCCGTTGCGCTCGGCGCTGCATCGCTGATCGTATCGCTCGCCCGCAAGAAGCGCTAATCGCCCGGAACGAACAAAGACTGTTGGAGCAGGACGTCTTGTCATCAAGACCGGCCGCCTTCAGCAGTCTTTTTTTGTCCTCGAGCTATGTCCGTAAGTTTAGGCGCTGCACTATTTAATCATGTTGTCCCACACGTTGCGCGTTCCTCTATTTCTCTATCCGCACTCATGCTGGCAGTATCATTTTTTGCTCTTTGCCCTGCGCCCTTGTCTATCTCTCTTTGCCTTGCTCTGGTTCCGAACTTCGTCCATACTCTCGTTCTTCATCCAAGCCCCCGTTCCTCGTCTCCGCACTGGAACCTCGTCTACGTTCTCGATCTTCGTCTACGTCCCGATCTTCGTTCACGCTCCCGAACTTCGTTCTCGCCCCTGTTCTTCGCCCTCATCCCGAATCAGCCTTAACTACGCTGTCACTTGCTAAAATCTCCCGGCTGAGATAGGTGCCCATATGAAGCTATAGGCATCTATCTCAGCTTCGAATTTTTGGAGATACAAGTTGCTGGCTGCTTTGTTTCAAAAGCGACGCTATCAATTATTAGATTTCTTAAATTTAACAATCGACATTGAAATAGGAACATTTGTTCTATATAATTTAATTATAAAAATATAAGTGGCGGGTGAGATTGATGCAGGAGCTGTTAAGTTTTATGGCTCAGTACGATAGTGAGGAGAAATGCCGGCAGTTCCTGTTTCAATTGCGCTGGCCCTGCGGATTTATTTGTGCTTACTGCGGCTATGACCAATACTGTATGATTCATACCCGCAATTTATATCAATGTACGATGTGCAAGCAGCAGCAATCGTTAACTTCGGGAACGATGCTTCACAATACCAAGCTGCCTGTTTCGTACTGGCTTTTTGTGTTTCATTGGTTTATGGCAGGAGAGGATCGTTCGGCAAGAAAGCTGTCCTTCCTGCTTCAGATTCATTATCGGACTGCGCTCCGCATGTTGAATATCGTAAGGCAAACGATGAAAGCTTGGTCTGGCGGCAACCCGATCGTGATTGAGGATTGCAGATGGGCGATTGCTGAAGTCAAAGCCGCTGCGGGGGCAGAGGCGGTGACGTTAGAAGAGGCAACGGCGTTAGAAGAGACGGGCTCCGCAACGATGGCTGAAAACCACACCGGAACTGACGATATGATCGATGCCGGCGTAACGGCAAAGATAGGAGGGTATGAGGGGTGTCATGCAGCCTTTGCAATAAGGACGGTGGGCGAGAGGAGAGAAGCCGTGACAGGGAGAACCGCTAGTCGAGAGGACGTAAACGAAATGGAGAACGTTATTGTAAAGGCGGATGTTATCGTAAGTGAAGTAACGGTAAAAGCAGAATTAGAAGCAGAAGCAACTGCTTCTGAGTCCGAATATGCAACTGAAGCGTCGGCAATGCCGGCAGTTGCGGGGCGGTTATATTATGGGTCGACGGATTCCAAAGATGTGCAATGTTTCATTCAAGTTGACGGCTCCCCAATGAGAAAGGATGACGCACGGAGGAGCAACAACTGGCGCCCGAGGCTGTTGGAGGCGTACCGCTCCGCGATTGTCGCTGAGGCGCTTCGATTGGCACAGAGCCGCGCAAGGAAGGAAATAGCGGCATCGTACCGGAACGTTCGCAATTGGCAGCCTTACTATGAGGAGCATCATTTCAGAATGGCCGCGGGCGGGGCTGAAGCGGGGAAAACGGCGGTTTCGCTGCTCGATAGAGCGATTGGATGGTTATATTATGCGGGATAACGGATATGCGGGTTAAACCGCGAGCTTCTGAAATAAACGCCTATTTATGGCTTTGTTCTTGCTTTGCTATGCGCACGTTGGTTATAATAACGATTAATACATGGAATGCAATGAAGGAGAAGAGTAAGCAGCGCCGAACGGACAGGGAGAAGACGCCGGAGATTGAGAGCGTCTTCGCGATGACGGTCTGCCGAAGTTCGCTCCCGAGCTGGCTTTTGAACGCGCGCCCCCAAGGCCGTATGTAGGAAGTCCGGTGCCGGCCGTTACCCGGATTAAGAAGTCGTAAGCAAGCTGTTTTTTAGCGGCCTATGGCTTGAATTAGGGTGGTACCACGGTCCTTTCGTCCCTATCGGGAGAAGGGGCTTTTTTGCGTTTGTTTCACGTGGTCTCAATACCGGAGTGACAGTGCAGGCGCAGTGCGGTCTACAAGGAACGTGCGGGCCGGATGGGTATGGAGGCACCAAGGGATCAGCCGCGCCGACGCACCAAGGGAGCGATCGCTTTGAAAGGCAAGCGGCTTAGCGGCCGCATCGCTTTGCGGAATGCAAAGCGTCATTGACGATGGAGGGATAGAAGCATGAAGGAACGTTTGGAAGCGCTGCGTGCGGAGGCATTGCAGGAGCTGCAGCAGGTTGCGGGACAACAGCAGCTCAACGATTTGCGAGTGAAATATTTGGGCAAGAAAGGCGCTTTGACTGAAATTTTGCGCGGTATGGGCGGTTTGAGCGCGGAGGAGCGTCCGATTATCGGTCAAGTGGCCAACGATGTGCGCGCCGCGATCGAGTCGGTCATTGAAGAGAAGCAAGAAGCTTACCGTCAAGAGGAGACGGCTGCGCGCCTTCGCGAAGAGACGATTGACGTTACGCTTCCGGGGCGTACGCTCCCTGCTGGCGCTGTGCATCCGCTGAATAAGGTTGTGCAGGAAATCGAAGATATTTTTATCGGTCTCGGCTATTCGGTAGCGGAAGGACCGGAAGTGGAGACGGACTTCTTCAACTTCGAGGCGCTTAACTTGCCGAAGAACCATCCGGCTCGCGATATGCAGGATTCGTTCTATATTACGGAAGATATTCTGATGCGTACCCAGACTTCGCCGGTACAAGTCCGGACGATGAAGGCGATGAACGGCAAGTCGCCGGTCAAAATCATTTGTCCTGGCAAAGTGTATCGCCGTGACGATGACGATGCGACGCATTCGTTCCAATTCAATCAAATCGAAGGCTTGGTCGTCGGTCCGAACATCCGGATGAGCGATTTGAAAGGGACGCTGCTGCAGTTCGTACAGCTAATGTTCGGCAAGCAGGCTCAAATCCGTCTTCGTCCGAGCTTCTTCCCGTTCACCGAGCCGAGCGCAGAAGTCGACGTCACTTGCTCGCAATGCGGCGGCAGCGGCTGCCGGATGTGCAAGCATACCGGCTGGCTTGAAATTCTCGGCTGCGGCATGGTTCACCCGCGCGTGCTTGAAATGGGCGGATACGATCCGAATGAGGTTACCGGCTTTGCATTCGGTATGGGTGTGGAGCGGATCGCGCTGCTGAAATACGGCATCGATGACATCCGTCATTTCTACACGAACGACCAGCGGTTCTTGAATCAATTTGCACGCATGTGACGATACGGCGGCAGCATACGGAATGCTGCGAAATACGGGATAGAAGGGAACGTTAGCGAGATGAAAGTATCCTATCAATGGTTGAACCAATATATTAAAGTTTCCGATCTGACGGCTTCGCAAATTGCGGAGCGCATGACGAGCGGAGGCATCGAGATCGATGTCGTGGAGTCGCTTAACAAAGGCGTATCCGGCGTTGTCGTCGGCTATGTCGTTTCCAAGGAAAAGCATCCTGACGCGGATAAGCTGAACGTGTGCCAAGTCGACGCCGGTACGGGCGAGACGTTGCAAATCGTATGCGGAGCACCCAATGTCGATGCCGGCCAGAAGGTGCCGGTGGCGCTCGTCGGCGCCAAGCTGCCCGGCGGCCTGCACATTAAACGGGCTAAGCTGCGCGGCGTTGAATCGCAGGGTATGATCTGCTCGGCCAAAGAGCTTGGATTGCAGGAGAAGCTGCTGCCGAAGGAGCAGCAAGAGGGCATCCTTGTGCTGCCGGCGGATACGCCTGTCGGTCAGCCGATCGGCGTTACGCTCGGCATTGACGACGAGGTGCTGGAGCTTGATCTGACGCCGAACCGTTCGGATTGCCTCAGCATGCTGGGCGCAGCTTACGAAGTCGCGGCTCTGACAGGGCGCGAGGTGAAGCTGCCGGATACGTCTGTAATGCATTCTTCGGATCATGCTTCCTCCCACCTTTCCGTAACGATTGAAGCGAAGGAGCAATGCTCGCATTATTCGGCGCGCTATATCCGGGGCGTCAAGATCGCTCCGTCGCCGCTGTGGATGCAGAACCGTCTGATGGCGGCGGGCATCCGTCCGATTAATAATGTCGTCGACATTACGAACTACGTCATGCTGGAATACGGCCAGCCGCTTCATGCCTTCGATGCGTCGAAAGTGGAGGGCGGACGTATCGTCGTTCGTATGGCGGAGTCCGGCGAGACGATTACGACGCTCGACGATCAGGAGCGCAAGCTTGAGCCGCATATGCTCGTCATCGCCGATGCCGTGAGGCCGATCGCCCTTGCCGGCGTAATGGGCGGCGCCAACAGCGAAGTGACGGCGGATACGGCTGATATCGTGCTGGAGTCGGCCCGCTTCGACGGCAGTACGGTACGCCGCACGTCGCGTCAGCTCGGCCTTCGCTCGGAGTCGAGCGCGCGCTTCGAGAAGGAAGTCGATCCGGGACGCGTCATTGCCGCATTGGACCGCGCCGCTTCGCTGCTTGCGAAGCACGCAGACGGCCATGTGACGGAAGGGATCGTCGAAGCGGTGGTTTCTCGTCCGGAACCGGCAGTCGTACAAGTATCGTTATCAAGAATTAATCAATATCTCGGTACGGATTTGTCTAAGCTTGAGGTGGAAGCGATTTTCGTCCGGCTCGGCTTCGAGGGCTCGATCGACGATAACGGCGTGTTCACCGTTAAGGTGCCTACGCGCCGCGGCGATATTACGCGCGACGTCGATCTGATTGAAGAAGTTGCGCGCTTGCATGGCTACGACAATATTCCGACGACGCCGATCGAGGGGAGTACAACGCCGGGCGCGCTGACGAAGGCGCAAGCGATCCGCCGCGAGCTGCGCAAGCAACTGACGAATTCGGGGCTCAACGAGGTCATCAGCTATTCGTTCACGGGACCGGAGCGGACGCGACTGTTCCCTGCCTTGACGAGCGATTCTCGTCCGATCCGGTTGGCAATGCCGATGAGCGAGGAGCGCAGCGTGCTTCGGACATCGCTGCTGCCGCAGCTGCTCGATATGGCGGCTTATAACCGTAACCGCAAAAATGACAATCTTGCCGTGTTCGAGCTCGGCAGCGTATTCCATACAGAGGAAGAGACGCTGACGACGCTTCCGCGGGAGAAGCATCGTTTCGGACTGTTGCTTACGGGCAACTCGGTTCAGGCTGCTTGGAATCGGAAAGCGCAGCCTTATGATTTCTATGATGCGAAGGGCATTGTAGAGGCGATCGTTCAGACGCTCGGCATTAGCCGTCTTGTCCGCTATGAGGCGGCGCAGCCTGAAGGCTTCCATCCGGGCAGAACGGCGGCAGTCAAGCTCCATACCGAAGCGGGCTGGACAACGATTGGTTATGTGGGCCAGCTTCACCCCGAGCTGCAGCAGCAATCGGATTTGTCCGATACTTATGCGGCTGAGCTGGAGCTTGCTCCGTTGTACGAGTATGCCGATTTCGCTATCGTCTACAAATCGCTGCCGCGCTTCCCGGCAATGGAACGGGATATTGCCGTTGTCGTCGATTCGGGCGTGGAAGCGGGACGTCTGACCGAGACGGCTCGCGAGACCGCGGGCGATTTGTTGGAGTCGATTCGCGTCTTCGACGTCTATACGGGAGAGAAGCTTGGCGCAGGCAAGAAGAGCGTTGCTTTGTCGCTCGTCTATCGTCATCCGGAGCGTACGCTTACCGATGAGGAAATTACGGAGCTGCACGGGGCGGTCGTTGTGAAAATCGAGCAAACTTTTGGCGCAGAATTGCGGAAGTAGGCAGGAAACATTCAAAGCCACATCGAAATAGTTCCGAAAGGAACAGCGATGTGGTTTTTTTTCGCCTATTTAAATAAGTCGCTACCTGATAAGTCTTTCTAGAGCGGACGGCCGTCTAATTAGGAAGGCGCTCTTTACACCAAGAAATGCGACTTTAATATAGCTAGGAGGATATTGTTTTGATGGATGCCGATCGGACACGCGTAACGGTTGACATATACGGTCATCAGTATAAGCTGACGGGTCGTTCCAGTACCGACTATATCAAACGGATCGCGTCACTGGTCGACGAAAATATGCATAAGCTCGCGAAAGGCTATCCGCGTCTCGATATGCCGAAAATCGCTGTATTGGCGGCGGTTCACATGGCGGAAGACGTATTGAGGCTGCAGCGGGAAAATGACAGGCTGCTCGTCGAAGAGGCGCGCAATGCCGTTCTGAACGAAGAGGTGGAGCGGCTTCGGACGGAGGCGTCTGCCTTGCAGACGTTAAAGGAGGAAGCGGAGCAGCGCGTCGCGCTGGCCGAGCAGGCAAGCAGCGAGGCCCGCATCGAATGGGAGCGGGAGCGGAAGGCGCTGATTGATCAGGCTGCGGAGGAAGCGAGCAAGAGGCTTGAGGAGGCAATGCTCGAAAGCGAGCTGCTGCGGGAGGAGCAGGCGGCGGCAGCAAAGCAGGAGCTGGAAGCGCTGCGGCTCGCGCAAGAGGAGGCGCTTGCCGACGAGCGCCGGAAGTACGACAGCCAGCTCGGCACGCAGCGGGAAGAGCTCGGCCGTCAATTGACGGCCGCTCGGGCGGAAGGCGAGCGCAAGCTGCAAGAGCAGCGAGCGGCGGCCGACCGGCTGCTGGCCGAGCAGCGCAATGCGGCGGAGAAAAGGCTGCAAGAGCAGCGCGCCGAGCTGGAGCGTCGGGTGAAAGCGCGCGGGGATCAGGCCGAGCAGGAGAAGCAGCAGTTGAACGCCGTCATCGCCGAGCTGAAAGCGGCGGAAGAACAGCGCGCGCAAGAGCATCAGGCGGAGCGCGAGCGGCTGCTTGCGGAGCAGCGGTCCGCGGTTGAGGCGTTGAAGGCCGAGCAAGAGGCTGCCGCTGCCAAGCTTGCGGAGCGCGAATCCGCGCTGCAATCGCAATGGGCAGAGCGCGAGGCTGTGCTTCAAGCGCAGCTTGCGGCACGCGAAGCGGCGCTGCAATTGAAGCTGGCGGAGCAGGATGAGGCCGCCGCAGCGCTGCTGGAGGAGCAGCAAGCCGCCGCCGAAGCGGCGATCTCCAAGCAGCGCTCGGAGATGGCCGAGCGGCTTATGGAACGCGAAGCGGAGTATGAAGTGAAGCTGGCGGAGCAGGACGCGGCCGCCGCGGAACTGCTGGCGGAGCAGAAGGCCGCCGCCGAAGCCGAGCTTGCTGCATGCCAAGCATCCTTCCAAGCGAAGCTTGCGGAGCGGGATGCGCAACTGGAAGCGGCGCTCCATGAGCGCGAGCTTGAATATCGAATGATGCTGGAACGACAGGAGCAAGCTTTCGAATCGAGACTGGCGGAGCAGAATGCCTCGTTCGAATTGCGATATGCCGAGCAAATGGAACAATTGCGGCGTCAGCATCAAGCGAAGCTGGAAGCCGCGGATCGGGAGCGGAGCGAGCAGATCGACACGCTGGAGCGGCAATGCATCGAGCATTTGGAGGCGCTGGAGACGCAGCACCGCGACACGGTTGCCGCGTTGGAGACTCGTCATCGCGAGGCGCTTGCCTCGCTCGAAAGCGAGCATCGCGATTCCGTTGCGGCGCTTAACGACCGTCATGCGGAGCTTGGGACGAAGCTTGCGCAGCAGCATGAGCATTCTTATGCGGAGCTGCAGCGGCAATACCGGGAAGAAATGGAGCTGCGCTTGGACGAACTGAAGGAAATGAGGGCGGCCGAGACGGCGGCGAAGGCCGAAATCGCGAAGCTGCGCGAAGATCGCGAGCAGGCGATTGAACAGCACTCGGAGCATGTGGCCGTGTTGATTATGGAGCATGAGCAAGCGTTGTCGCAATATCGGGCCGAGCTTGCCGCCGCGAACGAAGAGTTTGCTGCCTTGCAGCGCAAGCTGGAGGAGCTCAGCATCGCGGGAGGCAGGCAGTTGGAGCAAGCCAATAAGGAATGGGAGCGGCGCCTCGGCGAGACGGAAGAGCAGTTGCTTGCGCTGCTGGATACGGAACAAGCGCTGCAAGGCGAGGTTGGACGTCTGAAAGCGGCGCTTCAGGAGCAGAAGGAATACTCCGGCGCGGTGCAGAGCCAGTTGCAGCAACTGATGCAGCGCAGTGAGCAGCTTGCGTCGGAGCTGTCCACAGAGCGGGACAAGCTGCAGGACGCGCTGCACGAAAGCGAGCAGCAAGCGGAGCTGGCAAGGAAGCACGAGAGGGAGCTAAGGCAGCTAGGCGAGCATTTCGAGCACCAGATCGAACAAGCGGCAGCCGCTTCGAGACTGCTTGCGATTCAGCAGGAGGAGAAAGGCCGGCTCAATGGCCGGATCGCGGAGCTGGAGCGGTCGGCCCAATCGGCTCAAAATCGTACGGCACAGTTGGACGAGCTGGCGCAGAAGCGTCAAGTGGAGCTGGATCGCTTGCTTCAGGAGTGGGAGGCGCAAGCGGAAGCGTTGAAGGCGGAGCTGGAGCAGTACAAGCAGGCTGCGGCAGCCAGCGCGGAACAAGATGCGGAGACGGAGCAATTGAGGGATCAATTGCGGCGGCTGCAGCTCGAGTATTCGAAGCTGCAAACCGAGTACAACGAGTGGATCGAGCTAATCGAATCGAGTTAATCGAGTTTATTCGGCATTATGAGAAAAGGACGGCACCCGGGCGAAGGGAATCAATTTCCCATCGGTCCGACGGCCGTCCTTGTTCGTTATTCGACGATAATTTTCGCTTTCATGCGGGTATGTCCGGAGCCGCATGCGATGTTGCAGTGAATGTCGTAAGTTCCGGGTTTATCGAACGACAAGATCTTCGACTCGTTGCTCTTGATGCTGTAACTCGTGTCATTAATTTTGATCCCGTGGAAGCCGGAAGACGAGACGACCGATATTTTGATCGCTTCACCTTGCTTGACGCGGTATTCTTCTTGGTCGAACTTCCAGTCGGACGCTTGGATTTTAAGCTCCGTCGTCGCTTCCTTCGGTTCGGAAATGTTGGCATTCATCGCCGTCGAGCTCGATCCGCATGCGCTGAGCGCCATGACGAGCATAATGGTAATCGCGCCCGCGAGCAATGCTTTTGTCGATTTCATTCTTGTAACTCCCCTCAATATACGAAATATGCCAAAGCCAGAGCTTGGCCTATCCTCCCCATTGTATACGATCCGGCATGCGCGCGCAGTTACAAATTGGTGAAGCTTTTAAGGGGCATAACGAATCCCCTTGCTCCAGAGCAAGGGGATTGTGCGAAGCGGCCGATGCGATGCAGGCTAATGGTCGCGGCGACGGTCGCTCCGTCCGGCCTCGAACGGCGTGCTGACCGGAATGAACAAGTCGATAATCCCGATGACCAGCGCGGCCAGAATGGCGCCGAGCCACGTCACGCTGACGCCGCCCACGATGAACTGGGCGACCCAGATGACGACGGCGCTGGCGATAAAGCCGACGATGCCGCGGCCGAAGGGCGTGACCCTCTTGCCGAAGATGCCTTCGACGACCCAGCCGAGCGCGGCGATGACAAGCGCCAGAAACAGGGCGCTCCAGAATCCCCCTACGCTAAACTGGGGTACAATAAAACCAACAAGCATAAGCACAATCGCCGCGACAACGAATCGTACGACATGGCCCAGAAAATGCATGGTGGTCTAACCTCCTTGAATGGGGTATCTCAGTACCGACAGGAGCCGGACATGAGGATGTTCACTAGTAGCGTGTCCCGTAAACCATTTTGCATGTATGGAAGGTTACGTCATGGCATCCAGTTCGCGCATCGGCTATAATGTACGTTGAGAGGAGCTGTTCTTCGCTTTGGATCACAAAATCTTGAATACGCTGGACTATTATAAAATTATTCATAAATTGGCCGCTCATGCGGCGACGCCGCTGGGCAAAGCGGTCATCGACGGGCTTAAGCCGAGCTTGGAGCTGGATGCGGTCAAGCATTCGCTTCAAGGAACGGACGAGGCGTACAAGGCGGACCGGCTTAAGGGATCGCCTCCTTTCCGCGGCATTGCGGACTTGTCCGCATCGCTGAAGCGCGCCCGTATCGGCGGAACGCTGAACGCGGCGGAGCTGCTTGAGATCGCAGAGACGATACGTGCCGGCCGCAGAGTGAAGAAGCATGTGATGCAACTGCACGAAGCGGAGCCGATTCCGCTCTTGGCGGGCATCGCGGAGCTGCTGTCGGAGCATAAGTCGACCGAAGACGCCATCCTCCACTGCATCGACGAGAACGCCGAAGTGATGGATCAGGCAAGTTCCGAGCTGGCATCGGTCAGAAGGGAGCTTCGCAGCGGCGAATCGCGCATTCGAGAGAAGCTCGATCAGATGATTCGCTCCAATTCGGTGCAGAAGATGCTGCAGGATGCCATTATTACGATTCGCAACGACCGTTACGTTATCCCGGTAAAGTCGGAATACCGGTCGCATTTCGGCGGCATCGTGCACGATCAGTCCAGCTCGGGAGCTACGATGTTCATCGAGCCGGAGGTCATTGTCACCATGAACAACAAGCTGCGCGAGCTCCGTGCCGCCGAAGAGCGCGAAGTGGAGAAGGTGCTGCAGAAGCTGACTGCGCTTGCGGCGGATGTGAGCGAGGATCTGACGTACGACGCCGAAGGTCTCGGTGCACTGGATTTCGTATTCGCGAAGGCGAGACTCGCCCACGAGATGAAGGCATCGTTGCCTCGCATGAACGACCGCGGCTTCCTGAAGCTGAAGCGCGGGCGCCATCCGCTGCTTGCAGCCGATGCGGTCGTACCGATCGATGTCGAGCTCGGCAATCAATTCTCGGCTATTATCGTAACGGGACCGAATACGGGCGGCAAGACCGTATCGCTCAAGACGATCGGACTGCTCAGCTTGATGGCGATGTCCGGCCTGTTCATTCCGGCCGAGGACGGCAGCCAGATGTGCGTGTTCGATGCGATATATGCCGATATTGGCGACGAGCAAAGCATCGAGCAAAATTTAAGTACGTTTTCCAGCCATTTGACCAACATTATTCGTATTCTGAAAGCAATGACGCCGAAGAGTCTCGTCTTGCTCGATGAGCTGGGAGCGGGCACCGATCCTGCAGAAGGCTCTGCGCTTGCGATCGCGATTCTGGAGCATATTCACCGGCTCGGCTCGCGCATCGTGGCGACGACCCACTACAGCGAGCTGAAGGCGTATGCCTACAATCGCAGGGGCGTCATCAACGCGAGCATGGAATTCGACGTGGCGACGCTAAGCCCGACGTATCGGCTGCTCGTCGGCGTTCCCGGACGAAGCAACGCTTTCGCCATAGCGGAGCGGCTGGGACTGCCTCAGCCGATTATCGACCACGCCCGCGGCGAAGTGAGCGAGGACGATATGCGCGTGGAGAATATGATCGCCTCGCTCGAAGAGGACCGGCTCAGCGCCGAGTCGGAACGCAGCAGCGCCGAGGCGCTGCGCCGCCAGCTTGAAGAGCAGCGCGCGAAGCACGAAGCGGAGATGGAGCGGTTCGAGGAGCAGCGCGACAAGCTGCTGCGGAAGGCGCAGGAGGAAGCCCGCGAGGCGGTGCGCAAAGCGAGGGGCGAGGCGGAGCAAATTATTGCCGACCTGCGCAAGCTGGCGATGGAAGAGGGCGCCTCGGTCAAAGAGCACAAGCTGATTGAAGCGCGCCGCCGGCTGGACGAAGCGGCTCCCGAGCTGCATAAGCCGAAAGCGCCGGCGGGCCGGGGCAATAAGCCGGTGCGCATTACGCCCGGCGACGAGGTTCGCGTATACAGCCTGAACCAGAAAGGCAGCGTAATTGAGCTGTCCGGCAGCGAAGCGCTCGTACAGCTTGGCATTATGCGGATGAAGGTGTCTCTGGACGACCTGGAGCTGCTGAAGTCGAACGAGGCGCAAGCGAAGCAGCAGCAGCCGAAGCAGGCTGCAAGCTTGAAGCGCACGCGCGACGAGAGCGCGGCAATGGAGCTGGATCTGCGAGGAGCGTCGTTGGACGAGGCGCTTATCGAAGCCGACCGGTTTCTCGACGAAGCGTTTCTGGCCGGCTTCGGAAGCGTCCATCTTATCCACGGCAAAGGAACCGGCGTGCTTCGAACGGGCATCCAAGAGTTTCTGCGCAGACATAAGCATGTTAAATCTTATCGGCTTGGACAGTATGGGGAAGGCGGTACCGGGGTAACGGTTGCCGAGCTCAACTGACGGGAGGATTCGGATGGAACAGCAAATCGATCGGATAATCGATAACCCGTATGTCGCATCCCTTGCTTACGTATCGGTCACGGTGCTGGCGCTTATCGTTTTTTTGTACGTGTTCGAGCTTGTGACCCGGTACAACTGTTGGGAGCAGATCAGGAAGGGCAATGTGGCGGTCGCGATGGCGACGGGCGGGAAAATATTCGGCATTTGCAACATATCCCGGTTTTCCATCGATGCCAATAGATCCATCTATGAAAGTATGGGGTGGGCAAGCTTCGGCTTCGCCCTGTTGCTCGCCGCCTACTTTTTGTTCGAGTTCTTGACGCCCGTATTCCGAATCGACGAGGAGATTGAACGGGACAACCGCGCGGTCGGATTAATCGCGATGATGATATCCGTATCGCTCTCTTATGTAATCGGCGCGACGATCATTTAATCGAACGGGAGAAGATGTCAGAGTGAAATATTTATGGGGAACGCTGTTTGCTTGCGCCATTCTGTTCGTGGCGGTAGGCGTTTATTATTTATCCGTTAACTAGAGGTGAGTTCATATGAGCAAGCGCGAGCATGAAGACAACGGGACGATCTGTCCGTGGTGCCATTCCGAAATCGTATGGGACGAGGAAATCGGCCCCGAGGAATTTTGTCCTCATTGCAACAACGAATTGACCGGCTATCGTACGGTCCAGATCGGCATCGACGGCGAGGCGGACGAATTGGACGATCACGATCATGCAGATCATGCACATGATGAGGAGCAAGACGACGAGGACTGGACGAACGAATCGGACGAATGGACCGAATCGGCCGCGTCGGGAGACGGCTTCCGTCAGACGCGCCGTTCCAGCTTCGCCATCGAGGAGCGAATCGAGCGGGTGCTCGACGATCAGTTGGAAGTGCCCGAATGTCCGTCTTGCAGAGGCTATATGCTGGAAGCGGGCGTACATACGATAACAAGCGACAACTACAAGCCGTCCGTGCCCGTTTCCATCGGGCAGCCTCTGCTGCCGGTTCCGTTCGAGACGGTGCTGTACGTATGTCCGGTCTGCTACGAAACGTCTACGAAGCTGTCGCTGCAAGCGCGTCAGCAGTTGACCGGCGTGTTGGAGAAATCGGCCAACCATAAGCAATAACAAGGAGAAGGAGCAGCCGCGGCATGCTCCTTCCCGTTTTGGGACACCTTAGGTAAGCATGTCTTGAAACGGGGAGGAATGAAAATGGGCACGGCATCTGCCGGAAGCCGTTCGCGCGGCCGGCTGGACGGTCAATCTCGCACGCTTATCGCCGTTCACGGCTTGTACGCTGCGGCAGCCGCATTATCCGGCACGTTTATTCCGATTTATCTATGGAAAGCGAAGGAATCGTTCGCCAGCATCGGCTGGTTCTGCATGAGCCAATATGTCGTCAGCGGACTGCTGTTCTGGCTCGCCGGCAAATGGGTGAAGGAACACAATAAAATGATTGCGCTCCGGCTCGGCATCGCGCTCTCGGGCTGCTTTTATTTCACGGTGCTGATGATTGGACCGTCGGCTTACCGATGGGTGGTGCCGATCGGCATTCTGGACGGAATTGCGCTCGGGCTGTTCTGGCTTTCCTACAATATCGTTTATTTCGAAGTGACGGGGCCGGACAACCGCGACCGATACAATGGAATCGCAGGGCTGCTCGGCTCTGCCGCCGGCATCGTCGCTCCTTGGCTGTCCGGTCTTATTATTACGTCGAACAAGGACGAGCTGGGCTATCGAATCATCTTCACCGCATCGCTCGTCGTGCTGGCCGTCGCCGTTGCCTGCTCCTTCGGCCTTCGCAACCGGGCAAGCGGCGGCCGTTACGACTGGACCCACGCCGCCAAGCAACTGCGGCAGCGAGGCAATCCGTGGCGGCGGTTCGCGTTGGCGATTATGACGCAGGGCGTTCGCGACGGCGTCTTTATGTTTCTTGTTGGATTGACGGTGTATATGGCGACGCGCAACGAGCAGAAGCTGGGCAATTACGCCCTCATTACTTCGTTCGTCGCGCTCGTCAGCTTCTGGCTGATTGGCCGAACGATGCGGACGAATCGGCGAAGCGGAGCGATGCTGGCGGGCGTGCTGCTGTTGTCCGCCGTCATCGTGCCGTTATTCTGGGGCATTCATTATTCGATGCTGCTCGTATTCGGCATCGGCACGTCCTTGTTTATTCCGTTGTACATGATTCCGATGACATCGACGGTGTTCGATCTTATCGGACGAACGGAGCAGTCGGTGCGGCAGCGCGAAGAATTTATCGTTCTGCGCGAGCTTGCGCTTACGTTGGGCCGGGCGATCGGTATGACGGCCTATCTGATCGTCTTGTCGCGGACGAAATCGCCCGCCGCCATAACGTGGCTGCTGTTTACGGTAGGAAGCATGCCGATTCTCGGCTGGTTCGCTACGCGACATTTATTGAATACGACAGCCGGAGGGCAGGAGCCTTCCGGCAAGCGCACGAGAGGGGAGAGCGGAAATGCCGCGAATCGTACAATCGATCACCGAGCTTATCGGGGAAACGCCAGCCGTTCGCCTAAGCCGGTTAACGACGGATCGGGACGCCGAGGTGCTGGTCAAACTTGAAAAATTTAATCCGAGCGGCAGCGTCAAGGACCGGGCGGCAGCGGCGTTAATAACGGATGCGGAACGTCGAGGGCTGATCGCGCCGGGAGGCACGATTATTGAACCGACGAGCGGCAATACGGGCATCGGGCTGGCTATGAATGCGGCGGCCAAAGGCTATCGGCTCATTCTCGTCATGCCGGACAATATGACGGTCGAGCGAATCCGTATGCTTCGCGCTTACGGGGCGGAGGTCGCGCTGACGCCGGCTGCGGAGCGGATGCCCGGCGCGATCCGCAAAGCGAAGGAGCTGCAGCAGCAAATGCCGGGAAGCTACATCCCGAATCAATTCGACAACGTCGCGAATCCGGACGCGCATCGTACGACGACGGCGCAAGAAATTATGCGGCAGACGGATGGAAGACTCGACGCGTTCGTCGCGACGGCAGGCACGGGCGGAACGGTAACCGGAACGGGAGAGGCGCTGCGGGAAATGCTTCCCGCGCTCTATATAGCGGTCGTCGAGCCCAAAGGCTCGCCGGTGCTGTCGGGCGGATCGCCCGGACCGCACAAGCTGGTTGGAACGAGTCCCGGCTTCATTCCGGCTATTCTGAACACTTCCGTCTACGACGAAATTATACAGGTGGCGGACGACGATGCGCTAGACACGATGCGTCGGCTAGCCCGCCTCGAAGGCATACTCGTCGGGCCGTCCTCGGGCGCCTCGGTCTGGTCGGCGCTGCAGATAGCCCGGCGGCTTGGACCGGGCAAGCGCGTGCTATGCATTGCGCCTGACACGGGTGAACGTTATTTGAGCATGGACATATTCTAATCGATTACGACCAGTTCTCTTCGAGCTCGTTCATCACGATGTCGCGCCGGTCCGCGATATAGCGGCGCATGATCGACGGCTCGGAGGCGAACACGTGATAAGGATGCTTGCGCGTATAGTCGCCTCGAATCGCCTCCGCTATTCCTTCATGCATGCTTTCAATTGCCGGTGTCAGCGCATCGAGCGTAAATTCGGTTTCCATCATTTCGAGTAAAATGTTTTTGTAGCTGTCGCGGTATTTGCGGAAGCCGAACATTTTCTCCGTCAATGTGTTGTAGCCCTTCACATCTACGAGATCCGCATCGCACACGCGCCCATAGCAATTGCGCCCCCATGTTCCTTCGTAGTCCCACGGCAGAATGCGGTACTTCCCGTTGCTCGACCTTTCGTACAGCGCATAATTTTGCTCGAAGCCGTCGTAGTTGCCCGTGAGCACCGCCCCGGCCAGCCATTTCAAATAAAAGGCCGTATCCAGCCGGCTGTAAAGCAGCTTCTCCAGATTGTTTCCCTCCAGCTCGTTGAGCTTGCGAATAAATAGAATGAGCCGGGATTTCACGTTCTTATCGCCGAGCTGCACTTGGTAGCCTTTGAATAACGACGTCTTCTCTTTATACGTATAAGGGTCCGTCAAGCTGAAGTTGGCGTTGTCGTTGATCGCGTAGACGAGCGATTTCCAGCCCAGCCCCCGCGTTCTAAAAAAGTTGCGGTCGACCGCCTCCAGCTCCAGATAGACGCCCTGCGTTTCCCCGTTCCAAATCAATTCGATATGGTTCGTATTCGGCGAATAGACTCCGACCCGGTTCAAGAAATGAAAGGAAAGCGCGTTGCGCATCAGCGACGGGTCGTCGTATTCCGCGTTCCAATGCAGCGTTCGCAGGCCGTCGCCGCTGCTGCGGCCGAACCGAATCTCGTACGATTTCTTCGAATAGCCGAGCGTATGTCCTCCGCGGTGGCGCAGCTCCGCATCGATCGTCTTCCCGTCGATCGCGAGCTTGACGCGAACGAAGCTTGTGCTGCGCGGATTTGCCTGCAGCTTCTCCCACTCCGATTGTTCAATCGTAATGGATCGTTGCAAGACGGCATTAGACGGCATGTCGGCACCTCCGGGCAAAAGATAAAGCCTATCGGTATCGATAGGCTTTTGTGCTATTTACACTATGCTCGCGGTGCCTGTCATGCTACTAAAAGGCCGACTACGCTCCGCCGGAGCGCCCGCCGGAGCGCCCGCCCGTGCCCGAGCCGCCTGTACGGCCGCCGGAGCGCCCGCCCGTGCCCGTGCCGCCGGAGCGTCCTCCTGTGCCCGTGCCGCCCGTACGGCCGCCGGAGCGCCCGCCCGTACCGCCTTCGGACCGTCCGCCCGTACCGCCTGTTTGATTGCCGCCGCTTCCCCAGCGCGTCTGTACATATTTGTTCGACAAGTTCATTCCTCCTTCTTGGATATGTTTTAATCTATGTTGCGAATCTATCAATTGCGCTGGGGAGTTCGTCCAAACTCTTCAAAAATAGTTCATCATCTAGTACCGCAAGGATACGAGATACATATAGATATATTACAAATCGTCATGAAGGATAGATGCACCAGGCGGCAATGGAGGGATGCGGAACACGAACAGTGATGCGGGGCTGGCGAGAAGCTGATAGACCATGAAGTGAAGTCGGTTGCTCTAATTCTGCTCGACGGCAATCTATCTATTTATTATTTTGGAGGGAAATATTCTATGACGTACTGGTATTTTGATTCTTGCAGACAACCGCAACAACAACATCGTTCCTCTCAACAAAATTCCGACCGCAGCTATCTGGACCATCTGCAAGGCAAGCACGTAAAAATCAATCGCGGCGGTCCGAACTCGATCGTAGGCAAGCTGGTGTCCGTTGAAAGCGACTATTTGGTCGTATGGACGGTGGAAGGCATCACTTACGTCAAGACGAGCCATATCAAATCGATTACCGATCTGGGCGGAAGCAGCGGCCATCGCTCCGGTAAACATCATAAGAAAGGCAACTTTATTCACGCGGACAACTTCAAGGGCGTACTGCGCGCATTGGACAAGAAGTTCGTGCAAGTGAACTGGGGAGGACCCGAGAGAGTGGAAGGCTTCCTCGCCGATGTAGGCAAAACGCACATTCTGGTCGTATCCGACCACAAGAAAGTCGACATTCTGATCGAGCATATCCAATCGGTCAAAACGGAATTGAAGCGCTCCAGCGGCGGCAATACGGGAGGCTACGCGGGCGAGCGCTCGAGCGGCAGCTCTGGCGGACGCTCGGGGGGCACGGCAGGCGCACAAGGATGCGGCAAAAAAATGGCGGCACGGCGCGCAGCGGCGCCGGCGAGCAAAGGCACGGCCCTCAAACGCCCTAACGGCCGTTAATTCGGCTAAGCGGCGATGAACGCAAGCCGGGCCGGACGGGCAACCGATCCGACTCGGCTTTTCGTTCTATGCTCCTCGAAAACGCAAGACTATCGAGAGTGAAAGGAGGAGCCGTATCTGATGAAACAGCAGCATCCGTTAATGAATCGTTTTGTCGATCTCGATATTTCGGGCAAAACGATGGCGCTTAGAGGCAAACTGGTCGATATGGGACAGGACATTCTCGTTATTCATAACGGACAGCAATTCGTGTATGTGCCGATTATTCATCTTCAGCAGATGCGCGAGGTCAGCAAGCAGGAAAGCTTATTGATCGATGTGCCGGAGACGCCGTTCGAGCAGCCTAACGACCCGATCTCTTACCGCAAAATGCTCATGAATGCCAAGGGAATGTTTTCGGAGCTGTACATTACGGGCAACCAGTCGATTCACGGCTATTTGACCAGCGTTATGAACGATTTTTTCGTCTTTTATTCGCCGGTCTATCATTCCGTCGTCGTCTCGCTTACCCATCTGAAATATTTGATTCCTTACAATCCGAACGTGACGCCTTATACGCTTACTGCCGAGCAATTCCCGCTTAAGCCTTCTCCGCTTACGCTTGCCCGCACGTTCGATCAGCAATTGCGCAAGCTTGTCGGCGAGTTCGTTATTCTCGATCTGGGCGAGAACCCGAATAAGATCGGCGTATTAAAAAGCGTGGAGCAGAACATGGTGGAGCTGGCCAATGCGGCCGGCACGCCAATCTATCTCCATCTCGATCATGTAAAAACGATCCATCTGCCATAGCGTCGGAAGTGTCTTCGCAAGCCGAACAACGTCCCGACCGCAGGAGCTTTCCCATCGTCCGTTAGGGTCGGGGAAAGCTCTTATTTGGCATGCATAGGCGGCGGCGGAGGGGGACATAATACCGTAGGTGTTCAAAATGGCAATAGGAGGATTACGATATGCCGCAGCCGATAACCGCAAAAGAACTGGAGTATATCGCCGATTCGATGTCGAACGAAGATTTGCTGCTGAAGCAAAATGCCGTGCTCGCCTCGTCCAGCTCGAATCCGGCGCTCAGCCAGCTTGCGCAGCAGTTCATCCAAACGCATCAGCAGCACTATCAAACGCTGCTGCAAACGTTACATCAACAGTCCGGCATAGCGCCTACGCAGCCGCAAGGCTGATCGATCAACGATTGGGAGGAAACGACGATGCAGCATCATCAATCGATTTTGCCGGACGAGGATCTGGCCAGCATGATTTTGTGCGATCTGAAGCGGGTCGTCCGGGAATACGCGACGGCCGCTACGGAATCGACCTGTCCGCAAATTCGCAAGCTGTTCACCGATTTGACGAACAGCACGCTAACGATGCAAGGCCAGCTTTTCACCGCAATGCAGCAGCAGCAAATGTACAATACGTCTTCGCCGGCGCTTCGCCAGGAGATCGACAAGCAGGGCAAGGAGTACGATCAGACGCTGCAAAAAACGAATCAATTCGTTCAGCAGAAGCTCAGCGGAATGGCTCGCCAGCCGATGTATTATGGGAGTCAGCCGCAGTTCCAGCAGCCGCAGCAATCGCAGCAGACGCCAACCTACTATAGCTAACCTGCGTGCAGCAGACTCCGTTTTGTCCTGATCGAAGGCGGCGGAGCTGCTGTTTTTTTGTTTTGCAGTCGGCACGGATTCATTGTAGAATTAACTTTATCCTCTATTATGAATACGTTATAGGATTGTTCCAAGACACGACGCAGAAGGAAGGCTTGAAGGGAGCTGTGACGATGAGCGATTTGAAGATGAAAATATTGGAACTGCTCAAGGAAGACGCGCGGCGGGATGCCGAATTGATCGCGACGATGCTCGACGTTCAGGTCGACGTAGTCAAACGGGAAATTGCCGAGATGGAGAACGATCATCTGATCGTAAAATATGCAGCGGTCATCAACTGGAGCAAGGTGCACGACGAGACGGTAACGGCGCTGATCGAGGTTCAAATTACGCCGGAGCGCGGCCGCGGCTTCGAAGGCATTGCGGAGCGCATCTACTTGTACCCGGAAGTGAAGTCGGTCTATTTGATGTCCGGCGCTTACGATCTGCTTGTCGAAGTGGAAGGGAAGACGCTGAAGGAAGTGGCGTCGTTCGTCTCCAACAAGCTGTCGCCAATCGACTTGGTGCTTTCGACGAAGACGTTCTTTATTCTTAAAAAATATAAACAAGACGGCATCATCTTCGATGAAACCGCAGGTGACCAGCGCTTGATGATTTCGCCATAAAGGGTGAGAGGGCATGATTATGGATGAACAACAGACGGCGCCGGTGAAACGGCGCGCAACCGCTGCCGACTATTTGTCGCCGAACGCAAGAGCGCTTAAACCGTCCGGCATTCGGCGGTTTTTTGATCTGGTCAGCGGGCGTAAGGATATTGTGACGCTCGGCGTCGGCGAGCCCGACTTCGTGACGCCTTGGCATGTGCGCGACGCTTGCGTGGCGTCGCTTGAGATGGGCAAGACGCAATATACGTCGAACGCCGGCATGCCGGAGCTGCGCGAGGCGATAGCGGCTTATCTCGACAGCCGTTTCAAGGTGCGCTACAATCCGGCGGACGAAGTGCTCGTCACGATCGGCGGCAGCGAGGCGATCGATCTTGCGCTGCGGGCGCTTATTGCGCCGGGCGACGAAATCTTGATTCCGGAGCCGTGCTACATCTCTTATTCGCCGATTACGTCGCTGAGCGGCGGCGTCGCCGTCGGCATCGAGACGTTCGCGGACGATGCGTTCAAGCTTCGCGCCGATCAGCTTCGGGCAGCGATTACGCCGAAGTCGAAGGTGCTTATTTTGTGCTATCCGAGCAATCCTACCGGGGGTATCATGACGTACGAGGATTGGCTGCCGATCGCAAAGGTTGTCGAGGAGAACGATCTGATCGTTATTTCCGACGAAATCTATGCCGAGCTGTCCTACGGACAGAAGCATGTCAGCTTCGCCTCGCTGCCGGGTATGCAGGATCGGACGATTCTGGTGAGCGGCTTCTCCAAGGCGTTCGCGATGACCGGCTGGCGGATGGGCTACGCGTGCGGACATCCGGAGCTTATCGCGGCGATGCTTCGCATTCATCAATATACGGTCATGTGTGCGCCGATTATGGGGCAGGTTGCGGCGCTTGAAGCGCTAAACAACGGAATGGAAGAGATGCAGCGGATGATCGAGTCGTACAATCAGCGCCGCCGTCTCGTCGTGAAGGGCTTCCGGGAGATCGGGCTGGATTGCCATGAGCCGCAAGGGGCGTTCTACGCTTTCCCGTCCATTAAGTCGACGGGACTTTCGTCGGAGCAGTTCGCGGAGCGGCTGCTTGAGGAAGGCAAAGTTGCGGCCGTGCCGGGCAATGTATTCGGTCTTGGCGGCGAAGGCCATCTGCGCTGCTCCTATGCGACAAGCGTATCTCAATTGAACGAAGCGATCGAGCGGATCGGGGATTTTGTCAAAAAAGTTAAGAATGAGCGGGAATGATTGACAAAGTCGTCTAAAATATCTCAAAAAAAGCTTATATTCAATGCTGAACTATTTTGATATAATTTAACAGTAGATTCACATGAATTGGGTGAACGTTCCATGCATGATACAGGCCATACGACCCAGCTAAAGGAGGGAAGGCATTGAAGGTTGCGGAGTCTTGTACGACGCTGGCAGAGCAACGAAGGACGATCAACAGACGCACGATGCCCTCATCCATCCGGCTGCTGGAGGAAGAGATCATGTTGCTGCGCGGAGCGATGGAGCGGATGTATGACGAGGAAGAGACGTTTCAGTCCGATCTCGTGATCGATTTGAGCCAACGGCTCGATGTGAAGATCAACGAGTATATGCATTATTACCGGTACTCGTTTCAATGTTCGCAATAATGGTGACCAAAGCCCCTCTCGGGGCTTATTTTTTTGGATGGACGATGGTTTATGATATAGTAGAAACAGTCTGTTAATACCGCATTTATCGTTAGATTAAGACAAACGCTGGAGGGATTTCGATTGTTGACGACACGATTACGCAAAACCCACATAGGCGCCGTCATCGTCTCGCTGGTACTGGCGGCGGCGCTGCTGGCCGGCTGCGGAGGAGGCAAGGATGTATCGATGTTCATCTTCCCGAGGAACGGCATGCCCGACGATGTGACCGGCAAAATCGAGGAGCAATTGAAGACGAAGATGGGCGACAAGTCGGTCGAGGTGCTCGGAAGTCCGCTGTATAACGAACAGAAGATGATCGTGGAATTCGTGGCCGGCGAGCGCAGCGTGCTGGCGATTCCGAAGGAGTTTTTCCTGTCGATGGTGCAACAGGGCGGGGTTGTGCCGCTTGACGATTTGTTCAAGCCCGATGATTTCCCCGACGGCTTTATGACGGGAACCGTATACAATGGAGAGACGAAGGAAGAGAAGCAGGAGAAGCATCTGTACGGCATTCCGGTCAAGCAGTCGGCGATGTTCAAAAATGTGGAATTCACGCCGGACGATTTGTATCTCGTCATTCCTTCGACTTCGCCGAACAAAGAGATGTCCAAGCAGGCGCTGAAAGGACTGATTAATCCGTGAAGCTGTATACGAAGACGGGGGACGGGGGCAAGACGTCGCTTAAGGGCGGGCGCGTCTCGAAGGACGATTCGCGGGTGGAGGCGTATGGAACGCTCGACGAGTTGAACAGCTATGTCGGAATCGCGGCGGCGCAAGCGGCGGATATGCCGCAGGTTCAGGTGCTTGCGGCGGAGCTGCTCGAAATTCAGCAGGAGCTGTTCGACTGCGGATCCGATCTTGCGTTCTCGGCTCCTGCGGAGCCGCATTATAAAGTGACGGCCGAGATGATCGTGCGGCTGGAGAGCTGGATTGACTCGCACAGCGACGCGGCTCCGGCGATCAAACGGTTTATTCTTCCCGGCGGAAGCTCGCTGTCCGCCTCGCTTCATGTGTGCCGCACCGTATGCAGACGAGCGGAACGCCGCATCGTGACGATGGGCGCGGAGCATCCGGTGCCGGGGGAAGTGCTGAAATACGTCAACCGGCTATCCGATTATTTCTTCGCGGCGGCGCGTGCCGCGAATGCGGCGCTTGGCGTGCCGGATACGGAATATGCGCGCAGCGCCGACGTGTTCAGGACGCGCGGCGATTCATGAGTGAGCCTGGCTATTATCGTCCGCTGTCCGTTGCCGTGACGGAACGGGAGGACGGCATGCAGGTGCGGACGGTGCTGGAGCGCCGTCTCGGCGTCTCGCGCAAGCTGCTGTCCAGGCTTAAGCTGACGGAGCTTGGGCTTACGGTCAACGGCAAGCGTGTCTATACGTCCGACGTTGTGCGTACGGGAGACGTCGTGACGATGCGGATGGAGAAGGAAGCTTCGGACGATATATTGCCGGAGCCGATGCCGCTCGACGTCGTGTTCGAGGACGAGGATGTGCTGATCGTCAATAAACCGCCGGGCTTGATCGTTCACCCGACGCACGGCCATTATACGGGGACGCTGGCGAACGGCGTCGTCCATTATTGGCGCGAGCGGGGAGAGACGGTCCGGTTCCGGCCGATTCACCGTCTCGACGAGTATACGTCGGGATTAGTCGTCATCGCCAAGACACCTTACATCCATCAGCAGTTGTCGGAGCAGTTGCAGGCGGATCAGGTGGATAAGCGTTATTTGGCATTCGTACATAACAAGCCGCAGCCAGTGTCCGGGACGATAGACGGCCCGATCGACCGCGATCCCGAGCGGCCGCATCTGCGGATCGTAACGCCGGACGGTTATCCGTCGACAACGCATTACGAGACGGTCGCCGTCTATGGGGACGGCGAGGCGTCATGCGTGCGGCTCAAGCTGGAGACGGGACGAACGCATCAAATCCGCGTTCATATGAAGTCGATCGGCTGTCCGTTGATCGGCGACGATATGTACGGCCCGGAAGCCGGCCCCAGACAGGCGGACGCGATGATGGAGGGCAGGCAGGCGCTGCATGCCGAATCGATCGCGTTCACGCACCCGATTACGCGGGAGCGGATGAAATGGACGGCAGCGCTGCCGGACGATCTGCGGCGTCTGGAACACTTTTTGCAGGAAGGATAGGATGGGACGATGAGCGCGAAAGGCAAGCTGAACATTTATTTGTATGCGAAGTGCGGCACCTGCCGTTCGGCGGTAAAATCGCTGCAAGCCAAAGGCTGGGAGTTGGAGCAGCACGATCTGTTCGAGCAAGGGGCGCCTGAGCTTGAAGAGCTGCGGAGGCTTGTGGAACGAAGCGGATTAGAGTTAAAAAAGTTTTTTAACACGTCCGGGGAGCTGTACAAGGAGCTCGGATTAAAGGATAAGCTGCCGGAGATGACGGAGGAGGAGCGGCTGGCGCTGCTCGCCTCGCACGGCCGGCTCGTCAAGCGTCCGATTGTGACCGACGGCAAGAAAGTAACGGTTGGCTATAAGGAAGACGTATTCGAGCAAGAGTGGGGAGCGTAGAGGAGATGGCGAAGAGCTGGCGGTCGGATAAGCTGGGACGGCTGGGATCGTCCATATTCGCGGAAGTGGCGCAATGGAAGGCGGAAGCGGCTGGCGCGGGGCTGGACGTCATCGATCTGGGCATCGGCAGTCCGGACCGGCCGCCGACCGAATCGGTTCGCAAGGCGCTGGCGGAAGCGGTGCTGAAGCCGGACCGTTATGCGTATCCGTTGTCGCAAGGCAGCATCGCTTTCCGTCGCAAGGCAGCCGATTGGCTGCGCTGGCGGTTCGGCGAAGCGGCGGCCGTCGATCCGGAGACGGAAATCGTCACGCTGATGGGCTCGCAGGACGGGCTTGCGCACTTGGCGACGGCAGTCTGCAATCCCGGCGATAAGGCGGTCGTGCCGAATCCGGGCTACCCGATCTACTCGGCGGCGCTGGCGCTTGCCGAGGTGCAGGCGGAGCCGCTGCCGCTGCGGGCGGACAACGGCTTCCTGCCCGATCTGGACGCCGTGCCGGAGCGCGTATGGCAGGAGGCGAAGTTCGTTCTGCTCGGCTATCCGGCGAATCCGGTCACGTCGGTTGCGAATGCGGCCTTCTTCGAACGGATGATCGCGCTCGCGAAGCGGTACGGCTTCTTGTTCGTGCACGATCTCGCTTATTCCGAGATGGGCTTCGGCGGCGAGCGCCCGATGAGCGTGCTGCAGTTCGAAGGCGCGAAGGAGGTTGCGGTCGAGTTCCATTCGCTGTCGAAGAGCTTCAATATGGCGGGCTGCCGGATCGGCTTTCTGGCCGGCAACGCGGAGGCGGTAGGCGCGCTGCGCGAGCTGAAGGCGAACATCGACTACGGGGTGTTCGGCGCGGTGCAGGAGGCGGGCGTCGTCGCGCTGGAGGAAGGCATGTCGGGTGCGATGGAGCCGGTCGGCAAGCTGTATGAGCGCCGCCGGAACTTGTTCATTGAGGCGCTTGCGGCCGAGGGCTGGAACGTTGACAAACCGGATGCGACGATGTTCGTCTGGGCGCCGCTTCCCGCGATGAAGTGGCCGCTTCCGGACGGAGCGGCATGGAATTCGCGCCGTATTGCCCGGGAAATGCTGCTTCGCGCCGGCGTTGCCGTCATTCCCGGCGATGCGTTCGGCAGCGAGGGTGAAGGATACGTGCGGATTGCCCTCGTCGAGGAAGAAGGACAGCTTGCGGAAGCGGCCAGCCGGATCGGACGTTTTATTCGGGGGGAAGGCTGACGAGAAAGCTCCCGACAGTCTAAAAACGAAATAAGCATCCTAAGCGACGCTTATTTCGTTCGAAACCTCACGTGCAGTGGAATACGTGCCCCGCAAGGCTGCTTAATTGCTCGCTAGGTACTGGAAAGTAACGGTCGGCTTAGGGATTAGGAGTCTATACGAGACTCTTAATCAGGCATTGAAAGGCTAGCGAGTGAAAGAATGGTGTCTTTGGAGCTCTTATTAGGCATCTAGTCGACCGACCCACAACAAGACGCTGGGTGGGTCGGCACGCTGAGAAAGCCTGCACCCTGTGTGCAGGCTTTTCTGCTTTATTGACTGAAATGGAATTGGGCTTACTGGCGTCCAATAGCGAGTGTTCGATTCGTTGCGCGAGTGGAACGGAAAACGTAATGGACTGCTTGCGTCCGCGCGTCGTCCCGACGGCGCCCAAACGCTTGAGCAAGGATCCGGCTGTCCTCAAGGTCTATTCGCGACCTGAAGACAGTTATTTGGCATCTATGATGAGGCAGACTAGTAAATTTCCAATAGAGCCGCGCTTCTGAAAATGATAGAATGACGATAGAGAACGAATGAATAATTTGTTGAATAGAGGAGAATCAACGTTGCCAACTGCAAAAAAAGTGCTGCTCGTCGACGGGATGGCCGTGCTGTTCCGGGCGTTCTATGCGACGTCTTACAGCGGATACATCCGCAAGACGAGCGCAGGGCTGCCGACGAATGCGGTGTATGGATTTATTCAATATTTTTTCGACGCGATGGATACGTTCCAGCCGACGCACGTCGTCTGCTGCTGGGATATGGGAAGCAAGACATTCCGCACGGAGCAATACCCCGAATATAAGGGCAACCGCGGCGAGCCGCCGTTGGAATTGATCCCGCAATTCGATCTTGTGAAAGAGGTCGTCGCGGAGATGGGCATTCCGAACGTCGGGCTGAGCGGCTTCGAGGCGGATGATTGCATCGGCACGCTTGCGTCCAGAATGAGCGAGGAGCCGGGCGTGGAGGTGCTCATTCTGACGGGCGACCACGATATGCTCCAGCTTGTCAGCGAGCAAGTCAAGGTGGTCATTATGAAGAAGGGCAAGCTTAATTATGCCGTATACGATCTTGGGCTGCTGCTTGAAGAGAAGCAACTGACGCCGACGCAGATTATCGATATGAAGGGATTCATGGGCGATACGAGCGACAATTACCCGGGCGTCAAGGGCATCGGAGAGAAGTCGGCGCTCAAGCTGCTGCTGGAATACGAATCGGTGGAGGGCGTGCTTGCGAACATCGAGAAGCTGCCCAAGGGCATTCGGACGAAGATCGAATCGAATCTCGATATGCTCCATCTGTCCCGCGATCTTGCCACAATCCGTATCGACGTGCCGGTCGAATGCGGTTTAGCCGAATGCATCTGGAACTTGCAAGTGGAGACGGCAACGCGCAAATTCGAGGATCTGGAATTCGGCTCGCTCGTGAAGCTGCTGCAGGCATAGAAGAATAGCCGTACTCCCCAGGTTAATGGGAAGTACGGCTATTTGCATCGATTCCGGCCGCCGATCAGCCAAGCTTGCGCTGACGGAATTTGCTGGAGAAATCCTTCTCCTGAAGCCGGCCCATAGGAGCGATGACAGGGCTGTTCTTGAAAGAAATCGTATATCTGCGCAACAATTTCTCCGAAGAGCTTTTCTCCCTGGTGTACCCCGCTACATGACGCATATTAACGAGAAAGCCTCGAATGGATTCGAACATCCAACCGGAAACCTGCTCTCTAATCTCGTGAATCGTACTGTTGCTTTGAATAATTTCGCCGGTAGTCAAATGAATTTTAATATATTTATAGCCGGGTTCTTTCTCCACCATAAGGATAAGATCTTCGGCGATCGGATAGCTTTTGCGCGAATACCTCACTTGAATCAAGTGATTGGGCGTTTCCTTGGCTGTCTCCGGAGGCATTTGCTTGCCTATCGTAACGGACACCTTATGGATCGCCGTGTTCCAATATCGATCCAATTGGGATTTCAGAATGTAGTAGGCGTTCATCTCGTTCACGGCATCCATGACATGAACCGGATTCAAGGAATTGGTTACGAAAATAATCTCGGGCCTGTAGTCTAACCGCATAAGCAATTCCCGAGCCGCCTCAATGCCGGAGAGTCCCCGCAGCTCGGTGTCCAAGACGACAAGATCGGGCTTGTACGTCTGAACCAAGGAAACAATGTCAGATCCGCAATTGGTACGGGCTATTATCTCCAGACTGCTCTGTTGACAATAGGTTTCAAGAAGCAAATGAGTCGTTTTTGTTTTCGCCGCTACAATGACAGAAGCTCCGATAATCATTAGTCTCCCCCTAACTTTACTTGTATCAGAAAATTTTGACAAATTTAGATATTTAGAATTCCCCCAAAGATTTACTTATTTTTGATTTGTGAAGGACAACGATGGAAACGGCGCCCTTAAGCCAAAACCCACCCAAGAACCATGTCGAAAGACTCGGTTATGAAATAATATTATATTCAATTTTTTTACTTATACAATATGAAAATATAAAAAACGAAAAAATATTTTATTTATTTTATGATAGGTATCGTTGCGAAGATTGGCGGATTAGCATTTCGGTTAGAATATCGGGCGGAAAGAGCCTGGAAATAGAAAGTTTGTTCGTTTGTAGTTCTATAGTACTTAGGCAAGAAGAAAGATTCAAGGTATTTTAGCACTATTTTTGGCGAAAAAAAGAGTTTGATGTCAAAAAAGTACAGGGACGTCTATCCAATCGTTACTTTTATTTCATCCGGCACCAGATTGCTGTTTAATCGAAAGGAAGCTGAAAAAGGGGCTTAATATACATAAATTTGAAGTAATTCATGTTGTTGTAACTTCAAAACCGCTCAAAATGAAGGAAATTGCCATTTCGAGTCGAGTTATGTCCATTTCAGGGAAACTGTATTTAAGGAATTCTATTCCATAGGTATAATAGAGGGGCACATTATGTTAGATTATGTGAAATTGTGCTTACGGACCTAATAAAAAGTCGGTTTTGCGAATGGCGCGCAGATGAGAGGGAGCGATGTCATTGGGATAAGCAGATTGGCGCTCGCGGGGCTTATGCTGCTGTTGCTGGCGGCCGCGGGGTTTTACTGGCTGGAGAGGGAAGACGGCGGCAATGGAGAAGCTCCGGATTCGGCGGCAATCGTCGTCATGAAGGAAGCGGAAGCCGAAGGTCGGCATTACGTCGGATATGTGTGGAACGGGGCTTATTACGTCGAGGATTTGCAGGCGAAGCAGCCCGTCCGGCTAAGGGCCTTTCAGGGAGAGGCTCAACAAGCGATGTCCAGGCAGGAGGCTCGGCCCGCAGCGTCATTTTCCCGTTACGAGGACAGCGGCCTAATCGATCCGACGAGCCTCGGCATCGGAATTGTCCCCTCCATTCCCTATACGTTCGATTGTCCGCCGGAGCGATCGTTCGTCTATTTGGAGACGCTGCTGTCGGACGGGTGGGCGATTGCAGGCTATTACGGAGACTCGCAATATATCGACTATTACATTCGCAAGGAGAATACGGTTGTCAGGCTTATCATTTTGAAGGACAGGATGAAGCTCTTTTATAACGTCGATTGGAAAATAGCGGACCCTAGAGGGTATGTAAGCAGGTGAACGGGGGTATGGAGTCGTGGGCATGAACATCGAGTGGAATTTTAAAAGCATCATCATCGTTTCTTCGGCCGCCATTTTGTTTGTCGGGACGAATGTGGGCCAATATTATGCGATTTGGGGACCGAAGCAGGATCGTATGAAGGCGAAGTACGAGGCGCAGGTTGCCAATCTGCAAGCGCAGTTGGACGCGATCGGGCCGATGGTTAACATTTGGACGATCCGGGAGGGCGCCTCCGATTTGTATGCGGGCAAGCAAGTCGAAGCGGGCGATCTGGAGGTTCACCAAATTCCGGAGTCGTTATTGAATCGCAGCTTCGTGCTGGAGCCGCAAACGGTCATCGGCAAATATTACAAGATTGCGATGACGTCGGGAACGCCGCTAAGCATGGATCTGGTGATGCAGGACCCGGTAGAGGATACGACAAGGGAGTTCGATATCGTCGCTAACGTGCTGCCGATCGGGCTTCGGGTCGGCGATTATATCGATTTCCGGATTGTGTACCCGCTTGGCGAGGACTACATTGTTCTGCCGCATAAGCGGATCGAGGCGATCAACGGTAAGACGGTCAAGGTGAAGCTGGACGAGACGGAGGTTCATAACTATCAGGCCGCTCTAGTCGACTACTTCTTGCAGTCGCCGAACGGCGCGGCGCTGTATATGACCAAATATCTCGAGCCGGGCATCCAAGTTCCCGCCGCTCCGTATTATGCGGTTCCGAAAAACATTCTGGCCATTATGATTGCGGACCCTAACATTCTCGCGAAGGCGAACGAGGCGTTGAATAACGCGACGAGATCGATTATCGAGAAAGGAGTCAGCAATATCCCGCAGGAGCAAGGCCAACGAATTTCCAGCGGACGCCAATCGATTGCGGGGACGGTCGACAATGCGGCGACGGAGCTGCAGACCGCGCAGCAGCAGCGGGAGCAAGCGGAACAAGTGGCTGCGGATATGGCGGCAGGAAGCGCAGCGGGATCGGTGGATATGTCCTCCGGGGGAGCGGTCGGCGGCTCGGAAGGCGGGGCTGCGGCGCCGGGCGACAGCCAGAATCTACAAATCGGGGAAGGTGTTGTGGAGTAATGCAGATCGGCGTCTACGGTTCCACGGATAAGCGTCCCGTCGTTTATGCGCTGCTGAAGCTGCTTCAAGCAACCGGCGACGTAGCTTTATTCTCGAATAACAGACATTACAAGCGGCTGCTCGAGCATGGGCAGTCGCAGGGGCATATGGCCAATGTCATGATTGCGGTATCGGATTCGTCGCCGGATGAAATATTCGAGGAGATCGGTTATACGACGGACGATTTCGAGCATGTCGTATTCGACATTCAGGATACGATACCCGGAGAGCTCTCGCTTGTCCTGCATGTGAAAGGCTATGCGGTCGACGAGGAAGAGCGGGAGTTTCTGGAAATGATCGGCGGCGAGGTGAAAGCGATCAAGCTGTTGTATGACGGGAAAAGCGAAAGGGAGGCCATTAACGTACAGCCGCACAGCCCGCTGTGGCGGACGGTAGAACAGATTGAGGCGCTTCGGGTGCTTGCGCCCCTTCCCTCCAAAGAGCTGAACAGAGGGCTGGCGGTCCTGCTGGCATCGCAGCTCGGCATGAAGCAGAAGAGCGCGCTGACGATTTTGACGAGGAGGTGGCGTCGTTGAGAATCGCAGTCATTAGCCCGGATCGCAAGCAAGGCGGAACGACGGTAAGCGTTCTGCTGGCGCTGGCGCTCGCCCAGACGCAGAATCTGACCACTTGCTTGACTTACACCGGCAACGACAGCCGCACCATAACGAGCTTTCTTGGCATTAAACCGCAGGAAGATCGGACGAGGTCGCTGACGCAGGTCATCAAGCTCCTTGAAGCCAATGCCATATCGGGCAACGAAATCGTCGATTACTGCACCAAGGTGCCTGGCGTGCCTAACTTGCAAATTATCGAGACGGCGGCGGATTCGATTACAGACGAGGACAATGCGAAGCTGCTCCGATTCGCTATCGAGAATCTGAGCCATCAGATCGTTATTACGGACGTCGTCACGGAAATTTACGACGAGATTACAGGCAGCGTTATCGACAATTCGGATCTGGTCGTTATGGTGATCTCGCAATCGAGAGACATTGCCGCCCGCTTGAAAGGCTGGGAAACGGCCGGGGTCATGAAGTATCTGAACCAGAAGGGCCTCGTGTTCGTCTGCAACCAGTACGATCCTTATGTCGAAGCGTTTCGGGACACGACCAAACGGCTCAATCTCAGACATCGGCGCTGCGCCAAAATCTCGTACAATCCGTTCATCAAGCGAACGAGCAATACCGGGAAGCTGCAGACGATCCTGCCTCCTATTATGAACAAGGACCCGCGCGTAATCGAGCTGCATAACGATTTGAAAGAATGCTTGACGGTCGTGCTGGCCAACTTGGGCAGAAGGACGATATGGCCGCAATCCTAGAGGGGGGAGTCCGGTGAATTTAAACAGCATCCTAATCATCGCAACCATACTCGGCATTGCGCTGTTGATGACGGCACTCTACCTCAGAGCGAAGCGGGAAAAACCCGAAATCGAGCAGTCCGACAAGCTGACGATGGACAAGCTGCTCGAGATCGTCAAGTACAGCCTTGCCGATCTGGTGAAGGACGAGAATTTCGCGGGGCTGGCGGACGAGGAGTTCGAGTCGTTGTACAAGCGCAAAGCGAGAATCGAGGATGCGCTTCGCAACTGCGTATACGGCATCGACTCCGCCAAGCTGATCGTTCAGGACCTTATTCGCAGCATCGTGGCCGATTTGCTCAAGACGGAGGAAGAGCTGCTGGACGTCTTCGACTTCCGCGCCGTCTATTTGGAGCCCCGGGTCAAATTCGAGATTCTGATGTATTTCTACAAGAAGGAGTTCGGCAAAGACGCGTTGGCGGAAATGATCGCCGAGTATAAGCTGGATCGGGCGCGTTACGAAATCGAGGATAAGTCGCAGTCCTCGTATCTCATTACGAACGAAGACATCGACCATATTTATGCGGAGAAAAATTTCGAGCTGACCCATCCTGTCATGCTGGATATCATCTCGATCATGATCTATCAGAAATATAAGGGATTCGGCATTATCGATACGCTCCGCGAGATGAACATTAACGGATTCAACTGCGGAACGTCGGGTTCGATCTTGAGCGCGCTTCTGAACAAGGACAGCAAAATTCCGCAGGCTCCGAGGTCGGTCTGGCTGTATTTCAACGGCAAATACATCCATCTGCGGTTTCTTACCTTCTATACGGAGGAGGAGCTGCGCCGGGTCATTCAATTGTTATGCCGGTACAACAATCCCGGACCGCTTACGGAGAAACGCGGCTATCTCGTCAACACGATGTACGATAAGTCGCGGGTGCTGGCGCTTCGTCCGCCGGCGGCGGAATATTGGGCCGTGTTCGTCCGGAAGTTTACGCTCAGCGATTCGTCGCTTCCTGCGCTCATCGACAAGCCGTACGTCAAAAAGGCGTTTCTCCCGATCAATCTCGTTATTTATCTGATGATGGGACAAGTAACGTGCGGGTTTACCGGGCGGCAAGGCGCCGGCAAGACGGTCATGATGACCGCCGCCGTCAAGTATATCGATCCGCGCTATACGATTCGCGTGCTCGAAATGGCGCCCGAAATGTACTTGCGGGAGCTGTATCCCGAACGGAACATTCTGTCCGTGCAAGAGACGGAATTCGTATCCGCATCCGAGCTGCAGGACGCGCTGAAAAAATCCGACGCCGCCGTATCGATCGTGGGCGAGGTTGCGACGGATGCGATTGCGGCCCGCATGATCCAGATGGGGCAGGTCGCTTCGATCTTTACGATTTTTTCCCACCATGCGAACTTGGCGGAGCAGCTCGTGTACGCCATCCGCAACTCGCTCGTCAACGCGGGCGGCTTTACCGGCAACATGATTACGGCGGAGCAGCAGGTTATCGACGTTATTCGGGTCGACATTCATTTGAACTATACGACGGACGGACGCCGGTACATCGAACGCATCTCCGAGATTGTAAGGCTTGATATCAGCGTGCCTTATCCGGACTACGATCCGAGCAACCCGCTGCACACGATGAACGAGATTACGAAAGAGTATTACACCCGCCAGACGGACCGCAAGTCGTTCACGACGCGGGATATATTGAAATACAACCTCGAGACGGACACGTATGAAACGTACGATTGGTTCACGACCGAGCTGACGCAGAAGATGCTGGATGTCATGCCGCCGGATAAGATTCAGGAGTTCAAATCATTCATTCTCGATAATTGGAGATTGTAGGAGGCAGCCATGATCTTTTTCCTTATCGCGATAATGCTCACGGCTGTATTCGGCATTACGATGATTATCGTGTCGGATCGGAAGAAACGGCGATCGAGGCAGGGCAGGCAGCAGAAGAAGAACAGCTTCATCTCGCTGTCCACCTATTTCAGGATCAACCGGTTTCTCGAAGAGTTCTTCGTTACGCGCGGCGGCTATAGGAAAGTAAAGACGCGCGTGGCGGAGCTGTCCGTCTATACGATGCAGGAGATTCGAATTTACTCCGTGCGCGTCTACGTCATCGCCATGACTTCGTCGATTGCGCTCGTTGCGGCGGGCGCGCTTATTTTCCAAGACCTGTTCTCTACGCTGCTGGTTGTGCTGTATGCGGTCATTATGAACAACGTGCTTGTCGCGAAGCAGGTGGATAGCGTACATTTCAAGCTTCTGAAAGAGCTTTCGATGGCGCTGTCGTCGCTTAGACAAAACTATTTGCGGCTCAATTCCATCTCGCAGGCGGTAGCGGAGGCGGAGACGGGATCGGTGCTCCGCCGGGCGTTCGAAGACATTTATTTTATTCTGACCGACGTTGACGGCAAGAAGCGGCTGGACGAGTTCTACGCGACGACGCCGTTCAAGCTGCTTTGTACGCTTGCCGGCGTCTGCTACATTCTGAACAACTCGGGCGATACGAAGCTGCGAGACGGGTCTTCGAACTTCTTGCAGGCAATGGGCATGATGGCGGATGAGGTGAATCTGGAAATCCGGCGAATTTCGCTGCAGAAGGCGAAATTCGGGATGCTGGAGTACTTGCCGATCGTACCGCTGGGGGCGATCGGCATTATCGAGAACTTCTTCCAGTCTATCATTCCGGGCACGTCGGTTATTTATAACGGCGCGATCGGCTACGTATCCCGCGCGTGTATTCTGCTCGCTTCGATTGTGGGCTATACGGTTATCGTCAAGATCAACAGCGCCGTCGCCGTTGCCAAGGACGACCGCAACGCGCTCGTGATGCGTCTGCTCAAATACGAATGGTTCGAACGTATCGTGAAGGACATCATGCCGAAGAAGCTGCACAAGAAGGCGCGCAAGCTGAAAATTATTAAAGGCGCGCTCAGCATGACGGATATTCGGCATATGTACGCAGGCAAGCTTGTATTCGGCGCGCTGGCTTTTACGATCGCGCTGACCTGCTTCTTCTTCGCCGTCAATCTGGGCAAGCAGTTCGTGTATTCGAACGTGCACGAAGTATCGCTCGTAGGCGGGGAGAAGCTGAAGGCGGAGGACGTCCGGGTTCGGCGGGAGATGGACAAGGAGTTTCTGGCCAAGCCGGAGCTGCCTAGCGAGAACCAGACGAAGGAATTCGTGAAATCGTACCTGCCGAAGCTGCCGCCATTCGATCAGGATGCGCAGATCAAACGGCTGCAAGAGAAGTACAAGAGCTATCACAATGCCGAGTTCAAATGGTGGATGATTCTCATTTCGTTTCTTCTGGGCCTAGCCGCTTCCAAAGTGCCGGAGCTTCTGCTGCGGGGCCGCGCATGGCTGCTTAAGGCGGAAAGCGAGGAGGACGTGCTCCAATTGCAGACGCTGATCTCGATCTTGATGAATACGTCGACGGACACGCTCGAAACGTTGTACTGGCTGGAGAAGCAGAGCCGCGTGCACAAAAACGCGCTGCTGGACGCTTATCACGAATATCCGTCGAATCCCGATCTGGCGCTGAACCGGCTGAAGGCGAAGGCGGTGCTGCCGAGCTTCCGGCGAATGGTCGACAAGCTGCTGCTGACGATTCATCAGATCACGCTGGCGGAAGCGTTCAGCGATCTGACGACGGAGCGGGATCATGTGCTTCGCATTCGGGAAATTTCCCAGACGACGGCATTGAACAAGAAGCGGGCGATGGTTAGTCCGCTGTCGATGGCGCCGCTCGTGCTGACGGCGGTGCTGTACATCCTGCTGCCGCTGGGCCTGCTCGGCTTCAGGGAGTTTATGGCGGCGCTCTCTCACGTACAAGGGCAATAGACGTTGACTACTTGAAGGGGGTGAATCGGAGGAAGCGCGGATTGAGGGGCAGGCGTCTGTTCGTGGCGGCTGCGTCTCGCACAGCGATGGTTGATCGCTCAACCGTCAGGCAAAACCAATAAACCAAATCAAAGGAGTGAGTAAGCAATGGAAGGCGAACTGGGATCGGGCGCGAGGATAGCCATCGCACTCATTGTAATCGGGGTTATCATTTCTGTTATTTTCGTTATTCTCGGCTTTACGCGGGGAACGACCAATCAGGGCATCACGACCGTTTCGAACTCAATGGATTCGATGTCGCTGGCGCAATTCGACGACTACGATCAGAAAATTTTGTCCGGTACGCAAGCCTTGTCCGCTATTAAGCTGTTCGAAGGCCGTCCGGTTGCAATGATCGTCAGAACGCTGGCCATAACGGGAGCCACGAACCTGAACCCGATTGGCAACGGCCGCGGCCATAATTACGGCGCGCTTCTCGTAGGAAGCGTCAGAAGCGGACGGGTATTCGATACGATCGCGTTGCAGAGAGCCCGGGCGAACGATTCGTTCTATACGGCGAACTTGCAAGCGAACGCCGTGCCGAACATGCAATATTTGCCGGCGACGGAGTCCGGTACGACCCCGTTCATCCGCCCGACGGCCAAATTTTTGGCAGAGCTGATTAAAGACGACACGGGAACGAATGTGGGCGTCTGCTTCACGCAAATCCCGAACGATTAATCCGGCGATTTCATACTGTTAAGGTCCGCGAGCCGGCTCGTCCGGTTCGTGGATTCTCATAGAGTATCGAAATTGGCGAAGAGGAGGCGGCGACGAATGAACGAATGGTCGGCGGCGGTATGGGCGAGCGTTAGCGCAATGACGGCTGCTCTCGTGCTTACGCTTATTTTTACGCTGGGCAACTTGGCGAAGGAGTCGGCGGCAATTCAGCAAGCCGACGATACGGCGATCGCGATCGTGAAGGAACATCGCAAGTACGATTGGCTTCGCGACAAGCGGAACATCCATGCGCAGGAGGTCATGTCGGTAATCGGCGAATCGGCGGGCATGCCGGAAGTGAAGGTGTACACCAAGATCGGATCGACGGCGGTCACATTGGACTGGGATAAATATACGGGCAAGGATTACTACAAAATATCGGCGCTGACGACTCTGCTGCTGCCCGAAGAAATCTTCGAATCGAAAGTGACGGAGGATGCGAACGGCGTCGTCACCTTAATCGAATTCTGGAGGTTAATCAATGGACAACGAGGTTAGCTATAGCATGAACATCGTCGTGACGCTGATCGTATTGTCCGTCATCATCGGCATGCTGTCGTTGTTTACCGCTTTAAGCATGAGCTTCAAGCGCGAGGCGGTCGGCACAATCGAGCGCAGTCAGGCGGAAACGTACGGCAGCGAGCTGGAGAGCGCGGAATACTACGGGGCGCTTCCGGTCGTGTCCGTGTATCAAATGCTGAAAAAAAACGATCAGGCTTTGGGCAGCGTCTGGGGCTACGTCGAAGGGGTTTTTATTCGAAAGCCGGAGGATTTGATTAACGACCGGCTGATGGCCCGGAAGGTATGGATTGACGTCGAGCTTGTGAACGACAGGTACAATGTCGAGATATTGGAGGGGCCGCGATGAACGAAGCCGATGACGCGCTTGACTTGATCGTACTTATAGCGGCGCTTGCCGTATTTTCCGCCATGATGATCTATTGCACGATCCCGTTATTCAAAGGCGACGTCGGGGGATTCGACGTGCTGATCGAGAAGTCGGCGCCGCCGGTGGCAAGCGAGATCGATCCGGACCCGCCCGTCTTCACGACGAGGGACGCCCTGCTGATGGTTCTCGTAGCCGACCGGAACACGCCGGAGCCGCGCAAGCTTCGCTTCGATATGGGAGGCGAGACGACGACGGTGGCGATCGACGACAATTTTTTCGGCGCGAAGGCGGAAACGTTGAATCTGGTCAACGGCATCATACCGACGAGGCAAAAGGTGAAGCTGGAGCTGTATTCGGGACCAAGCGGCATGCGGTTCTGGGACATTCATCCATAAGGGAGGCGTTGCGCATGAAATGGTTCGGTTTGTTAATGCCGGCTTACCGCAAGGGGACCTCCGTCGTCATCGTCGATCCGGTGTGCGCGCGGGGACCGATGGCCGAGCGGCTTTTTCAATGGCTGGACAAGAAGAACGAGTATCCGCACAATCTGTACGGCTCTCTCAAGAAGGGGACAGCCGGTCAGATCCAATCGGTCATCAAGTATAAAGATCACGGGGGCGCATGCTCTATCTATTACGGAGTAGCGATTAAAAATAGGCTGTATGCGATTGAGGAGAGCCGATTGGCCAGGCGATAGCGGGAGGCGGGCAGATTGACGGACTTATTCAACAAGATACTGGGCGTACTGCTGGCTTTCGTACTGCTGGCCGGGGCCCCGCTTGTTATTAATACGTTGAGTAAAGATTTATCCATGAACCGCAACGTATTAAATGAAATGACCAATTTAATCGATGTCGTCTGCGACAGCGGCCGGCTGACCGACGATCAACTGGCGGACTTCTATCTGGCCATCTCTTCGCACGGGACCACGATGGATGCAACGATCAAACGTTATATGAAGGTGGTCAACCCGGACGGGGCGGGCGGAATGCGGACGTCTTACGTGTATACGAACGACAATACGACATGGAATGCAGGCGACATCATTAAAGTGACGGTCCAGGCTGTCGATTACACCGGAGCGCAGCGTCTTCAATATCGGATGCTGCATCTGAGTCCGGCGAAGTTCGAACAGACGCTTGCCGGCATGGTCAGAAAGTAGGCGCGAATGAGCAGATTTTTTGGCTTTGTCAATATGATGGTCATTCTTTTTCTGGGCGCTCTGCTGGTCGGCTATATGAATTATATCCAGAAAGAAAAGGACGAGCTGGAGCGGCTCAAGCTCTCTTACGCGGCCGATTTTGCCACGGATGCAGGCACGATGGAGCTGCTCAATACGGGCAGTCTGGACATGGATTATACGGATCAGGGCTCGTTTAATTTGAACCCCGAGCTGGCGCTTGATACGTTCTTGTCCGTCTTCTGTCTCAATTATGACATGCAGCCGACGGAGGAGAATAAGGCGCTGATGAAAGATTTTATTCCCGTCGCCGCGGTTGCAACCTTCGACGGCTACTATGTCGCTCAGCATACGCTGGTTCGAAATGGCGGAGGGCCGTACCCGGAGACGGGGGCGAGCGATTCGGATTGGGATCTGGCCTTCGGCATGAAGCTGCCGTATACCTACGAGCGAAGCGGCGATACGTCGAAAACTTATGCGTTGAATATGGGACTCGATTATTCGCTGGTTTTGCAGGACGGCAGTCTGACGAAGCTGGCAGGCTTGCCTCCGAACGAGACGGGCGCGGCGATGAGTCGCATCGAGGCCCGCAAGTATATTAACGATCGAATATCCCAGCATATGGCTTATGTCATAGACGAGACGAATCGGACCAGCCCGTACTGGCACAACCGTTTCTTTATCCCGAGTCAGCTTACGAATATTAGGGGCGTAAACCCGATCGAAGGGCCGAGCTTCATCGTTCTCGTGCAAGGCGTCAATCTTGCCTCGGTCCGGCCGATCAGCGGGTTCAGCGTGGCCGGGACGAGAATCGACCAAGCCCGCATGGTAGTCGCTTATAGGCGGCCGGCTGGCGCGAGCATGATTAAATATTATGCCTTTGCGGATCAACTGCCTGCCAATTACGCAAGTCTGGGCATCGCATTGGATGAAATGTTTACGACGCCGAGGGATGCAGCCGAGCAAGGCTATTACTACGATGCGATCATGAATCCAAGCTACCCGAATGTGCCTTGAGCGCGTTAGCGCGATCCATTATTCGGCATTATGAACCAGAAGGGGTGGGAGGCATGCTGCATAGAAAAATCGTCCCGGCGCTTTCGCTCGCTCTGCTGCTTGCGGTTCCAGCCAAGGCGCAGGCTGAGAACGCTTCGGTGCTTCTGTCCAAATACGGCGTTTCCATTCACGACCCCGTCGTCGAAGGAGCAAAGCTGAATTTGCTTGAGGAAGAATATTACGTTACGGCGCGCAAGGTCAACGGCAACGAAATGCTGGCGGCCGCTTACGACGTCATGAATTTGTATCAGAACGGCTCGCTTGGCGATCTGGATCGTGAAATCTATGCGCTGGGCGATCGGCTGAACGGCGTGGAGCGGCTGATGAGCGAGAGCAAGGACCGCGATGTCGTTTATATTCTTGTGTTGGACGAGGAGTACCGGGCTATCGAGGCGGAATTGGCGGCGAAGCGGCTCGCCCGGCAGCGGAGAGTCCAGCAGGAGACCGTCGTTCAGCCGGAGATGGCTACCGTCTCTTCCGACGAGAGAGACAAGCAGAGAATGAACGATCTGTCCCGTCAAGTGGATAAGCAGCGGGACAAGTACGAGAAGGCGATCCATTATCCCGAGCTGGGGGATGTGACGAGCTTCCGTTCGCCGCTTGTGACGCCCCCTGAACTGACGTCGCCTTTCGGAGTCCGACTGGACCCGGTTACAAGAGAAGAGATGACGTTTCATCGGGGATTGGATCTGCGCGCGCCGGAAGGCACGATCGTCATTGCCGCATTTAACGGCTACGTAGAGGAAGCGTCGGAGAGCCGCGATATCGGAAAATATATTTTATTGGATCACGGATACGGCATCAAGACGTTATATGGGCATCTATCCAGCCTTAACGTGGAGAAAGGCCAGCGGGTGAAGCAGTACGAACCGATCGCGCATTCGGGCAATACGGGCGAGCGCTCGACGGGTCCGCATCTTCATTTCGGCATTTATATTAACGGAACTGCGGTAGACCCGGCCAAAGTCGTACCGGTTTCATAACGCGGGAGGGGGGATTTGCGATGATCATCGTTTCCAGAGAGCGGTATATACCGGTTATCGTCAATATGATCGTATTGTTCAAGGACGAGCATTATTTCTATATTCATCGCGACGTGTACGATCAAGCCGTCGTATTGGCCGATCGCTACCGCGAATTGGAGCCGCTTGCCGCTTTGGTCGGCGGCAAGGATATAAACCGGGAAACCGCGGCCTGGTTTTACGAAGCCGCGCCCCGGCCGCTGCATATATTGGCGCCGTACTTGTCGCTGATTGACGGCGCAATCGCTAAGGATATGGAGCTGGCTTGCGGCGTGCTGCATGTCGTTACCTCCATGATCCACGTGCGCCAATTCATTGAGAAGCCGGAGGAAATTCGCCGAAGCGTCTCGTTCTCGCTATCCATCAAGGAAGAGTACGAGATGGCTTGGGAACGATTCGCCGCTTCGTCGATTCCTTACGATCGGCGGGGCAACTATATGGGGATGCAGCAGGTATCGGCGGCAGCGCCGGAGCTTCCGGAACGGACGGCATCCGCTATGGATACGGTAGCGCTGTTTCCGCATGCTGCCTCTCAACTAAGCGGGCCGGGCGATAAGGGAGCCTATACGTTAGCGGCGGCGAAGGAAGCGGAGCGGTCGGCGACGCGGAATTTGCTGCGGTAGAGCATCGTTACGATTATCGGCACATTGGAGGTGCATCATCGGATGGCCAATTCATCCATTGAAGAGCTCAAGCTCGAACAGCTCGAACGGCTTGAGCAAGATGAACAAGTTTTGCTCTATTACCGGCAAGCTCTCGCTCAAATTGCGGGAGAACTGGATTCGCTTCGAACCGGAGCGGAGCATCTGCAAGTTTTATACGGCGCTGCCGCAATATCAAGCGATTTGACATTCATCAAAATATTGGAGGAGCGATACGAGAGCCTGACCGAGGAAATTCGAGCGTTCGAGGATGTCGTCGCCGCAGTGCAGACGAATATGATGTCGGATGCGAAGGAGGAGGATGGCGATGGGAGGTAAAGCGAGGCTGCTGGACGAGAAGCTGCTGGAGCAGCTCTATGCGGATAGCAATACATTCGATCAGCAAGCGAACGACAATGTCAAGCAATTGAAGACGCAACTGTCTCTGCTGGCGGATCGGACGATGCTGCAGCGGCTGCCGGACGGTCAGGCCGACACGGTAAAGGCCGCCGTGGAGCGGCTGGATCAAGCGGTAGAATCGTTGAAGGAAAGCATCGATCGGACGCGGAGGTTTATCGATATGAAGCTGACCGGCGCCGTCAGCTTCTCCGACAGGAGCGCCGATACGGCAAGACCGCTTATTCTGAGCGGCCATGTGAAGGCATTTGACGGACTGGCGGGACTAAAGAAGTGACGGCGGCTTCACGCGTCGAAGCTGCCGGGGCCGCTAAACGGTCAGGATGAATGCGGCTATGCAGGCCATGAGGCAGATCGCAATCGCAACGAAGATGGCGGATCGGACAAGCAGCAGATTGCGGCGGGACGTCTGCTCCCGTTCTTCATACATGAACAGGGAATCGCCGGGCGGTACTTCGATGTCCTCCTGATAATCGCCGCACACGAGCGACATAAGCGCAAGCTCGTCCTCCGGAGTCAGCTCGGCGTCATTCAATCGGGTATCCGATACGATTTCGAGCGTTCGTTTGTTATCGTCCCGGATGATGCCCATCCCATTGTCGCATATGAAATAAGAGAATCGTCCCGGGACGATGCGATCGCTCCCGAATCGGGCTTTGAATTGCGCGGGCGTAGCTTCGGTCGTTTTCAATCGAGACACTCCTTTGCGGAATCTTACATCTATTATTCTGTCAGCCTAGCGGGAGGTACCGATGGCCTATATCGGAATCGTATCGGTAATAGCGGCGGTTATTCTCGTCGCCTCTATCGTTCGCAACAGAGCGCCGCGGTTCAAGCCGTTCATTGAGGGAGCGCCGCCATCGATATCGATCTTTCTACTAGATTATTTGGAAAGAGCGGACGACGCCTATATTTTAACACACGATACAGAAAATATTGCCCATTTCAGCAAATTTGCTTCGAATGAAGTGTGCCACGAAGTCATGGATTGGATATGGAAAAACCCGCGCAGAATGTTCGGCACGAAGAAGCATCGGATTCGCAAGTGGCAGGTCGTAGAGCTTGGGGGAGACACGATTGTCGTGCTCAAAGAGCTGACGCATTGGCCTGTGAGCGTAAGAAGAGGAATGCGATTCTCGTTAGGCGACGCTCTGGTTGAGCGGTGGGAGCTGTCGATTCGCGAGGGGCACTACAGAGTCGAAGCGATATCGCCGGAGCAAGGCAAAACTTGACTGGGAGACGATTCAACATCCTCGCATGAGGCGGAACGAGGCTCCCATTGTTGGAGGTAGAGGGCATGCAGCTATCGTTATTGAAAGACAACGAGCTTTATACTTGTGTCCTGCCGGAGAAGCAGAATGGACAATATTGGGTTACCCAGACGAACGAGAACGACGAGGAAGAACGCGTAATCGGAGTTGAGGGCGTTGAGGGACAATGGATTCTGAAATCGAACCGCAACGCGGTCATTCAAGACCAGAACAGACAGCGAATCAAGGAGCTGCCGTTGGAGGCGCCGTTCTTCTACAGCCTCTATTTGCGGAATTCGAATGAAACGGCTTGGCTGTATTCGGAGCCGATATCCGACGACCGCAAGCATTTCCGCAAATTCAGGCTGCCCGAGGAGGGCAGGCTTGTGATCGGACGTGCGGAAGAGTGCGATATTCAATTCGCGAGCCGCTTCGTGTCGTCTCGTCACGCCGAGATTCTTATAACCGGCGGCCAATTGTCCATCATGGATTTGAGCAGCGCGAACGGAACCTTTGTCAACGGCGCCCGCATTCAACGCAGGGCGCTTAAGCCGGGCGACGTGATCTATTTGATCGGTCTGAAAATCATTGTCGGGCGCGGCTTTCTCTCGATCAATAATCCGGACGGACAGATGCTCTATAAGCCCGCTTATCTTATGCCCTACAGCAAGCAGCAGATCGTTCAGGTCGAGGACGAAGAAGAGCTGCTGGAGGAAGAGCTGGAGATCGGCTACTCTTTCTATCGCTCGCCCCGGTTCAAACGGGATATCGAGAAGGTCGAGATCGTCATCGACCCGCCGCCGTCCAAAACCGATCTGGAGCAGACGCCGCTCATGCTGATGATGGGACCGTCGATTACGATGGGGATGTCTTCCGTCTTTATGGCGATGTTTGCGATGCAGAACGCCATGCAATCCGGCAACGGAATGAAGTCGGCGATGCCGACGCTCGTCATGTCCGGCAGCATGCTGACCGGCTCGATCCTATGGCCGGTGCTTACAAGAAAGTATGACGCCCGGAGGCGGGCGGAGCGCGAATCGCTCCGGCAGCGCAAATATAGCGACTATTTAAAAGAGATGTCGCAGGAAATTGCCGAGCTGTGCGCCTATCAGGGTCAAATTTTAAACGAGAATCACGTGACCGTGGACAACTGCGTGACGCGAATCAAGCTTCGGCAGCGGAACTTGTGGGAGCGGACGCACCACCAGAACGATTTTGCGCGGGTGCGGCTCGGGATCGGCCAGTTGCCGCTGCAGGCGGCCATTCAGTTCCCGAAGAAAAGGTTTTCTCTTGAGGACGACAATTTGCAGGACGAGCTGTTCAGGCTTGCCCAAGCGCCTAAGGTGCTGGACAACGTTCCGATTACGCTGTCGTTAATCGACGACTGGATCAGCGGCTGTATCGGCAACCGCAGCAGCGTCATCGATATGGTGAAGGGAATGATCTGGCAGATGGTCAGCCTTCACAGCTACGACGAGCTTAAGCTGGTATTTATTTACGATAAAAGCGAGCGCGACGAATGGGAGTTCGTCAAATGGCTTCCTCATGTATGGAACAACGAGAAGACGATGCGGTTCTTGGCTACGACCCCGAACGAGGTCAAAGAGCTGTCGGCTTACTTCGAGAAGGAAATCGCAAGGCGCGAGGAGATGGGCCGCGGTACGAATCTGAAGGAGATCAGTCCTCATTATGTCGTCGTCGCCGTGAACAAAAGCTTGGCGTCCAAGGCCGAGATGCTGAATCTGGTCTATAAGCATAAGCAATATTTGGGCATCAGCGTGCTGCATCTGTACGACGAGCTTAAAAACTTGCCGCTGGAATGCTCGATGGTCGTCGAGTACGGGGGCAATGCTTCGAAAATTTATGACAAGGACGATATTTCGGGGAAATATATCGCGTTCCAGCCCGATTTTTATTTGAAGCAGGACGAGCACGATCTGGCGGTCAGTCTGGCGAATACAAAGCTGGATTCGGCTGCGTCGGCTTACGTGCTGCCGTCGATGCTGACGTTTCTGGAGATGTTCGAGGTCGGCAAAATCGAGCACTTGAACGCGCTCACGCGGTGGAAGGAGAACGATCCGACGATATCGCTGGAGACGGAGATCGGCGTCGATACGACAGGCGAGAAGTTCAAGCTCGATCTGCACGAGAAATTCCACGGTCCGCACGGACTGATCGCCGGCATGACGGGCTCGGGCAAGAGCGAATTTATTATGACGTTCATTCTGTCGCTGGCGGTCAACTATCATCCGCACGAGGTCGCATTCATTCTGATCGACTACAAGGGCGGCGGGATGGCGCATACGTTCGCGACGCTGCCGCACTTGGCGGGCACGATTACGAACCTTGACGGAGCGGCGGTCAAACGGTCGCTCATCTCGATCGAAAGCGAGCTGAAGCGCCGACAATCGATTTTCAGCGAGACGAGCAAGCGCGTGGGCATCAGCAACATCGATATTTACAAATATCAGAAGCTGTACCGGGAAGGACAAGTTCAAGAGCCGCTGCAGCATTTGTTTATTATTTCCGACGAGTTCGCCGAGCTCAAGACGCAGCAGCCCGAGTTCATGGAGAAGCTGGTCAGCGCGGCGCGGATCGGACGCAGTCTGGGCGTTCACCTTATTCTGGCGACGCAAAAGCCGTCAGGGGTCGTAGACGATCAAATATGGAGCAACAGCAAGTTCAGAATCTGTCTGAAGGTGCAGGAGAAGGCGGACAGCATGGACATGATTAAGCGGCCGGACGCCGCGGAGCTGTCGATTACGGGCCGCTACTATGTACAGGTCGGCTTCAACGAGCTGTTCGATCTCGGACAATCCGCCTGGGGCGGAGCGCCTTATCTGCCGTCGGACCGCATGCAGAAGAACAAGGACGACAGCATTACCGTCATCGACAATCTGGGCCGCGTCACGAAGCAGATTCGCGTGAACAAAAACCAAGGAAGGACGAATCCGCCGAAGCAGATCGACGAGATTAACAAATATTTGGCGGCCATCGCCGCGGAGGAGAACATCCGGATCAAGCAGCTTTGGCTTGAACCGATACCGGCGATGATTGTGGTGGACGAGTTGAAGGCGAAATACGGAATCGGCAGACCGGTCCCCATGCAGTTGAATCCGGTTATCGGCGAAATCGACGATCCGGCGAATCAGCGCCAGCTAGTCATGCGGTTTCCGCTTAGCCGCGAAGGCAATGCGGTTATTTTCGGCTCGGCGGGCAACGGCAAGACGACGTTCGTTACGACGCTAGTCTATTCGCTGATTACCGAGCATTCGCCGTCCGAGGTGAATCTCTATCTGCTCGACTACGGCTCCGAAACGCTGCGCGCTTTTGCGAAGGCGCCTCATGTCGGGGATGTGCTGCTGTCCCACGAGATCGAGAAAACGAACAATCTGTTCAAGCTGCTGTATCGCGAAATCGAGCGAAGGAAGAAGCTGTTTGCCGACTACGGCGGCGACTATCATTCCTATATTCGCGCGACGGGACAAGAAGTGCCGTCGATCGTCACGGTCATTCACAACTATTCAGCCTTCACGGAGACGCATGAGGACAAGGACGAGGCGGTCGCCTACTTGACGAGGGAAGGGTTGAAATACGGTCTGTATTTCATTCTGACGGCGACGGTGTCGAACGGGGTCCGTTACCGGACGCTGCAAAACTTCAAGCAACTGTTCGTGCTGCAAATGAACGACTCCTCTGAATACAGCACGGTATTGGGCAATATCGACGGTCTCGCGCCGTCGCCCCATAAAGGGCGCGGCGTATTCAAGACCGACCGCGGCTATGAGTTCCAGATCGCCCATGTGGATCGGGATGTCGAGCATACGTTCGAGAACCTGCGCAGATTCTGTCAGGCTTATGCCGATAGCTGGACGAAGCGGGGGGCGCCGAAGGTGCCGATTCTTCCCGATCGAGTGGACGCCGACTATCTCTATGGCGAGCTGAAGCTAAGCGCCGATGCGGGGGTGCCGATTGGCGTAGAGAAGAGCAGTCTTGCCATCTCCTACTATCCGTTCGCGGCGTCGTATATTACGATGGCGCTCTCGACCAGCGCGGACAATGCAACTTTCGCTCAGGGGCTTGCAGAGGTTATGACGGCTCAAGGACAACGATCCATCGCGGTGCTGGACCCCGAGGAGCAGTTCCGGCCGGATGAAGGGAAGGGCTACGACTATTACAGCTCGGCTCCGGAGATTGAAAGTCTCGTCGTCCAAATGTTCCGCGCGCTGGTAGAACGCAACAATTCGTATAAAGACGCGGTCGCCAAGGGCGAGCAGCCGCCTGTCTACGACGGTATAACCTATATTGTCTACTCGCTGCATTCGTTGTTGTCCAGACTGTCGGACGATGCGAAGGACAAGATGCAGGTATTGCTGGAGAAAGGGGAAGCCGCCTATCAGGTGAACTTCGTCCTGTTCGATACCGTATCGAGCTTCTCGTCGATTGCTTACGACAGTTGGGTGAAGGCGAAGGTGTCCGTCAACGACGGCATCTGGATCGGCAACGGCATCGCCGATCAATTCCAGATGAAAACGTTGAAGGTCACGAGCGAAATGTATCAGGAAATCGGGGGCCGCTTCGGCTACCGCGTACAGAAAGGCAATGCGTCGCTCATTAAGCTGCTGTCTTCCGTTACGATGCAGGAGGACGAAGGCGATGAGTAAAATTTTGGTTGAGGTGTATGTGCCCGTCATCGATCAAACCTACGATGTCCACATCCCGGTCGCTGGCAAGCTGCATGAGATCGAGACGATGTTGGCGGGCGCGTTCCAGGATTTGTCCGACGGCTATTTCGTGCCGTCTCCCGACACGGTTCTATGCGACCGGCTGTCGGGCGAAGAGCTCGATATTAACAAATCGGTTCTGGAGCTGGGCTTGCAGAACGGCGCCAGACTGATGTTAATATAAAAATTTTCAGTACGAGAGGAGCAACTCCAATGGCAAAAAAAATCAAGGTCGACCCGGCGCAACTGGAAACGGTTGCCGGCAAAATCGAGGCGCAGTCTGCGGAATACGAGAATCTCTACAACCAGATATACAGCGAGGTCAACAATCTGAACAACGCTTGGAAGGGCATTGACAACCAGACCTACAAGGACCGGATCGAAGACTTCAAGGACGATCTGGCCAGCATGAAGAGAGTAATGGACGAGTTCGCCAAGTTTTTGAAAACGAGCGCCAAAGCGTACAAGGATACGCAGGGCGCGATTGTCCAAGCCGCCGGCAAGCTGGCTAACTAATCTGATCCAATTATAAGGAGGAATTGAACGATGGCTAATACGATCGGTATTGATATTTCGACCGCTGAGCTCATGAACGCCGCTACTAAAATTTCGACACTGAACGACAAGCTTTCCGACCGTCTGGAGGAAATCAAAAACCAGATGCATTCGCTGAGCAACACTTGGAGCAGCGATGCGTCGACGACGATTAAAAACAACTTCGACGCGCTGTACAAACGTACGGCCGATTACAAAGCCGTCGTCGAATCGTATTGGAAATTTCTGAACGCGACCGCCAAGCAATACGAAGACATCGAGCTGGCGCTGAACAACAACGCCAACGCATTCAAGTAAGTCCAATCCAATACCTGCCTGCCGCCTGTCGAGGGCGGAGGCAGGTATGTTTCGCATTTTCGCCATGAAGAAGGTGGTCCGTTATGGGGATCAACGTCAGCCAAGCGAGCTCGCAGGCCGGTTATTTAAGCGACTACGCTTCGACGCTCCGCGATCTCGCCGGCTCGATCAACCAGTACAAGTCGGAGATGAACCAATACTGGCAGGCCGACGGCGTCATGAGGGCGGGCTACGCTTTCGATCGGATTATCGCGAACCTGCAAGGAGCAAGCTCGCAGCTTAGCGCCTTGAGCAGCGATATCGTAAGCGTAGCCAATGAAATTCGCAGCGAGGAAGAAGCGGCGGAAAGAGCGGCGGCGGCAGCGGCCGCAGCAGCCGCTGCGCAGGCGGAAGCCGCGCGGAAGAGCTCGTTGTCGAGCAAGAGTCCGTGGGCTTCGATATGGGACGGTATTTTTTAGTTCGACGGATTCGAATTGGAAGGGTTCACCGCAGTTATTTTAAGACTAAGGCTTGGTGATAGCAATGTTGCAGCCGGGACAATGGCTTGGAAACCGTTATAAAGTGGAGTCCATTATAGCCAAGGGCGGAATGGGCAGCGTGTATCTCGTCAAAGATGCCAAACTGAACGATAAAGTGTGGGCCGTCAAAGAAATTTTGCAAATGGACGGCAGCGGACGGTTTCAGGAGGAAGCGCGCTTATTGACGGCGTTGTCGCATCCCCATATTCCGAAAATGACGGATTATTTTGAACCGGATGCCGAGGGCCGCTGCTATCTGGTAATGGAGTACGTGAACGGCACGACCTTGCAGCAGCGTTTCGACGGCGCCTCTCGAAAGCTGCCGCTCCCTACGATCATGAAGTACATGATTCAGCTATGCGATATTCTCGCTTATTTGCACGAGCAGCCGCAGCCGATCATTTTCCGTGATTTGAAGCCGACGAATATGATGATCGATCAGCACGACAACGTCCAATTGATCGACTTCGGAATCGCCCGCAACTACGACGGCGCCAAAATGTCCGATACGGTACAGATGGGCACCATCGCTTTCGCCTCTCCGGAGCAATTCGAGAGTACGCAGACGGATCAGCGCACCGACATCTTTTCCGTCGGCGCGGTGTTCTATTATTTGCTGACGGAAGGGCAATTCGTCTATCAGAATCGAGGCAGCATAATCGATGCGCTGCCGAATGCGCCCATTCCGCTTGCCCGTATCGTGCAGCGGATGCTGGAGCCTGAGCCGAGCCGGCGTTATCAATCGATCCGTCAAGCGGGGGAAGAGCTGCGCAGCATACAGCAGCAGCTTGTCGAGCATACGACCTCAACGATTCAGCCGCCGGTTGCGGCGGCCGAAGAACCGGCCATGCGGACGGTTATGATTAAAGCCGAGGACCGGCCGGGCGCGTACGGCAATACGGCATCGCTAAGAGGCTTGTCTTATGCGGGAGCCTCCGCTCCCGCCTCCTATACGACAAAGGCTACGCAGACACATCCTGCGTTGATTATATATTTGCTGGACGTCAGCGGCTCTATGAGCTTGACGAGCGGCGGCAAGAAACGAATCGATGTCGTGACGGAATCGCTCGCCATCGCATTGCGGCAAATGGTATTCCGCTCTACCAAAGGGAGCCGGATCGCCTCGCGATACCGTGTCGCGATTATCGCGTACAGCGATGACGCCACAGATATGCTGAGCGGAATTAAACCGATCGACGAGTTGATGAACGGGGGCATGGTCCCGCCGCTATCGACTTACCGGTTCAGCGACGCCGCCAAGGCGTTTCTGCAAGCCGAGAAGCTGCTGAAGGCGGAGCTGCCCCGGATTCAGGACAGTCCTGCGCCGCTGGTCTGCCATATGACGGACGGCGTTTATACAGGCGACGACCCGGAGCCGATTGCAAAGCGGATTATGGAGATGTCCGTCAAGGACGGGAACGTGCTTGTTCAGAACATTTTTATGTCCGACGAGGTGCTGGAGAAGGAAATCGAACAGCCGAAACGTTGGGGCGGCGTCCGCGAGGGCGATACGTTTCGCGACGAGTACGGCGAGAAGCTGATGCGAATGTCTTCCGTCCTTCCGGAGAGCTACAGGCAGACGATGCAGGAGGCCAACTACAGTCTGGCGCCCGGCTCGCTGCTGATGTTCCCCGGCGCGCATCCCGATCTGATGGCGCTCGGGTTTCAGATGTCCGCGGCAACGCCGGTTCGATAAACGTGAACGGAAGGAGAAGGGATCGACATGGGCTTTCAGCCGAAGGTAAACGCAGGGATCGGCATTAACGGCCATAAGTATGCGATCGGCGAGCATCCCGGCGCACCGGGCGTCCCTTACGGACAAGAGGGGCGGCAGGGAACGGTATATTTGCTGAACACGATGGACAAGCGGCGCAAGATGGCGCTGAAGGTGTTCCGCAGCAAATTCGGCAGTTCGTCGCTGGTGAAGCAAACAAGCCTGCTGGCTCAATATAAAGGCATCGCGGGATTGTCCGCCTGCGACCGCTTCATCGTCACGCCGCAGACCGATGCGGATACGATTCAGGCGGAGCCGGATTTGTTAAACGCCATCGTGATGCCGTGGATCGAGGGTCCTACCTGGGTCGATGTGCTGTTGAAAAGGCAGCGTCTTAGCCGCAACGACAGCTTTTCGGCGGCCTATTCGCTCGTTCAGGCGCTGGTCGGCATGGAGCAGCGCGGATTGGCGCATTGCGATCTGTCGTCATCCAACATTCTGCTGCCGATGATGAATGCGGGACGCGACGCTTCGTCGCCGACGAACAACGTCGAATTGATCGATCTGGAGCAAATGTTCGCGACCGATATGAAACGGCCGGATCAAGTGCCGGCAGGGGCGCCGGGGTATGCGCCGCAAACGGCTCAAGGCGCGCAATATTGGGGGCCGTACGCGGACCGGTTCGCAGGCGCCGTTCTATTGATGGAAATGCTGGGCGCAAGCGAAGCCTCGTTCTTCGAGAACAGTTGGGGCGAGAGCTACTTTGCCCCCGAGGAATTGCAGACGGCTTGCCCTCGCTACGGTCAGCTCGCGGAGACGATTCGGGCGGCTTGGGGCGACGAGTTGCTTCCGTTATTCCGACGGGTCTGGGAAAGCCGCGATCCGAGCCACTGTCCGACCTTCGGCGAGTGGCTGACCCAACTGTCCAAGCTGAATCCGGCAGCGGTCCCTGCGGCGGTCTCGCAGACGCCGAACGGGAAAGCTTCCTCCAAGGCGGCAGAGAAAGCCGAACGCAGCGCAAAGCGGACGTTGGACGATAAGGCCAGAGCGCAGAAGGCGGCCGCCGGCCAGTTGGAACGGGCGCGGCAACTGGAGGAGAAGGGAAAGTACAAGGAGGCGCAGGAGGCATATCGAGCGCTTCAAGCCTCCGCGAGCCGGAGCCTTGCGAAGGAAATCGAGATTGCGATCGAGCAAATCGAGCAGAAGAAACAGGGCAAAGGCGCCCGCCAGCAGGAGCGCCGGACGAAAGCCGCCACGAAAGCGAAGAAATGGATGGCGACGCTTAGCTTTCTCGTTATCGTCGGGCTGATTGGGTTCGGAGGCTATGCTTATTTCAAACATTCGAACGTCAAAGCGAAGAATGCGAAGGTCGAAGCCGCGCAAGCCGAGGCTCGGAAGCTGGAGAAGACGATCAAGGAGCGGGACAAGCAAATCGAAGAGCTGACGAAGAAGCTGGAGCTGCAGCGCAAGCCGCTGAGCGAGAAGAGCGAGGCGCTTGTCTATCGGTTGTCCGACGATTTCGAAGCGGTTAGGAAGGCGGCGAATGCCGAGTCTAACGCCAAAGCCGATCCGTCCGAGCAAACGTTCGAGGCGTCGAGGCAATATATGATTCATCTCTTCGATTTCTTGGGCTCCGCCTTTAACATCGACGATTTTACGCTTGAACAGATGCGACTCGTGCAAGGCTACTATTACCCGTTCGTATACAATAGCGATCGCAATGCGCAACTGAATATTAAGTTTTTCGAAACGTATAAAGCGAAACTTGTAGGAGGAGACGAAAAATGATTTTTGGCGCCTCGCTCGGTCCGTATGTGAAGAAAGCGTTGGGAGACAAAGCTTTTCAGACAAACGTAAACAAAATAATCGAATTACTTCCACTGTCGCCGGACGTCTCCAACATGGACGCAGTCGTGCTGGGGCCGCGAGATTTGCAGGGGGTAGTCGGCCGCACGCTGGAGCAGGCAGTGAACAACAAAAGTGCCGGCGTTGCCGTGCTTTATTTGTATATGAAAGAGCATGAGGCGGATCTGCTTGGCGATAACGCTACGAAAATTCAGGTAGGCAAAGTGACGCCGGAGGGCATCGGGGAGGCGGTCGCTTCCATTAAATCGATGAGCGATATCGGCAGCGATGCCCGCGTCATCGAATCTTCGGATACGAAAACGCGCATGGAGCTGGAGGAAGAGACGATTGCGGCAGCGCCTGCCATCTTGCAAGAGACGATCCAAGCGGCAGAAGAAGCGGCAGTGTCCGTTGTGGATGAGGAGCCGAAGGACGAACCGATCGCGGAGACAGCCGTCGAAGCGCCGCAATTGCCGGATGAGCCGCTTCCCGTATACGACCCGGAGCCGTCCGAAGCGATGAAATCGATCGAGCAGCGGCTGGCGGAGATGGGACAGTTCGCCGATTTCGGGATGCTAAAGCAATCGTTGCAGAAGGACGCCGTCGTAGGCGAGCTTATGACGCAAAACACGCAGTATGCCGGGGTTGTGAACCTGCTTGAGACGCTGGATGCGCAAATATACAACATATTCAAGGATGCGAGCCTGACGGCCGAGGACCGGTTCGACCGGATCAAGCAGCTCGGCGTCGAGCGGGCCGCTTACGATGGACTCGGCAACGGCATCGTGGTCGATAAATTCAGTTCCATTATGCGGGCCGTTATCAAGTCGGCGGAGGATACGGTCGACACTCGCATCGAATCGATCCGGCAGTCGCTTGGCACGGTAACGAGCGTGCGGCTGGAATATCAGGATCACGCCCGTCTGGAGACGCTGATCGAGACGCGGCTCAGCATTCAGATGGACCTGATGGCGCTGTCCAAAGAAATCATCGAAGTGTATATGGCGATGGACCGGAGCGTCACGGAGATGGTCGAGGGCATGAAGGAGAGCGGCATCCGTCCGTTCGCCAACGACTATATTAACGAGATTATGAAGCCGGCGGAAGGGATGTTCGTTCCGCAAAATATCGCCGCCGTTACCAATCGGTTGATCGGCGATTTGCAGAGCAACCGTGTCGCCCTCTCGATTATGGAAGATAAAATCAAGAGCGTCGTCACGCTTGTGTTCCGGCTGTGCGAAGAGGACGCGACGATTATCGAGTATCAGCAGAAGCTGATCCAACTGCTTCGTTCACAGCGCGTCGAGGATGTCGTCATCGTCGATAATGTAATTAAAAACGCGCTTCGTCTGTTTGTCGGACCGGCGGATACGGGCCGAACGGCTACCGCCGTTACATGGGCCGGCATTCTGGCCAGAAGACAAAATACGCTGCTGCTGGATTTGACGGGCAGCGCGAAGATAAAGCAATACGGCATGGAAACCGTGGAGCTCGACCGGTTCATGCAGGATCGAATCGAGCGGCCGCTGTTAGCGGTGGAAGGCACGCTTGATCCCGATTCGGAACGGTTCGACGAGGTGTTGTACGAACTGAAGACGAGAATTCATTACTATGCGCATATTTGCATTATTCTGGATGCCTCGCAGACCGGGCTGCTGGAACGGCTCGCATCGTCGGCGCTGGCCGTTCATTTCGTCACGGACTGTACGCCAAGAGGCAACTCGCTGACGAAGAGGGCGATCGCCGCTTTCAAGGAAGAGAATGTCGCCCGCAAAGTCGTCTTGATCGATCCTCCCGTCGAGCCGATCCGCATTATGCGCGATCTGGCCGTCGATCCGCTGCGGACCAAGCTCATCGTCATTCCATATATGAAGCATATGCGGGCTTGCTCGTTGAACGGATATAAGCCGTTCGACAGCGGCGAGGTTATGGAAGTATTCGAAGAGGCATTTCGTTAATCGAGCCGCGGGAGCTTGGCGGGGCGTTGCAAGGCAAGCGGCTATGAAGGATAATAAAGGCGGTGGAGCTTATGTCGTCCATCAACGTGAATCTGACCGAATTGAACGGAGTAAAGCGCAGTATAGAGAAGAGCCAGACGAAGCTGAGCCGAGCGTCCGACGGGACAGCCTCGGTCCGTGTGGACGGGGCCATATTGGCACGCCGGAGCATCGGCTCGCGACTGGCAAGCGCCAATCGTGCGATTCAGGAGCTGGAGGGTCAAGTGAATCAATTGATCGCTTTCCTCGGGGACGCGGTGCAGCGATACGAGAACGCGGAAGCGATCGTCGACCGGCTGGTGTCGGATATGCAGGATTTTCGCGAGAAGCGCAGCGCGTGGGATTGGGTGGTCGATCAGGCGGAGTACGTGGGCGACGCGTTGAAGGATGCGTGGAAGAGTGTCGACGCGCTTTTGCAGGATACGCTGGAATTGCTGAATGCGTACACGACGATGATGTGCGGCTTTATCGACGAAGCGATGAAGGCGGTCAATAAAGGTCTGGACTACTTGAGGGACCTGGCGATTGCCGGGGGAGCGAATCCAATCGAGCAGTATTTTATATATGGGGTATTGAAGGGCTTGGTGGATACGGTCGGCGGCGTCTTAAAGCTGGCGATCGAGGTGCCGTGGATGATACCGAAGCTGGTGCTGACGATTGAAGGGTATGCGACGGACGTCGCGATGAGCGACGACCCGTTCGGGAAGCTGAAGGACGATGCGATGAGCTTGCCGGGCAAGGCGGAAGCGATGTACGAGGGCATCAAGGAGACTTTCGTCGACATCAAGACGGAATTCGTGAATGCCGACGCGAACCATAAGGCGGAGATGATCGGATTCGCGACGGAGAAGATCCTCGAGCTGTTCGTTCCGGGACTGGGAGAGGCGGCGATGGCGAAGACCGCCGGAACCGGCGCGAGAGGCTTGGCCGCGGCAGCAAGAGAAGGCGGGGAGCTGCTGGCGAGGTCGTCGGATAATCTGATCGAGCAGGCATTCAAGAGCAGCATGGAGAAGGTAATGAATTACCGGATGTTTGATCCGAGAGAGTCGCTGGCACCGGCCGGCGTAGGGGCAGCCGTACCGGGCGGTTCAATCACGATCAGAGAGATTCTGGAGAATGCCGGGCTGATTAAGAAGGCCGAGGCGTCGGAGCCGGGCGCGAGGCTTCCCGGGGGGACGGGGAACGGTCCCAAAAAGCTTGTTGACAGCCCATTCGACGATGCAGGAAAGCTTCAGCCTGATGTGAAATATAAAGCTGGCGAGCACCAGTATGACTATGAAACGGATCCACTTGGAAGAATCGAAAAATTTAGTGCGGATGAATTAAAATTAACTACGAGAGAAGAACGTCTACCACATGATTCGAATACGCCGGGCAAAGAGCCGGGAGACCATGCAGGTCATCTAGCGGGGGATAGATTCGGCGGCTCGCCGGAAATCGATAATCTTGTCTCACAGTCCAGCAAGATAAATCTAAGCGAGTATAAAAAAATTGAAAACGAATGGGCAAAAGCCCTGAGCGCGGACCCGCCAAAGCATGTGTCTGTCGATGTGAAAGTAATCTATGACGGGGATTCGCCTCGCCCTTCCGGCTTTAAAGTGACGTATGAAATAGATGGAAGGCTTAAAGTCGTCGATTTAGTAAACTAAGGGGGAAAGATGATGACCAAAGTATTCGAAGACTATTTCTCTGAATTGCAAGCGGACATGGTTTCAATTTGTCTGGAGTATGTGAATAATAAAGCAGATAAAATTTATATATATGCCTCAAATGAATTTGGACAATTCAGTTCCGATGTTTTTTTTAAAATACACGATGATGTTGTCGAAAAACACAAGTTGAATCATGCAGTTGAAAATGGGGATCGTCAACCCGTCTATAATACCTCAAAAGAAAGACAGGTTGCGGTACTGAATATTTGTAATGACAATTTACGTAAAATTAAAGATTTATGTCAAAAATATAACAGGGAAATGCCTACCGAGATGAAATTGATTTATGATGTGTCTCGTAATCATCTGGAGGCTCAATACAGCTACGAGGTAAAATATACCCATGATCCGGTGAAAACAGCAGGTCACCTTTTTGACGAGTGGTTTGAGGAAATGGGAGGAAAGCTGTAGCTGAATTGTTGTTCTGAATAACGTTTATCCCTCTATTGAACAGGTCGATTATGGCGCGCCCGCTATAATCGGCCTGTTTGTTGTTGTTATTTCCGCACTCATGTTTGCATTCATGCACTTGTTGCCATTTCGAGTTGAGTTACGGCCATTTCAGGAAAAATGAGTTAAATTAAGGTTAAAAATAGGTATAATGGATCTGAATTTAAATGAAATACTTGGCAGATGGTTTCAAGGATACGCGAAAATTTTGGTTATTGCCTGTTTGGTTGTTAGTCGCAATCCGGTTGCCAATGAAGAGGCTGTGAAGGATAATAAGAGGCGGTGGAACAAAATGTCATCCATCAACGTGAATCTAACGGAGCTGCAAGGAATAAAACGAAGTTTGGAGAAGAATCAGACGCGGCTGAGCCGAGCGGCGGACGGGACGGCCTCGGTCCGCGTGGATGGGGCCATAATGGCGCGACGGAGCATCAGCTCGCGGCTGGCAAGCGCCAGTCGTTCGATTCAAGAGCTGGAGGGTCAGATGAATCAGCTCATCGGGTTTCTTGGCGAAGCCGCGCAGCGATACGAGGACGTGGAAGCACTCATCGATAGGCTTGTATCGGGCATGCAAGATTTCCGGGAGAAGCGAAGCACATGGGATTGGGTCGTGGATCAGGCGGAGTATGTGGGCGGCGCGGTGAAGGATGCGTGGAAGAGCATCGACGAATTCGCGCAGGCTACGCTGGATATGTTGAATGAATTCACGGCGACGCTGTGCGGCTATATCGACGAAGCGATAAAGGCGATCAACAACGGGCTGGACTATTTGCGGGACTTGGCGATTGCCGCGGGGGCCAATCCGATCGAGCAGTATTTTATAACGGGCGTATTGAAGGGCTTGGTCGACACGGTCGGCGGCATACTGAAGCTGGTAGTGGAATTGCCGACGATGACGACGAGAGCGATCTTGACGGTGGAAGGGTACGTTACGGATGTCGTCATGAGCGAGGATCCGCTGGCGAAGCTGAAAGACGACATCATGAGCCTGCCGGGCAAGGCGGAAGCGGTGTACAGCAATATTAAACAAGCCTTCGTCGACATCAAGACGGAGTTCGTCAATGCCGATCTGAATCATAAGGCGGAGATGATCGGATTCGCAGTGGAAAAGATCGCCGAGCTGGCCATTCCGGGGCTCGGCGAAGCGGCCTTGGCGAAGAACGCGGCGATTGGAGCGCGTGAAGCATCCGTTCTTGCCCGAGAGGGCGCCGAGATTATAGCGAAGTCGGCGGACGATGTGGCGGAAGGTATTTCCAAGGGTATGGCAGAAAGAGCAATAACTGATTATGACAGGTCGAAGCTTAAAAACTGGGAGTATCCGCCAAGCGATGAACTTTACTTAAAATATAAGGAGGCTTATGATGATCCTACATATTTTAATCAAGAAACCGGGGAAATAAATTGGCCCGGAACTAAAGGCGACCCTAACGTAGATGGTTTTGTAAACGGCAAATACATAACCGAAACATTAGAAGAGGGTGCTGTCATCGACCGATATGGAAGCAATCCGACAGGACAATACTTTTCACCGGCGGGAGATAGTTTTGAGCTCAGGGCACTGCCCCCTTTCATGGAAACTCAGCCGTATACGAAATACAAAGTAATAAGACCTTTTGAAGTTAAATCGGGAGAGATTGCACCTTGGTTTAATCAGCCGGGAAAAGGGACTCAGTATTTTACTGATTTTACGATAATTGATGAGTCAGGCAATGCCGTAAAAGCAACTATTCAAACCCTTATAGATAATGGATATATTGAAATCATAGAATAAATAAGAAGCAGGTGAACAATGTGAGGCTGGAGCAGGTCGTGGAATTATTGCAGGAAGTGGGATTCAAAATTGCAGTAGAGGACAACCTTATTTATCATGATGAGAGGAAGGGAACTAACCTTCCTTTAGAGAACTATTACGCTCTTATTAAAGATGGCGATAAGTGGAACTTCTGTTTTGTCGTACAAGAAAGACGGAACGAGCCGGAAATAACGGTGGAAAAAAGCTTCTCAATAGAAGAGGAGGCGTTGAATCATTTCTTCCTCCATAGACTGAAGCGCTACTATATGGATAATTACGTTTTGCCGCATAGACGAAAATTAAGTGGTAAAAAAAACTGGAACGAGAACGCATTGGTTGAAGCAATGAAAGGTTTAGACATTCCGATTACCTACTTATCGACGGAAAACGAAATGAATGAAAATTCGATATATGTTACAAATACCAATGGCGAATGGCTCAGCTCCTTTATCGGCAAGGACAAAAATGTTATTGCAACAGCGGCTAATGGAACGAAAGACGAGAATTGGTTTTTTGAATTAAGGCTTAATCAAATATATCCTCTTTATTTGCTGGATCATTATACGGCTGAATTGATAAAAAAGAACATATTGAATCACCCTTATACGGATATAGAAAAGGCAAACTTTCTGGGATATAGAGTGTAGTTAACTCATAATAGCATGAAAACATTTCTTATTAAGCAGGTTGATTAACGGCGGGGGGGACTCGCTATAATCGGCCTGTTTTTTTGTTGTTCTATTAAGGATGAAGAAAAGAATGAAATTTGCCATTTCGAGTCGAATTGCGGCCATTTCAGGAAAAATGAGTTAAATAAATGTTAGAAATAGGTATACTAGAACTATTGGATGGAAGTGATTTGAATAGAATGGGGCTTTGGAGCAGTTCATTTACGAGCAAGGCAATAAGGAATGTTTACTTGTCAATTTAAAGGAGAGATCGTGATGTTGAAGAAATCAATGGCGGCGACGCTGGCTGTCGCCATAATGGTCGGAAGCGCGGCCAGCATGCCGGTACAAGCCGTGCCCTCGAAGGACCTTCGTATTATTCCCGTTATCGTTAACGGTCAGAAGGTAAAGTTTCCGGACAGCGAGCCTTACATCAACACGGACGGTTTTACGATGGTTCCGATCCGGTTCGTAAGCGAGAGGCTTGGGGCCGACGTCAAGTGGAACAACGCCACGCAAACGGCAATTATTATATACGGCGGTCAAAAAATCGAGATGACGATCGGATCGAGGGATGCGGTTGTAGACGGCGAAGCGGTTACGCTCGACACGGCGGCGGAAAAGTTTGAAGGACGTACGATGGTGCCGCTGCGGTTCGTATCCGAAGTACTGCATTCCGATGTGAAGTGGGACTCGGGAGCACACTCCGTGCGGGTAACGGATACGGCGTATCAACAGAAAGTGGACAGCGGACAAGTCGCGCTCGACCCTTGGGGACGGGAATACAGCAAGAAGTGGGACGCCAACTGGATGAAGCTGACCGATTTGCCGGACAGATTCTACGAAGACATCAATATCGGGAAGCCGTCCAATCGCGAATATATGGGAGAAGAACGGTCTTGGGACTATAAGTATTATGCGGATGAATGGGCGGAGCGCATCCGGCAATTTTATGTAAATTCGTTAAACATTGATTACCGCACGATTAATGGGAAGAAGTTCGGAGATAACGTGATTGAGTATATGGGAGGCGAGCAAGGAATGAGCTCGTATCGGGTAGAGAAAGTTCGTGAGGCCGTCAATTTTTATGTCGACTGGGTCAAGAAAAATAAAGTTATTGCAAAAGGTTATGCTGATCCGGAGATGTCTCAGGTACGCGAAGGCGGGGGGTACGTCATTGTCAGAACCCGCTTTAAATTCATGGTTATCTCGGCTATCGACGCTTCGCAAGTTTTTCCGGACAACACTGAAGTGTCCTCGGGATCGGATGCTTTTAAATCCAAAAAGAACGTATGGTATGACGGATATTCCGATGTGTACTTAGCGACTAACAGCGCTAATTATCAACATAAATTTCTTGCAGTAGTAGGCTTTGAGAATATGTTTAAGAAGGGTCTTTATTACTACGAAAATAAGGGGTAAGAAGGGACGGGGAGAAAAACTATTTTATTCTATATTACTTCATTAAGTAAGATATCGAAATCAAGAGTTGAGGAGGATCGTGGATGAAACGAAGTTTATTCATTATTCTATCTCTTTTATTGCTTCTATCGAGTTTCCCGCTGCTCCCTCAAACGGCGAATGCGCTGGTGGTGGATAAAAGCGAATTTCTTGATAATAACGGTTATCGAAAAGGGGCTTGGTTTGATAATAGTGAAGATAGCACTAAAGCGGGCAATTTTTATTATATTACGACTAATAGGAAGGCCTCGACCCCTATTCGATATACAACCGTAAAATTCATAGTGCGGTTTGACGATCCAACTACTGGCGTTAATGAGGGTATTACCTGCGACGGGGACAGTTCCGCCAAGTCGGAGTGCACCCCGTTAAAAGGGGGATCTCAACAATATTTGGTTATCGACTTGAATGAGTACAAAGAAAATCCTGTAAAGTACAAGGATTATGTTGTGGATAAAGAAGAGTGCAAATATGCAGCAGAAGTAGGTGCAAGCCAAGCTAATTGCAATAATGATATTTATGTTACAAAGTTTACATTGCCGGCACAGGAAATTGTGCGCATGTTGTGGTCGAGTCCCGCTTTTCTGAAAGTAAAAGAGAACACTACACTCTATTTTAGTCCAATATTTAAGGTCAAAGTTAACGATGTTATTCAACCGGGCGAATACTCTACATTGTCCGCAATAAGAGACCGTAAGCCATCTTGGAACGATTCCAGTGTTTTTCGACAACAATACGACGTTCCCGTTACATTCCATAGTGACTACGATTCAATAACGGTTAAATATTTGAAAGAATCTAACAGAGAGCAGCTCAAGGACAAAGAAGTAATAAAGGGACCTAGTGGGATTGGCTTTAAAGCTATGGACAAGACACAAAATGTACCGATCCTTGACTCCATTCAAAAAGACGACAATCTATGGACAGTATCCTGTGTTTACATCAAGCCCAGTAACGGGACTGTGGAGCCGAATTGTACCGATGCTGCAAAAGTCCCCTATGTTGTGAGAGGAGCTGATACGAAAACAATAAACCCTCCAATGTTTATAGGCGGCACGGACGTCATTATTTTATACAAGCCGATAGAAACCGATTGCGACTGCATGCAGCAAGCCACTATACCGGATAAATCTTCTCTAGAGGGCGTACTGCCTAAGGAGCAGTCTGTAATTGGCAAGATTGTGCCGATGAAAATCGATTTACAACAAAAGCCGACTGATTTGGACAAATGGAAAAAATGGGTGAAAAATAAATCAGACTTCAATATTCGAATTGTTTTATATAGAAGCGATAATACATTAGTTCTTCCGATCGCTAACACGGGGGCAACGGCTAAATGGTCGAAGTCTGGGAACGCTCCGGACTTTTATACGAGCGAGGGTACCGGCGGGATGGCGTTATCTTCGGCTAGCAGTCTGATCTCCTATCTTGAGGGTACGACTAAGATTATTTACAATGACGATCTAATGAACTATCCGATTCCTCCGGGCAGCAAAGTAAGCTTCAGATATAATGCCAAGGTCGTTATATCCGCTAAAGACAGCACCGGTAAAACAATTAGTAAAACCTGCTCCAACGTAGAGTCGACAGCGCTGACCTGGATAAGACCGCGGGAAGACCTAACCGGAGGCTTCATCTCTTCGCCGCAATACTGGTCGGAGATTAAGGAAGGGTCGCCGCAGACGGCCGGCACGTCTTCCAACGAAACGTTCGATGCCATGTCGGGGACGCCGACGACGCGCAGCCTTTATTTTGCATCCGGCGGCTCGGAGTTTGTCGTCGACGTAGAGGTGGAGTACGTATCGAATATTACGCAGCAACGGACGTATCGGTCGTATTTTACCCCGGTGGTGAACGGCTGGGCGATGGACGAAATTACGGGCGGCATCGGACATAAATCGGCTCCTTCGAAGCCGCAAGCTCGAACGATGACCGACGATGCGGGACAATCCTATACCGAGACCGTATCGCTGCATTCCTTTAAGCATGTGATCGAGCCGGCAGTTCCGTGCTCGGGCAATCCTTGCACGGGCGGCAAACCCGAAGTGTCGGAGACCGACTATTACTGGGTTCAGGAAGGCTATGACTCCCATACGGTAGGCGGGTATGAGGATACGTGGACGCAGACGGTGACGTTCGACTACATGAGGCTCAATAAAGCGGTCGTGTGGAAGCTTGATCGGTCCAAAGTCAACGGCATGACGGAATTGGTCGGTACGAACGAAGTGACGGCTACGGTCAAGCAAGGGGATCCGAATATATTTTTTAACCAATCGACGAACAACAACAGTGCGGACGGGCGCCTGCGGTATTCGCTCGAAACCGATCAGCATGACCATGTCGTATGGTACGAAGGCTCTTCCGACAACAGCTTGGCGAATAACAAGCAGGGCAAGGTGAACGAGCAGAAAAAATTCGACGAGCGCAGAGCGCTGCAAACGAATGTAACCGCGATTTCGGACTTCCTTATTTTGCAGACGTCTTCGGGCGACCAGTCGGTCATGTACTTCCAGAAGAATTCCAACACCGCCAAAACGACGGAACAGCTCGATGTGCCAACGACGGACTTCCATACGATGTGGACGAATAACCCGCTGTCGGCGGCCAAATGGGATACACGCAACACGATCAAGATCGGCTCTTATAACGGCCAGTACGCATCGCCGCTAACGAAATATTCCGGCGCTTCGACCGGCACGGTGACGACGATATTCGACAGCAAGCCGGCCGGGCTGAATCGGCCGTCGCATCCGTCGCCGTATATGCGGTTGATGGCTACGGGGCTGGATGTGCCGGATAGGCTGGAGAACGGATTGGTCAGGACAGGGACCGCGAGCGTATTTTACAAATTGATCTTGAACAAGAACGCCAAGAACCTTCCGGTTGCTTATTCAATAGGCACCGACGGGCTGTATAACGATAAAGGCCAAGCCTTCGATAGCGCGTACTCGCCGATGCACGCGAAGGTCAATGATGTCGTTATCCATAATCCGGTATCGGTTCAGAACGCGATCATTAATTCGCTGCCAAGCTATCTGGATCAACGGACCGACACCTCCAAGGCGCTCGGCGGCAACAAGCAGGAGCCGGTGTACGAGTACGAACGGGTGCTGGACCCGAATTATCGCCAAAACATCGTGCCGAACGGCGATGCGGAAATTGTAAATGTCAACGGCTCGGTAGCCGGATGGGAAACAAATGTTCTGTCCGGCAATCCTTCATTGACGAGCAATACCGGTCTTCTATCGGGTACGAGCTTTGTGATTGGCGGTACGGGAACGGGCAGCTATACGAAAGATATTGCGGTAAAGCCGAACGTGAACTATCAATTTGACGGCAGCATCGGTACAACAGGCGGCTCGACCGGCTATTTCAAAATCGATGTGATGAATGCCGGCGGCACCGTGTTGCAGTCCGGGCTGGGCAGCTCGTCTGCGGTATCGGGATCGGCTGCGACGAAGAGCTATACGTTAACGACGCCGTCTAGCGCCGCAACGGTGCGAATTTCCATCGTGAAGAGCGCTGCGAGCGGCACGGTCTATGCCGATAACGTCAGCTTGAAGAACATGACAACGCAGGAGTTTATTGCGGTCGAAGGGGTGTACGTGTCGAAGGAAGTGCCGAATCCCGACTATAAGCCGGCAACGTCGGCAACGGCGCAAGTGTTCGACTATACGGGAAGCGTGCAGACGTTCACGGCGCCGGGGACGGGAACCTACACGATAGAGGCTTGGGGCGCTCAAGGCGGCACGGCAAGCGGCGGCGGCTTGGGCGGTTATGCCAAAGGGCAAGTCGATCTGGTTGCCGGCGAGATGCTTAGCATTTATGTCGGCGGAAATACGGGCTGGAATGGCGGGGGCTCCGGTCACGGACGGGCCTCGGATGCGGGCGGAGGCGCTTCGGACGTTCGGCGAGGCGGAACGACGCTGTACGACCGGATTATTGTAGCCGGCGGTGGCGGAGGCTCCAGCGGAGGCCGGATCGGCGGCAGCGGCGGCGGCAATACGGGCGGCACCGGCGGCGATGGCCTGGGAACGCCGGGAACGGGCGCCACTCAGACGAGCGGCGGAGCGGGCGGCTCCAACAATGGCGGCTCCGGGACGTTCGGACAGGGCGGAAGCAACAACGCCGGCTCGAACTCCGGCGGAGCCGGAGGAGGAGGAGGCTACTATGGCGGCGGAGCGGGCGGCAACGATTATCCGTCTTATAACGATTATGACGACTCCGGCGGCGGAGGCGGCTCCGGCTATATCGGCGGCGTAAAGAGCGGCTCGATGCAAAACGGGGTACGCAGCGGAAACGGCCAGGTGTCGATTACGGCTCCTCCGATGCCTGCCGAAGGAATCCCGACGGTCATTGCCAGCTCGTTGGCGGGCGGAGCGGATACGAGCCCGCCTGCGGAGGCGTATAAGCTCGTCGCCAAAGCGCTCGATCCAACGACGTCCGCATCCGGAAAAGCGGCGGGATTCATCGTGCTGGATCACGAATTTACGTTGAATTATCCGAATACGGGTGACTTTTACGGCAACGGCCAATGGGGCTGGCCTTCCACGACGGATATTAGGGGCAAAGGGTTCGTCGACGGCATGGATACGACGGAATGGACCAAAGCCAAGTATGTCAAGTTCAACTTCAACGTCATCTACGGGGGCGTAATGTACAAGGCGGATTCCTGGATCTCGCTTGACGTGCCGACGACGAAGTTCACGTTCTATCTGCCGTTGGCGAACCGGGAGCGCATTAGCGCGCTCGTCGAGTTCAAAAGTATTGCGATTAACGCGCCGTATGAAGATAACGATACGTTCACGAACCGGGTGCGTTACGGCAGCCCTAAGCTGCACGCGGCCCGGCACAGTACGCTGAAGAGCTTCGATATTGACGTCGTGGGACGGATCGGCAATATGGTAATCGAGGATACGGGCGATTTCCGGTTCTCGAACTTTTTTAAGCAGCCGTTGTCGCCGACCCAGTGGCTGGTGCCGAATGTCGTAAAGAAGGTAGACGAGAGCAGGCCGAATAAGCTGATTGGCGACCAGATCGACATTCGCGGCGAGATCGTGGGCAGCGCAACCCGTTATTTGGATACGTACGGGCTGCTGCCGCATTTGAGGCAAGCGCCGAAGCCGGTCGCTTTCCCTCTGTCTCCCGAGAAGAACAATATCGCCGCCTTGCAGAATCAGCCGTTGCGGGCGGGCTATAAGGTTTACACCGATTTGCAGACGATAGGAAACTATTACGGCGATCTGCAAGTAGTTCCATACTACTATCATCTGAATTTGAAGACGGGCGCTATTCAACCGGTCGATATTTATATGGATGTCAAAGGCGAGTATAAGCCGATCAACAAATTCGGAGCGGTCGCGCCGGGCTGGAATCCCGCAAGCGTCTACTCCAATCCGGTCTATCTGGATTGGAATAACGAATACGCTCGACGGAACGTATCGGCGGAGGAATTGGAATGGACCGCTCAGGTTGCCAATTTATTTATCAATTCCGGTGGAGACAGCGCAACCGGCAAAGCCGCTCAACCGCACGACAATTACTTGTACGGCAACTCGCAGTTGATGCAATTGACCGGCCGCAACCGGACGTATATCGGCCAAGACAACACCTATGGCGTTGATCGCAATCCGGGCAACATGCTGTCGACATACGAGTACGCGATGCAGGCGCAGCGCTGGCACTTCCATTACGGACTGCCGTCGTCGGCAGTTGCGGTTCGCAAAGGACAGCCCGCAACGCAGGCGAATATTAAGGAGCTGCGTACGAATACGAGCGTGCTGCTGATGGCTGCGGACATTACGGCTGTGGGCGATACGTATACGCTCCGCTACGATGCGCCGAATAATCAGTCGGTCAATATCGCAGGCACTTCGTGGTCGCTTAACGGTATTCCGTATCCGGTCGTTGCGGTATATTCCAGCAGCAAATCTTCTGCGGACGATCTGACGATATCGGGAACGCATTAAGGCTTCGTTATGCAAGTGAAGGGAAGTTCAGCTTCCCTTCGCTTTTTTTAACTGAAAGAGAGGGAGCGAGCAGAAGATGAAATGGATGACAAGTGTGCTGGCCGCCGTACTGATCGCCGGCGCTGCCATAGCGGACTTGCCGACCGCAACGGCGGCTTCAACTACAGGGACAGCGGCAACCGCTGCCGACGACAAGCCGTCCGTTTGGGCTCAAGCGGACGTGCAGGCGATGATCGCCCGTGGGATCGTCCCGCAGGAGCTGCGGGGGAAATACAAACAAAACATTACAAGGGAAGAGTATGCATCCCTAGCCGAGCAGGTCATTTACTCCATCACGGGGGCGAAAGATCGGCTGGATCGCGTCATACCGGAGCATCGATTCGACGACTCGTTGTCGGACAGCGTGAAGCGGGTATACAGCTTCGGGGTCGTGAACGGCGTCACCGAGCAGGCCTTCGAGCCTTCCAGAAATATCGCCCGCAAAGAAGCGGTCGTTATGATGGGCAATCTGCTGGCCTCGATGAAGGTTGCAGGACTGTCTTATGCAAAGGCAACTTATGTCGATTACGCGGCCATTCCAAGTTGGGCGAGAGAAGCGGCCGACGTTACGTTCAATGCAAAAATTTTTCAAGGTACCAGCGCCGGCATGGAGCCGGATAAACCCTATACGCGAGAGCAGTCCATCGTGACGATGAAGCGGCTGATCGATTTTGCCAAGAACGTGCAAGGCATTTCGTTTCGCGGCAAAATTTTCGTCCAGTTCGAGGATATTCATGACGTTTATGTCGGAAGCAATTACGTCAAGCTTGGCTCTGTGAAGAGCGAAATGACGGCGGAGCAAATCTGGGCTGCCGTTTCCGGCAATTTTCCCGACTTGAAGACGCTGGGCGAAGGAACGATCAAAACCGGCGATTACACGATCGATGCGAACGGAGAGGACTATAAGCTCCGAATTTCGTGGAAGTAGCCAAGCACGGCAAGTAGCGATTCGAATTGCTGGCCGGCAGGTGTGAAGAATAATTAAAGGCGGTGGAGCTTATGTCGTCCATCAACGTGAATCTGACCGAATTGAACGGAGTAAAGCGCAGTATAGAGAAGAGCCAGACGAAGCTGAGCCGAGCGTCCGACGGGACA
>Ga0160464_100043_pt1 | contig 148739 bp, 122 predicted proteins | sample HID1971I_E11MG_FD_108275 | JGI IMG/M metagenome (GOLD analysis project Ga0160464, IMG submission 108275) | Enriched millipede-associated microbial communities from UW Madison campus, WI, USA - HID1971I_E11 MG | ecosystem: Host-associated > Arthropoda: Insects > Digestive system > Unclassified ...
CTATATCCGCTGGTACAACGAACAGCGGATCAAAATCTCACTGGGCTCTCTCAGTCCCATCGAATACCGAGAGAGTCTTGGACTTACGGCGTAAAACCAGTCCAAGTTTTTATCCGCACCCCCGTTTTACGTGGGTCAGTCTTAGACGGAAATTACTGCGTTAGCTGGGTCAATTTTCGGCGGCAATCAACATTGACTCGGGCGATTGCCGGTTAAATGTCGAGGCTTTCCTGTCTCAATGACCTTATTAAGTTGCTCTTCATCGGAGTCCCCTCCAAAGAAAAACCCCGCTATCTTTTGGATAGCGGGGTTCCTGCTTTTTGGTGCCGGAGAGATGAATCGAACACCCGACCTTCTCATTACGAATGAGCTGCTCTACCGACTGAGCTACACCGGCGAAGCCTCAGATTATAGCCAAGAAATCAAGGCTTCTCGGCGTGGTACTGCGTCAAACGCTCGACTTCGTGACGCGAACCCAACATCACGCTCACGCGCTCGTGCAGTTTGGTGGGCTTCAGGTCCAGGATGCGCTGCTTGCCGTTGGTGGCGGCGCCGCCGGCCTGCTCGACGAGCCAGCTCATGGGGTTGGCCTCGTACATCAGGCGCAGCTTGCCGGCCTTTTCGGGCTCGCGCTTGTCCCACGGGTACATGAAGACGCCGCCGCGCATCAGGATGCGGTGCACGTCGGCCACCATGCTGGCAATCCAGCGCATGTTGAAGTCCTTGCCGCGCGGGCCTTCCTTGCCGGCCAGGCATTCGTCGATGTAGCGCTTCACGGGCTCGTCCCAGTGGCGCATGTTGCTCATGTTGATGGCAAATTCTTTCGTATCGGCCGGAATCTGGATGTCTTCCTGCGTGAGCACGAAGCTGCCTTGCTCGCGGTCGAGCGTGAACATGGCCACGCCGTTGCCCACGGTGAGCACCAGGGTGGTCTGCGGGCCGTAGATGCAATAGCCGGCGGCCACCTGCTGGGTGCCGGGCTGCAGAAAGTCGGCTTCCTGCACGCCGGGGGTGTCGTCGGGCTTCTTCAGCACGCTGAAGATGGTGCCGATGCTCACGTTGACGTCGATGTTGCTGCTGCCGTCGAGCGGGTCGAACATGAGCAGGTATTCGCCCTGCGGGTAGCGGTTGGGCACCACGTGGATGGTTTCCATCTCCTCGCTGGCCATGGCCGCGAGGTGGCCGCCCCATTCGTTGGCTTCAATGAGCACTTCGTTGGCGATGATGTCCAGCTTCTTCTGGATTTCGCCCTGCACGTTCTCGCTCTCGGCGGTGCCGAGCACGCCACCCAGCGCGCCCTTGTTGACGGCCTGGCTGATGCTCTTGCAGGCGCGGGCGACCACTTCGAGCAACAGGCGCAGCTGGCCGGGAATGAGGCCGTCGGCGCGTTGCTGCTCGACGAGGTAGCGGGTGAAGGAGATTTTTTGTTGAGCCATGGATCTTGTGGGGTTCAGTGGGTTCAGTTTCCGGCGAGGGCGCGGGTGACGACTTCGTGGGTGTCCTTGCTGAGGTCGGGCTTGGCGGCCACGCGGGCAATCGCTTCGCGTGCGGCGCTGCGGTACGGCTCGGCCAGCTTGCTCCAGCGGTCGAGCGCGCGCGCCAGGCGGGCGGCCACCTGGGGGTTGATGGCGTCGAGCTCGATCACGCGGTCGCTCCAGAACACGTAGCCGGCGGCGTCGGCGCGGTGGAAGGCGCCGGGGTTGCCGCTGCAGTAGCTGAAGATCACGCTGCGCGCGCGGTTGGGGTTCTTCAGCGAGAAGTCGGGGTGCTTCATGAGCTGCTTCACCAGTGGCAGGATGTCGCCGCCGCGGTCGCTGGCGCCGGCCTGCAGCGAGAACCACTTGTCGATGACCAGCGCCTCATCCTTGAACATGGCGTGGAAGCGCGCGAGCGCCTGCGCCGCCAGGGTGTGGCCCGACGACACGAGGGCGTTGAGCGCATTGAAGCGGTCGGTCATGTTGCCCGCGTCCTTGAAGCGCTGCAGGGTCTTGCCGGGCCACACGGTGTCGCCCGAGGCGCGCGCCGCCAGGCACAGAAAGTTGAGCGCCATGCCGGCCAGCGCGCGGCGGCCCGACGAGGTCGGGTCGGGCGTGTAGGCGCCGGTGTCCTTGTTGTCTTCGTAGGCCTGTTCCCAGTCGGCGAAGAGGGCGGTGGCGAGCTGGGCGCGCATGGCTTCGCGCACGAGGTGCACGCGCTGCGGATCGACCACGTCGAGCTGTTCGGCAATGTAGGTTTCCGACGGCAGCGTGAGCACCAGTTCCTTGAAGGCGGCGTCGAGCTGCGGGTGGCGCAGCACGCCGCGCATGGCGTCGAGGTAGGCGTCGTTGAGCACCGGCGTGGTGTCGGTGGCGTGCGCGGCAATGGCTTGCAGCGCGGCGCGCAGGCCCAGGCGTTGGCCGGCTTCCCAGCGGTTGAACGGATCGGGGTCGTTGGCCAGCAGGGTGAGCAGCTGGGCGTCGGTGTACGCAAAGTCGAGGATCACCGGCGCGCTGAAGCCGCGCAAGATGGACGGCACGGGCTCGGCGTCCAGGCCCACGAAGGTGATCTGCTCGCCGGCGCGCGACAGCACGATGGTGCGGGTGCCGCGTGCGACATCGCTTTCGCCCTCGAGCTGCATGGGCAGCTCGCGACCGGTGGCAGCGTCGAGCAGGCCGATGTTCAGCGGAATGACGAAGGGTTCCTTGGTCTGCGGGCCCGGCGTGGGCGGGCAGCTTTGCACCACGCTCAGGGTGTAGCTGCGGTTCTGCGCGTCGTACACGCCGTGCGCGGCCAGGCGGGGTGTGCCGGCCTGGCTGTACCAGCGTTTGAACTGGGGCAGCAGGCGGGCCAGTTCGGAATCGGGGTTGGCGTCGGCAATGGCCTGGGCGAAGTCGTCGCAGGTCACGGCCTGGCCGTCGTGGCGCTCGAAGTACAGGGTAATGCCCTTTTCGAAGCCCTTGCGGCCGACCAGCGTCTGCATCATGCGAACGACCTCGGCACCCTTTTCGTAGATGGTGACGGTGTAGAAGTTGCTGATCTCGATGTAGCTGTCGGGCCGCACCGGGTGGGCCATGGGGCCGGCGTCTTCGGGGAACTGGGCGGTGCGCAGCACGCGCACGTCTTCGATGCGCTTCACGGCGCGGGCCGAGGCGTCGGCGCACAGGTCCTGGCTGAACTCCTGGTCGCGGAAGACGGTGAGGCCTTCTTTCAGCGAGAGCTGGAACCAGTCGCGGCAGGTCACGCGGTCGCCGCTCCAGTTGTGGAAGTACTCGTGGCCGACCACGCTTTCGATGTTGCTGTAGTCGGCGTCGGTGGCGGTGGCCTGGTTGGCCAGAACGTACTTCGTGTTGAAGATGTTCAGGCCCTTGTTCTCCATGGCGCCCATGTTGAAGTCGCTGGTGGCCACGATCATGAAGCGGTCCAGGTCCAGCGGCAGGCCGAAGCGGGCTTCGTCCCACAGCACGGAGTTGACCAGCGAGTTCATGGCGTGCTCGGTCTTGTCGAGGTCGCCGGCGCGCACGTACACCTGCAGCAGATGCTCCTTGCCGCTGCGCGCTTTGATGCGCTGCTCGCGCGCCACGAGCTTGCCCGCCACCAGGGCGAACAGGTAGCTGGGCTTCTTGAAGGGGTCGACCCACTTGGCAAAGTGGCGGCCCTCGGGCAGCTCGCCCTGGTCGACCAGGTTGCCGTTCGACAGCAGCACCGGGTAGGCGGCCTTGCTGGCGCGCAGCGTGACGGTGTACATCGCCATCACGTCGGGACGGTCGAGGAAGTAGGTGATGCGGCGGAAGCCCTCGGCCTCGCACTGCGTGAAGAAGGTGTCTTCGCTCACGAACAGGCCCATCAGCTTGGTGTTCTTGATGGGGCAGCAGGTGGTGAAGAGTTCGAGCTCGAACGCGTCGGGCAAGCCGTCGATGACGAGCTGGTCGCCTTCCATGCGGAACGAGGCGCCCTGGCCGTTCACGAGCACGCGCGCCAGGTTGAGCTCGTCGCCGTCCAGGCGCAGCGGCTGGGCCGGCACCTCGGGGTTGCGGCGCAGCTGCATGCGGTTGAGCACGCGGGTCTTGGCGGGGTCGAGATCGAAGGTCAGGTCGACGGTGTCGATCCAGAACGCCGGCGCGGCATAGTCTTCGCGGCGGATGGCAATGGGTTGCCCTTGGGCGTCACGCTGAAGCAGCATCGAGGGTCTCCAGAAAATTCGAATGGGCCAGTTCGTTGTAGTCGCGAACGGCGGCGATCACGTGGGGGCCGGCCAGCTCGGCGGCCGTATGGGTGCTGCACACGGCCACGGCGCGCATGCCGCCGCGGCGGGCCGCTTCGATGCCGAAGGGCGCGTCTTCGAAGACGATGCAGCGCTCGGGCGCCACGCCGATGCGGCGCGCGGCTTCCAGGAAGATCGCGGGCGTGGGCTTGCCCGAAAAGCCTTCGTCGCCGCCGACGATGGCCAGCGGCAGCGGGTCCATCTTCAGGCGTGACATGGCGAACGCAATGTTGTGCCGGTCGCCGGCCGTGCCCACCGCCACCTTCAGGCCGCGTGCCACCGCGGCTTTGGCAAAGGCGGTGAAGCCCGCCACTTCGGTGAAGTTGTCGTGGAAGAGCTCGCGGTAGATCTCTTCCTTCTCGTGGACCATCGCCTGGCACTCGGCATCGGAGAGCTCGCGCTCGAACAGCTCGCGCATGCTCTCGGTGCCGGTGCGGCCCGTGGTGCGCGCGAGGATCTCGCTCACGTCGAGCTGCACGCCGTGGCGCTGCGCGAAGGTCACCCACGAGCGCGCATGCCAGGGCATGGAGTCGATCATGGTGCCGTCCATGTCGAAGATCAGGGCTTCGACCCTGCCGGTGTTCAGGCTCATCGGTCAGACGCCTTGCTTGAGCGAGGCTTCGATGAACACGTCGAGGTCGCCGTCGAGCACCTTCTGCGTGGCCGAGACTTCGACGTTGGTGCGCAGGTCCTTGATGCGGCTGTTGTCCAGCACGTAGCTGCGGATCTGGTGGCCCCAGCCCACGTCGGTCTTGCTGTCCTCGAGCTTTTGCTGTTCTTCCTGGCGCTTGCGCATCTCGTGGTCGTACAGGCGCGAGCGCAGGCGCTTCCACGCCACGTCGCGGTTGCTGTGCTGGCTGCGGCCGTCCTGGCACTGCACCACGATGCCGGTCGGGATGTGCGTCAGGCGCACGGCCGAGTCGGTCTTGTTGATGTGCTGGCCGCCGGCGCCCGAGGCGCGGAAGGTGTCGGTGCGCACGTCCGAAGGGTTGATCTCGATCTCGATCGAGTCGTCGATCTCGGGGTACACGAAGATCGAGGCGAAGCTGGTGTGGCGTCCGCCCGACGAGTCGAACGGCGACTTGCGCACCAGGCGGTGCACGCCGGTCTCGGTGCGCAGCAGGCCGAAGGCGTAGTCGCCCTCGACCTTGATGGTCGCGCCCTTGATGCCGGCGGTGTCGCCGGGCGTTTCGTCTTCGATCTGCGTCTTGAAGCCCTTGCGCTCGGCGTACTTCAGGTACTGGCGTAGCAGCATGCTGGCCCAGTCGCAGGCCTCGGTGCCACCGGCGCCGGCCTGGATGTCGACGAAGGCGTTCAGCGGGTCGGCCGGGTTGTTGAACATCCGGCGGAATTCGAGCTGCTTGATGTCGGCTTCGAGCGTGGCGGCGTCATCGGCAATGGCCTGCAGGCCATCGAGGTCGCCGTCTTCCTTCGACATCTCGAAGAGCTCGGTGTTGTCCGACAGCCCGTTGGTGAGCCGGTCGAGCGTGACGACCACGTCGTCGAGCGACTTCTTTTCCTTGCCCAGTTCCTGGGCCTTCTTCGGGTCGTTCCAGACGTTCGGGTCTTCGAGCGATGCGTTGACTGTCCTCAGTCGTTCAGCTTTGGCATCGTAGTCAAAGATACCTCCGTAAATCGACCGTACGGACGCTCAGGTCCGCGAGCATTGCGCCGATTTGGTTGATCTGTTCTGCGTCCATGGGGTGTCCTGACTGTGTGAGGTTGGTGTTCGGGGGAACCCGTCATTTTCTCACGGTCCGCCAACCCGCCAGGCAGCGCCCCTGTATTGCGCCTTCCCTCTCGGGGGGAAGGCGCGGGCACCGGAATCAGAACGCCGGAATCAGCGACCCCTTGAACTGCGTCTCGATGAAGCTGCGCACCTCCGGCGACTGGTAGGCCGCCACGAGGCGCTTGGCCCAGGGCTTGTCCTTGTCGGCGCGGCGCACGGCGATCAGGTTGGCGTAGGGGCTCTGGGCCGATTCCTTGATGACGGCGTCCTTGCCGAAGGACAGGCCGGCCTTCTCGGCGTAGTCGTTGTTGATGGCCGAAATGGCCAGGTCGTCGAGCGAGCGCGGCAGCTGGGCGGCGTCCAGCGACACCAGCTTGAGCTTCTTGGGGTTGGTCACCACGTCCAGCGGCGTGGCGTTGTTGTTCTTCACGGCCTCGGGCTTGAGGGTGATGAGCTTGGCCTGTTGCAGCAGCAGCAGGGCGCGGTTGCCGTTCGAGGGGTCGTTCTGGATGCCGACCGAGGCGCCGTCGGCCAGCTGGTCGATCGACTTGATCTTGCGCGAGTAGAAGCCCAGCGGCGCGGTGATGGTCAGGCCCACGGGCACGAGGTCGAAGCCGCGCGCCTTGATCTGGTTGTCCAGGAAGGGCTGGTGCTGGAAGGCGTTGGCGTCCAGGTCGCCGGCGGCCAGCGCCGCGTTGGGCAGCTGGTAGTCGTTGAACACCACGACCTGAACGGTCAGGCCGTCCTTGGCGGCAACCTTCTTGACCACCTCGAACACCTGCTCGGCGCTGCCGACGGAAATGCCGACCTTGACGGTGTTCTTGTTGTCCTGCGCAACGGCGGCGCTGCCGGCGAAAAGGGCGGTGACGAGGGTGGCGAGGGTGGCGAGCGTGAGGCCGCGGCGGCGGAAAGTGGAATGCATGGTGGCGCGAAATCGAAGAAATGAAGGCGCCGAATGTGGCATTGCCGCCGCGGATCGGGAACGAACCAATCCTCATATCGATATGGCGTCCACTCGCTCCATGTGGTCTTTCTTATCTGATTTTTCATATAAGCACGAGCCGATTTGTTCGTTCCCTTTCGGCTTTTTTCTTTTCATACTCGGCACCTTTTTGCGAACCTGCGCGATCGTGCCTGTGCGGCCCGCGCCTTCTTTCATGACCTTCCCTTCGCCTGATGCGGCACGCGGCAACGCGGCGCCGGTCATCCGTCTTCAATCGGTGCAGAAGTCGTTTGCCTTGCCCAGCGGCGAGGTGTTCGACGCCGTGCAATCGCTCTCGCTCGAGATCCAGCAGGGCGACGTGTTCGGCCTCATCGGCAAGAGCGGCGCCGGCAAGTCGACCTTGCTGCGCCTCATCAACCTGCTCGAGCGGCCCGACGCGGGCCGCGTGTTCGTCGGCGGGCGCGACCTCACGACGCTCTCGCGCCGCGAGCTGCGCGACACGCGCCAGAACATCGGCATGATCTTCCAGCAGTTCAACCTGCTGCAGAACGCCACGGTGTTCGATAACGTGGCCTTCCCGCTGAAGATCCACGGCCGCCATTCCAAGGCCGAGATCAACGAGCGCGTGCGCGAGTGCCTCGACCTCGTCGGCCTGGCCGAAAAGATCGACACCTACCCGGCCCAGCTCTCGGGCGGCCAGAAGCAGCGCGTGGCCATCGCCCGCGCGCTGGCGCCGCGCCCGCAGGTGCTGCTGTGCGACGAGCCCACCTCGGCGCTCGACACCGAAACCACCCGCGCGCTGCTCGAAACGCTGCGCGACATCAACCAGAAGATCGGCGTGACCATCGTGATCGTCACGCACGAGCTGTCGGTGGTCGAGGTGCTGTGCCGCAACGTGGCCATCCTCGAAAAGGGCCGGCTTATCGAGCAGTTCGCGGTCGATGCGCCGAGCGAGGAACGCAAGACCGCGCTGGGTCGCGAGATCGACGAACTGGTGCGCCGCCGCGAACGCGAGGCGCGCGAACCCGTGGCGCCGCGCGTGGCGACCGCACAGCGCAACGCGCAGGAGTTGGCCTATGTTTGAGAACATCACCCCCATCCTTCCCGAGCTGTGGACGGCCACGGGCCAGACTTTCCTGATGCTGGCCATCGGCCTGTCGGCGGCGGTGCTCATCGGCGGGCCGCTGGGCATCCTGCTGTTTCTGCTCGGCCCGGGCCAGTCGCTCGAGAACAAGCCGGCGTTCCACATCCTCAACTGGATCGTGAACACGGTGCGTTCCTTCCCGTTCATCATCCTGCTGGTGGCGCTGGTGCCGTTCACGCGGGTGATCGCCGGTACCTCCATCGGCCCGCTGGCGGCCGCGGTGCCGCTGTCGTTCGCAGCCATTCCGTACTTCGCGCGGCTGGTCGACCAGTGCCTGCGCGAGGTGCCGCGCGGCGTGATCGAGGCGGCGCATGCCATGGGCGCCTCGGAGCTGCAGATCGTCTGGCGCGTGCTGATCGTCGAGGCGCGCTCGGGCCTGGTGCTCGCGCTCACCGTGCTGGCCGTGAGCTTCCTGTCGTACTCGGCGATTGCCGGCGTGGTGGGCGGCGGCGGCATCGGCGACCTGGCGATCCGCTACGGCTACTACCGCTTCCAGACCGACGTGATGGTGCTCACCGTGGCGCTGCTCGTGGTGCTGGTGCAGATCCTGCAGTTCGTGGGCAACACCACGGCGCGCCGGCTCGACAAGCGTTGATTCGTTTCCTTCTTTTCCCCCTTCATTTTTCTGCTCATTCCATGAAAACCGCACTGCTGCGCCGTTCCGTCCTCGCCGTTTCCCTCGTCGCGCTGTCGCTCGGCGGCCTCTCGCTGTCGGCGCAGGCGCAGGACGCCAAGAAGAACCTCGTGATCGGCGGCACCGCCGGCTCCAACGCCGACCAGCTCAAGGCCGGCATCATTCCGATCCTCGAGAAGAAGGGCTACAAGGTGAAGCTGGTCGAGTTCAACGACTACGTGCAGCCCAACCTCGCGCTGGCCCAGGGCTCGCTCGACGCCAATTTCTTCCAGCATCGGGTCTACCTGCAGAAGTTCTCGGCCGACCAGAAGCTCGACCTCGCCGAGCTGGTGCAAGGCCCGATCGCGCCCATGGGCGTGTACTCGACCAAGCGCAAGACGCTGGCCGACGTGAAGGAAGGCGACCGCGTGACGCTGCCGAACGACCCGAGCAACCTGGCGCGCGCGCTGGTGCTGCTGGAGCAGAACAAGCTGGTCACGATCAAGGCCGGCATCGATCCGCTGCGCGCGTCCGAGAAGGACGTGGCCGAGAACCCGAAGAAGCTCAAGTTCATTCCGCTCGAGGCCGCGCAGCTGCCGCGTTCGCTGGGTGACACCGAGTACGCCATCGTCAACGGCAACTTCGCGATCTCGTCGGGCCTGAAGCTCACCGAGGCCGTGGTGCTCGAGAAGACGCCCGACTACTACCTGAATGTGGTCGCCGTGAAGAGCGCCGACAAGAACGCCGCCTGGGCCAAGGACATCGCCGACGCCTACCGCTCGAAGGAATTCAAGACGGTGGTCGACAGCAAGTTCCAGGGCTACGCCAAGCCCAGCTTCCTGCAGTAATCGATCACGCTTCAGCGAAGGACGCTCCATGCCCGTGCTCGCCGTATTCGATGGCCAGGCCAACTGGCGCGACACGCACGTGTGCGACGGCTGGATCAGCGACCACCTCGCGCGCCACGGCGTGCGCTGGGGGCGCGGCGAGGCCGACGGCCAGCGCGTGCTCGACAGCGCGGGGCTGTTCTATCTGCCGACGGCGGATGGGTATCTGGGGCTGTTGGTCGAAGGCGGGGAATGGGTCGCCATTCCCGCCGGTGCGCCGCATTTCTTCGATGCGGGCGAGGCGGCTTCGCCCGACGGGCTGCCTGCCGCGTTGCCGCGCTTCGAGGCCTTTGTCGAAGAGGTGCTCGCGATGACGGGCAACGACGCGAGCGACGAGTAGGTCAGCGCGGGCCCGGGCGGCCCGTCGCATCCCCGGCGTCGCTCAGGCCGGCGCCGTCGTCGGGTTCGGGCGCGCCGAGCGCGACGGGCCTTGCGTGTAGCGGTCCATCGCCAACCCGTCCGTGCGGATCTCCGGCCGCTGGCCCGTGACCAGGTCCGAGATCAGCTTGCCCGAGCCGCAGGCCATGGTCCAGCCCAGCGTGCCGTGGCCCGTGTTCAGGAACAGGTTGGGGTAGCGCGTGGCGCCGACGATGGGTGTGCTGTCGGGCGTCATCGGGCGCAGGCCGGTCCAGAAGCTGGCGTTGGGCAGGTCGCCGCCCGGGAACAGGTCGCTCACGACCTTCTCGAGCGTGGCGCGGCGCGCCGGGTTCAGGCGCAGGTCGAAGCCGCCGAGCTCGGCCATGCCGCCCACGCGGATGCGGTTGTCGAAGCGCGTGACGGCCACCTTGTAGGTTTCGTCGAGCACGGTCGATTGCGGCGCGAGCGATTCGTCGAGCAGCGGCACCGTGAGCGAGTAGCCCTTGACCGGGTACACGGGGATGTCGAGGCCCAGCGAGGCGATGGCGGCGCGCGAGTAGCTGCCGAAGGCCATCACGTAGCGGTCGGCCGTGAGGACCTTGCCGGCGCGCGTGCGCACGCCGGTGATGCGGCCGCCGTCGGTCTCCAGGCCGTCGATGGTCTGGCCGAAGCGGAAGTCCACGCCCAGGCCGTGCGCGATCTCGGCCAGGCCGCGCGTGAACAGGTGGCAGTCGCCGGTTTCGTCGTTGGGCAGGCGCAGGCCGCCCGTGAGGCGCTCGCGCGCGCCGGCCAGGCCGGGTTCGACGCGCGCCAGGGCGTCGCGGTCGAGCAGTTCATAGGGCACGCCGCATTCCTCGAGCACGGCGATGTCGCGCTGCACCGCGTCGAGCTGCGCCTGCGTGCGAAAGAGTTGCAGCGTGCCGCCGGTGCGGTGCTCGTACTGCAGGCCGGTGTCGGCGCGCAGCTGCTGCAGGCAGCCGCGGCTGTATTCGGCCACGCGCATCATGCGTTCCTTGTTGACCGCGTAGCGCTCGGGCGAGCAGTTGCGCAGCATGGCGGCCATCCAGCGCAGCTGGAACAGCGTGCCGTCGGGGCGGATCGACAGCGGCGCGTGCTTCTGGAACATCCACTTGATCGCCTTCAGCGGAATGCCGGGCGCGGCCCACGGCGTCGAGTAGCCGGGCGACACCTGGCCGGCGTTGCCGAAGCTCGTTTCCTCGGCCGGGCCGGCCTGCCGGTCGAGCAAGGTGACTTCGGCGCCGGAGCGCGCGAGGTAGTACGCCGTGGTGGTGCCGATCACGCCGCCGCCGAGAACGATGACTTTCATGGTGTATCCGCTGATCTGAATGGAATGATGTGAATCTAAAGTGCACAATGCAGTGGATTCCATTGTTTTTAGATATTTGGCCGTGAAAATCGCTGCCGAAAACCGTCCAAGGCCCCGCGCGGAGTGAAATGCCCGAACTCGACCGAATCGACCGCAAGATCCTCGACCTGCTGCAGCGCCAGGGCCGCATTTCCATGACCGAACTGGCCGAGCGCATCGGCCTGTCGGCCTCGCCCTGCGCCGAGCGCGTCAAGCGCATGGAGCGCGACGGCGTCATCACCGGCTACCACGCGCACGTGTCGCCCGAGGCGCTGGGCAAGACGCTGCTGGTGTTCGTGGAGATCAAGCTCTCGGCCAAGTCGGGCGACGTGTTCGACAAGGTGAAGCAGGAGCTGCTGCACATGCCCGAGGTGCTCGAATGCCACCTGGTGTCGGGCAGCTTCGACTACCTCGTGAAGGCGCGCCTGAGCGGCATGAGCGAGTACCGGCACCTGCTGGGCGACATCCTCAAGAAGCTGCCGGTGGCGGCCGAGTCGCACAGCTACGTGGTGATGGAAGAGATCAAGGAAACGCTGATGCTGGCGGTGGACCGGTGAGCGCCGCCGCCGTTGCCATCCGGCCCTGGCGCCTGGCCGACTTCGACGCCGTGAAGGCCATCCTCGACGACACCTTCGCGAGCACCTGGCTGCCGCAGCTCACGCCCGAGGCCGTGAAGGCCTATGCCGACAGCGGCGAGCCCGTGGGCTACATCGACGAGAGCGGCCCGGCTTTCTTCGTGGCGGAACTCGAGGGCGAGGTGGTCGGCATGGTGCACTGGGAACACGACTTCGTGCAGGCCCTGCACGTGCCCGCCGCGCACCAACGCAAGGGCATTGCCCGCGCGCTCATGGCCTTTGCCGAAGCCGGCATGCGCGCCGACGGCGTGGCGCAGGCGCGGCTCGAGACCGACACCTTCAACACGCAGAGCCAGGGCCTGTATGGCGCGCTCGGCTACCGCGAGGCCGGCCGCTACCCCGACCTCGAATGGCACAGCGGATTCACGACCATCCTGTATGTGAAAGACTTGGCCTGAGCTTTCTTCTCACCTCTTCAAGGACATCGGCATGACCCTCTCGATCCGCCGCGACGGCACCACCGGCACGCGCCACATCCTCAAGATCCGCAACCACGAGATCCCCGTCGATGCCTCGCCCGCGGGCGGTGGCAGCGACGGCGGTGCCGAGCCGCACGACCTCTACGACGCGTCGCTGGCGGCCTGCAAGGCGCTCACGGTGCTGCTCTACGCGCGCCGCAAGGGCATTCCGGTGGAAGACATCGAGGTCGTGATCGATCGCGACGACAGCGAGGAACGCAAGGGCATCTACCGCCTGAAATCGGGCCTGCGCCTGACGGGTGAGCTGACCGAGGCGCAGCGCGACGAGCTGCTGCGCGTGGCGGGCAAGTGCCCGGTGCACAAGCTGATGACCGAGGTCAAGACCGAGATCGAAACCGGCTGGGCCGACTGAGCGCGTTGCGTCTCTACTTGGCCGCTTCGGCCTGCTTGCGCGCCGCCGCCACGCGCTTGGCATAGCGGTCGCCCCAATCGGCCAGCGGCCCCAGCGCCGCATTGAGCGTGGCGCCGAGCGAGGTCTCGGAATACTCGACGCGCGGCGGCACTTCATGGAACACCTCGCGGTGTACGAGGCCGTCGGTTTCCATCTCGCGCAGCTGCTGGATCAGCATCTTCTCGCTGACCTCGGGCAGCAGCCGCTTCAGCTCGCCGAAGCGGTAGGGCTGCAGGTGCAGCTCCCACAGGATGACGGCTTTCCACTTGCCGCCGATGACCTCGAACGCGGGGCCGATGCCGCAGTTGTAGGGCTTCTTCGCTACCATCTTGTGCTCCTTGCGATTCCAATACTTCCCATTTGGTAAGTACCTTACTTTATCGTAGGTACTTGACCATGTGGAAGTGCAATTTCTACCATGCAGGCGTCATCAACCACTGCATCGGATTGCCATGAGCAACAAGAAGGAAGTTTCGGTTCTGGGCCTGGGCGCGATGGGCGTCGTCATCGCGCGGCTCTTTCTCGACCAGGGTTACAAGGTCACGCTGTGGAACCGCACGGCCGACAAGGCCGACGCGCTGGTCGCCCGCGGCGCCGTGCTGGCACGCAGCGCGGCCGAGGCATTGCGCGCGAGCCGCATGGCCGTGATGTGCGTGTACGACTACCGCGCCGCCGACGCGATCTTCGCGATGGACGGCGTGGCCGCCGCCATGGACGGCCGCTTGCTCGCGCAGCTCACCACGGGCAGCCCGAAGGACGCGCGCGAGGCCGAGGCTTGGGCGCACCGCCACGGCGCCGCCTACCTCGAAGGCGCGATCCAGGCCGCGCCGGACCAGATGGGCCGGCCCGACACGCCGCTGCTGGTGTCGGGTGCGCAAGCCGTGTTCGCCGAGGCCGAGCCCTTGCTGAAGGTGCTGGCCGGCGGCATCGTCTACCTCGGCGAGAAGGCCAGCGCCGCCGCGGCCATGGACCTGGCCACGCTGTCCAGCATCTACGGCACGATGCTCGGCTTCCTGCACGGCGCGCGCATTGCCGAGCACGAGGGCTTCGACGTGGCCGAGTACGGCCGCATCGTGGCCGGCATCATGCCGACCTTCGCGGGTTTTCTCCAGCACGAGGGCGCGGTCATCCAGTCGGGCGACTTCGCGATCACGCAGAGCCCGATGCGCATCTCGGTCGAGGCCACGCAGCGCATCCTGCAGACCGCGCAGGAGGCGGGCATCAGCACCGAGTTCCCGGCCTTTGCCGCGGGCCTGTTCCGGCGCGCCGATGCGGCGGGGCTCGGCGGCGAGGAACTGGCGGCGCTGATCAAGCTGCTGCGCAAGTAAGGATCAGGCCCAGCGCATCGACTGGATGGCGCGCACCACCTCGGCCTCGCGCTCCATGAAGAAGTCGGTGTGGTTGCAGTGGTCCAGCGTGAGCCGGTGCGAGGTCTGCAGCGCGGTGGCCAGGCGGTCGGCGTCGGCGCGGCGCACGCGGCGGAAGATGCGCAGGAAGTCGGCGGCGTCCTGGCCGGTCTGTGCGTCGAGCGGCCGTTCGAGCCAGGGGAACAGGTCGCGCTGGTCGAACGGCAGCGCGCTCACCACCAACGCCGGCGCGCGCACCGGCCGGTAGTCGGGCGAGAAGCGGTGGGCCGCGGTGTCCATCGCGGTTTCCACGGCGTCGGGCGTGTTGGGGCGCACGCTGCCGTCGGCCTGCACCTCGAGCGCGTCGCGCAGGTTGGCCTCGAGCGCCGGCCACCAGTTCTTCGACTTGCGCCGCAGGTAGGCAATGGCCGCCTTCATCGAGCGCCCGTCCTCGGGCGTGGGCGCGGGCTCGTCGAGCCGGCGGTTCAGCGGCGGGTCTTCGCCGCCGGTGTCGGCGTCCTTCGTGTAGTCGAAGGTGGTATCGAGGTACACGAGGCCGCGCACCCGCTCGGGAAAGCGGCCCGCGAAGCGCGTGAGTTCGTTGCCGGCGATCGAGTGGCCGCCGAGCACCACGCGCGTGAGACCGAGCGCGTCGCACAGCGCGGTCAGGTCGTCGACCAGCGTGTCGACCTCGTAGTGCTGCGTGGCGCTCTTCACCGGCAGCGGCTTGTCCGACAGGCCGTAGCCGCGCCGGCTCACGGCGAGCACGCGCGAGGCGGCGCCGGCCGCGACCAGCGCGGGCGCCAGGCTGTCGAAGCAACGCGCGTTGCCGCCGAGGCCGGCGAGCAGCACGAGCACGGGACCGCCGTCGTCGCTGCGCTGCCAGTCGCGCACCTGCAGCGAGACGTCGGGCGTGGTCGACACTTTCACGCGGCGGTCGGTGGCCGCCACGGGAAGGTCGTTGCCGATGGGGGCGGGGCCGGCGTTGCCGCCACCACCGCCGCCGCAAGCCGCCAGCCCGGCCGCGCTGCCCAGAAGCACGGCGCGCAGCAGGTCGCGGCGCTGGAAGTGAAGCGGGTTCGCCCAGTGGGGGCGAACCGTGGAAGGTGAGGGGCGAGGCACGTCGATGCTCCAGGCATGAAGAAGAAAGTAAGAGCCTTGCAGTGTGGGCACGCCGCCTGAAGAAGCCCTGCAGCCTTCATGAAGGCTTCCTGAAGCAGGGCGACGGGGTGTGGCAGATACTTCGGCCACTTCCCGGAACCGGGCTTGTTCGCTTGGAATCCTTCCCATGAATCTTTTGCTTGTTGAGGACGATCTTGATCTTGGCAACGGCGTGCGCATTGCGCTCGCCAACCAGGGCCTGGACGTGGTGTGGGTCCGCCGGCTCGACGACGCCTTGCGCACCCTCGACAACGGCGCCTTCGACATGGTGCTGCTCGACCTGGGCCTGCCCGACGGCGACGGGCTCGACCTGCTGCTGCGCCTTCGCCGCACCCGCCAGATCCTGCCGGTGCTGGTGCTGAGTGCGCGCGATGCACTCAACGACCGCCTGCGCAGCCTGGACGACGGCGCCGACGACTACCTCGTGAAGCCCTTCGCGCTGGCCGAGCTGCTGTCGCGCGTGCGGGCCCTGGCGCGCCGCAGCTACGGCTTCAACGACGAGACCATCCGCATGCGCGGCCTGGCGCTGCACGAACCCACGCGCGGCGTGATCGTCGATGGCGAGCCGGTGGAGCTGTCGCGCTGCGAGTTCGACCTGCTGGCGCTTCTGCTCAAGCGCACCGGCCGCGTGGTCACGCGCCGCGTGATGGAAGAGCAGGTGCTGCCCGGCGGCCAGGCCAACGGCAGCAACTCGCTCGAGGTGCACATCTCCAACCTGCGCAAGAAGATCGGGCAGGGCTACATCCGCACGGTGCGCGGCATCGGCTACGTGATCGACACCCAGTCGCTGGTGCGGAGCCCGTCGAAATGATGCGCCAGCTGGCGCGCGGCTGGAAGAACTGGAACCAGCCGTCCCTGATGCGCCGCCTGCTGGTGGCGCAGATGGCCGTGGTCGCGCTGCTGTGGACCTCGGCCGTGGGGCTGCTGCTGTACGACTCGTACAAGGACCCGGGGCTGCTCCGGTTCACCAGCATCTTCAAGGCGGCGATCTCCATTGCGCAGAAGCTGGAGGACCAACCCGAGCGGCAACGAGAGGCACTCGAGGCCTTCGACGCCGCGCTCATCGAGGCGCTCAGCGACGGCGACGAAACCAACGAAGCCCTGGCGGTCATGCAGGTGTGGCAGCACGGCAAGCTGATCTACAACTCGCGCGCCGGCGTGCCCGTGCTGCTGAACTCGGTGCCCGACCGCAACGAGACCGTGGTCGCGGGCGGCCGCGAGTGGCGCGCGCGCACGATGGCTTCGCCCATCGCCGACACCCGCGTGGTGCTGGCCGAGCCCAGCGTGTGGCGGCTGGCCGTCACCGTGCTGTCGCGCGGCTACTACCTGCTGCCGCTGGTGATCAGCCTGCCGTTTCTCGTCTTTCCCGCGTGGCTGTCGGTGCGGCTGGCGCTGCGTCCGTGGCGCCAGGTGAGCCGCGAAACCGCCGAGCGCGGTCCCGACGACCTGACGCCGCTGTCGTACACGCCGCCGCACAAGGAGCTCAAGCCGATGGTGCAGAGCATCAACAGCCTGCTGCTGCGGGTGCGCGACAGCACCACGCGCGAGCGCAGCCTGATCGCTGACGCGGCGCACGAGTTGCGCACGCCGCTGGCGGCCATGCGCGTGAACGTCGAGGCGCTGAAGGAGCAGAGCAGCGACGAGGGCCAGCGCGAGCTCATGGCCAACCTGCTGCGCAGCAACGACCGCGCGGCGCGGCTGGTGGGGCAGCTGCTGCAGCTCATGCGCAGCGACGCCGTCGCCACCAACGCGCTGCCGGTGATGCTGTCGCTCGACGGGCTGGTGCAGGACCGGCTGGCCATGATCGAGGGCCTGGCGCGTGCGCGCGGCGTGGAGCTCGAACTGGTGTGCGACGACGCCGTGCCGGTGCTCGGCGAGCGCGAAAGTCTGGTCTCGATGATCGACAACCTGATCGACAACGCGATCAAGTACAGCCCCTGCGGCGCCACCGTGACGGTGCACGTGGCGCGCGAGGGCGCGCGGGCGCTACTGACCGTGGCCGACACGGGCCCGGGCATCCCGCCCGCGCTGCGCGAGCGCGTGTTCGACCGCTTCTTCCGCAACCCCGACCAGACGCAAAGCGGCAGCGGGCTGGGCCTGGCCATCGTCAAGTCGGTGGTCGACCGGCACGGCGGCGAGGCGGTGCTGGGCGAGGCCCCCGGTGGCGGCCTGCTGGCCACAGTGCGGCTGCCGTTGGCGCAGGCCGACGTGCCGCAGCCTTTACTCGTCGGCGCCTGAGCCCGGGGGAAAAGGCCCCGGCCGGGCCTGTTTCGGGGCAAGGATTTACACTAGCCGGCTCCCCCGGCGCTCGTCTACAGGACACTTTCACCAATGAAGTGGGTCATTCTTGCCATCTTCGTGCTCAGCGCACTCTACGTTCACTTCCGTGGCCAGGTCCGGCACAAGTTCTTCAGACAGCTCTCTGATCACTCGACCTTCCTGGCGCCGCTGAACGTCTTCATGTACCTTTTCTCGAAGGTGCCCGGTACGCCGTACCTGTCGCCCGCGCAGTTCCCCGAGATGCGCATCCTCGAGGAAAACTGGGAAGTCATTCGCGAAGAAGCGCTGGCCATGCGCAACGGCGGCAGCATCAAGGCCTCGAGCCAGTTCAACGACGTGGGCTTCAACTCCTTCTTCAAGAGCGGCTGGAAGCGCTTCTACCTGAAGTGGTACGACGAGGCGCACCCCTCGGCCGCCGTGCTGTGCCCGCGCACCACCGAGTTGCTCAAGGGCATCGGCACCATCAAGGCCGCGATGTTCGCCGAGCTGCCCCCGGGCAGCCGCCTCGTGCGCCACCGCGATCCGTTCGCCGGTTCGCTGCGCTACCACCTGGGCCTGTGGACGCCGGGCGTCGAAGGCTGCTACATCGACGTCGACGGCCAGCGCTACCACTGGCGCGACGGCGAGGCCGTGGTGTTCGACGAGACCTACATCCACTACGCCGAGAACACCACCGACCACGACCGCGTGATCCTGTTCTGCGACATCGAGCGCCCGCTGAAGTACCGCTGGGCCAGCGCCGTCAACCGCTGGTTCGCGAAGAACCTGCTGGCCGCCGCCGCCTCGCCCAACGACGCGGGCGACAAGACGGGCGGCCTGAACCGCGCCTTCAAGTACATCTACCAGATCCGCGTGGTCGGCAAGCGCCTGAAGGCCTGGGACAAGCGCGCGTACTACCTCGTGAAGTGGACGATCTTCGGCGGCCTGGCGCTCTGGATCTTCTGGTGAACTAGGCTCGCCCCCAGGCTACGCGCACTTCGTGTCGCTGCGCCAACCCCCTACCGGGGGCACCACCAGCGGCCCGGCAAAGCCGGTTCCGCGGTGGTTCTTGAAGAATTCAGCCTGACAGCTCTGCTCAGGCCTCGGCCAGTATCAAACGGGCACGCGGCGCGCGGCGCCAGCACACCAGGCCCGCCAGCAGCACACCGCCGAGCACGTCGAGCAGCACGTGCTGGCGCGTGGCCAGCGTCGAGTAGACGATCCCCGCGGCCCACAGCACGTTCACCCACTGCGTCCACGCGGGCGCCTGCACGCTGCGCAGCTGGCGGCCGAGCCACACGGCCGCGAACACGGCGAAGGCCACATGCAGCGAAGGGAAGGCATTGCCGCCCGCATCGGCGCTCTTGAGGAACTGCAGCGCCGGGTACTGCGACCAGTCGATCGCGAAGCTCGGCACCACCGTCGGAAAACACCAGAACACCGCCAGGCCGATGGCCGCCATGAGTGCGGCGCCGCGCGCGCAGGCCCACAGCTCGGCCTTGTCTTTCGTGAAGGCCGGCGCGAGCGAGATGTAGAACCACAGCGAGCTGTACAGCAGCATCGCATCGTCGCTCACGTCCACCCAGTGGTCGATGGCGGTGAGCGGCATCACCGTGGGCACCGAGGGCGGGTGGTGCATCACCCAGAAGTACAGGACGAAGAAGCCCGAGATGCCGAGCGTGGTGCCGATCATCTTCACGACCCACAGCGTGGCGAAGCGCTGCCCCAGCGCCAGGTACCAGGGCGTGACGGGGAGGGCGGCGGGGTTCGGGCGGGAGGGCAGCGTCACCGGTGCGCTTTCAGGAGAGGGAAGCGCCACAGCGTAGGCGCATGCATTGCGTGAACATTGCGTTACCTCATGTGGGGCTCTCTAGAATCACCCGCCTGTCCGGTCTCTCCCCATCCCCCCCATGAGAATCCTGCTTGTCGAAGACGAAGCCGACCTGGCGCAGGCGCTCGCGTCGGCGCTGCGCCAGAACCAGGCGGTGGTCGATGTGGCGAGCTCGCTGCGCGCAGCCGAGGAGGCCGCGCTCGGTGCGCCCTACGACGTGGTCGTGCTCGACCGCGGGCTGCCCGACGGCGACGGCCTCTCGCTCGTCGCGTTCCTTGCGCAGAACCACATCGCCTGCGCCGTGCTCGTGCTCACCGCCATGACCGACGTGGCCGAGCGCGTGCTGAGCCTGGACGGCGGCGCAGACGACTACCTGGCCAAGCCCTTCTCGATGGACGAGCTACTGGCCCGCGTGCGCGCACTGGCACGCCGCCCCGCGGTGCGCGCCAACTTCATCATGACGCTCGGGCAACTGCGCTTCGACCACCACACGCGCCAGGCCCACGTGGGCGAGGCCTGCCTCACGCTGCCCCGGCGCGAGCTGCTGGTGCTCGAGACGCTGCTCGAGCACCGCGGCCGCACCGTGCTGCGCGAGGCGCTGCAAGACCGCGTGTACGGCCACAAGGACGACATCCAGTCGAACGCGCTCGACACGCACGTCTCGCGCCTGCGCTCGAAGCTCGACAAGGCGGGCGCGCAGGTCGAGATCCATGCGATCCGCGGGGTGGGCTACCTGATGTGCGCGCCGCAGTCGGCATGAGCCTCAGCCTGCTTTCGCTCCGCTGGCGGCTGATCTGGAGCCTGATCCTGTTGCAGGTGGTGGTCGGCCTGCTGGTGATGGGCGGCTTCCTCGGGCTGGCGTGGGCGTTGGGCCGCGTGGTCGACGAGACCGGCCACGAGACGGTGGCCGCCATCCAGCGCGCCCTGATGCGCGGCGCCGACGGCCAGCTGGTGGTCGAGCCCACGAGCGCGCTGCGGCGGCTGCAGAAGGCCGACCCGCAGTTCTGGTTCATCGTGCGCGACCCGCGCGGCGTGCAGCTGCGCCACGGCGAGGTGCCGCCCGCCTACCTGCGGCTGCTCGATGCGCTCGACGACACCGAGCGCGTGGCCATCGACCCCGAGAGCGACGGCACCCGCCCCAAGGCCCGTTTCGAGCGCATCGAATCGCGCGCCGGCCCGGTGGCCGTGATGGCGCAGACCGGCGGCCCGCTCACGGTGGAGAACACGCTCAAGGGCACTGGCATCGCTTTCCTGTTCCTGGTGGCACCGATGGCGCTCGTCACCTGCCTGGGCGTGATCCTGGCGACGCCCTTTGTCGTGAAGCGCGGCCTGAAGGGCGTGGTGGCCACGGCGGAGCATGCCGAGGGCATCGACGTGCACGAGCGCACCACGCGCCTGCCGCTGGCCAACGTGGCCAGCGAGATCCGTCCGCTGGTCAACGCGGTCAACCGCGCCTTCGATCGGCTCAACGAAGGCTACGACCGGCAGGAGCGCTTCCTGGCCGATGCCGCGCACGAGCTGCGCACGCCCATCACCACGCTGCAGATCCACCTCGAAGGCCTGCCCAACGACCCGCTGAAGATGAAGCTCATGCAGGCCTCGGCGCGGCTGGCCACGCTGGCCGAGCAGCTGCTCGACCTGCAGCGCCTCGACCACGGCCTGTCGCTCGATCAGCAAGTGGAGCTGAAGTCACTGTGCGAGCGCGTGGCGGCCGACATCGCGCCGCTCGCCATCCGCAGCCGCTGCACGCTGTCAGTCGATGCGCCGCAGCCGCTCACCGTGCGCGGCGACGCGCCCTCGCTGGAACGCGCGCTCACCAACCTGATCCAGAACGCCATCGAGCACGGCGGGCCGGGCTGCGACATCCAGGTGCGGCTGTGCGAGCCCTCGTGCATCGAGGTGCGCGACTCGGGCCCGGGCATCCCCGAGGCCGACCGCGAGCGCGTGGTGGCGCCGTTCCACCGGCTCGTGCCGCGCGGGCGCGGCGCCGGGCTGGGCCTGCACCTCGTGGCCGAGGTGGCGCGGCTGCATCGCGGCCAGCTGAGCATCGGCTCGAGCGAATCGGGCGGCGCGAAGATGCGGCTCGAACTGATGAACCTCGAGGCCTGAAGAAGGCCCGCCCGCCATGAACGCCATCGACCGGCTGCCCGAACCCACGAACCTTGCCGGCGCGCAGGCGCTGATCGCGCGCGTGCAGGCGATGCTCGATGCCGAAGGGGTGGCGATGCGTGCGCCGCCGCCCGAGCCCACCACCTGCTGCGGGCGCGGCTGCAATGGGTGCGTGTGGGAAGGGTGGCTGGCGGCGGTGGCTTATTGGCGGGATGAGGCGTCGCTGCTGCTGGATTGAGGAGGCGTCTCGTCGGTCGCGGAAACCGACGGGGCTGAGTCGGGCCTCATGTCGCTGTAGGGCGCTGGAATCTCCAGCGCTTGCGCGCCCGGCAGGCATCGGACAAAAAGGTTGGTTGCCACGAGGTAGCGTGCCACGGTGCTGCGCAGATCGGTCGACTCGTACAGTGACTCGGTCCACCAGCGTTCGGTGAACATCACCTTGTAGGCAGAGCCTTCCTTCAGCAGGTAGTAGGAGCTGTCGCCGCCGACTCGCTCGGTCTCGATCTGGCCTTCGTACCAAGCGGTGGCCATCGCGTGGTCCACCACCGCCTCGGCGTCGACCGTGAACACTGCCCGGATATCCTCCGGCGTGAAGTCGTCGAAGAATGCCCTGCTGCGTTCTCTGCCGTAGGCCGTGCGGACCAACTCAAACTCATCGTCGTGCAGCAGGGCATTGAGCTGTGCCAGGCGATCCGGCGGTTGCACCATCCGGTGGGGCGTGATCAAGGGCGGCGTGGCGAGACTGGTGACATAGAACGGCTCGGTTTCCGCCTCCTGGCTGGCGGACAACGCCAGGTGCCAGCGCTCCTGTGCCTTGCGCGGCATGTTGCGCGATGCCGTCACGGTGCCGGCATAGTGCACGTGGCGTTCGCCTGTGCCGGTGAGCGTCGATGAAACGCAGTCGGCGGGGTCCGCGTCCCACGCCCAATCGTTCACCGACCAACTGCCATCTTCCTTGTCGTTCACCGTCTGGACGATCAGGCGAGCAAAGACTTGGGGCGGCGGCTCCGCGGGTTGATCGCCCACCGACGCCGGCACCGTGGCATCCACGCGAAACGCCAACGGCTCACCGATGCGAAAGCGCTCGTCGCGACTGACATCGATCGCGTTCAGGGCCTGGCGCGGTGGCACCGCAGTTCGGAAAAAGCCGTAGGCGGTCGACAGTGTCAGCACGGTGAAGACCGGAAACACCGGCAGCCCCACCAGCAGCCACAGCAGGTTCCAACCGCCCTCCAGCGACCAGCGCAGTGCGTTGAAACCGAAGGCGGCAAAGAAGGCCAGCACCGCCAGCGCGACCAGCGAACCCAGCCAGTCGGTGATGCTGGTTCGTGAAGGGGCATTTGAAGGCGGCGGTGCCGGAGACGTCCACGCCGTGTCGTGCCGCTGCACGATGCGCGGCAGGCCGATCACGCGCGGATCGGGCAGCGGCGTCCAGAAACTGTCGTCCTGGGCGGCCAGCGCGATCGTGCGGATGCCATCGCGGTGTTCAAGCTGCAGCGCTGCCTGCGCGACGCCGTCATGCGCCGTGTCATCGAAGCGCTGAGGACGCGCATCGGGCACGCGGTGGTAGCGGCGCTTCTCGACATCGACGATCAATGCGTCTTCACCCGCCGATGCCGCGTGAAAGCGCTCGTCAGAAGACGCAAGGCCTTCCGACATCGGCAGCGCCAGAACCCGCGCAAGGACATCGAGGTAGGAGTGGGGGCGAGGCATGCGTCCGAATCTAGCCGGCGATCCCGAGCGCCGCGGCCGCCAGCTTTGCCACCTCCAGCGTACTCCCAGGCGCTTCGCCGTCTTCCAGCATCCACACCGAGGACAGCCCGGCCCAAGCCAGCACCCACTGCAGCAATCGCCGCTGCTCGATGCCCGTGGCCTCCGCAATGACCTCGATGCGGCGCGCGAAGCGCCCCGGCACCAATGCGCTCTCGCCGTCCGGGTTGCACAGGATGTTCGCGTGGTCGAAGCCGCGCTCGCCGTGCAGGCCCTTGGGGTCGATGGCGAGCCAGCCGGCCGGGCCGAAGTCGAGCACGTTGCCGTGGTGGATGTCGCCATGCAGCACGACCACCTCGCGCGGCGCGGCCAGCAGCTCGCGTGCGGTGCGTGCGCTGTGGTCGAAGACGCCGCCGTGCGTGGCCGCGCCGGCCCACAGCGATTCGAACCAGCGCGAGAGCGGCACCAGCGTCGGGGGCGGTGGCGTGGCGCGCGGGGCATGCAGGCGCGCGGCGGCGGTGCACAGGATGCGCGTGGCCTCGTCGTCTCGACCGTCGTGGACCATCTGCGCGAGCGAGGCCGTGCCTTGGGCGCGCACCATCAGCAAGGCTTCGCCGTCATGGGCCAGCACGGGCGCGGCACCGTCGCCGTCCCACCAGGCCATCAGCAGGCTGCCCGCCTGTTCCTCGGTCTCGTGCGACACCTTGAGCATGGCCGCCACGCCCTGCTGGCGCACGGGCAGCAGCGTGCCGCTCAGCGAAGTGAAGGCCTCGCCGTCGGGCGTGAGATGCCAGCGTTGCAGCCAAGGCGCGAACACGCCGTGCGGGACCACTAGCGCGATTCCCAGAACCCTCGGTGCGTGGCGATCATCTCGTCGGCCACCTCGGGCACCGGGCCGATCACCTCGACGGGTTTCTGTCCGCGTGCGAAGACCTCGCGGCAGGGCAGGCTCAGCGTCGGGTTCTCGGGGTGGTCGCCGGTGAGGGCGAGCAGCGCGGATTCTTCCGCGCCGTACACGATGCGACCGATGTTCGCCCAGTAGCTCGTGCCCGCGCACATGGCGCAGGGCTCGAAGGTGGTCACCAGCGTGCACTGCCACAGGTACTCGGGCGGCCAGTTCTGCGCGGCGTGGCGCGCGAGCGTGGCCTCCGCGTGGTGCACCGTGTCGATGTTGCCCTGCTCGGCGAGAACGGTCTCGCCGTCGGGTGCGACGAGCACGGCGCCGAAGGGGTGGCGGCCCATGGCCATGGCGCGTCGCGCCACGGCGTCGGCGCGACGCAGCGCGCGGGTGATCTGTTCGGGAGTCATGCCCCCATTATTTATGCGTTCTGCGAGCCGCGGTGTGCCCAGCCGGTGGTGTGCTTCTCGATGAGGCTGAAGAGTTCGTACATGATCATCGCCATCGCGCCCACCACCATCAGGCCCGCGAAGGCCAGGCCCATCTGCATGGCCGAGCCGGCCGAGATCAGCAGGTAGCCGATGCCCTCGTTGGCGGCCGTCATCTCGCTCACCGTGGTGCCGACGAAGGCCAGCGTGATCGCCACCTTCAGCGAGCCGAAGAAGTAGGGCATGGAGCGCGGCAGGCCGATCTTGACGAGCACGTCCCAGCGCTTGGCGCCCAGCACGCGCAGCACGTCTTCCAGCTCGGGCTCGAGCGTGGCCAGGCCGGTCGCGATGTTCACCATGATCGGGAAGAAGCTGATCAGGAACGCCGTGAGGATCGCCGGCCCGATGCCGATGCCGAACCACACGACCAGGATCGGCACGAAGGCCGCCTTGGGCAGGGCGTTGAAGGCCGTCATGAGCGGGTAGATCGCCGCATAGGCCAGGCGCGAGCTGCCGATCACGAAGCCCATGAGCACGCCCACCACGATCGCCAGGCCGAAGCCCGCCATCGTGACCCAATAGGTGCGCCACGCGTGGCCCGCGATGATGGCCTTGAACTCCCAGAACTGCTCCCAGATGCGCAGCGGACTCGGAAAGATGAAGTCCGACACGCCGAAGCCCGCGCAGATCACCTGCCACAGCAGGAGCACCGCCACGAGCAGCAGCCACGGCGACCAGCGCTCGAGTTGTTTGCTGTTTTTCATCGCCGGCTCCTCAGTGCGCTGCCGCCGCCGCAGCAGCGGTGGGTGTGGCGGCGTTGCCGCGGATGGCGCCGATGTGGCCGCGCAGTTCGAGCACGATGTCGGTGAACTCCTTGGTGTAGGTCAGCTCCAGCTCGCGCGGGCGCGGCAGGTCGATCTCGCGCTTGACCACGAAGCGCCCCGGGCTCTTGCTCATCACGTACACCGTGTCGGCCAGGAACACCGACTCGCGCAGGTCGTGCGTGACCAGGATCACGTTGAACTGCTGCTCGGTCCACAGGTCACGCAGGATGCACCACAGCTCCTCGCGCGTGAAGGCGTCGAGCGCGCCGAAGGGCTCGTCCAGCAGCAGCATCTTGGGCTCGTGGATGAGCGCGCGGCAGATGCTCGCCCGCTGCTGCATGCCGCCCGAGAGCTGCCACGGAAACTTGTCCTCGTAGCCGCCCAGGCCGACCTTCTGCAGCAGGCGGCGGGCGCGCTCTTCGTATTCCTTGCGCTTGGCCTTGAAGTTCGAGCGGTAGGGCTCGACGATTTCCAGCGGCAGCAGCACGTTGTCGACCGTGGTGCGCCACGGCAGCAGCGAGGGCGCCTGGAAGGCCATGCCCGAGATCTTCAGCGGCCCGGTCACGGGCTGGCCGTCGATGCGGATCTTGCCCATCGAGGGCATCTTCAGCCCCGTGGTGAGCTTCATGAAGGTCGACTTGCCGCAGCCCGAGGGGCCGACGATGGCGATGAATTCGCCGCGCGTCACCTTCAGGTCGATGGCCTCGACCGCGAAGTGGTTGGCGCGCAGCAGCTCTTCGTTGTAGGCGAGCCAGACGTCCTGGAAATCGACGAAGGGGGCGGCTGCGTCGGGTGTCGTTGCGCCGGCCGCCATCACTTGCGCAGGATTCCGCTGAGCTCGGCCGCGGGCGGGAGCATGGCCGCGGTCCACACGGCGTCGGGGCTCACGCGCGTCTTGGTGTTGAAGGCATCGGAGACCTGCGAGGCCATGAGCGACATGCGGCCCGCGTTGACGGCGCCGAAGCCGTCGGTGCGCGCGTCGGCGCTGTTGATGACGGTGTCGATCGCCAGCTGCAGGCGGCGCGTCTCGAGCTTGCTGTCGATGATGCCGTCGCGCGCCTTCACCGACTCGATGCCCAGGGCCGGGTTGGCGATGACTTCCTTGGCGCCCTTGGCAAAGGCCGAGAGGAACTTCTTGATTGCTGCCGGGTTGTCCTTGAGCAGCTTGGGCGAGGCGATGATCACGTTGCCGTACAGCTTCACGCCGTAGTCGGGGTAGGGCAGGATCACCACGTCGGCCGCCTTGGCGCCGCGCGCTTCCAGGTTGAGCAGCGAGGTGAAGGTGAAGCCCGTGATGGCGTCGATGTCGCCGCGCACCAGCATGGTCTCGCGCAGCGTCGGGTCCATGGCGGTCCAGTTCACGGCGCCGATGTTGTTGGCCTTGGCGAAGATGGGGAACGCGCGGCGGCCCGCGTCGAACACCGGCGCGCCGAGCTTCTTGCCGGCGAGGTCGGCCGGCTTGGTGATGCCGCTCTTCTTGAGCGCCATGACCGAGGCCGGCGTGTTGTTGTAGACCATCATCACGGCCACCGGCTTGTTCGGGCTGTCGGGGTTGTTGGCGTGGAACTCCATCAGCGCCGCGAGGTCGGCAAAGCCCATGTCGTAGGCGCCCGAGGCCACGCGCGTCACGGTGCCGCCCGAGCCGTTGCCGGCGTCGATGGTCACGTCCAGGCCGGCGGCCTTGAAGTAGCCCTTGGCCGCGGGGTGCAGGAACAGCGCGGCCGGTCCTTCGAAACGCCAGTCGAGCTGGAACTTGATCGGCGTCGGGCTCTGGGCCATGGCCGAAGACAGGCCGAAGCTGAGGGCCGAGGCGGCGAGGAAGGACTGGATCAGTTGACGCTTGTTCATGCGGGTTCCGTGAAGGTGATTGCTTCGGCATTCAAGCAAAAACGGTGCCCGCACGCGATTGGTGCGAACCCTTCCGGTGAATCACCAAGGTGCGCGGCCCGCCCAGGGCGTGTGCGGCGTGCACCGCGCCTGGGAATCCGGGCCGTGGACCGCCGTCAGAGCGCGGCGCCGATCTTGCGCAGCTCGGCGATCTGCGGCGCCTTGGGCAGCCAGACCTTGTCGAATTCGGCGATGACCGGCGCGGGGTTGTAGTTGCTGGCGTTCTTGATCGCGATGCCGCTGGCCTTGAACTTGTCGATGAGGCCCAGCTCGGTGGTCACGATGTCCTTGATCTGCGCGTCGAGCTGCTGCTTCACGAGGTCGGTGATGAGCGCCTTGTCTTTCGCATCGAGCGTCTGCCAGATGCGGCCCGACACCAGCGGCGCGAAGGGCATGAACAGCGCGTTCATCGGCAGCAGGGTTTTCGAGACGCGGTCGAAGCGCTGGTTCCACGAGAACTCGATGTCGGCTTCGAGCCCGTCGACCTGGCCGTTGGACATGGCGTCGAACACGCCCGGCGTGGGAATGGGCGTGGGCGCGGCGCCCAGCAGCTGGTAGAAGTCGCGGTACACCGGCGTGGGGTTGATGCGCAGCTTCATGCCCTTCAGGTCGGTGGGCGAGGCGATGTCCTTGGTCGCGAACACCACGCGCATGCCGGTGATGCCCCAGCCCAGGCCGATGGTGCCGGTCTCGCGCGGCAGCACGTCGAGCAGCTTGAGCGCCGCGGGCGTGCGCACGAGCGAGGCGACGTTGGTGGTCGAGCGCACGAGGTAGGGCGCGTTGATGGCCGCCACGCTCGCCACGCGCGAACCGAGCTCGGCGGCTTGAATCCAGCCCATGTCGAGCGCGCCCGACTGCAGCTGCTGCATCATGGCCGACTCGTTGCCGAGCTGGCCCGAGTGGAACACCGTGGCGCTCAGGCGGCCGTCGGTGGCCTTCTTCAGCGCCTCGCCGAAGCTCACCGCGGCGCGGTTCCACGAGTGCCCCGCGGGCGTGATGAGGCCCAGGCGGAATTCCTTGGCGGCGGCGGCACGCGACACGGTGCCGAAGAGGGCGGTCGACGCGGCGGCGGTGCCGGCGGCGGCCTGGACGAACTGGCGGCGGGAGAGGGCCATGCGAAGCTCCTGTGGGGTGAGGTGAAGGGAAGCGAGAGAGAGATCGGTTCAGCGCTTACTTGATGAGCGCCAGCGAAAGACTCGGGAACAGCGACAGCAGCACCAGCGCCACGCAGCAGATCAGGAAGAAGGGCAGCGTGACGATGAACATCTTTCCGGGCTTGGCGCCGGTCACCGCCGACGCCACGAAGAAGCTCAGCCCCACCGGCGGCGTCATCAGCCCGAGCACGAGGTTGATGACCACCACCACGCCGAAATGGCGCGGGTCGATGCCGTAGATCTCGGTCGCGATGGGCAGCAGGATCGGCACGGTCATGATCAGCCCGGGAATGCCGTCGATCACGGTGCCGATCACCAGCAGGATCACGTTCACCAGCAGCAGGAAGGCGATCGGGTCCTTGGCCACGGTCTGTATCCATGCGGCCGTGGCCTGCGGCACCTTGCCGTAGATGAGCAGCCACGAGAACACCGCGGCCGCCGCCACCAGGAAGAGCACCACCGCCGAGTAGATCGCCGACTTCAGCAGGATCTGCGGAATCATCGCGAAGCGGAATTCCTTGGTCACGTAGCGCCCCACCAGCACCGCGGCCACCGCGCCCACCGCCGCCGATTCGGTGGGGTTGGCCAGGCCGCCGAGGATCGAGCCGACGATCACGATGGGAATGAGCAGCGTCGGGCAGGCCGTGAGTATCGTGTGCAGCCGCTGGCGGGCGGTGCGCTTTTCGGTGCGCGGGTAGTTGTAGATCACGCCCATGCCGGCGATCACGATGAAGAACAGCACCGTGAGGATCACGCCGGGGATGATCCCCGCGATGAGCATGTCGCCCACCGCCACCTGCGCGAGCACGCTGTACACCACGAACATCACCGAGGGCGGAATGATCGGGCCGAGCATGCCGCCGTACACCGTGATGCCGGCGGCGAAGGTCTTGTCGTAGCCCTGCTTCTCCATCTCGGGCACCATGATCTGGCTCATGATCGCCACCTGCGCGGTGGCCGAGCCGATGATCGACGACACCAGCATGTTCGCCAGGATGTTCACGTAGGCCAGGCCGCCCTTCACCGAGCCGATGAAGGCCAGCGCGAGGTCGACGAGGCGGCGCGTGATGCCGCCGCCGTTCATGATCTCGCCGATGAGGATGAACAGCGGAATCGCAATGAGGCTGTAGCTGTCGACGCCGCCGAACATCTGCACCGGGAACGACTGGAACAGCACCGTGTCGCCCGAGTTGAGGATGTAGACGATGCCCGACAGGCACAGGCAGGCACCGATCGGCACGCCGACCAGCATGATCAGCAGGAAGAAGGCAGAGGTCAGCATTTCAGTTCACGGCGTCCGCGTTGGCGACATGGAACTCGTCGTGCGTGCGCTTGGGCTGCAGGCCGAGGTCTTCGAGGAGGTTGGCCAGCGCATGCACGCTGAGGGTGAGCGCGAAGATCGGCAGGATGAGCTGCACCACCCACGTCGGCCAGTCGAGCGTCTGCGTGCGCTCGGTGTAGAGAAAGTTGAAGCTCTCGGCCGCGAATTCCTTCGCGTCGAAGCCGTGGCGCACGATGCCGGCCGGGTCCATCCACAGCCAGCACATCGCGAGCAGGGCCAGCCCGAGCAGCAGCACGCCGCCCGAGGCACTGGCCTTGGCGACGCGCACGGCCCGGGTGCCGAGCTTGTCGGTGAGCAGCGTCACCGCAAAGTCCAGCCGCAGCCGCGTCATCGCCGACGCACCGATGAAGGTGAGCCAGACCACGCAGTACACCGAGGCCTCGTCCACCCAGTAGAGCGGGAAGCCGCCGTAGCGCGTGACCACGTTCAGCAGCACCAGCACGATGAGCAGCCCCATGAGGCTGCTGAGCAGGTGGCGCTCGCAGCGCAGGACGAAGTCCGACGCGTCGAGCACGCGGCGGGACAGGCCGCCGCTTTCTTTCAAGGCGTTGTCTTGCATGGTGTTCTGGGCCTTGCGGTGCGTCGTGCGCGGCGATTACATGACCGACTGGTACTGCGCGGGCCGCGTGGCCAGCGCCTTGGCGACGACCTTCTCGATGAAGGCGCGCTCCTCGCCGATGAGCGGCAGGCGCGGGCGGCGCATGTGCTCGGTGCCCACGCCGACCAGCAGGTCGATGAGCTTGAGGTTCTGCACCAGCTTGGTCGACACGTCCAGGTGCAGCATCGGCGTCATCCACTGGTAGAGCTTGAGCGCTTCGGCAAACTTGCCGGCCTTCATCAGGTCGTACAGCGCCACCGTCTCGCGCGGGAAGGCGCAGCCGACACCGGCCAGCAGGCCGTCGCAGCCCAGCGCCAGGCCTTCGTAGGCCAGGTCGTCCACGCCCAGGAACAGCTGGTAGCGGTCGCCGACCGTGTTGCGCAGGTCGGTGATGCGGCGGATGTCGTCGGTGCTTTCCTTGATGGCGGCGATCCACTCGCAGTCGGCCAGCTCGACCATGTGCTGGGGCTTGAGGTCCACGCGGTAGGCCACCGGGTTGTTGTAGACCATGATGGGTTTCTGGGCCGCGTTGGCGATGGTGCGCACGTTGAGCATGGCTTCGCGCGCGTCGGCCACGTAGATCACCGAGGGCATGACCATGTAGCCGGCCACGCCCAGCTTGTTGGCGCCGTCCACGTAGCGCAGGGCTTCGCGGGTGCTGGTCTCCGACACGTTGGCCAGCACGGGGATGCGGCCGTCGGCGGCTTCCAGGGCGATCTTCGCGACCTGCAGCTTTTCTTCCAGCGTCAGCGTGCTGGCTTCGCCCAGCGAGCCGCAGGTGACGAGGCCGTGGATGCCGTTGCGGATCTGGAAGTCGATGTGGCGGGCGGTGCCCTCGGCGTCGATGCTTTCGTCGGCGTGGAACTTGGTGGTGATGGCGGGGAAGATGCCTTGCCAGCGGGGATTGCTCATGAACGTGTACCTCGAAAAAAAGAAGAAAAGGGCGCTGCGGACAGCGGTCGAAACCAGGGCTTGAAGGCTCGGTTTTTAAATATATTAGTAAGATATGAGAAATATCTGCTCAGGGTATTAGCAGATTGCATGCCAGCCGAAATGGTGGTTGGAGGCTTCTGGAAAGGGCGTTCGGGCGTCCGGAAGCACCGCCTTGGCGCACCCCGCGCCTCACGATGCGGCGGACGAAAAAAAGCCCCGCAGCGGTGAACGCGGCGGAGCGTGCGGCTGGCGCCGGCGCCGGCGCGGCTACGTCAGCGCGGCGGTCGCCCCGAAGCCCAGCCAGTACGGATCGCCCACGCGCTTGCCTACGCTGCTGGCGGCGTCGCGCACCGTGGCGCCGAAGCGTTCCACCAGCGCTTCCGACAGCTGCTCCGCGGGCAGCGCGATGCCGAAGGCGTAGGTCTGGCGCGTGGCGGGGTCGAGCACCGCCGACGAGATGCCCGCCACGTTGGTCACGTACTCGCCGCGCGACAGGGCCCAGCCCGTGTCGCGGATCACGGTCAGGCGCGCGAGCAGGTCCTTGCGGGTCTTCGGGGCGTGGCCGCGGCCCTGGTCGAGCTTGGTGCCGATCAGGGCGCCCACTTCGTCGTCGTCCAGGCGGGCCAGCAGCGCGCGGCCCATGGCGCTGGAGTAGGCGGGTGCGCGGCTGCCCGGCGGCGTGTAGATCTGCAGCGCGCCGGCGCCGGTGCGCATCTGGATCACGAGCGTGTCGGCCCCATCGAGCACGTTGATGTAGCCCGTGCAACCCGTCTCGCGCACCAGCGCGTCGAGCGCCTCCTCGACCAGCGAGGCCGTGTTGCGCGAGGCGCGGAAGTGGTACGAGGCTTCCATGATCACGCCGCCCGGGCGGTAGGCGCGCGTGGCCGCGTCGCGATCCAGGAAGCCGTAGCCGGCCATCATGCTCAGTGTGCGGGAGGCCGAGCTCTTGGGCAGGCCCAGCTCGGTCACGACGTCCGTCACCGTGATGTCGCGGCGCAGCCGCGCGATCAGCTTCAGGACGTCCATGGCGTTGGCAAGGGTGCTCATCGTGTTCGGTGGGTTGGGGTGGGAATCATAGGTTCGGTGTCGGTGCGTCTTTCGGCCGACCCGGGTGAACGCCCGCTTGACAGCCGAAAGTACGGTTTTATCATTCAGTTCAAGTTTATTGGACATGGTTCCAAAATATGGAACTAACAAGGAATGACCATGCACCATGAAGTGACCGCCGTCGCGCCGCTGGAAGACAAGGGCGCCGGGCACACCGCGTTGCCGCCGGCCGCGCTGCATCCCAAGGCGCTCGCGCCCGCCAACCTGATCCTCACGGTGGTGCTCAGCGTGTTCGGCGCCATCGTCGGCATCCAGATGCTGGCCAGCCTGGGCATCACGCCGAGCACCTCGCTGATCGGCGCGCTCGCGGCCATGACGCTGGCGCGCGTGCCGCTGGCCATGTTCCGGGGCTTTCGCTCGGTGCATGCGCAGAACCTGGCGCAGACGAGCATCTCGTCGGCCACCTTCGGCGCGGCCAACAGCCTGTTCCTGCCGATCGGCATTCCCTTCCTGTTCGGCCTGCCGCAGATGGTGGTGCCGATGCTCATCGGCGTGAGCCTGGCGATGCTGCTCGACGCCTGGCTGCTGTACCGCATGTTCGACACGCCCGCCTTCCCGGCGAAGAACCCGTGGCCGCTGGGCATCGCCGCGGCCGAGGCCATCAAGGCGGGCGACGGCGGCGGCAAGCAGGCCTGGCTGCTGCTGGGCGGGCTGGCCACCGGCGTGGCGGGCGCGGTGTTCAAGCTGCCGATGTCGGCTTTCGGGGTGGCGCTGATCGGCGGGCTGGGTGCCATGACCGCCTTCGGCATCGGGCTGCTGGTGCGCGGCTACTCGGCGCCGCTGTTCGGCTTGGACATCGGCACGCGCTACGTGCCGCACGGGATGATGATCGGCGCCGGCCTCGTGGCGCTGGTGCAGGTGGCGCGCGTGGTGCTGAAGAAGCACGGGCGCGCGGCCGACACCGACAGCACCGCCGCGACGAAAGAGGCGCTGGCCGAAGCCCGCGGCGCCAGCGTGCTCGGCCGCTCGCTCAAGCTGGGCGGCGCGGGCTACCTCGCGATCATGGTGCTGCTGTGCGCGGGCACGGGCATCTACACCGGCATGTCGCCGGGCATGCTGGCCTTGTTCATCGTGTACGGCACCTTCGCGGCCTTCGTGCACGAACTCATCGTGGGCATCGCGGCCATGCACTCGGGCTGGTTCCCGGCCTTCGCGGTGGCGCTGATCTCGCTGCTGCTGGGCATCCTGATCGGTTTTCCGCCCGAGGCGCTGGTGGTGCTGGCCGGCTTCTCGGCCGCCACCGGCCCGGCCTTTGCCGACATGGGCTACGACCTCAAGGCCGGCCACCTGCTGCGCGGCGAGGCCTCGGGCTCGGCCTTCGAACTCGAAGGCCGGCGCGAACAGATGATCGCCGGCATGGTCGGCTTCGGCGTGGCGATCGTGGTGGTGGCCTGCGCGTACCCGCTGTTCTTCGCCAACCACCAGACCGCGCCGATCAACGCCGCCTACGTGGCCGCGATCAAGGCCGGCATCTCGGGCGAGACCGCGCGCAACCTCGCACTGTGGGCCGTGCCCGGCGCGCTGCTGCAACTGGCGGGCGGGCCGCGCCAGCAGCTGGGCGTGCTGTTCGCCACCGGCCTGCTCATCGCCAGCCCGATGGCCGGCTGGATGGTCGCGGCCGGCATCGCCTGCCGGCTCGCGGTGCATGGCGTGCTCGGCGCCGCCGCGCGCGAGCGGCTCGAGGTGTTCGCCGGCGGCGTCATCGCGGGCGACGCGCTCTACAGCTTCTTCTCGGGCGCGGTGAAGAGCCTGCGCAAGTAGTTCTCCTTCTTTCCTTTCATCACACACACAGGAATCGAATCCATGAAACGCAATCTGACCAGCGACGACGTCCGCGCGGCCATCTGGGGCGGCGCCATCCTCGGCGGCGGGGGCGGCGGGCTCATCGCGGCCGGCGAGCGCGCCGCGCGCCTGGCGCTGCAGGTCGGCACGCCGCAGCTGTGGAGCGTCGACGAGTTCGACGACGCCGCGCTCACCGCCACCATGGCGCTGGTGGGCGCGCCGGCCGCGCCCGACCCGCACGTGCAGCCGGCGCACCTGCTGCGCACGCTGGAGCTGCTGCGGCGCGAGCTGCCGGCGGGCCAGAAGCTGGTCGCGCTGCATGCCAACGAGAACGGCGCCGAGACCACGGTCAACGGCTGGTTCCATGCCGCCATGACCGGCCTGCCCGTGATCGACCTCGCGTGCAACGGCCGCGCCCACCCCTCGAGCGTGATGGGCGCGCTGGGCCTGCACACCGAGCCCGACTACCTCTCGGTGCAGGCCTACGCGGGCGGCGAGCCGCACCGCTACGTGGAAGGCGTCGTATCGGGCCGGCTCGAGCAGACCTCGGCCGTGGTGCGCCGCGCCTCGGTGGAGGCGGGCGGCCTCGTGGCGGTGGCGCGCAACCCCGTGACCGTGGGCTACGCGCGCCAGCACGGCGCACCGGGCGCCATCAGCCACGCCATCGCGCTGGGCCAGACCTTCCTGGACGGCGGCGTCGATGCCGTGGCCCGCTCGCTCGACGGGCGCCTCGTGGCCGAGGGCACGGTGCGCAGCTACCGCTGCGAGCAGCAGGAGGGGTTGGACGTCGGCGTGGTCGAGCTCGACGACGCGGCTGGCACCACGCTGCGCTTCATCAACGAGTACATGCTGCTGGCGCAGGGCGGCGAGCGCATCGCGCGCTTCCCCGACCTGATCATGACCTTCTCGGACGACGGCCAGCCCGTGGTGTCGGCCCATGTGCGCCAGGGCGCGCGGCTGCGCGTGCTGGTGGCGCCGCGCGCGCGCCTGCTGCTGTCGCGCACCATGTTCATGCCCGAGCTGTACCGACCGCTCGAAAAGTCGCTGGGCGAAGCCTTCGCGCCGGCCTGAACGGGGAGACACGACATGGCACTGCGCATCCGCTGGATCCGGGCCGTCGGCAACGACACCTACAACGCGCGCTTCGCGCAAGAGTTCGCCGAGGTGAAGAACCCCGGCACCGAGGTCGAGGTGGTGTCGCTGCGCAACGCGTCGGTGCAGCACCACGTCGAGTACCAGAGCTACGAGGCGCTGCTGGGCGCCGACATCGTGCGCGCCGTGCGCGACACCGCGCAGCAGGGCTTCGACGCCGTGGTGGTCGGCTGCTTCTACGACCCGGTGCTGGTCGAGGCGCGCGAGATCTCCGGCCAGACGGTGGTGGTCGCGCCCTGCCAGGCCTCGTTCGAGGTCGCGTCCAACCTGGCGCAGAAGGTGTCGGTGATCGTGGGGCGCCGCAAGTGGGTGCCGCGCATCGAGGCACGCGTGCGCGAGTACGGCCATGCGCACCTGATCGCCTCGTTCCGTGCACTGGAACTCGGCGTGGAAGACTTCCAGCGCGACCGCGACGAGACCGTGCGCCGCATGATCGCGCAGGGCCGCCGCGCCATCGACGGAGACGGCGCCGAAGCGCTCATCCTGGGCTGCACGCTCGAGTTCGGCTTCTACCGCCAGCTGCAGGACGCGCTGGGCGTGCCCGTCATCGATTCGGCGCTGGCGGCCTTCAAGCGCGCCGAGGCGCTGGCCGATACGAAACAGCGTTTCGATTGGAAGCCCAGCCGCGTCGGCGGCTGCGAGCCGCCGCCCGAAGACAAGGAGCTGCTGGCCTGGAACGTGTTCGATCCGGCGGACGTGCCTGTGGTGTCGCCCGTGCGCGCCTGAGCATTGCGCCATGAAAAACGCCCCGCCGCGGAGACCGCGACGGGGCGCTGTGTTTCATGGAAGAAACGTCGGCGTCAGTCCTGGGACTTCACCTTCGCCACGGCCAGCGCCGTCATGTTGATGATGCGGCGCACCGTCGCCGAGGGCGTCAGCACGTGGGCCGAGCTCGCGCCACCCAGCAGGATCGGGCCCACCGTGATGCCGTTCGCGCCCGTCATCTTCAGCACGTTGTAGAGGATGTGGGCCGAGTCGAGGTTCGGGCACACCAGCAGGTTGGCCTCGCCCGTGAGCGTGGTCTCGGGCAGGGCGGTGCGGCGGATCTCGTCGGACAGCGCGGCGTCGCCGTGCATCTCGCCGTCGCACTCGATGTCGGGTGCCATCTGCGAGAACAGGTCGCGCGCCAGGCGCATCTTGCGCGCCGAGCCGCGGCTGGAGGTGCCGTAGTTCGAGTGCGACAGGAAGGCCACCTTCGGCGGCAGGCCGAAGCGGCGCACCTCTTCGGCGGCCATCACGGCGATGCTGGCCAGCAGCTCGGCGCTCGGGTCTTCGTTCACGTTGGTGTCGGTGATGAACACCGTGCGCTTTTCGAGCGTGAGCGCGTTCAGCGTGGCGAAGCCGGGCGCGCCGCGCTTCAGGCCGATCAGGTTGCGGATGTGCTCCAGGTGCACATCGAAGCGCCCGACCAAGCCGCAGATCATCGCGTCGGCATCGCCCAGGTGCAGCATCAGCGCGGCGATGGTGGTGTTGGAGCGGCGCACCATGGTCTTGGCGGCCTCGGGCGTGACGCCGCGGCGGCCCATGAGCTTGTGGAAGCTCTCCCAGTAGGTGCGAAAGCGCGGATCGTCTTCCGGGTTCACGATCTCGAAGTCGGTGCCGGGGCGGATGTGCAGGCCGGCCTTCTGGATGCGTGCCTCGATCACCGCGGGGCGGCCCACCAGGATGGGCTGGGCCAGGCCTTCGTCGACCGCCCACTGCGCGGCGCGCAGCACGCGCTCGTCTTCGCCCTCGGCGTAGGCCACGCGCTTGGTGGTGGAGATTTTTGCGGCGCTGAACACCGGGCGCATGAACATGCCGGTCTGGTAGACGAAGCGCGTCAGGTGCTGGCGGTAAGCCTCCATGTCCTCGATCGGGCGCGAGGCCACGCCCGAGGCGGCGGCCGCCTTGGCCACGGCCGGCGCGATGCGCAGGATCAGTCGCGAGTCGAAGGGCTTCGGAATGATGTAGTCGGGGCCGAAGGCCAGCTCCTGGCCGGCGTAGGCGGTGGCCACTTCTTCGCTGATGTCGGCCTTGGTGAGGTCGGCGATCTCGCGCACGCAGGCCAGCTTCATTTCTTCCGTGATCTTGCTCGCGCCGCAGTCGAGCGCGCCGCGGAAGATGTACGGGAAGCACAGCACGTTGTTGACCTGGTTCGGGTAGTCCGAACGACCCGTGGCAATGATGCAGTCGGGGCGCACGGCCTTGGCCAGCTCGGGGCGGATCTCGGGCTCGGGGTTGGCCAGCGCCAGGATGATCGGCTGCGTGCCCATGGTCTTGACCATCTCGGCGCTCATGACGCCGGGGGCCGAGCAGCCCAGGAACACGTCGGCGTCCTTCACCACGTCGGCCAGGGTGCGCGCACCGGTGTCCTTCTGGGCGTAGCGGGCCTTCGATTCGTCGAAGCCGCCCGCGCGGCCCATGTAGATCAGGCCCTTGGAGTCGCAGGCATAGATGTTGGCGGGCTTGGCGCCCAGGCCGACCATCACGTCCAGGCAGGCGATGGCGGCAGCGCCGGCGCCCGAGACGGCGATCTTGACGTCTTCGATCTTCTTGCCGACCAGTTCCAGGCCGTTGAGCAGCGCCGCGGCCGAGATGATGGCCGTGCCGTGCTGGTCGTCGTGGAACACGGGGATGTTCATGCGCTCGCGCAGCTTCTTCTCGATGTAGAAGCACTCGGGCGCCTTGATGTCCTCGAGGTTGATGCCGCCCAGCGTGGGCTCCAGCGCCGCGATGATGTCGACCAGCTTATCGGGGTCGTTCTCGGCCAGCTCGATGTCGAACACGTCGATGCCGGCGAATTTCTTGAACAGGCAGCCTTTGCCTTCCATCACGGGCTTGGAGGCCAGCGGGCCGATGTTGCCCAGGCCCAGCACGGCGGTGCCGTTGGTGATGACGCCCACGAGGTTGCCGCGGGCGGTGTATTCGGCCGCGAGCGCGGGATCTTCCGCAATGTCGAGGCAGGGGTAGGCCACGCCCGGCGAGTAAGCCAGCGACAGGTCGCGCTGGTTCAGCAGGGGCTTGGTGGGGGTGATCGAGATCTTGCCCTTGACGGGCGAGCGGTGGTATTCGCGCGCTGCTTCTCGAAGTGCTTCTTCAGCGGGGGACAGGGATGCAGCCATTTGAAAAGTCTCCTAGGTTCTGGCGGGCAATGAGGCTACCGCAAAAGCGCGGCCTCTTCTCTCGGGGGGAACGACGAGACCCTCTATCTTCCGCCCGATCGAGAGGGTCTGCCGACTCGCTAAACTTCAACACCCCCGTTTCCGGGGGGCAAATCCGTGCCGCACGGGCGGTGCGGCGAACCAACGTCCACAACCACAGAACAACACGGAGGGACATCGAATGACACCCGGACCTTTCACCGGCACCGAGCCGGATGTCGTGGTCATCGGCGGAGGCCCTTCGGGCTCCACGGTGGCCGCCTTGCTCGCAGACAAGGGCCACGACGTGGTGCTGCTCGAGAAGGCGCAGCACCCGCGCTTTCACATCGGCGAATCCTTGCTGCCGATGAACATGCCGCTGTTCGACCGGCTCGGCGTGCGCACCGAGGTCGAGGCCATCGGCCTGCGCAAGCATGGCGCCGAGTTCGTCTCGCCCTGGCACGACCACAGCAGCCACTTCGACTTCGGCCAGGCGATGGACAAGAGTTTTCCCTATGCGGTGCACGTGCGCCGTTCGGAATTCGACGAGCTGCTGTTCCGCCACGCCGGCAAGCGCGGCGCGCGCACCTTCGAGGGCCGGCGCGTCACCGGCGTCGACATGGACGCCGGCAAGGGCACGCCCGACAACCGGGCGCTGGTGAAGGTCAAGGCAGACGACGGCACCGAGACCGAATGGCGCCCGCGCTTCGTGATCGACGCCAGCGGGCGCGACACGCTGCTGTCGAACCAATTCGACGCCAAGCAGCGCAACCGCAAGCATGCGAGCGCGGCGCTGTACGGCCACTTCGCCAACGCCGAGCGCCGGCCGGGCCGCTTCGAGGGCAACATTTCGCTCTTCTGGTTCGACCACGGCTGGTTCTGGTACATCCCGCTGAAGGACGGCACCGTGAGCGTGGGCGCCGTGGCCTCGCCGGCCTACTTCAAGCGGCGCCAGGGTGCGTCGCTCGAAGATTTCCTGATGCAGACCATCGCGCTGGCGCCCAAGCTGGCCGCGCGGCTGAAGAACGCCACGCTGATGGAGGGCGCCACCACCACCGGCAACTACGCCTACGACTCCAAGTTCTGCCGCGGCGACCGCTTCATGATGGTGGGCGACGCCTACGCCTTCGTCGATCCGATGTTCTCCTCGGGCGTGTACCTGGCGATGAACAGCGGTTTCGAGGCCGCGACCTGCGCCGACCACTGGCTCAAGGGCGAGGCGAAGGAGGCCGAGAAGGCCTTCCGCCATTACGAGAAGGTGATGAAGCACGGGCCGAAGATGTTCTCGTGGTTCATCTACCGCATCACCTCGCCCGCCATCCGCCGCCTGTTCATGGCGCCGCGCAACATCTGGCGCATGCAGGAGGCGCTGCTGTCCATCCTGGCCGGCGACCTGTTCCGCAACACGCCCATCGGGCCGCGCTTCTGGGGCTTCAAGGTGACGTACTACGCGTCGTGCATCGGCATCCTGCCGCAGGCCGTGAAGACCTGGGCATGGCGCCGACGCAACCTGAAAGAGTCCCTGGAGACTGCAAAGAGCTAGTTTCAGTCGGGAGTCACGGTGTGCTGGGCGAGGGCTTCGAGGGCCTTCACCAGCGCCGAGTGATCCAGCTGACCGTAGCCCATCGCCGCGCAGGCGTTCATCAGCTGCGCTGCGTTCGCGGTCTGCGGCAGCGCAACACCCAGCGAACGGGCGCTCTGCATCGCCAGGTTCAGGTCCTTCTGGTGCAGCGAAATGCGGAAGCCCGGCGCGAAGGTGCGCTTGATCATGCGTTCGCCGTGCACTTCGAGGATGCGCGAGCTGGCGAAGCCGCCCATCAGCGCCTGGCGCACCTTGGCGGGGTCGGCGCCGGCCTTCGAGGCGAACACCAGGGCCTCGCTCACGGCGGCGATGTTCAGCGCCACGATGATCTGGTTGGCCACCTTGCAGACCTGGCCGTCGCCCGCGCCGCCCACCAGCGTCACGTTCTTGCCCATCTTGTCCAGCAGCGGCTTCACGCGGCCGAAGGTGCCTTCGTCGCCGCCGCACATGATCGTCAGGCTCGCGGCCTTGGCGCCCACTTCGCCGCCCGAGACCGGCGCGTCGATGTAGCCGGCGCCCAGCGCCACGATGCGGCGCGCGAATTCCTTGGTGGCGATCGGGTCGATGGAGCTGCAGTCCACCACGATCCTGCCCTGCGAACCCTTCAGGCCGTCGGCCACGCCTTCCGCGCCGGGGGCGCCGAACAGCACTTTTTCCACGTCAGGGGTGTCGGGCACCATGATGAAGATGATGTCGGCCTTGCGCGCCACTTCGGCGGCCGAGCCGCAGATGGTGGCCTTGGAGACGAAGGGCTCCGGCGTGTTGCCGTGCGTGTTCACGAAGAGCGTGTGGCCTGCGTCGAGCAGGTGGCTCGCCATGGGCGCGCCCATGATGCCCAGGCCGATGAATCCGATTTTTTGTGCAGTTGCTGCGGTGGTCATGTCTCTGTTTCCTTCGTGAACGTTCATTGCTTCTTCGTGAGGGCTTCGCGCCAGCCCAGGCCTTCGACGGTGGTGGCGCGGGGCTTGTACTCGCAGCCGATCCAGCCGTCGTAGCCCAGCGCATCGATGTGCTGGAACAGCCACGGGTAGTTGATCTCGCCCGTGCCCGGCTCGCCGCGGCCCGGGTTGTCGGCCAGCTGGATGTGGCCGATGCGCGCCAGCTGCTTGGTGAGCGTGTTGCCCAGCTCGCCTTCCATGCGCTGTGCGTGGTAGATGTCGTACTGCACGCGCAGGTTGTCCGAGCCCACCTCGTCGATCAGCGCCAGCGCCTGGTCGGTGCGCGTGAGGAAGAAGCCGGGGATGTCGAAGGTGTTGATCGGCTCGATCAGCAGGCGCAGGCCCGCGGCTTCGAGCTCGCGCGCCGCGAGGCGCAGGTTCTCGACCACGGTCTTGTGGGCGGCGTCGGTGCTCACGCCTGCCGGCACCTTGCCGACCAGGCAGTTGAGCTGCGGGCAGCCCAGCGCCGTGGCGTAGTCGATGGCCAGCGCGATGCCTTCGCGGAACTCGCCGGTGCGCTCCGGGTGGCAGGCGATGCCGCGCTCGCCCTTGTCCCAGTCGCCGGCCGGCAGGTTGTGCAGCACCTGTTGGAGGCCATTGGTGCGCAGGGCGGCCGTGAGTTCCTTCTTGTCGAAGGGGTAGGGGAAGAGGTACTCCACCGCCTCGAAGCCGGCCTTGGCGGCCGCCTCGAAGCGCTGCATGAACGGCAGCTCGGTGAAGAGCATCGTGAGATTGGCTGCGAACTTGGGCATGTCTCTTGTCTCCTCGATCAGTCCAGCATCGCCACCGCAAGGGCGGTCGGTGCGTCGGCCGTGCTTTCGGCCAGCGGTTCGAATTCGTTGATGGCGTCGATCTCGGTGCCCATCGCGATGTTGGTCACGCGCTCCAGCATCACCTCGATGACGACCGGCACCTGGAACTCGGCCATGAGCGCTTCGGCGCGGGCGATGGCGGGCGCCATCTCTTCCTGCTTGTGCACGCGGATCGCCTTGCAGCCCAGGCCCTCGACCACCTTGAGGTGATCGACGCCGTAGCTGCCTTCGATGCCGGCGTCGGCCGGTGCGTTGATGTTGTCGAAGGCCAGCTGCACGCAGTAGTCCATCTCGAAGCCGCGCTGCGACTGGCGGATCAGGCCGAGGTAGGAGTTGTTGACCACGATGTGCAGGTAGGGCAGCTTGAACTGCGCGCCCACGGCCAGCTCTTCGATCATGAACTGGAAGTCGTAGTCGCCCGAGAGCGCGACGATCTTGCGCGTCGGGTCGGCGGCGCGCACGCCCAGCGCGGCGGGAATGGTCCAGCCCAGCGGGCCGGCCTGGCCGCAGTTGATCCAGTGGCGCGGGTTGTACACGTGCAGGAACTGCGCGGCCGCGATCTGCGACAGGCCGATGGTGCTCACGTAGCAGGTGTCGCGCTCCAGGTGGTTGTTCATGCACTGGTACACGCGCTGCGGCTTCATCGGCACGGTGTCGAAGTTGGTCTTGCGCAGCAAGGTCTTCTTGCGCTCGCGGCATTCGCCGGCCCAGGCGCCACGGTCGGTGAGCTTGCCGGCGGCCTTCATTTCCTCGGCCACTTCGACGAAGAGTTCGAGCGCAGCCTTGGCGTCGGAGACGATGCCGAAGTCGGGCGTGAACACGCGGCCGATCTGCGTGGGCTCGATGTCCACGTGCACGAAGGTGCGGCCCTTGGTGTAGACGTCGACCGAGCCGGTGTGGCGGTTGGCCCAGCGGTTGCCGATGCCCAGCACGAAGTCCGACGCCAGCACGGTGGCGTTGCCGTAGCGGTGGCTGGTCTGCAGGCCGCACATGCCGGCCATGAGCGGGTGGTCGTCGGGAATGGCGCCCCAGCCCATGAGCGTGGGGATCACCGGCACGCCGGTGGCTTCGGCAAAGCGCACGAGCAGGTCGGAAGCGTCGGCGTTGATGATGCCGCCGCCGGCCACGATCAGCGGGCGCTCGGCCGCCTGCATCATGCCGATGGCCTTCTCGATCTGGGCGCGCGTGGCGGCCGGCTTGTAGGGCTTGAGCGGCTCGTAGGCGTCGATGTCGAACTCGATCTGCGCCATCTGCACGTCGAACGGCAGGTCGATGAGCACGGGGCCGGGGCGGCCCGAGCGCATGAGGTGGAAGGCCTGCTGGAACACCTGCGGCACCTGGCCGGGTTCGCGCACGGTGACCGACCACTTGGTGACGGGCTTGGAGATCGACTCGATGTCGACCGCCTGGAAGTCTTCCTTGTACAGGCGGGCGCGCGGTGCCTGGCCGGTGATGCAAAGAATGGGAATGGAATCGGCCCAGGCCGAGTACAGGCCCGTGATCATGTCGGTGCCCGCCGGGCCCGAGGTGCCGATGCACACGCCGATGTTGCCGGCCACGGCGCGGGTGTAGCCCTCGGCCATGTGCGAGGCGCCCTCGACGTGGCGCGCGAGGATGTGCGAGATGCTGCCGCGCTGGCGCAGGGCCGAGTACAGCGGGTTGATCGCCGCGCCCGGCACGCCGAAGGCCTGCGTCACGCCTTCTTTTTCCATCACCAGAACTGCGGCCTGGACCGCTGTCATCTTTGCCATTTGAAAGTCTCCTTGAGGTGGCCTCACTGTAGGAAGCGGGGCGCATTCCAAGAAGACGGCTGGGGGCCATAAAACCTATTCCGCCATGGAATAACTGGCTACCATCCGGCCATGGACCGTCTATTGGCTATGGAAATGTTCGTGCGCGTGGTCGAGACCGGCAGCTTCTCTAAGGCGGCGCGCGAGTTCAACACCACGCAACCCACCGTGACCAAGCAGGTCGCGGCCACGGAGGCGCGCCTGAAGGTGCGGCTGCTCAACCGCAACACGCGCGGCGTGAGCCTCACGGAGCCGGGCGCGCTGTACTACGAGAAGTGCAAGACCATCGTGCGCGACGCGGAGGAGGCCGACAGCATCGTGCAGCTGCGCCAGAACCAGGCGCAGGGCCTCTTGCGCGTGGGCACGTCGGTGGCCTTCGGGCGGCGCGTGGTGGTGCCGCTGGCGCTGGAGTACATGCGCCGGCATCCGCAGGTGCAGCTCGACCTGAGCTTCGAGGACCGCTATGTCGACCTCATCGCGCAGGGCATCGACGTGGCGATCCGCATGGGCAAGCTGGCCGACTCGTCACTAGGCGCGCGCTACCTGGGTGCGAACCCGTGGGTCATGGTGGCGTCGCCGGCCTACCTGAAGAAGCACGGCACGCCCAAGCGCGCGCAGGACCTGAGCGCGCACGTGGCGCTGATCTACAGCAGCGTGGTGGGCGACGAGTTCTGGCGCATGCACACGCCCAAGGGCGATCCGGTGACGGTGCCGGTCTCGGGGCGCTTCCGGTCGAACAACCTGTCGGCGGTGCTGGCTGCGGCGCGCGACGGGTTGGGCATCGCGTTGATGCCGCGCTATGTGGCGAGCGAGTCGCTGGCTGCGGGGAAGGTGAACGCCGTCCTTGGGGACCATGCGCTGCCTGAGCAGGAGATTCACGCTGTGTTTCCTTCGCCCAAGCTGGTGCCTGGGAAGGTGTCGGGGTTTGTGGCGTTTCTGCAGGGGCGCTTCGACGAAGGGTGGTGGGAGGCCTGAGCCGGCTGTTCAGGGCGCGTGCCCAGGCCACCGGGTACTTCCCTCCGCGAATGTCCCCCGGCCTGCGGCCTCCTCCTTGATTTCGCTGCGGGAAGCACCCAGTGCCCTGGGCACAGGCACGCTGTGGGGGAGCGGAACCCTCAGGCTGCCAGCCGTTGTGCTGCCCGCCCAGCAGGCCGCGCCAACCCCAGGTGATCGCGCAACGTGCGCCCCTCGTACTCCGTGCGAAAGAGGTCTCGCTTCTGCAGGATCGGCACCACGCCGTCCACGAAGTCCTGCAGCCCGTGCGGGAGCGCATCGGGCATCAGGTTGAAACCATCGGCCGCGCCGCCCTTGAACCAGCGTTCGATGTCGTCGGCGATCTGCTCGGGCGTGCCGACGATCACGCGGTGCCCGCCGCCGCCCGCGAGCTCGCGGATCAGCTGGCGCACCGTGTAGCCGTGCGTGCGCCCGGCCGCGACCACGGCGTTGAAGAAGGTGTGGTTGCCGTTGCCATTGCCGGGCAGCGGCAGGTCGTCGGGCAGGCGCTCGTCGAGCTTCAGGCGGTCGGGCGTGATGCCCAGCGTGCCGGCCAGGCGCGTGAGGCTGTAGTCCCAGGGGATCAGGTCGACCAGTGCGTCGCGGCGGCGAAGCGCCTGCGCTTCGGTGGCGCCGACGATCGTGGTGAGGCCGGCCAGCACCTTCACCGCGTCGGGGCCGCGGCCCAGCTCGGCGGCGCGGGTCTTGAGGGCGCGTGCGTAGGCCTGCGATTCTTCGAAGGATTGCGAGGCGGAGAACACGGCTTCGGCATGGCGCGATGCGAGCTCGCGCCCGTCGGCCGAGGCGCCGGCCTGCACCAGCACGGGGTGGCCTTGCGGCGGGCGCGGCAGGTTGAGCGGGCCCTGCACCGCGAAGTGTTCGCCGCGGTGCGCGAGGGCATGCACCTTGGCGGGGTCGATGAAGCGGCCGGCGGCCTTGTCGCCGACGAAGGCGTCGTCTTCCCAGCTGTCCCACAGCGCCTTGACGATGTCGGCGAACTCCGAGGCGCGGGCGTAGCGCTTGGCGTGGTCGGGCGTGGTGTCCAGGCCGAAGTTGCGCGCCGAGGGCAGGTCGGCCGTGGTCACCATGTTCCAGCCGGCACGGCCGGCGCTCACGTGGTCGAGCGTGGCGAAGCGGCGCGCGAGGTTGTAGGGCTCGTTGTAGCTGGTGGAGGCGGTGGCGATGAGGCCGATGTGCGTGGTCGCGGCGGCCACGCAGGCCAGCAGGATGGTGGGCTCCAGCGCGGTGATCGGGCGGAAATGGATCTGGTCGACGATGGCGGCGTTGTCGGCCAGGAACACGGCGTCGAGCTTGGCGGCCTCGGCGATCTGCGCGGTGCGGATGTAGTGCTGGATGTCGGCGAAGGCCCACGGGTCGCTCTCGGGCAGGCGCCAGGCCGAGGGCACGAAGCCCGAATGCAGGATGTTGACGTTGAGGTGCAGCTGCCTGCGCGGCGCGGTGGCGTTGTTGTTGCTCATTGGCTGAAATAGTCCGGCAGCCGGTAGCCCGCCCACACGGGGTTGGCCTTGAAGAACTTCTGGAACTCGGGCGACTGGTAGGCGGTGGCGATGTCCTTCGCGAACTTCGCGTGCTCGTTGCTGCGCTTGACGGCCACCACGTTGACGTAGGGCAGCGTCATGTCTTCGAGCTTCAGCGCCTCGGTGAGCTTCAGGCCCGAGGCCACGGCGAAGTTGCCCTGCACGGCCGCGAGGTCGGCATCGGCCAGCGAGCGCGGCGCCTGCGCAGCGTCCAGCGGCACGATCTTCAGGCGCTTGGGATTGCTCGCGATGTCGCGCTCCGACACGCTCAGCGGGCTCACGCCCGGCTTGAGCGTGACCCAGCCGATGGCCGCGAGGATGTTGAGCGCGCGCGCCGCATTCACCGGGTCGGCCGGCAGCGTGACGGTGGCGCCGTCGGGCACGGCGTCGAGCGTCTTGTGGCGGCGCGAATATAGGCCCATGGGCGGCGTCGGCACATGCACCACGGGCACGAGGTCGAAGCCCTGCTGCTTGTTGGTGGCGTTCAGGTACAGCGAGTGCTGGAAGATGTTGGCGTCGATCTGCCCGCGCTCCACCGCGTCGTTGGGCTGCACGCCCTGGCTGAACTCGACGTACTTGATGCTGTAGCCCAGCTTCTTCAGCTGGGGCTCGATGCCGTGGGTGAAGGCGTCGCGGTAGGGGCCCGGCATGAAGCCGACGCGCAGGTCTCCCGCGTGGGCGGGGGTCAGCAGCAGCAGGCTCAGTGCGAGTCCGCCGGACAGCGGGGCAAGGCGGCGCAGCCACGAGGGCGTGCGCGAAAGGGAAGGCATGGCGACAACTCCGGGAGACGGCAAGGGGAGTCGGGCACTCTAGGACGCACGCCGCGCGCCGCGAACGAAGATTTGCGCGCTTGCATATCCGCAGGCCGGATAAACCGCGCCGGCTTTTGTAGGATGCGCCCCATGACCCTGCACATCGGAATCGTCGGCTGCTCCGCCGAAGGCGCGGCCCTTTGCTACAAGACCATCTGCATCGAGGGCGCGGCGCTGCTCGGCCCGCACGCGCACCCCGAGGTGTCGATGCACACGCCCTCGCTCGCGGAGTACACGCGCTGCCTGGACGCGGGCGACCTGGCGGGCGTGGGCGAGCTGATGCTCGGCTCCGCGCACAAGCTCGCCGCGGCGGGCGCGGACTTCCTGATCTGCCCCGACAACACCATCCACCAGGCCTTCGACCACGTCGCGCCGCGTTCGCCACGGCCCTGGCTGCACATCGCCGAGGTGGTGGCCGACGAGGCCGTGCGCCGGGGCTTTCGCCGCATCGGCATCACGGGCACGCGCTGGCTGACCGACAGCGAGGTGTATCCCGAGAAGCTCTCGGCGCGCGGCCTGGAATATGTCCGACCCACCATCGACGAGCGCGCCGAGATCGGCCGGATCATCATGGACGAGCTGGTCTGCGGCATCTTCAAGCCCGAGGCCGTGGCGACCTTCCAGCGCGTGATGCAGCGTTTGAAGGACGCGGAGGGCTGCGATGCGGTCGTGCTCGGCTGCACCGAGATCCCGCTGATCATGAACGACGCGAATTCGCCGTTGCCGACGCTGGATTCGACGCGGCTGCTGGCGCGTGCGGCCTTGCGCCGCGCCACGCAGAAGTCAAACTAGGCCAGAAAGTCCTCGATCAGCTGCGCCACGCGCTGCGGCTGGTCGTGGTGCAGCATGTGGCCCGCGTCGGCTAGCTGCTCGATGCGCACCGAGGGCACAGACTTCAAGCGCTCGTGGAATTCGGCGAGTGTGTAGCGCGCCTTCCACCAGCCGTGCAGGCTGTCGTCCGAGGCCTCGACCATCAGCGTCGGCGCGGTGATGCGCGCGTAGAGCGCCAGTGTTTCGTCGACGCGGAAGATGTTGGCGTTGACGATCTTGTGCGCGGCCTCGCCGAGGATCTGCCAGCGCGCGCTGCCGTCGGGCTGGGCCTGCGGCGCCGACCAGTGGCCGGCCAGCCAGTCGGCTTTGTCCTGCGTGAGGCGCGGGTTGGTCTTCATGAGGCGGCGCGCGACGCCGTCCACCGCCGAATAGCCCGCGAGCGCCTTCTCGCCGCGGTGCAGGCCCTTGAGCTCGTCGATCCACTGGCCGTAGCGCGCGGGCGCCTCGGCGGGCTGGCGCGCGGGCATGCCGAAGCCTTCGAGGTTGACGAGGCGGCGGATGCGCGCGGGGCGCACGCCCGCGTAGTGCATGGCGACGTTGCCGCCCATGCTGTGGCCCACGAGGTCGACCGGGCGGGCATCGTCGCCCTCGCCGGCGTAGTGGTCGAGCAGCCATTCGAGGTCGGCCAGGTAGTCGGGCAGCCAGTAGTTGTCGACGCCGCCGCCGTCGGTGAGACCGAAGCCGCGCCAGTCGGGGGCGATGATGAAACGGTCGTCCTTCAGGGCATCGACCACGAACTGCCAGGAGGCCGCCACGTCCATCCAGCCATGCACCAGCACCAGCGGCGGGCGCTCGCTCGACGGTTGCCCCCAGAGGCGGACGTGGTAGTTCAGGTTGCGCACGGGCACGAATTCGCTGCGCGAAGGGCGGAGGGCTTGGTACATATGGCGCTCGATGATACGGAGAGGCCGCGCCGCGCGCAGTCCGCCACAGGACAGGGCGGCGCTCGGTTTCTCGGGGGCGGGGCAGCGCCTGCCGCGCGGGCGCGCTAGCATTCCGCGCATGAAAAAGATTCCACTCGGTCAGAGCGACCTCCACGTCACCCCGATCTGCCTCGGCACCATGACTTTCGGCGAGCAGGTCGATGAGCCCACCGCCCACGCCGTCCTGAACCGTTCGCTCGAGCGCGGCGTCGACTTCATCGACACGGCCGAGATGTACGCGGTGCCGGCAAGCAAGGAAACCTGCGGCGCCACCGAAACCATCATCGGGAACTGGTTTGCGGCCAACCCCGGCACGCGCCAGAAGATCACGCTGGCGACCAAGGTGGCCGGCCCCTCGCGCGGCATGCCCTGGGTGCGCGAAGGCACGGGCATGACGGCGGCCGACATCGAGGCCTCGTGCCACGGCAGCCTGCGCCGCCTGCAGACCGACGTGATCGACCTGTACCAGATCCACTGGCCCGAGCGCCACGTGCCGGTGTTCGGCAACATCCACTACAACCCCGAGAAGGAAACCTCGCAGACGCCGATCCACGACCAGCTCGAGGCGCTGGGCAAGTTGGTGAAGGCGGGCAAGGTGCGCACCATCGGCCTGTCGAACGAGACGCCCTACGGCGTGCACGAGTTCGTGCGGCTGGCCGAGCAGCACGGGCTGCCGCGCGTGGTGTCGGTGCAGAACGTCTACAACCTGGTGAGCCGCGCGCACGAGAACGCGCTCGACGAAACCATGCACCGGCTCGGCGTGTCGCTGCTGGCGTACTCGCCGCTGGCCTTCGGTCTGTTGACGGGCAAATACGACCAGAGCGGCATCGAAGGCCCCGACGCACCCAAGGGCGCCCGCATCTCGAGCTACGAGTCGGTGCGCAAGCAGCGCTGGGGCAAGCCCGACGCGCTGCGCGCGGCGCGGCGCTACAACCAGCTCGCGCGCGACCACGGCCTGAGCCCGACGCAGCTCGCGCTGGCCTTCTGCTACACCAAGTGGCAGGTGGCGAGCACGATCATCGGCGTGACCTCGGTGGCGCAGCTCGACGAAGACCTGGACGCCTACGGCACGACGCTGTCGGCCGAGGTGCTGGCCGAGATCGACAAGATCCGCCTGGACATCCGCGACCCCGCCGCCTGACCCGAACAAGTGAGCAAGTGAGCAGGAAAGCCCACGTTTCCGAGACGCCCGCCACCCAGCTGCTGCGGGCGAACAAGGTCGCCTTCACCGAGCACCCCTACGAGTACCTGGAGCACGGCGGCGCCCAGCACAGCGCGCAGGTGCTGGGCTTCGACCCGTTCACAGTGGTCAAGACGCTGGTGATGCAGGACCAGGACGCCAAGCCGCTGATCGTGCTGATGCACGGCAACCGCACGGTGTCGACCAAGAACCTCGCGCGGCAGATCGGCGCCAAGTCGGTCGAGCCCTGCAAGCCCGAGGTGGCGCAGCGCCACAGCGGCTACATGGTAGGCGGCACCTCGCCCTTCGGCACGCGGCGCGAGATGCCGGTCTACATCGAGTCGAGCGTGCTCGAGCTGCCGAAGATCGCGATCAACGGCGGGCGGCGCGGCTACCTCGTGGGCATCGATCCGCAGGTGTGCGTGACGCTCCTGGGCGCCAAGCCCGTGCAGTGCGCGCTGGCAGAATAGCCGGCGTTTGCCTTTTTCCCGCCGGGCATGCAGGCCGGCGGCGCACAACAACAATCCGTTCCCCGGAGACCCGCCTTGAGTTTCGATCTGCCTTCCCTCCTTGCCATCGTGGCGTCGTACCTGATCGGTTCGCTGTCGTTTGCGGTCATCGTGAGCAAGTCGCTCGGCATGGCCGACCCGCGCAGCTACGGCAGCGGCAACCCCGGCGCCACCAACGTGCTGCGCTCGGGCAACAAGGGTGCCGCGCTGGCCACCTTGTTGCTCGACGCGGCGAAGGGCTGGCTGCCGGTGTTCCTGATCCGCCAGTTCGGCGCGCAGTGGGGGCTGGGCGAGGGCGTGGCGGCGCTGGCGGGCCTGGCGGCCTTCCTGGGCCACCTGTACCCGGTGTTCTTCGGCTTCCAGGGCGGCAAGGGCGTGGCCACGGCCGCCGGCGTGCTGGTGGGCATCGCGCCCTGGCTGGGGCTGGCCACGGGCGCGACCTGGCTGATCATCGCGATCTTCTTCCGCTATTCGTCGCTGTCGTCGCTGGTGGCGGCGTTCTTTGCGCCGGCCTACTACCTGCTGGGTGGAAACATTGCGTGGCCACTCGACCGCACGGTGCTGATTGCGATCATCATCATGAGTCTGCTGCTGATCTGGCGGCACCGCGAAAACATCCGCCGGCTCGCGGCCGGCACGGAGTCGAAACTCGGCTCGAAGAAAAAGGCTTGAACTCACCATGGCATCCATCACCCGCTTCCACGTCGGCCCGCGTCTGTCCGAGACTGCGGTGCACAACGGCACCATCTACCTCGCGGGCCAGGTGCCCGACGACACCACGCAGGACATCCGCGGCCAGACCGCGCAGGTGCTCGGCATGGTCGACCGCCTGCTGGCCGAGGCCGGCAGCGACAAGTCGCGCATCCTCATGACGCAGATCTTCCTGGCCGACATCGGCGACATCGGCGCCATGAACGAGGTGTGGGACGCATGGATTCCGGCCGGCAACACGCCGCCGCGCGCGACCGTGGAGGCCAAGATGGCCAACGCGGCCTACAAGATCGAGATCGTGGTGACGGCCGCGCAGGCCTGAGGCCCGGATCGGGAGCGGTCTCAGTATCGCTTCTCGAGAATCATCTCGTCGGCGTCGCGCCGCATCGAGAAGCGATTGAGAAAGCTGTTGCCCAGCAGCACGAAGGGCATGGGTTGCTGCGAGACGATGGCGTCGATGTCGTAGACCTCGACGTCGCCCACGCGCACGCTTTGCAGCCGCAGCCTGTAGCCCGCAGCGTTGCCGTTGGCCGTGCGCATCTGCACCAGTTGCCCCTTGCTGTAGTCGAGTCCGATGCGCTGGGCATCGACCGCCGACAGCGCGATGGTGGTCGCGCCGGTGTCGAGCATGAAGGTGACGGCGCGGCCGTTGATCTGGCCCTGCGTCATGTAGTGGCCCCGGCTGTCGGCCTGCAGCACGATGCGGTTGCCGCCGCTGCCGGCAATGCCGCCCCGGCCGATGCTCACGGGCGAATCCATGCGCAGCGAGAAGCGCTTGCCCGCCGATTCGACGACCGCTTGGTCGGCCTGCAGCGACACCAGCTTGACGCCCTGGAAGGTCTCCCCGACCGCCACCGTCTTGGGCGGCGCGCCGTTCACGATGAGGATGGCGCGGCTGCCGATGGAGCCGGTCAGCGTGACTGAGTCGGCGGCGTGCGCCGCCATGGCCGCGGCCGCCCACAGCGCCGCGACGAGGAGCGCCTTCATGCGCGGGTCAGTCGCGGAAATTGTTGAAGGACAGCGGCATGTCGGGCACGTCCTTCTTGATGAGGGCCATGGCGGCCTGCAGGTCGTCGCGCTTGGCGCCGGTGATGCGCACGGCATCGCCCTGGATCGCGGCCTGCACCTTGAGCTTGCTGTCCTTGACGATGCGGGTGATCTTCTTGGCCTGCTCGCTCTCGATGCCGTTCTTGATCTTGATGACCTGCTTGACCTTGTCGCCGCCCATCTTCTGGACGTCGCCCTTGTCGAGAAAGCGCACGTCGACGTTGCGCTTGGTGAGCTTGTTGCGAAGGATGTCCTCGACCTGCACGAGCTGGAACTCGGCGTCGCCGATCATGGTGATCTCTTTGTCCTTGAGCTCGACGGCAGCGGCGGTGCCCTTGAAATCGAAGCGTGTGCCGATTTCCTTGGCGGTGTTTTCGACCGCATTCTTCACTTCGGGCAGATTGGGCTCGCAGACGGTATCGAAAGACGGCATGGGCACTCCTGGACGCACGGGGACTGAATGCGACAATTCTCCCATGATCGTGGAGTCCAATGTCCCGCTGCAGCCCTACAACAGCTTCGGCATCGTCGCGCGCGCGCAGCACCTGGCGCGCATCACCAGCGAGGCCGACCTGGCCGCGCTGCACGCCGATCCGGCCTGGCGCGACGAACCCCGTTTCGTGCTCGGCGGCGGCAGCAACATCGTGCTCACGGGTGACGTCAAGCCGCTGGTGCTGAAGGTCGAGATCAAGGGCCGGCGGCTGGTCGAAGAGACGCCGCGCGCTTGGATCGTCGAGGCCGGCGCCGGCGAAACCTGGCACGACACCGTCGAATGGATGGTACGCAGCGGCTACCCGGGGCTCGAAAACCTGGCGCTCATTCCCGGCACGGTGGGCGGCGCGCCGGTGCAGAACATCGGCGCGTACGGCGTCGAGCTGCAGGACCGCTTCGACTCGCTCGACGCCTTCGACCTCGAAACCGGCCGCGCCTTCACGCTCGACGCGGCGCAGTGCGCCTTCGGCTACCGCGACTCGGTCTTCAAGCACGTGCGCAGCGGCCCGAACGATTTCGGCCTGGCGGGCCGCGCGGTCATCACGCGGGTGCGTTTCCGGCTGCCCAAGCCCTGGAAGCCCGTGGTCGGCTACCTCGACCTCGAACGCAAGATGGAAGAAACCGCCAACTTCACGCCGAGCGCGGTCGACATCTTCGAGTGGATCTGCGCCATCCGCCGCGCCAAGCTGCCCGACTGGCGTGTGCTGGGCAACGCCGGCAGCTTCTTCAAGAACCCCACCGTCACGCCCGAGCAGTGCGCCGACATCATCGCGCGCGACCCCAAGATCGTTCATTACCCGATGGACGACGGAAGCATCAAGCTCGCGGCCGGCTGGCTCATCGACGCCTGCGGCTGGAAGGGCAAGTCGGTGGGCAACGCCGGCGTGTACGAAAAGCAGGCGCTGGTGCTGGTCAACCGCGGCGGCTCGGCCAACCCGGTGACGGGCGGCGAGGTGATGACGCTGGCCAAGGCGATCCAGACCAGCGTGTACGAACGCTTCGGCATCCGATTGGAGCCGGAGCCGGTGGTGGTCTGACGCGGTGGATCTCGACTTCCTGCACCTGAACTACCGCCGGCGCATCGCCGTGCTGGGCTGGGCGCAGCTTGCCGTCATCGTGGCGGGCATCGCCTCGGTGTTCCTGGTGCGGGCGGGCTGGTGGGGGTCGGTGCTGCTGATCCTCGCGGCCCTCTGCTTCGCGGGGCTCCTGAGCCAGATCGAACTCAGCCTGCGCCGCCAGTTCATCCGCGAGGCCCGGCTGCCGCCGTTCCTGATCGGCAAGCTCCGCGCGGCGCACCCGCAACTGAGCCGACGCGACGCCGAGCTGGTGCTGCGCGGGCTGCGGCAGTTCTTCATGGCGTACCTGCGCAGCAACCTCAAGTTCGTCGCCATGCCTTCGCGGGTGGTCGACACGGCCTGGCACGAGTTCATCCTGCACACGCAGGGCTACCAGACCTGGTGCCAGGCGGCCTTCGGGCGCATGCTGCACCACAGCCCGGCCGAGGTGCTGGGCCAGGACGCGCGGCGCAACGACGGCCTGCGCCGCACCTGGTACTGGGCCTGCAAGGAAGAAAGCATCGACCCGCGCAATCCGGCGCGGCTGCCGCTGCTGTTCGCGCTGGACATCAAGTTTGCGATTGCGGACGGCTTTCACTACATCCCCGATTGCCGGGCGGTCGAGCGAGAAATCGGCTCTGACGCGCACTGCGGCACGAGCTTCGGCGATTCGTCGTCCGACGGCGGCAGCTCGGGCGATGCCGGAGGCTTCGGCGGCAGCGAGGCGAGCGGGAGCGGCGATGGCGGCTCCAGCGACGGCGGTGGCGCGTCCGATGGGGGCGGTGGATGCGGTGGCGGGTGCGGAGGCGGCGGCGACTGACGCCGGGTGCACCTTCCAAAGAAAAACGGGCCCCGAGGGGCCCGTTGTCATTGCTGCCCTTGCGGGTGGCAAGGGCAGCGAAGGGATCGATCAGCTCGCGTCGCCGTCGTTCGCCAGCTTCGGCAGCGAGGCGCCTTCGCCCGACGACAGCAGGCCGACCTGCGTGTAGATGGCGAGCTTTTCGCGCGTGTCGACGATGTCCAGGTTGCGCATCGTGAGCTGGCCGATGCGGTCCAGCGGCGTGAACGCGCCTTCGACCTTTTCCATGCTCAGGCGCTCGGGCTTGTACGTGAGGTTGGCCGATTCGGTGTTCAGGATCGAGTAGTCGTTGCCGCGGCGCAGCTCGACCGTCACTTCGCCCGTGATGGCGCGCGCCACCCAACGCTGTGCCGTTTCGCGCAGCATGATGGCCTGCGGGTCGAACCAGCGGCCCTGGTACAGCAGGCGGCCCAGGCGGCGGCCGTTGTCGCGGTACTGCTCGATGGTGTCTTCGTTGTGGATGCCGGTGACGAGGCGCTCGTAGGCGATGAACAGCAGCGCGAGGCCCGGGGCCTCGTAGATGCCGCGGCTCTTGGCCTCGATGATGCGGTTCTCGATCTGGTCGCTCATGCCCAGGCCGTGGCGTCCGCCGATGCGGTTGGCTTCGAGGATCAGCTCGACCAGGTTCGTGTAGCGCACGCCGTTCAGCGCGACGGGCACGCCTTCCTCGAAACGCACCGAGACGGTTTCGCGCTTGACTTCGACTTCGTCCTTCCAGAAGGCCACGCCCATGATGGGCTGCACGATCTGCATGCCGCTGTTCAGGTGCTCGAGGTCTTTGGCCTCGTGCGTGGCGCCCAGCATGTTCGAGTCGGTCGAGTAGGCCTTCTCGGACGACATCTTGTAGGCGAAGCCGGCCTTTTGCATGAACGCCGACATTTCGGCGCGGCCGCCCAGCTCGTCGATGAAGACCTGATCGAGCCAGGGCTTGTAGATCTTCAGCGCGGGGTTGGTGAGCAGGCCGTAGCGATAGAAGCGCTCGATGTCGTTGCCCTTGTAGGTGCTGCCGTCGCCCCAGATGTGGACGTCGTCTTCCTTCATGGCCGACACCAGCATGGTGCCCGTCACCGCGCGGCCCAGCGGCGTGGTGTTGAAGTAGGTCACGCCGGCGGTGGTCACGTGGAAGGCGCCGGCCTGCAGGGCGGCGATGCCTTCGTTGGCCAGCTGCGCGCGGCAGTCGATCAGGCGGGCGTTCTCGGCGCCGTAGAGCATCGCCTTGCGCGGGATCTCGTCGTAGTCGGGCTCGTCGGGCTGGCCGAGGTTGGCGGTGTAGGCGTAGGGGACGGCGCCCTTGAGCTTCATCCAGTGCAGCGCTGCGCTGGTGTCCAGGCCGCCGGAGAAGGCGATGCCGACCTTCTGGCCGGCGGGAACGTTTTGGAGAATGGTCGACATGTCAGGGGTTCCGTTTCAACCGAAGTGGCAGATGTAGCTGTAGGGCTCGCCAGTCACGCGGATCTGGAAGCTGGAGTTGCCGGGGATGCTGAACTTCTGGCCGGGGCCCGAGGCGATCCATTCGCTGGTGCCTGCGAGCTGGTATTCGCAGCTGCCGCCGGTGCCTTCCATGATCTCAGGCGCGCCGGTGTTGAAGGTGAGGGTGGAGGGCAGGATCACGCCGACCGATTTCTTGGTGCCGTCCGCCAGCGTGAGGTTGTGGCTCACGCACTTGCCGTCGAAATACACATTGGCCTTGGTGGCCACTGCGGCGCTGTTGATGGTGTCGGTAGTCGTCGTCATTGGATGGATGGCGCCGGCGCCTGCGCGTTCGGCGGATCGAGGGACGCGCCGCGGCAGCAGCACCCCCGGGGTTGGAGAAGCCCTCGATTTTAGGGGCTCGGGAGAGCCGGCCCGCTGTGGGGGAACTCAGTAGCGCCAGCCGTGGCGATGGCCGCCCCATCCGCGGTAGCCACGGTAGTAGCCGCCACCGCCCCAGCCGCGCGAATAGCCCAGGTTCAGCGAGATGCCGACCGGCGGGTAGACGTAGGGCTGCGCATACGGGTAGGTGTAGGCGGGCTGCACGTAGACGGGCGGGGCATACACCGGGGCCGGCTGCACGTAGACCGGCGCGGGCGCGTTGGACACCACCACGCCGGGTTCGGGTACGACGCTGTCCCAGGGGGAGTTGGCACCTTGTTGGTACTGCCCCTGTTGCGGGTACGGCTGGTACTGTTCCTGGTACTGCGGGCCGTTGTTGGCCTCGACCGGGTAGGGCTGCAACTGCGACTGGGGCTGGACCGGCGCGGTGGTCACGCCCGACGTGGTCACGCCGTAAGCGCTGGCCTGGATCGGAATGGTGGCGCCCGGCCGGCTGGTGGTGCGGGTCGTGTACTGGCGGCCCTGGTATTCGTAGGTGACGTTGTAGCTGACGTCGCTGCCGGTCGTTTCGCGGATCGGCGTGGCGGAAATCACGCGCGCCTGGACCACTTGCTGGGCCTGCACGACGCTGGCGCCCGTGGCCAGCAGGCCGGCCGCCGAAAGCCCCGTGAGGATGCGAAAAACGTGTCTGTTCATGGTGTTCTCTCCTGCAGATCGGGGTTGGAGGCCCGCCGGCGGGACGGGGTTCCGGTGTTTACACGGCGTTCACAGCCCAGCTGTCGGCATCGAAACCAGTCGTTACGCCCGTCTTCGGGCCCCAATCGACCACCGGCCGCTTGATCAGGCTGGGGTTGCCGAGCAGCACGGGGCGGGCCGAGGCGGCGTCGACCACCGCGTCGCGGGTGGCCTCGTCCAGCTTGCGCCAGGTGGTGCCCTTGCGGTTGACCAGCGCCTCCCAGCCGGGGGCCTGGAGCCAGCGGTCGAGCTCGGCCTCGGGCACGCCCTGTTTCTTGAAATCGTGGAAGGCGTAGGCCACGCCATGGTCGTCGAGCCAGGCGCGGGCGCGCTTGACGGTGTCGCAGTTCGGAATGCCGTATAGGGTTGTCATGGCCGCCATGATGCCGCGAGCGGCGGGTCGGCGACAATGCCGGCCTCCATGGAAACCCTGAACGACTGGCTCGCGCGCGCCGAGCACCTTCATCCCGACAAGATCGAACTCGGGCTCGATCGCGCCAAAGAAATGGCGCAGCGTCTGGGCCTGCGTTTCGACTGCCCCGTCATCACGGTGGCGGGCACCAACGGCAAGGGCTCGACCTGCGCCATGCTCGAATCGATCCTGACGCACGCGGGCTACCGCACGGCCGTGTTCACCTCGCCGCACCTGGTGCGCTTCGAGGAGCGGCTGCGGCTCAAGGGCGAAGCGGTCGATGCTTCCAAACTGATAGCAAGCTTCGAGGTGGTGGAAAAGGCCCGTGGCGACCTGGCCCTGACCTACTTCGAGTTCACCACGCTCGGCATCCTGCATTGCATGATCCAGGAGAAGCCCGACGTGGCGATCCTCGAGGTCGGCCTGGGCGGCCGGCTCGACGCGGTGAACATCATCGACGCCGACTGCGCGGTCATCACCAGCATCGACCTGGACCACATGGAATACCTCGGCCCCGACCGCGAAAGCATCGGCTTCGAGAAGGCCGGCATCCTGCGCGCCGGCAAGCCCGCCATCGTGAGCGACCCGGTGCCGCCGCAAAGCGTCATCGACCACGCCAACGCCATCGGCGCCGACCTGTGGCGCTTCGGGCACGACTTCAACGTCTCGGGCGACAAGCAGCAGTGGGGCTGGTCGGGTCGCGGACGGCGCTACAGCGGGCTGGCCTATCCGGCGCTGCGCGGCGCCAACCAGCTGCTCAACGCGGCGGGTGTGCTTGCGGCGCTCGAGGCGCTGCGCCCGCAGCTGCCGATCACGGCGCAGGCGGTGCGCAACGGGCTCGCGATGGTCGAGCTGCCGGGCCGCTTCCAGATCGTGCCGGGCGAGCCCACGCTGGTGCTCGACGTGGCGCACAACGCCCACGCCGTCGCGGCGCTGGCCGAGAACCTCGACGCCATGGGTTTTTCGCCCACCACGCACGGCGTGTTCGGCGTCATGGCCGACAAGGACCTCGCGCCCATCCTGGCGCGCATCGGGCCGCTGATCGACCGCTGGTACTTCACCGACCTGCCCACGCCGCGCGCCGCCAAGGCGGCCGATCTGCTGGCCGCATGGCAGGCCCAGAACACGCGCAAAGACGCCTCGGGCAGCGTGCACGCGAGCCCGATGGACGCCCTGCGCGCGGCGATCGAGCAGGCAGGTGCCACTGATAGAATCGTGGTCTTCGGATCGTTCTTCACCGTGGGTGGCGTCCTCGAAAACGGCACCCCCCGGCTGCAAGCCAAACACCTGCTGCCAGGCGGCTGATCGTCGGGCTGTCCACACCCATCCGGCACCATCGGGCACCACCTCGCTGCACTCCTCCAGGGATCGAACTTCATGGCGTTTTTCAAGTTCCGCGCGCGCGGCCCACAAGGCAACGAAGGACGCAGCGCCCCCGCGGCGGTGCCGGCGGAAAGTGTCGAATCCATGCGCCGGCGTGCGCGCCATCGGCTGCTCGGTGCGGCGGTGCTGGTGCTGGTCGGCGTGATCGGCTTCCCGCTGCTGTTCGACACCCAGCCGCGCCCCGTGCCGGTCGACATCCCGATCGAGATTCCCGACCGCAACAAGGCCAAGCCGTTGCCCGTGCCCGCCACGCCGGCGCCCGCGACGAGCAGCGCGCCTTCGTCGTCGTCCGACGGCAGCTCCCGCGTGGCGTCAGCCTCGTCGGCCGGCGGCATGATCACCGAGACCGCCGACGGCACCGTGATCGAGCCCGGCGCGACCGTGCCCGCCACCCCGGCGGCGCCCAAGCCCGCCGTGGAGCCGAAGAAGCCCGAACCCAAGCCGGAACCCAAACCCGAGCCGAAGCCCGAACCCAAACCGGAGCCCAAGCCGGAGCCGAAAAAGCCCGAACCGAAGCCCGAGCCCAAGCCGAAGCCGGAACCCGCCAAGCCCGCCGCAAATGCCGACGACGGCGCCCGCGCCCGCGCGCTGCTCGAAGGCAAGCCGCCCGCCGCCGCGCCCAAGCCGGCCGCCGACGACAACGGCCGCTTCGTCGTGCAGGTCGGCGCCTTCGCCGATGCCGACAAGGCGCGCGAAGTGCGCCAGAAGCTCGAGCGCGCCGGCCTCAAGACCTACGTACACGTCGCCAAGACGACCGACGGCGAGCGCACGCGTGTGCGTGTCGGGCCGTTCGCCTCGCGTGCCGAGGCCGAGAAGGCGGCGGACCGGGTCAAGGGCTTGTCTTTGGCCGCAGCCATCCTCACGTTGTAAGCACCGCCGTCGCCCGCTGCCTGTAGTTCATTGCCGTGGCCTTGCTCGACTGGATCGCCATCGCGCTCATCGTGCTGTCGATGCTGTTCGGGCTGGTGCGCGGCTTGGTGTTCGAAGTGATTTCGCTGATCGGATGGGTGGCCGCCTTCATCGTGGCCCAGTGGGTGGCCTCCGACGTGGCGGCCTGGCTGCCGTTCGGCGACCCGCAGGCCACCTGGCGCTACCCGCTGGCGTTCGTGCTGGTGTTCGTGGCGGTGGCGTTCGGCGTGGGGCTGGCGGCAGCCCTCACGCGCAAGCTGATCGCCGCGGTCGGCCTGCGGCCGGTGGACCGGATTTTGGGAGCAGCGTTCGGCGCGGCACGGGGGGCGGTGGCCCTGCTCGTGCTGGCGGTCGTTGTTCATTTGCTGGCGTTGAGCGACAGTGCCTGGTGGCACGAATCGCGCAGCGCCATTGTTCTCGATGCGGCATTGCAGGGCCTCAAACCCTCGCTGCCTGAAAAGTTGGCAAGCTACCTGCCCTGAGAGGAATCGTTCATGTGTGGAATCGTCGGCGTTGTCAGCAACGCACCCGTCAACCAGCTGCTCTATGACGCGCTGCTGCTGCTGCAGCACCGCGGCCAGGACGCGGCCGGCATCGTGACCTTGCTGGAACGCAAGTTCTTCATGCACAAGGCCAAGGGCATGGTGCGCGACGTGTTCCGCACCCGCAACATGCGCGCGCTGCCGGGCAACGTGGGCCTGGGCCAGGTGCGCTACCCGACCGCCGGCAACGCCTACAGCGAGGAAGAGGCGCAGCCCTTCTACGTGAACGCGCCCTTCGGCATCGTGCTGGTGCACAACGGCAACCTGACCAATGCGCACGCCCTGCGTGCGGAGCTGTTCTCCACCGACCACCGCCATACCAACACCGAGAGCGACTCCGAAGTGCTGCTCAACGTGCTGGCCCACGAAGTCGAGCGCTCTTCGCGCGGCGTGCCGCTGCACCCGGCCGAGGTGTTCGCCGCCGTCAAGAACGTCTACAAGCGCCTGCGCGGCTCGTACGCCGTGGTCTCGCTGATCGCCGGCCACGGCCTGCTGGCCTTCCGCGACCCCTACGGCATCCGCCCGCTGTGCATGGGCCGCAGCGCCGACGGCACCGTCATGGTGGCCAGCGAATCGGTCGCGCTCGAAGGCTCGGGCCACGTGTTCGAACGCAACATCGAGCCGGGCGAGGCCGTGTTCATCGACCTCGAAGGCAACGTGCACTCGATGCAGTGCGCCGAAGGGGCGTCGCTCAACCCGTGCATCTTCGAGTTCGTGTACCTCGCACGTCCCGACTCGGTGCTCGACGGCATCTCGGTCTACCAGGCACGCCTGAACCTGGGCGAAACGCTGGCCAAGCGCGTGGTTTCGACCGTGCCGCCGAACCAGATCGACGTGATCATCCCGATTCCCGAATCGAGCCGCCCGAGTGCCACGCAGCTCGCGCACCTGCTGGGTATTCCGTACCGCGAAGGCTTCGTGAAGAACCGCTACGTGGGCCGCACCTTCATCATGCCGGGGCAGGGCGTTCGCAAGAAGTCGGTGCGCCAGAAGCTCAACGTGATCGGCAGCGAGTTCAAGGGCCGCAACGTGCTGCTGGTCGACGACTCCATCGTGCGCGGCACCACCAGCCGCGAGATCGTGCAGATGGCGCGCGACGCCGGCGCCCGCAAGGTCTACCTGGCCAGCGCCGCGCCGCCGGTGCGCTACCCGAACGTCTACGGCATCGACATGCCGACCAAGGACGAACTCGTGGCGCATGACCGCACCGTCGAGGAAATCCGCGAGCTCATCGGCTGCGATGCGCTGATCTACCAGGACGTCGACGCCATGAAGCGCGCCATCGGCTCGCTCAACCCGAAGCTCGCCGGTTTCGATGCCTCGTGCTTCGACGGCGTGTACGTGACCGGCGACATCGACACCGCCGCCATCTCGCGCATGAACGGCAACCGTCCGCGCATCGAGGAAAACGAAGAAGACGCTTCGCGCCTCGCCCTGCCGAACCCCAGCGAGTAAGAGAAAGAAGAGAGGGCCGACGTGAGCCAAGACGAACGCACCTTGCCACCCGGCCTGCACCGCGACACCCTCGCGCTGCGCACCGGCCTGGCGCCCAGCCAGCACGGCGAGCACTCGGAGGCCCTGTTCCTCACGAGCGGCTTCGTGCAGCCCGACGCCGAGACCTCGGCCCGCCGCTTCGCCGGCACCGAGGCCGGCTTCACCTACTCGCGCACCTCGAACCCGACGGTGGCCAGCTTCGAGCAGCGCCTGGCCGCGCTCGAAGGCACCGAGGCCGCCATCGGCGCCTCGACCGGCATGGGCGCGATCCTCATGATGTGCATGGGCCTGCTCAAGGCCGGCGACCACGTGATCTGCTCGCGCTCGGTGTTCGGCTCCACGCTGAACCTGTTCGGCAAGGAGTTCGCCAAGTTCGGCGTCGAGACCACCTTCGTCTCGCAGACCGACGTGGCCGAATGGCGCGCGGCGCTCAAGCCCAACACCAAGCTGCTCTTCGCAGAAACGCCGACCAACCCGCTGACGGAAGTCTGCGACATCCAGGCATTGGCCGACCTGGCCCACGGCATGGGCGCGCTGCTCGCGGTCGACAACTGCTTCTGCACGCCGATCCTGCAGCGGCCGGCTGAGCTGGGCGCTGACCTCATCATCCATTCGGGCACCAAGTACCTCGACGGCCAGGGCCGTGTGATGGCTGGCGCGATCTGCGGTCCGTCGAAGCTCATCGTCGATGTCTTCGGCCCCGTGGTGCGCACCGCCGGCATGGCGCTGTCGCCATTCAATGCGTGGGTCGTGCTCAAGGGCATGGAAACGCTCGGCATTCGCATGAAGGCGCAATGCGCGAATGCGCTGGCCGTGGCGCAGTGGCTCGAGCAGCAGCCCGGCATTGCGCGCGTGTACTACCCCGGTCTTGCCTCGCATGGACAGCACGAACTCGCGATGCGTCAGCAGTCGGGGCAGGGCGGGGCGGTGGTGTCGTTCGACGTGGTCGGCGACACGCCCGACGCCGCGCGCGCCAACGCCTTCCACGTGATCAACAGCACGCGCGTCGTGAGCATCGCCACCAACCTGGGCGACACCAAGACCATCATCACGCACCCCGGCACGACCTCGCACGGCCGCCTGACCGAAGTGCAGCGCCAGGCCGCGGGCATCAGCCAGGGGTTGATCCGCCTCGCGGTCGGCCTCGAATACATCGACGACATCACGGCCGATCTTTCGCGCGGCCTGAGCACCCTGACTTCCTGATTTTTCATTTCATGACCGGCAAAGTTCGCACCCGCATCGCACCGTCTCCCACTGGCTTCCTGCACCTGGGCACGGCGCGCACCGCACTCTATTCGTGGGCCTACGCGCGCCACCACGGCGGCGAGTTCGTGCTGCGCATCGAGGACACCGACGTGGCCCGTTCCACGCAGGACTCGACCGACCAGATCCTCGCGTCGATGCACTGGCTCGGCCTCGACTACGACGAAGGCCCGATCTACCAGATGCAACGCCTCGAGCGTTACCGCGAAGTCATCGCGCAGATGCTCGCGGCCGGCACCGCTTACCACTGCTACTGCACGCCGGCCGAACTCGACGAGATGCGCGAAGCGCAACGCGCGCGCGGCGAGAAGACGCTGTACGACCGCCGCTGGCGCCCGGCGCCCGGCAAGGTGTTGCCGCCCGTGCCCGAAGGCGTGCCGCCCGTGGTGCGCTTCTGCAATCCGCCCGAAGGCGACGTGACGTGGAACGACCTCGTCAAGGGCGAGATCACCATCAACAACCGCGAGATCGACGACCTGATCATCCTGCGTCCTGATGGTGTGCCGACCTACAACTTCGCGGTGGTGGTCGACGACTGGGACATGGCCATCACGCACGTGTTCCGCGGTGACGAGCACATCAACAACACGCCGTGGCAGATCAACATCTTCCGCGCGCTCGGCGCACCGCTGCCGCAGTTCGGCCACGTGCCCGTGATCCTCGGCGACGACGGGCAGAAGCTCTCGAAGCGCCGCGGCGCCGTGAGCGTCACGGCCTACGAGGACAACGGCTACCTGCCCGAAGCCATGCTCAACTACCTCGCGCGCCTGGGCTGGAGCCACGGCGACGACGAGCTCTTCACGCGCGAGCAGATGGTGAGCTGGTTCGACGGATCGCACCTGTCGAAGAGCCCCGCGCAGTGGGACGCGGCCAAGCTCGCATGGGTGAATGCGCAGTACATCAAGGCCAAAAGCGGCGAGGAGCTCGCGCCGCTTGTTGCAGCGCAGTTGCAAAAGCGCGGCATCGTCGCCGACGCACGTTTGCCTGCGATCTGCGCGCTCTTCAAGGACCGTTGCGATACGACTGTGGCGCTCGCTGGTTGGGCTGCGGCCTTCTATGCGGACATCGAAGTGAGCGATGCGGACCGCGCGCAGCACATCACCGATGCAGTGAAGCCCGCGATCGCAACACTCGTTGAAAAATTGATGACGGTCGCCTGGGAGAGGGCCGAAATCGCAGTTATGATCAAGGAAGTCCTCGCGACACACGCGCTGAAAATGCCCGTGTTAGCGATGCCAGTACGAGTGCTTGTGATGGGAACATCGCAGACACCGTCCCTCGATTCAGTGCTCGAAATTTTTTCCCGCGAAAAAGTTATCGAGCGATTGAAAAAGGCCTGAAAAATCGGGCTATAATTCGAGGCTCGACACCCACACGGGGGTATAGCTCAGCTGGGAGAGCGCTTGCATGGCATGCAAGAGGTCATCGGTTCGATCCCGTTTACCTCCACCATCAAAGTGTCGAGTAGGTTAGAGATGCTGATCGCAGCACGTCCAAGGTTTTGACCCTATCGTCTAGAGGCCTAGGACACCACCCTTTCACGGTGGCTACCGGGGTTCGAATCCCCGTAGGGTCGCCAGTTTCACTTCGGTGAAGTCGGCACGAGTCGTCAACACTCGGTTCCGCAAGGAACGAACGTTGTCTACCAGGAGTGGTAGTTCAGTTGGTTAGAATACCGGCCTGTCACGCCGGGGGTCGCGGGTTCGAGTCCCGTCCACTCCGCCAAACACAAGCCCCAGTAGCAGTTCTGCTACTGGGGCTTTTTGTTTTGCTCCGGGGCTTGGGCGCGGATTGGCATTTGTTCCAGGGATTCCGGCTAACCCCACCACTACCAGCTGGCAGCGTGACATTTGGGAACGTTCTTCACCGTGGCGATGTACGCGCCGCCGCAAGGCCAGGCGTTGGTTGTGCATCAGGGCTATTTCTCGCCCTCCAGGAGATGAAATGACTTTTCCCCGAGCCACTCTCAAGCTGGGTTTCGCAGGTCTCGTTGCTGCCGCAGCCTTGTTCACCGCTGCATCGGCCAGTGCGGCCACCAGTTGGTCCATTGGCGTCAACCTGCCTGGCGTGGTCGTGAGCGAGCCCGCACCGGTCTACTACGAGCCGGCGCCTGTCTATTCGAGGCCAGCCCCGACCTACTACCAGCCCGCACAGCCGGTCTACTCCGCCCCGGCACCTGTCTACTACGAGCCTGAATCCCGTTGGGAAGAGCGTCGCGCGCAACGCTGGGAGGAACGCCGCGCAGAGCGCCGCGAATGGCGCCGCCGTCAATGGGAGCGCGAGCAGCACCGTCGCTACTACGAGGATCGCGACTGACATCGGGAACGTCGATCCCTGCGAATCTGCCGGGCCTGACATCAGTGATCTGCGGCCAGGCCCGGCTCGCACGCACGCGCGGTTGACCTGAGCGCAGCGCGTTTCCGGAGCGCAGCCATGCGCTCATGGCGGTTGCCTGCGAGCCCTGCGCATCCGCAGAGCCGACAGGACTTTCCCCGAGCCATCGACGCATGAAGTCCGGGCATACTCGCGCGCCCTCCAGATTTCCAACAACAACGCCTAGAAGAACTTCATGTCAGGACACGGCTTTCACGTGCATGGTCCGCACGATCACGAACTCGAACATGCCGCCTCTGGCGGTCACGACCACGGCCACGGCCACGGTGATGCAGCCTCTTCAGGCAAGGGCATGAGCACGACAGGAAAGATTGCTGTGAGCACCGCGGCCATTGCGACGGCGGGCGCGATCTTCGCGTACATGGGCGGGGCCACGCAGGCCAATGCCGGCCTCTACAAGAACAACGCGGCCATCAAGAAGACCGAGGCTTCGAACCAGTGGAATTACTTCCAGTCGAAGAGCACCAAGCAGGCGCTGGCGGAGTTCGCACGCGACACCGCCACCGACGACGGCCGTCGCCAGGGCTGGCAGGTGAAGGTCACCCGCTACGAGCAGGAGAAGACCGAGATCCAGGCCGCCGCCAAGAAGCTCGAGGACGAGGCCAGCCGCTGGGACGCGCAGTCCGAGACCCAGATGCACCAGCACCACCGCTGGGCGCAGGCCACCACCGTGCTGCAGGTCTCCATCGCGCTGGCGGCCATTGCGCTGCTCACCCGGAAGAAATGGCTGGAGCGCGCCATGTACGGCGTGGCCGTCGCGGGCGTCGCGATCGGCGCGCTGGCGGCGCTGCACATCTAGTGTGGTGTCCCACAAATAACTGCGCATGAAATCGCGCCTTTCACGCCAGGGCGGCGTTGCAAATCCTCGCGATACCTACGGGTATCGCTGCGGTTTGCGCCTTGCCCTGACGCGAAACGCATCGATTTCATTTTGCGCAGCTATTTGCGGGACACCACACTAGGACTTGGCGGGGCGATTCACCAGCGCGTGAATCCCGCGCAGGTCCAACCGCTCCAGCAGGTCGACAAGCAGAGCCAGGAACGGCGCGTAGGCGGCTTCGTCGGCGTGGCGTTCGATCCAGTGCTCGATGTCCGTGACGCGGCCCTCAAGCGCCAGGCTGGCGAGTTCGTCCAGGGCGCGATCCTCCGGCATGGCATCTCGGGGCATCGCGGGCGCCGGTGATGGCTCGCCAGGCGCGGTCTCCCGCTGCGCGACGACGGGCCAGTCCGCGTCGGAGGCATCGACCGGCACCGACAGCGCGAAGGAGAACGTCGCACCCTGACCGGCCACGCTGGCCACACTCAGCGTTCCGCCCATGGCCGAGACGATGCGCTGCGCGATGAACAGGCCCAAGCCCGTGCTGCCGTTCGCGGGGTGCATCTGCTGGAAGGCGCCGAAGATGTCGATGTTCCGGCTCATGTCGATGCCGATCCCGGTGTCACTGACCGCGAAGCTCAAGACACAGGCGCGCCCCTCGGGCCGGGCCGTGACCGACAAGGTCACCACACCGTCGCGCGTGAACTTGGCGGCGTTGGACAGCAGGTTCAGCAGCACTTGCTGCATGCGCTTTCCGTCCAGGCCGATCTCTCGGGGCATTCGCTCGGAAGGGCGGTAGCGAAAGCGGTTGTTCCGCTGCGCGCACAGAGCGACGGCGTAGTCGGAAATGTCGTCCAGCAGGCGCGGCAGGTCGGTGGTGACGGGGTGGACCGTCAGCGGTTGCAGCTCTGCCTTGGCGTACTCCAGCAGTTCGTCGATCAGGTGGAGCTGGTACTTGACGCTGCGCTGGATGGTCAGCAGGTGCTTGCGCTGCGTGTCGTGCGCATCGGCGAGCAGGAGAGACGCGTACCCGCCGATCGTCGCAAGCGGTGCGCGCAGGTCGTGGCCGATGTAGCCCAGGATCTCGACTTTCTGATGGGCCTTGGCCTCGATGTGGGCGAGGGCCGCGCGCAGATCGGCATGCAAGGCGGCGGCGTGCATGTTGCCGAACGCGAGCGCGTAGCCGATGTGGGTCAGTTTCAAACCGAAGGCCAGCAGGGTCTGGAAATTGCCCGACGCCAGAAAATCCTGTGGCACGGGAAAGAAGGGCGTGCCGACCAGGCGTGCACCATGAACCAGCAACGCCAGCAAGGCGACGACGACCACTTCGGGGTTGCTGTTTCCCCCGCGCCCACGACCCATCGTGCACAGTGCCTGAAGGGTCATCAGGGCGATCACCGACTGGGCCGCGCCGTACACGTAGACACGCGCCGAGGTGTCGTACGTGACATAGGAGAAGCAGGCCAGCAATGCCACTTCCACCGCCAGTACCCCTGCCATCCAGGGCAGCCACGCGCGGCGCCGATCGAAGAACAGGCAGATGCCCACGTAGAACAGAACCGAACTCAGTGTCGTGAGGAAATTCCCGAGGAGGATGGAGAAGAAGTCGGGGATCCTGTCCCGCAGGATGAGCAGCAAAGCGCCGATCCCGAAGACAAGGAAGCCGACGCCCCAGACCAGCAAATAGCGCGCGCGTCCCTTCGCCCATAGCGCCAGCATGCCGGCGGCAAGGACAAACTCCGCCAGCGCCGTGAAGAACGCAGCAGTTCCCAGATTCAGGTTCATTTGGACTTCGATCGACGCTTGGCGATGCGCGTCGCTCCGAGGGGAGTCCGATTCTGCGGAGGATCTCGTCAGCCGCCTTTGCCTGGCGGTGCGCCGGTTTTGATCGGGCGCCCTGTCCGGTCATTGACCGGTTCGCGCCCTTGCTGGCTGCGGAAATTCAAGCGCAGCGCTACCCCAGCAGCAGGACCTGCGTGCCGTCGGAGGCCACCATCACGCCCGGCGAGGCCGCATCGATCTCGATGCGAATGCCCATGTGCAAGGCCGGGTCCAGGGGGCGCTGGCGGCCCGCGTTGAAGAGCGCCACGTCGCGCAGGTAGGTGTCGTGCTGCGCCAGGTTCAGCACGAACTTCTGCGGATAGGCGCCGGTCGCGGTCAGGTGGTCCGAGAATTTCTCGGTCATCGTGAAGAAGAGGAACAACGGGTTGTCGGCCATGCCGCAAATCTAGCCGCGCCGGCCGAAATCCGGCTACCGGGTTTGTGGGAGGGGCGGCGCCCGGCCGCAGCCCTCAGGCCATCCCGTAGCGCAGCAGCCAGTTCCAGATCACCGCCGACCCGTTCGACATCGCCAACGCCGCCTTCGCGTAGCCCATGAGGTCGGCCAGCCGCACCTCGGCGCGGATCACGATGTCGTGACGCTGCAGGTCTTCTTCCTTCACGTCCGCGCGGCGCCGGTCGAGTTCGTCGCGCAGCACGGTGGCGTAGGCGCGCGGGCTCTTCAGGCGCAGGAACATGATCGGCTCGACCACGGCATCGAGCGCGGGATCGACGAAGGTGTGGATCTCGGGTTCGCGCGAGACGACCTGGTCGCCGTGCGCGTCCCGGATCAGCTGCTGGGCCTCTTCGAGCGCGGCCTCGTTCGCCGCGTAGATCCGGCCGCCGCGTCCTTCGCAGATGAACACGTACTGGTCGGGGCGCGAGAGCCAGTCGACCGGCCCGCGCTGGGCGAAGACGGCCAGGCCTTCGGCGCCGGGCAGCAGCGACTGGCGCAGCGGGTACTTGGTGAGGGGGTCTTCAGCGAACATCTTGCAGCTTCCTCGAAATGACGAGCGACGGGGTGTCGGCGCGGCGGTCCGCGGGCACGACCAGCACGTCGCCCGTGGCCCAGCACAGCACGCGCTGCGCCACGCTGCCGAACAGGAAGTCGGCCAGCGGATGGGCGCGGCGTTTGCCGACCACCAGCAGCTCGGCGCGCGCATGCTGCTGCTGCACTGTCGCCTGCCGCGCCGGGTCGCCGCGGCCGATGGCCGAGAGCACGCGGTTGCGCCGCGCGCTGGACGAGTCGGTGAGCGAGAACAGCCGCTCGCGCGCCTGTCGCATGCTGTCGTGGCGGTAGGTCTTGATGGCGTGTTCGGACACTTCGGCGTAGCGCAGCTTGCTCTCGTGCATCGTGTTGAGCGCGTGGAACAGCTCCAGCGCGGCGTCGGGGTCCAGCCCGTGAGCCAGGCTCACGAGCTCGCGCGAGGCGGGCGTGAAGTCGACGGCCACGAGGATGCGGCTGTAGCGCAGGCGCGTGTCGAGCCGCGTCACGAGCACCGGGCAGCGCAGCTGCCGCAGCAGGCGCTCCACGGGCTGGCCGGTGAAGAAGGCGGCGGGCGAGCGGTCGCGTTCGTGGCTCAGCACCACGAGGTCGACGTAGCGCGCCTCGTCCACGATCTGCGCGAGACCGCCGCCAGGCCCCGCGACCTGCTTGACCAGCACATCGAAGCGCGTGGCCATTGCGCGGGCCAACCCCGCGAGGGCGGTCGCCGCCTCGGCGTGCGCGAGCGGCGCGAGGTCCGCGGGCGCGTACACGAGCTTCAGCAGCGCGCCGTGTTCGGCCGCGAGCAGGGCGGCGCGTTCGACCGCGCGGTTGCCGCGCGCCGTCAGGTCGGTGACGGCGAGGATGGATTGAAAGGACGGCGTGCTGGATGCGACGCCGCCTCCGGGAAGGGCGTGCTCCCGCTGAACCTGATGATGATGCATGACGCACTCCAGTCGAACGCGACCCCGGATGACGGGGGCGCAGCCGCGCGGGGCAGGTGCCCGGCGGTCGATGGTTTGCGCTGAAAAGAGAGAGGGGGAAAGAGGCGGACCGCCGGGCTCAGGAATGTGCGGGCGTCTGCTGGGCCGCCGCTGTCATCCGCGCCCACGCAGGCGTGCAACCGCCGGGGCGGGACGTCGAGGTGTGGAGGAAGGGCTGGGCGTTCATGCGGGGGAGTCTAGGCCGGATGCGGCCGAATCCGTTCAGTACCCGCACAACCTTTGCCAGATTGACGCCGCGCGGTGCAGGGCGTGCGCGGTGGGGCTTCCCATTTTTCCTTTTCATTTGTCATGCGCAGGAGGGGACGTGTTTCCGTGTCTGTCCCCGTCTTCCTGGAGGTTCACGCATGAGATCCCACTGTTTAGCGCCCGGCCTGGCCGCAGAGATAGCCCATGAGCGCATCGACGATCGAGGCCTCGAGCGCGGCCGGCTCGAACTGCGCGGGCGGCTCGATGACGGCCGCATGCACCAGCGTCTCCATGATCTGCAGCACCACCCAGGTGGCGAGGTCGAGGTTGCGCGGCGCGAGTTCGGGGCGGTGCTCGTCCAGCAGCTGGCGCACGCGCCGGAAGATGTCGTAGTCGGCCGCACTCTCTTCGCGCGGCGCATCGAAGAAGGGAAATTCCTTTTCGAGCACGCGATGCAGCTCGGGATACACCGCATGCGCCACGAGCAGTGCACGCACCATGGCCTGCACGCGCCCGCGCAGGCTGCGCGCGCGCGATGTGGCCAGCACTTCGTCGATGGCCGCGTACATCTGCGCGGCATGTCGCTCGTGCAGCGCCGTGATCAGCGAGTCCTTGTTCGGGAAGTACTGGTAGAGCGAGCCCACGCTCACGCCGGCGCGTTCGGCCACCACGTTGGTGTTGGTGCCGGCATAGCCGCGCTCTCCCAGAACGCGAGCCGTGGCTTCCAGAATGACCTCGACCATCTGCTGGGAGCGCGCCTGGCGCGGCGCCTTTCTTGGCTGGGGAAGGGATTTCATCGGGCGTTCCGAATGCGAGTTTTCAATGCGAGTGAAGGCTCGTATTCTAAGAAGAACCGAGCAAATGCTCGCATTCAAGAGTTCGCAACATTCGAGTCGATACACACACCATGACAGCCAATGCCTTCGAGGCCCACGCGCCGCGTGCGTTGCCTTCCGCCTTCCCGCTCCTGCAGCCGATCGCTGCGGTCCCACCCGAACGGGGCACGCGGCTGGAAGCCCATGTCCTCCAGTGCCGCCTCGTGACGCCGCACATGCGCCGCATCACCCTCGGCGGGCCGGACGTCGTCGCCTTCTTGCGCCACGCGGCGGTCGACCAACCCGGCGCCTGGGTGAAGGTGTTCGTGCCCGGCGGCGAAGGGCGCGCCTACACCCTTCGCCGCATCGACCGCGTCGCCGCCACGCTCGAGCTGGACTTCGTGCTGCACGGCGACAGCGGCCATGAAGGTCCGGCCTCGGCCTGGGCGGCACGGGCGCAACCGGGTGAATGCATCGGCTTCGCCGGGCCGCGCGACGGCGGCTTTGCGCTCCCGGACGACGCGCGCTGGGTGATGCTGGCCGGCGACGCGACCGCGCTGCCTGCGATCCAGTCGATTGCCGCGAGCCTCGGGCCGGAGATCCGCCTCAAGACCTATGTCGAAGTGCCCTCGGCGGCCGATGTGCAGGAGATCCGCAGCCAGGCTGTGTTGCGCACCTGCTGGCTCACCGGCGATCCGGCCGAGCCGGGGCTGGCGCTTCAACAACAGCTGATGCACCGGCCGCAGCCGGCGGGGCCGGGTTACATCTGGCTGGCGGGCGAGTCGGGCGTGGTGCGCACGTTGCGCGCCCATTTCCTGAACGACCAGGGCCTGGCGCGCACGCGCCTGACCGCCAAGGGCTACTGGAAGCACGGCGAAGCCGATCACCGCGACCGGGCCTGAGCCCGACGCGCCGGGTCAGTGTTCCGCCGGTGCGTGGCGCGTGCGGGTGTCCGAGGGCCGCTCGCCGAAGCGCGCGCGGTACTGGGCCGCGAAATGGCCCAGGTGAAGGAAGCCGTATTTCTCCGCCACGTCGCGCACGCCTGTCTGCGTGGACGCGGCCTGCAGCTCGGCGCGGACGCGGTCCAGCCGCAGCTCGCGCAGGAACTCCATCGGTCCCTGGCCCGCATGCTGGCGGAACGCGATCTGCAGGGCGCGCGCGCTGCAGCCGGCCTCGCGGCACACGTCGGCCAGCGACAGCGGCTGCTCGGCGTGCGCGGCCATGAACTCCTGTGCCTTGCGCACCGCGCGCGGCAGCAGGTGGCGCTGCGCGTCGCCGGCCAAGGCGCGCGAGTGGTTGTGGCCCGCCGACATCAGCAGGCTCGACATCAGGTACTCCTCGGCATGCTCGGCCAGGCGCCCGCCGCCTTGCAGCGCATTGCCGGCATCGAGCGTGAGCCGCAGGTAGTCGATGAAGTGCACCAGCGGCGCGAGCGCGGGGTTGTCCAGCGGCACGCCGAGGTCGAACACCAGGTGCTGTCGCACCGGCGCCTGCAGCAGCGCCTCGAGCCGCGACAGCAGCGCCGCGCGCGCGATGCGCACGATCAGGTGCGGGCTGTCGTCGGCCCAGCGCATCGACAGCAATTCGGTGGGCGAGGGCAGCGAGGCGACGCGCGGCGTGGCGTCGACCTGCTGGCCGCCGCAGCGGATGTCGGCGCCGCCGCGCAACGGAATCTGCAACAGGAAGAAGTCTTGCAGGTAGCCCGGGTCGATCTGCACGCCGGGGCCGTACTGCACGTAATTGAGGCTCACGTCGCGGTGCAGCCGCGCGCTGTGGTGGCAGGCGTCCAGTTCGGTGCGCGGGCGCAGCATCGTGAGGCCGTGGGGGCAGAACACGCGGGCCACGCTCTCGCGCGCCTCGTCCATGTCGTGGCTCTCGAACAAACGGTAACGCTGCAGCGGCAGTCGTGGGGCGGTGGCGGTTTCCATAGGGAAGCGGGCAGACCGTAGCAAAAAGCCTTCCAGCCCACAATTCGGGCCGTCCCTTGGACCCCCCGAAAAAACCTGCGCGGCAGGGACAGCGCCTGCGTTTTCCGGATCGGCCGGCGAAGCCTTGCGTTCTACCTTTGGCCCATTCGCCGAACCGGCGATTCAACCGAGGAGAGCAAGCGTCATGTTCAAAGGTCTCGAAGGCAAAAGCGCCATCGTCACGGGTGGTTCGACATTGATAGGCGCCGGCGTGGTGCGCGCCTTTCACGCCGCGGGCGTGAAGGTGGTCATCGCCGACATCGACGCCGACAAGGGTCAGCCGCTGGCCGACGCGCTGGGCGCCGGGGTGCGCTTCGTGCGCACCGACATCACCGACGACGCGCAGGTGAAAGCCTGCGTCGACGAGGCCGCGGCCCGCCACGGCGGCGTGCACTTTCTGGTGAACCTGGCGTGCTCGTACGTGGACGACGGCTTCAAGTCGCCGCGCGCCGACTGGCTCACCTCGTTCAACGTGAACGTGGCCAGCGCCGTTGCGATGCTGCAGGCGGTGCACCCGCACATGGTGGCGGCCGGCGGCGGGGCGGTGGTCAACTTCACGAGCATCTCGTCGCGCGTGGCCCAGACCGGGCGCTGGCTCTACCCCGTGAGCAAGGCCGCGATGGCGCAGCTCACGCGCAACATGGCGATGGACCTCGCACCCGACCGCATCCGCGTGAACAGCGTCTCGCCGGGCTGGACCTGGTCGGCCGTGATGGACCAGCTCACGGGCGGCGACCGCGCGCGCACCGACCGCGTGGCCGCGCCCTACCACCTGCTGGGGCGCGTCGGCGACCCCGACGAGGTGGCGCAGGTGGTGCTGTTCCTGTGCTCCGAGCACGCGAGCTTCGTCACCGGCGCCGACTACGCGGTGGACGGCGGCTACTCCGCCATGGGCCCGGAGCAGGCCGTGCCGGCCATTCCCCGCCTGATGGAGCCCTGATCGGCATCCACAACAACACCCCACGAGACAACACAGAAGGAGCAAGCCATGAAGCGAATCGCCATCGTCGGCGCGGGCCAGTCGGGCCTGCAACTGGGACTGGGCCTGCTGGACGCAGGCTACGAGGTCACCATGTACAGCAACCGCACGGCGGACGACATCCGCCAGGGCAAGGTCATGTCGAGCCAGTGCATGTTCCACACGGCGCTGCAGGTCGAGCGTGACCTCGGGCTCGACCATTGGGCCAGCGACTGCCCCACGGTGGACGGCATCGGCTTCGCCGTGCCGCACCCCGAGCAGAAGGGCGCCAAGGCCATCGAGTGGGCGGCGCGGCTGAACTCGAGCGCGCAGTCGGTCGACCAGCGCGTGAAGGTGCCGGCGTGGATGGCGCTGTTCCAGCAGAAGGGCGGCGAGCTGGTCTTCAAGGACGCCGGCATCGACGATCTCGAGGCCTGCACCCGCAGCCACGACCTCACGCTGGTGGCCAGCGGCAAGGGAGAGATCTCCAAGCTCTTCGAGCGCGACGCCGCCAAGTCGACCTACGACCAGCCGCAGCGCGCACTCGCGCTCACCTACGTGAAGGGCATGCGCCCGCGCACGCCGTACTCGGCCGTGTGCTTCAACCTGATTCCGGGCGTGGGCGAGTACTTCGTGTTTCCGGCGCTCACCACCACGGGCCCGTGCGAGATCATGGTGTTCGAAGGCGTGCCCGGCGGCCCGATGGACTGCTGGGCCGACGTGAAGACGCCGCAGGAGCACCTGGCGCGCAGCAAGTGGATTCTCGACACCTTCACGCCCTGGGAGGCCGAGCGCTGCGCCGACATCGAACTCACCGACGACAACGGCATCCTCGCCGGCCGCTTCGCGCCCACCGTGCGCAAGCCGATCGCCACGCTGCCCTCGGGCCGCAAGGTGCTCGGCCTGGCCGACGTGGTGGTGCTCAACGACCCGATCACGGGGCAGGGCTCGAACAACGCGGCCAAGTGCGCCGACACGTACCTGAAAAGCATCCTGGCGCGCGGCGAGGGCGCGGCCGATGCGCCGTGGATGCAGCAGACCTTCGACCGCTACTGGTTCGGCTATGCGCAGTGGGTCACGCGCTGGACCAACATGCTGCTCGCACCGCCGCCGCCGCATGTGCTCAAGCTGCTCGGCAGCGCCGGCGCCGTGCCGCCGATGGCCAGCGCCATCGCCAACGGCTTCGACGATCCGCGCACCTTCTTCCCGTGGTTCGCCGACCCGCAGGAGGCCGACCGCTACCTCGACACCTGCGCGGCTGCCGCGGCGGCTGCGTAGGCGGAGCCAGCGCATGACACGACGCGTGGCCATCGTCGGCGCCGGCCAGTCCGGCATGCAGCTCGCACTGGGCCTGCGGGCCAAAGGGTACGCCGTGACGGTGTATGCGAACCGCACGGCGCAGGAGATCTTCGACGGGCCGGTGATGTCCAGCCAGTGCATGTTCGAGACCGCGCTGCAGACCGAGCGCGAACTGGGGCTCGACAGCTGGGCCGACACCTGCCCGGTGGTCGAGGGCATCGGCATGTCGGTGCGCAGCCCCGAAGGCCAGCGCGCCATCGCGTGGGAGGCCAGGCTCGACGGCCCCGCGCAGTCGGTCGATCAGCGCCTGAAGATCTCTGCGTGGATGCAACTCTTCGAGGCGCGTGGCGGCCGCCTCGTGCACCAGGACGCGGACATCGACACGCTGGAAGAATGCGCGCGCACGCACGACCTCGTGGTCGTCGCGAGCGGCAAGGGCGAGATCTCGGCGCTGTTCCCGCGCGACGCGGCGCGCTCGCCCTTCGACGCGCCGCAGCGCGCGCTGGCGCTCACCTACGTGAAGGGCGTGCGCCCGCGCGAACCGTTCGCGGCCGTGAGCTTCAATCTCATTCCGGGAGTCGGCGAATACTTCGTGTTCCCCGCGCTCACCACCAGCGGCCCGTGCGAAATCATGGTGTTCGAGGGCGTGCCCGGCGGCCCCATGGACTGCTGGGACGACGTGAAGACGCCGCAGGAGCACCTGGCGCGCAGCAAGCAGATCCTGGCCACCTTCCTGCCGTGGGAGGCCGAGCGCTGCGAACACATCGAGCTCACGGACGACCACGGCGTGCTGCGTGGCCGCGTCACGCCCGTGGTGCGTCACCCGGTCGCCACGCTGCCTTCGGGCCGCCAGGTGCTGGGGCTCGCCGATGCCGTCGTGCTCAACGACCCGATCACGGGGCAGGGCTCGAACAACGCGGCCAAGGCGGCCGACATCTACCTCAAGCGCATCCTCGAGCACGGCGACGCACCTTTCGATGCCGCGTGGATGCAGCAGACCTTCGACCGCTACTGGGAAGGCTACGCGCGCTGGGCCACCGACTGGACGCACAGCCTGCTCACGCCGCCCGCGCCGCATCTGCAGAAGCTGCTGCAGAGCGCCACGCACAGGCCGGCCGTGGCGAGCGCGGTGGTCAACGGCTTCGACGACCCGCGCAACTTCGCGCCCTGGTGGTTCGACGCGGCCGAGGCCGATCGCTTTCTCGAAGCCAAGGCGCGCGAGGCCGCGGTCGACCGCTTCGACCGGCGCGACTTCCGCAAGGCGCTCGGCCAGTTCAGCACCGGCGTCACCGTGATCACCACGCGCGCGCTCGACGGGCGCCGCGTCGGCATGACGGCCAACTCGTTCTCGTCGGTGTCGCTCGACCCGCCGCTGGTGCTGTGGAGCCTGGCGCGGCAGGCGCCCAGCGTGGCCGACTTCACCGGCGCGAGCCACTTCGCGATCAACGTGCTGGCCGCGCCGCAGCATCATTTGTCGCGCCAGTTCTCGACACCGCAGGCCGACAAGTTCGGCGGCGTCGATTGCTGCGAAGGCACGGCCGGCGTGCCGCTGCTCAACGGCGTGCTCGCGCGCTTCGTGTGCCGCAACGTGCGGCAGTACGACGGCGGCGACCACCTGATCTTCATCGGTGAGGTCGAAGGCTACGAACGCTTCGACGGCGAGCCGCTGGTTTTTCACTCGGGCTACTACCAGGTCACGACGCGCCATCCGGAGTGCGTACAGTGAGGCCCTGGTTCCCCACGTCCACCTTTCAGCATTGAACGGAGTCACACACCCATGCAGAACAAGGCATCCACCTCCTCGTCGCAAGACATCCGCATCCAGGCCGCCGACGGCAGCGGCAGCTTCGGCGCCTACCTGGCCCTGCCGCGCGGCGGCACCGGCCCGGGCCTGGTGCTCGCGCAGGAAATCTTCGGCGTCAACAAGACCATGCGCGACGTGGCCGACTACTACGCCGAGGAAGGCTACGTGGTGCTCGTGCCCGACCTGTTCTGGCGCCAGCAGCCCGACGTGCAGCTGGGCTACACGCCCGACGACTGGCAGCGCGCCTTCGCGCTGTACCAGGGCTTCGACGAAGCGCTCGGCATGCAGGACATGCAGGCCGCGATCACCGCGCTGCGCCAGCGCTCCGAGGTGCCCGGCGGCAAGGTCGGCGTGCTCGGCTTCTGCCTGGGCGGCAAGCTCGCCTACCTCGCGGCCTGCCGCACCGACGCCGACGTGGCCGTGGGCTATTACGGCGTGGGCATCGACGCCGCGCTCGACGAGGCCGACCGCATCCGCTGCAAGCTCGCGCTGCACGTGGCCGAGCTCGACGGCTTCTGCCCGCCCGAGGCGCGCGACCGCATCGTGCAGACGCTGCGCGGCCGGCCGAACGTCGAGGTGCACGTGTACCCCGGCGTCGACCACGCCTTCGCGCGCGTCGGCGGCGAGCACTTCCACCGTGCCTCGGCGCTCATGGCGCACGAGCGCAGCGTGGCCGCGCTGAAGTCGGCCATCGGCCCGAACTACGACCTGGCGGCGCTGTGGGACAAGCACTGCGAGTACGAGTTCGGCACCCGCAACGTGGACGACACCATGGGCACCATGGTGGCCGAGCCCTACGTCAACCACATCCCGACCATGACCGGCGGCGTGGGCTACAAGAACCTGCACGCGTTCTATACGAACCACTTCGTCAACAGCAACCCGCCCGACACCTCGCTGGTGCCGATCTCGCGCACCGTGGGAGCGACGCAGGTGGTCGACGAGATGCTGTTCTGCTTCACCCACACCACCGAGATCCCGTGGATGCTGCCCGGCGTGGCGCCCACCGGAAAGCGCGTGGAGATCCCGCTGCTCGCGGTCATCAAGTTCCGCGGCGACAAGCTCTACCACGAGCACATCTACTGGGACCAGGCGAGCGTGCTGGTGCAGGTGGGCCTGCTCGACGCGGCGCTGCTGCCGGTGGCGGGCGTGGAAACGGCGCGCAAGCTGCTCGACGAGACGCTGCCGTCGAACACGCTGCTGACGCGCCCCCGCGGCTGAGTCGCTTTTCGGTGAGTCTTCAGGCGCCGCTGTTGGCCGGCGGCGCCTGCTGCAAGCGGTAGTCGCGCGGCGCCACGCCGTGCTGCTTGCGGAACGCTGCGGTGAAGCGGCCGTGGCACTCCCACCCCGCCTCGGCCGCGATGGCCTGCACGCTCAGCTGCGTGTCGCGCAGCAGCCGAGCGGCCAGCGCCAGCCGCTCGGCCACGAGCAGGCCGTAGACCGTCGTGCCCTCCGCCTCCTTCACGTGCGCCTGCAGCCGCGTGGCGCGCAGGTCGAGCCGCTGCGCGAGCGCATCGACCGTCCACGCCTGCGCCGGCGCTTCGCCGAGCAGCGCGCGCAGCCTGCGCACCGTCTGCGCTGCCGCACTGCCGTGGGTGTCTTCTGAACGTGCGGGGCGCAGCAGCTGCGCCAGGTCGAGCAGCACGCAGGTCAGCAGCTCGGTCGCGCGTGCGTGGAACAGCGGCACGAAGGCCGGGCGATCGGAGGGCTCGTCGCCGATGCGCGCCAGGCAGTCGCGCACGCGTGGCGTGAGCGCCGCGTTGCACAGCACCCGGCCGTCGTCGCGTTCGACCAGCTCGCTCATCTGCCGTGCGGGCAACCGCACGCCCAGCGCATGCAGCCAGCGCGGCAGCAGGTCGCGTCGCAGGCGGAACTGCACGAAGTTGTTGCGGCAGGCGCCGGGAATGTGGATCAGGTAGCCGCCGTCGCGGTTCGGCGTGCGCAGCAGCGCGCGGTCGACGCGGAAGTCGAGCGGCCGCCCTTGCGCGCTGCCGATCTCGCCCGTGACATGGCCTGAAAGAAAGAAGGTCAGCAGCAGCTCGTTGCCGGGCGCCAGCTGCACGTGCAGGTCGTCGTTCAACCTGAAATCGAAGTACAGCGCGCTCGCGCCTTCCCAGGGCGTGGTGCGCAGCCGCAGGATGCGGCCCCCGTCGTCGGGCCAGCGCACCTCGCGGCTGGCGCCGTCGTGCAGGGCCGGCAGCGCGAGGGGGCGGTCGGCGGGCAGGCGGATCAGCGCGGCGTTGAAGTCGTCCTCGCGCAGCGCGGCGGCCGTGAACGGCGAAGGCTGGATCGGCACAGTCTGCGATGGGATCGGCATAGAAAACCCTGACAGGCGGCGTTAGCGTTGCAACACTTTGGTTTGAACGGAGTTTATGGATGAATGCTCGACGTGTCTGCCGGTTTCTGGGGCTCCTGGCGGCCCTCGCCGCGGGGCTTGCGCCGGCGCTTGCCGGCGCGCAAGGCGCCTGGCCCACGCGGCCGATCCGCCTCGTCGTGCCCTTCGTGGCGGGCGGCGGCGCCGACGTGGCCGCGCGGCTCATCGCCGCCAAGCTGCAGGTGCAGCTGGGCCAGCAGGTGGTGGTCGACAACAAGCCAGGCGGCAACACGCTGATCGGCGCGCAAGAGATCATGAAAGCCCAGCCCGACGGCTACACGCTGCTGTGGTCCATCGACCAGACCTTCGTGCTCAACCCGTCGCTGTACAGCCGGCTGCCCTACGACCCGCGCAAGGACTTCACGCCGGTGGCGCTGGCCATCACCTCGCCGACGGCCGTCATCACGCGCACCCAACCAGGCAGCGTGGGCGACGTGCATGAGCTGGTGAAGCGCGCCAAGGCCGCCCCCGGCAAGATCAACATCGGCGCGGCCGCGATCCTGTCGCAGATGGCGCTGGAAGAGTTCAACCGCAGCGCCGGCATCGAGACCACGCGCGTGCCCTACAAGGGCAGCGCCGAAGTGGCGCAGGCCACCATCGCGGGCGACATCGACGCGGCTTTCGACGGCATGGCGCCCTATGTGCAGTTCGTGAAGGCGGGACGCGCAATTATCCTGGCCGTCACCTCGGCCAGGCGCTTCTCGGGCCTGCCCGATGTGCCCACGCTCGACGAGCTGGGCTACAAAGGCGTCGACTTCTCCGTGTGGTTCGGCGTGGTCGGCCCGGCCGGCCTGCCGCCCGAGATCGCGAAGCGCGTGAGCGACGGCGTCGACTGGGCGATCCGCCAACCCGACGTGGTCGAGAAGCTGCTGGTGTTCGGCTTCGAGCCGGCCGCGCAGACCAGCGCGAGCGCACTCAAGGGCCGCATCGACAGCGACCTGGTGCGCTACAGCCCGGTGATCCGCAAGCTCGGCTTCAAGCTCGACTGACAGGGGGCGCGCCATGATGAAAACCGCGGGCCTGATCGGAGGCGTCGCGTGGCCTTCCACGCTCAGCTACTACCGCTTGTTGAACGAGCACATCCAGCGCGAACTCGGCGGCCTGCATTCGGCCCGCTGCGTGATTGTTAGCCTGGACTTCGCCGGCGTCGTCGCCGCGATGACCGAAGGGCGCCGCGACGATGCGCGCGCCCAGATGGAAACCGCCGCGCGCCAGGCCCGAGCGGCCGGCGCGGAACTCATCGCGATCCTGGCGAACACCGGGCACTTCGCGGCCGATGCCGTGCAGGCCGCGGCGGGCGTGCCGCTGGTGCACGTGGCGCGCGAAACCGGCGACGAGATCGCGTCGCGCTTCCCCTCGATGCGCCGCCTCGGCCTGCTGGCCACGAGCTTCGCGCTCGACGCGCCGTTCTTCGGCCAGATGCTGGGGGAGGGCGCGGGCTTCGAGCTGGTGCTGCCCGACGCCGCGCAACGCCGCACGCTCGACGCAGCCATCTTCGGGCCGCTGGCGCGCGGCGAGGCCAGCCCCGCCGACGCGGCCGTCATCTCGACGCTGTGCAACGCGCTCGTGGCGCGCGGCGCGCAAGGCATCGTGCTGGGCTGCACCGAGCTGAGCGCCGTGAAGCCCTGGATCGCGTGCGCAGCGCCGCTGTTCGATTCCACCGACATCCACGCCCGCGCCATCGTGCGCGAGATGACCCGGGCCTGATTCCATTTCCACACACCGAGAACGAAAGAGAGACCACCGCATGCAGACCGCCGACTTTCCCTTGCCCTTTGTCAATGCGCCCTACAGCCGCGCGATGTTCGACGACGAGTGGATCTTCGTCTCCGGCACCGTCGGCATGGACTACGAAACGCAGACGCTCGCCGTCAGTGCCGAAGACCAGACCCGGCTGATGGTGCGCAACATCGAGAAGTACCTGGCGGCCTGTGGCGGGCGGCTGGAGCAGGTCATCAACTACACGCTGATCGTGGCCGGCGCCGAGCACCTGGGCGCGGTGGTGAAGACGCTGTCGGAAGTGCTGCCCTGCAAGCCGACCGGCACCGCCATGCTGGCCGGCATCGCCGTGCCGAAGGCCTGGGTGGAGATGCAGGTGATTGCGCGCAAGAGCCAGCCGGTGGGCGGGGCCAGGCCATGACACCGCGCGCCAGCGGGTTGCTGCGCGCGGGCTTCTGCGCGCTTGCCTGTGTCGTGGCCGGCTGCGGCGGCGACAACGGAGGCGGTGGCGGCTTCTTCGGTGGGCCGGTCGTGACGCCACCACCCACACCGCCCGCGTCGGACGACACCTACAGCGCCGAGGTGCGCTGGACGCAATACGGCCTGCCGCACATCCAGGCCAGCAACTACGCGGGCCTGGGCTATGGCCATGGCTACGCCGTCGCGCGCGACCACCTGTGCCTGCTGGCCGACCGCGTACTCACGCTGCGCGGCGAGCGCTCGGAACGCTTCGGCCCCGACGGTCTGGCCACCGTGGCCTTCCTGCAGATTCCCAACCTGGACAGCGACCTCTTCTATCGCGTGCAGCTGTCGGACGAAGAGGTCGACACGGCCTGGCAAGGCTTGTCCACCGATGCGCGCCAGCTCGCCGAAGGCTATGCCGCCGGCTTCAACCGTTGGGTGCGCGACACGGCGCCCGAGGCGCGCCCCGCCGCCTGCAAGGGCCTCGCGCTACCGCAGATGACCGCCAGCGACGTGGTGCGCGCCACGATGCAGGTGGGCTCGCTGTGGAAGGCCTTGAGCGTCGCAGCGTACGCCTCGGCATCGACCTGGGACCAGTTGGGCGCGCCACCCGTGGCGAAGGCCAAGGGCGACCGCCCGCCGACGCAGCGCATGGCCAGCAACGCCTGGGCCTACGGCGCCGAGGCCACGGGAACGAACACCTCGATCATGGTCGCCAACCCGCACACGCTGTGGCAGGACCACTGGCTGCTGATGCACCAGATGCACCTCACCATTCCCGGCGAGATCGACGTGATGGGCGCCGACTTCCTGGGCCTGCCGCTGCCGTTGTCGGGCTTCACGCGGCACCTGGCCTGGAGCATCGAGGCGCCTTCGACCGTGACCTATCCGCTGCTGGTGGCGCTGGACGTGAAGCCCGGCGCGAAGCCTTCGTACACGGTCGACGGCGCACCGCGCGAACTGACGATGAAGACCGTCGCGCTGCGCGTGAAGCAACCCGACGGCAGCGTGCGCACGCAAAGCCACAGCCTGCCGTACTCGCACCTCGGACCGCTGTACCGCTTGCCTGCGGAAGCGGGCCGCCCGGCCGGCTGGCATGCCGTGACCGACCCGAACGTGGCGAATGCGCGCGCGCTCGACCAGATCCTCGCCGTGGCGAAAGCGCGCGACATCGGCGCCTTCGAGCAGGCGGTGGCGCGCAACCGCGGCATCACCGCGCACCTGATCGCGGGCGACAGCCAGGGGCAGGCGATGTACATCGAGTCGGGCCCGCTGCTCGATATCGGCGATGCCGCGTTGCGCGACTGCGCCGTCGTGCCGCCGCCCGACGACGCCACGGTGCCGGGCGCACTCGACGGCCGTCGCAGTGCCTGTGCGGTGCGCGATGCCGACGGCCGGCCGCGCCTGGCTCCGGCATCCCGCCTTCCGGCGCTCGCCACGCGCGGCATCGTGCAGAACGCCAACGACAGCTACAGCCTCTCGCTGGTGGGACGCCAGCTCGATAGCTATTCATTGCTGCTCGGCAGCGCGAAGGCCCCGCCCGGTGCGCGCACGCTGATGTCGCAACGGCAGATCGAAGACAGCCTGGCGGACGGTCGCATTGACGTGGCCGAAGCCACCGACATGGTGTTCGGCAACCGCAACTACCTGGCCGAGACCACGCTCGATGCCGTGCTGGCCGCCTGCTCCAGCGCGAAGGGCGATGCCACGGTGCAGCGCGCCTGCGGCATCCTGGCCGCGTGGGACCGGCGCCACAACGTCGACAGCCGCGGTGCCTTGCTGTTCGTCGAGCTGGGTCCCCGGCTCGACAACGTGCCCGGCCTGTATGCGCAGCCCTACGACCCGGCACACCCGTTCCGCGTGCGGCCGGTGTCGTCGGCGGCAGGCGTGACGGCGGGCATCGTCGCGGCGATACGCGACACGGCCGATGCGCTGGCGGCACTGGGGCTGCGCGGCGATGAGAAATGGGGTGACATGCTGGCGCGGCCCACGCCGCGCGGCCGCGTGCCGCTGCATGGCGGCCCGGGCGGGCAGGGCGTGCTCAATGCGCTCGAGGGCGCGCCGCTCACGAAAGACGGCTACGGCGACATCATCGCCGGCACCTCGTACGTGCATGTGGTCACGTGGGCGCAGGGCAAGCCGGTGGCGCGCGTGATGGTGGCGGGCGGGCAGTCCAGCGACCCGGCTTCGCCGCACCACGACGATCAGTTGGAGCTCTTCTCGCGCAAGCAGCTGGTGACGCCGCCCTTCACCGAAGAGGAGATCGCGGCCGACCCGAAGCTGGAGCGGCGCACGTTGCGCGAGTGACGGTGTCGCCAGGCCCTGTCTGGGGCCTGGCAACGACGTCGCTCAGACCGTCATGCCTTGTTCGACGTCGAGCGTCTTGCGGCGCGCCATGGCCAGGTTCGACTTGGTCTTGTCCAGCACCAGGTAGACGAACAGGCCTTCCTTCTTCTGCATCGGGCGGATGATGTGGTACTGCTTGCCGAGCGTGATCAGCATGTCTTCGATGCTGTCGTTCAGGCCGAGGTCGCGCATGGTGCGCAGCTTGGCGCGGACCACTTCGGTGTTGCCGGCGGCGGCCACCTCGAGATCGACGCCCGAGCCGATCTGGCCCAGGATCATGCCGCTGCTCGAATCGACCAGCGCCGCGCACAGGGCGCCGTCGCAGGTCATCAGGTCGTCCATGGATTGCTTGATATTTGCCATCGAAATCTTTCCTAGTCCTCGCCCCTGAAAGTCGGCGGCCACCCGGGCGAAGGGGATGGGTGGCTGCCGGTGTCGAATGGGTGTGGTGCGCCGGCGCCCGGCGTCAGGCGTGCTGCAGCAGCTGCGTTGCCTGTTTCGCGAAGTAGAGGACCTGGCCGATGATGGCCTCGCGGCTGGTGACCACGCTCACGATCAGCGTCATCTCGGGATGCCGCGCCTGCAGCATCAGGATGTGGCCGTGCGTGGCCTCGATCGCCACGTTGTCGCAGTGGCCCAGCTGGCTTTCCTCGCCGGCCACGGCGCCCAGCGCGGCCAGCGAACTGGCAATGGCCGACAGGCGCGCGACCTGCGCGGTGTTCTCGACGCGCGCGGCCAGCTCCAGGCCGTCTTCGGTCGAGATCACCACGGCCTTCACGCCCTTGATTTCCCGCATCAGGGTGTCGATGGCCGATTCCGCTGCAAGCCTGATTCTTGGAGTGATGTTCATTGCTGCCTGAATGGAAGGAAAAGGAGAAAAAGAAGGGGCGTCCTGCGTTCAGACCTCGAGCTGGAGCAGGAGCAGTTCCAGCAGCTGCACGACCTGCTGCGCATCGGTGACATTGGCCGGCAGCACCGGGCAGACGACGCCCTTGGCCTCCATGCGCCGGGCGTAGGCGTCGATGCCGGGGCTCGGGTGCGTTTCCATGCGGCCCACCGCCACCACGCAGGCGGTCTGGGCGATGAGTTCGGCAAAGCCGTCCAGGTAGATGTCCAGGTCGGCCAGCGGATCGGGGCGGCTGTTGTCCACCAGGATCACCACGCCGAGCGCGCCGCGCCCCAGGATGCGCCACATGAAGTCGAAGCGCATCTGGCCGGGCGTGCCGTACAGGCGCAGCTTCTCGCCGTTGTCGAGCGTGAGTTCGCCGTAGTCCAGGCCGACCGTGGTGGTGGCCTTGGCCACCGAGGTGTCGCTGTTGCGCACGTCGGTGCTCACGGGCGGGATCTCGCTCACGCCGGCGATGGCCGTGGTTTTGCCGGCGCCCATGGTGCCGGTGAAGAGGATCTTGTGTTCTACGGTCATTGAGGGCCTGACGGCAGCAAGCCGAGTCGGTTCCTGATGCGTGCGAGCAGGCCGGGCTGCACGGTGTCGCGGGCGGGTGCCGGGAAGCGGCTGTCGGGAAAGACGCTGTCGGGGGCCGAGGCCGCCACCAGCGCGCCGGGTGGTGCGGCGCGTTCGAGCAGGTCGGCGCGCTGCAGGTCGGCCAGGAAATCCGCGCACTCCTGGCGCGTGGCGGGCGAGCGCTGCTGCAGCGACAGCACCGACGCCGGCCGGTTGGACATCAGCGTGGCTAGCCGCAGGCGGATCGGCGCCTCGAGCACGGCCGCGGGCGGCCAGCGCAGCATGCGGAATTCTTCGTGCTCGCCGATCGGCACCTCGGTCGTAGCCAGCCCCAGGCCGCGGGCGTGGACGACCATCGCGCCAAGGCGGTTGAGCACCACTTCCAGCGCATCGGTGTGCAGCGGCAGGGCCAGGAAAGGGCCGCGTTGCGGGTCGGCATGGGCAACCGTCAACGTGGGCACCGCCGGTTGGGGCGAGGCGGCGGCAAGGGCGACCTGGTCGCCGACGACCCGCAGGTCGGCCTGTTCGGCCTTCCACGACCAGTTCTGGTGCGTGCGGTGGTCGAGCAGCCGGATCAGCGACTTGAGCAGCACTTCTTCGCGGTGCGGCAGCCCTTCGACGCTGTAGCTCAGCAGGGCGCGTTGACTTTTGGGAACGGTGTTAACGGCGGTCATGCAGCCTCCGCACCACCGAGCCCATCGGCCGGCCGCTGTGGGGTGTTGCGTTCAACCGCATCGAAAACACCGATTGGAGGCGGCATCGCCGTTCTTTTTGCAACTTAAGCACTCACTGTAAGAAGTTGGACGGAGACGCCGATCGCAACGCTGGCTGGGAGAACTAAAGTGTTTGTTTGGAGGTGGCGTCAAAAATATAACACTTGTTGCAAATAAAAACACAAGATTACGAACAACTGTTTTCAGTGGGTTGCGGACGCGACAAAGCCTCGCGTGCCGCAGCGCGGCACGCGAGGTTTCAGGGAGGGTCGGTGAAAGCGGCTGGCGGGGAGAAGGGCGCCCGCTGGGGCGTCAGTGCGCCAGTTGCGCCTGCAGCTCGGCCACTTGCCGGCGCAGGTCCGCATTTTCGGCCGTGAGTTCGGCCACGCGCTGTTGCAGTTGCTGCACGGCGTCGAGCGCCGCCGGTTCGGCGCCTTCTTCGGTGTCGGGCGCGGCCTCGCGCGGCTTGCGCTTGGCCTCGCGCACGCGCTTGGCGGCCTGCTTGAGCTCGTCCTTGCCGGCGTTGGCGGCTGTCACCTGCTCTTCGGCGGGCAGCGAGGCGACGGCCGCGGCCGTGTTGATCGAGATCACGCCCGATTTCACGGCCGCCACCAGTTCGGGCGCAGCCTGCTTCTGGATCTTCTCGATCATCACGACCTGGCTGCTGCTCAGGCGCGCGGCGCGGGCGATGGCCTCGCGGCTGTTCAGCGGCACGGGCGGCGGCAGGGCTTCGTCGGAAGCGGGAGAAGAGGTCGAAGCGGGCGCGTCGTCGACATCGAAGGGCGGGTCGTCCGCCGTGGTCGGGGTGGTCGGCGTGGCGGCGCTGCTGCGGGCGCGGCGCTCGTCCACGATGTCCTTCTTGCGCAGCGCCAGCACGCCGCGCAGGTAGTCCGAGATGCTGCGGCGACCCAGGTGCTGGTCGATCATCCACAGGTGCACGTCCTGCAGCGTCTTGAAGCGCGTGTTCTGCACGGTCTGGAAGGGCAGGCCGTGCTTCTGGCAGATGCCGTAGCGGTTGTGGCCGTCCACCAGCACGTCGCCCCACAGCACCAGCGCGTCGCGACAGCCTTCGGTGAGGATGCTGCGTTCGAGGGCTTCGTACTCCTCCGGCGTCAAGGGATCGATATAGGCTTTGAGTTCTTCGTTGACGACGATGTTCATGGGTACGGGTGCGATGTAAGGGGCGGAATTTTAGGTGTCTCGGTTTCGGCCGCTCGAACGTCTAGACAGGGAGAGGGACGAGAAGGCGTCACCGGGAAAAACAGGGCCTTCTTGCGTCATCAAATGGTAATAGTTCTTATTTGCATCTTTGCCCTTGAACACTTCAGGAGTACCCATGGATCTGTCGCTTTCCCCGTCCGCGCCCACGCTGGGGGAGGTCTTCATCGCGAACCGTGCCCAGCTCCAGCGCGTCGCGCAAAAGATCGTCCGCACCGCTGACCTCGCAGACGAAGTGCTGCAGGACGCCTACCTGAAGCTCGCCGACGGCGCTTCGGTGCGCGATGTCCGCAAGCCGCTCGGCTATTGCTGCCAGGTGGTGCGCAACGTGGCGGTCGACTACCACCGCCACCATTCCGTGGAGGCGAGCTACCGAACCTACTGCGACGACGTCGAACTCGTGAGCCCGCCCAGCAGCAATGACGCGCCTGACCGCGTGCTCGGCGGCCGGCAGGCGCTGGTGGCGATCGACCGCGTGCTCGAAGCGCTGCCGGCGCGCACACGCCTCGCGTTCGAACTCAACCGCCTCAGCGGCCTGACCCAGCGCGAGATCGCCACGCGCCTGGGCTGCTCCGCCACGCTCGTGAACTTCATGATCAAGGACGCCGACGCCGCCCTCGAAAGCTGCCGCTACCTCGTGCAGGCCGCCTGAGTTTTCCGACGCACCGCATCGGCGCTACGATGGCCGCCGATGAGCAGCAGCAGCAACGACACGCAAAGCGACCCCACCTGGCAGACCGCCTGGACGTGGGTTCGCCGCCAGCACGCCGGCGAGGGCGCGCTCGACGCCGCCGCGAGCGCCGAGCTCGCGCACTGGCTCGCCGCCGATCCTGCCCATCGCCAGGCCTACGACGAGGCAGGCCGCCTCTGGCTGCTCGTCGGCCTGGTGCCGCCTGCGCACGACGTCCCGTCGCCGGACGCCGAAGACGCGGCCCGCTAGCCCGCTCCCTCTTTTTTTCGCAGCTCCTGCAGCGGCCCTCGCCGCGGCGCAGCCGTGCACGGTCTGGATGCATGCGGGACTAAACACCCGGCCTCGCGGCGCGTCTTGTATCGCAAGGGCAAACCCTGCCCGTCATTGCACTTACCAAGAGGACCGCCCATGTCTACCAGCTGTTTCGACCGCGAGGACGAGACCTTCATCGTGCTCGTCAACCACGAAGCGCAGTACTCCATCTGGCCGCACTGGAAGGCTGTGCCCGGCGGCTGGAGCGCCGTCGACGGCGTCAAGGGCGACAAGAAGACTGTGCTCGACTACGTCGAAGCCCAGTGGACCGACATGCGCCCCAAGTCGCTGCGCGACTGGATGGCCGCGCAGCAGCCAACCGACAACGCGTCCGCCTCCGCCTGACGCGCATGCAGGCCTCGCTGCCCCTGCTGTGCCTGCCCTGCGCGGGCGCCAGCGCCACCATGTACCTGCGCTGGCGGCGTGCGCTGCCGCGCTGGATCGAGGTCGTGCCGGTCGAGCTGCCGGGCCGCGGCGGGCGCCTGGGCGAACACTTCGTCGACAGCTTCGACCGCATGGTCGCGCAGCTGTGCGCCGAGCATGAAGGCCTGCTGCGCGGTCGCTACGCGCTCTTCGGCCACAGCATGGGCGCCTTGCTGGCCTGGGGCATGGCGCAGCACCAGCGGCAACAGCACCGCCCGCTGCCGAGCGCGCTGATCGTCTCCGGCAGCGCGGCGCCGTCGCAGCGCGACCCTGACCGCTTTCTCGACATCACCGACGACGCGGCCCTCATCGCCGACCTGCGCAAGCAGGGCGGCACGCCCGACGAGCTGTTCGACAGCCCCGAGCTGCTGCGCATGACGCTGGACACCCTCGGCGCCGACTACCGCCTGTGCCGCAGCTTCGTGCACGCCGACCCCGTGCCATTGCCCGTGCCGCTGCATGTGCTGGCCGGCCGCCAGGACGACATCGCCCCGTGGCGCATGCAGGCCTGGGCCGCCGAGACCGCGCATGCGCGCTTCACGCTCGACTGGTTCGAGGGCGCTCATTTCTTCATCCGCCAGCACGAGACCTCCGTGCTGGCCGCGCTGGCGCGGCACCTCGCGCCGGCGGTGATGGCGGGAGGCGTCGATGCGGCTCGTGCCCTGGCATGACCCGTTGCCGCCGGGCATCGCGTTGCACCGCCTGGACCTGGACCTCGCGGCGGAGGACGGCGATGCCTGGCCCGACCTCACGCCCGACGAATGCGCACGCGCCAGCCGCTTTGCCCGCCGTGCCGACCGCGTGCGCTTCGCCCACACCCGCGCCGCCGTGCGCCGCCTGATCGCGCAGCGCCTCACCTGCCGTCCGGCGGAGGTGCCGCTGCGCGCCGACGCACACGGCAAGCCCTTCGTCGAAGCCGGCAGCGACAACGCCGTGCCCCTCTTCAACATCTCGCACGCCGGCGACCACGCGCTCATCGCGCTGGCCGATCCGGCGCGCGTGCGCTGCGTCGGCGTCGACATCGAAGCCTGCGCGCGCGACCTCATGGCCGACGCCGATGCGCTGCTCGCCATGGCCTTCACCGCGCGCGAACAGCGCGAAATCCGCAGCGACGCCGACCTGCCACGCGCCTTCTACCGACGCTGGGTCGGCAAGGAAGCTGTGTTGAAAGCCGCTGGCGTCGGCATGGCCGAACACCTGCAAAGCGTCGGCATCCACCCCGACGCCCACGGCGCGATTGCCGTCGACTGCGCCGTGCCCGCGTGGGCCGGCATTGAAGCGATGGCGCTGTCCGCGCCGCCGGGCTATGCCGCCGCGCTGGCCTGGCACACCAAGGAACAACCCCTGTGAACCCGATGCATCCCGTGGACTTCGTGACCCATCTGCGTGGCCTGGCCGCGCAGCGACCTGACGACATCGCATTGATCGCCATCACCGACCGTGACGGCAGCGCACTCGACACGCCCATCAGCTACCGCACGCTCGATGCGCGCGTGCGCGGCCTTGCGGCGCACCTGCAGCAGGCCTTCGCGCCCGGCGGCCGTGCACTGATCATGCTGGACAACAGCGACGACTACGTCGTGAGCTTCTTCGCCTGCCTCTACGCGGGCCTCGTCGCCGTGCCGGTGTTCCCGCCCGAGTCCACGCGCAAGCGCCACCTGGGCAAGCTCGAGGGCATCGCCGCCGACGCGGGTGCCTGTTGCGTGCTGACCCATGCCGCCATCCGCGACGCGATGGCGGGCGTGGCCGACGCCTTCGCGCAGGCCACGCTCATCGCCGTGGACGAGATCGACGCCGCCGGTGCCGACGCATGGCGCCCGCACACGCCGGCCGCCGCCGACATCGCCTTCCTGCAGTACACCTCCGGCTCCACCTCGGCGCCCAAGGGCGTCATGGTCACGCACGCCAACCTGATGGCGAACATGCGCGCGATCGAAGAGGGCCTCTCGGTCTGCACGAGCGACACCTTCGTCACCTGGCTGCCGCTGAACCACGACATGGGCCTCATCGGCGGCCTGCTGCAGCCGATGCATCGCGGTGCGGTCGTGGCGCTGATGTCTCCGCGCTACTTTCTCGAGCGCCCCGTGCGCTGGCTCGAAGCCGTCTCGCGGCTGCGCGCCACGGTCAGCGGCGGGCCCGACTTCGCCTACCGCCTGTGCCTGGACCGCGTATCTGACGCGCAGCTGCAAAGGCTCGATCTGTCGTCATGGCGCCTCGCGTTCTCCGGCGCCGAGCCGGTGCGCGCCGACACCCTGCGGTCGTTCCAGCAACGCTTCGCGCCCGCGGGCTTTCCGGCCGAAGCGGTCTATCCCTGCTACGGCCTGGCCGAATCGACGCTGTTCGTCACCGGCGGACACCGCGGCGCCGGCATGGTCGCGCGCGCCTTCGACAAGGGGCGCCTGGCGCAAGGCGCCGTGGTGCGCGACGACGGCGGCGCGATGCTCGTGGGCTGCGGCCGCAGCGTCACGCACCACGCGGTGCGCATCGTCGACACCACCACGCTGAGCGTGTGCGCGGACGGCGCCGTCGGCGAAATCTGGGCCTCGGGCCCGAGCCTGGGCAGCGGCTACTGGAACAAGCCCGAGGTGTCGCAGAAGACCTTCGTCGAGCACGATGACAAGCGCTGGCTGCGCACCGGCGACCTGGGCTTCGTGCACGACGGCCAGCTCTATGTGGCGGGCCGCATCAAGGACATGGTCATCGTGCGCGGCCACAACCTCTACCCGCAGGACATCGAGCGTGAAGTCGAGCGCGAGGTCGAGGCCGTGCGCAAGGGCCGCGTCGCGGCCTTCGCGGTCGAGGGGCCGGAAGGCGAGGGCATCGGCCTCGCGGCCGAGGTGTCGCGCAGCATCCAGAAGCTGGTGCGGCCCGAGGTGCTGGTCGAGGCGCTGAGCGCCGCCGTGAGCGAGCAGTGCGGCGAGCCGCTGTCGGTCGTGATGCTGCTCAACCCCGGTGGCATGCCCAAGACCACGAGCGGCAAGCTGCAGCGCGGCGCCTGCCGCCAGGGCTGGATCGATCGCACGGCCGACGCCTATGCGATCTACGCACACGGCGCGTTCGTGCTGGGCGGCAGCGCCCCTGCAGTCGACACACCCGAAGCCGCACTCGATGACGTCGAGCAGGCCCTCGCCACGATCTGGCACGAGGTGCTGCGCCGCCCCGTCGAACGGCCGCTGGCGCGCGACGCGCACTTCTTCACCCACGGCGGCAACTCGCTCGCCGCCACGCAGGTGGCCGCGCGCATCGGCGAGCGCTGGGACATCGACTTCCCGCTGCGTGCGCTGTTCGAACAGCCGCGCCTGGGCGACCTCGCGCGCGAACTGCGGCGCGTGCGGGCGCTCGGCCAGCGCCGCGCGCACCAACCGATCCCGGCCCTGCCGGCCGAGCGCCGCACGGGGCTGCTCGCGCTGTCGCATGCGCAGGCGCGCCAGTGGTTCCTCTGGCAGCTCGATCCGCAGAACAGCGCCTACCACGTGGGCGTGGCGCTGCGCCTGTCGGGCGCGCTGGATGCCGACGCAATGAAGGCGGCGCTCGAAGGCCTGCTCGCGCGCCACGAGAGCCTGCGCACCGTGTTCCGCACGGCCGCCGACGGTACGGTCGGCCAGCAGGTGCTGCCGACGGCGCCGCTGGCCCTGGCGCACATCGACCTGCGCGCGCTGCCGGACGGCGACCGTGAAGGCGCCGCCGCCGCACAGGCGCGCGCGTTGCAGGCCGAGCCCTTCGACCTCGTGGCCGGCCCCGTGCTGCGCGCCGCCTGGCTCCAGCTCGGCGACGCGCACCACATCCTCGCGATCGTCACGCACCACATCGTGTCTGACGGTGCCTCGCTGCAGGTGTTGCTCGACGAGTTCGGCGTGGCCTATGCGGCGCACGCGAAGGGCGAGACGCCGTCGCTCGCCGTACCGGCGATCCAGTACGCCGACTACGCCGTGTGGCAACGCGACTGGCTCGCCGCGGGCGAGGCCGAACGGCAACTGACCTACTGGCGCGCCCAGCTCGGCGACACGCACCCCGTGCTGGCCCTGCCCACGGACCGCCCCCGCCATGCGGTCGCCAACTACCGCGCGGCCTCGCATGCCTTCGACCTCGACGCGACCCTCGTTGCCCGCCTGCACGCCACCGCGCAGGCGCATGGCGCCACGCTGTTCATGGTCTTGCTCGCGGGCTTCCAGGCGCTGCTGCATCGCTACACAGGTCAGCCCGATGTGCGTGTGGGCGTGCCGGTCGCCAACCGCCACCGCCCCGAGACCACGGGCCTGATCGGCTTCTTCGTCAACACGCAGGTGCTGCGCGCCACGCTGAACGGCCGCACCCCGTTCGTGCAACTGATGGCCCAGACCCGCGAGGCCGCGCTCGGCGCGCAGGCCCACCAGGACCTGCCGTTCGAACAGCTCGTGGACGCCCTGCAGCCGCAGCGCAGCCTGAGCCACAACCCGCTGTTCCAGGTGATGTTCAACCTGCTGCGCGAAGACACGGCCGTGCTGCGCGGCCTGCCGGGCCTGGCGGTCGACGAGTACCGCATGGACGACAGCGCCGCGCAGTGCGAGCTCGCGCTCGACATCCGCGAGCGCGCCGACGGCCAGGTGCGTGCGGTCTTCACCGCGGCGGCCGAGCTGTTCGGCAAGGAGACGGTTGCGCGCATGGCTGCGCACTACCGCGCGCTGCTCGACGCGCTGACGGCCGACCCGGCCCGGGCCATCGGCGATGCGCCGTGGCTCGCTGTCGAAGAGCAGGCGCAACTGCACACCTGGGGCACGGGCCCATCGCCCGCATCCGCCGCGACACCCGCGCATCGCCTGTTCGAGGCGCACGTCCGCCGCGCACCGGATGCCATCGCGTTGATCGCCGGTGACACCGAGCTCTCCTACGCAGCCCTCGACCGCCGCGCCAACCGGCTCGCGCACCGCCTGCTGCGCCACGGCGTGCGCCCCGACACGCGGGTCGCCGTGGCCGTCGATGCTCCCATCGACCGCGTCGTCAGCCTGCTGGCCGTGTTGAAGGCCGGCGGCACCTACCTGCCGATGGACCCATCGCACCCGCCGCAGCGACTGTCGCAGCTGTTGGCCGACAGCTGCGCCGCGCTGCTGCTGACCGGCAGCCACAGCTCGGTGGACGGACCCGTCACGCGCATCACGGTCGATGACGCATCGCTCGACGACGAACCGAACGAGGCGCCGCAAGTCGCGCTGCACGACCACCACCAGGCCTACGTGATCCACACCTCGGGCACCACCGGCCGTCCCAAGGGCGTGGCGGTCGCGCACGGCGCGCTGTCGATGCACCTGCAGGCCATGGCCGAGGCCTGCGGCTTCACGGCGAGCGATCGTTCGCTGCAGTTCGCGCTGCCCCATGTCGATGCCGCCATCGAGCAGTGCCTGCTGCCGCTGACCACCGGCGCCGCGCTGGTGCTGCAGCCGCAGTGGTGCTCGCTCGCCAGCGAACTCGACGCCTTGCTCCAACGCCACCGCGTCAGCGTGGTCGACCTGCCGCCGGCCTATGCGCGCCAGCTGCTGCAGGACCAGCCGCCGTTCCACCACGCCGTGCGCCTCGCGCTCTTCGGCGGCGAGGCCTGGACCGGCGAAGACCTCGCGCTGGTCCGCCGCGTGCTGCACCCGGCATGCGTCGTGAACGCCTACGGCCCGACCGAGGCCGTGATCACGCCGACCCTGTGGTCCGCAGGTGCCGAGGCCATCGTGCAAGGCTACGCCCCCATCGGCCGCCCGGTTGGCCGCCGCACCGCCCATGTGCTCGACGCCGACCTGCAGCCTGTGCCGCAGGGTGTGCCCGGTGAGCTGTACCTTGGTGGCGACGGCCTCGCGCGCGGCTACCTCGGGCGCGCGGCGCTGACGGCCGAGCGCTTCGTCGCCGACCCCTTCGATCCATCAGGCGGGCGCCTGTACCGCACCGGCGACCTCGTGCGCTGGCGCGCCGACGGCCAGCTCGAATACCTGGAGCGGCTCGACCACCAGGTGAAGGTGCGCGGCTTCCGCATCGAACTCGGCGAGGTCGAGGCGCGCTTGCGCGGGCAGCCCGGCGTGCGTGAGGCGCTGGTGTGCCTGCACAAGGGCGCAGCGGGCCCGTCGCTCGTGGCCTACGTCGCACCGGCGGCGGGCGCATCGCTCGATGCGACCACGCTCAAGACGCAGCTGGCGCAGGCGTTGCCTGACTACATGGTGCCCTCGGCGTTGATGGTGCTCGACAGCTTTCCGCTCGGCGCCAACGGCAAGGTCGATCGCCGCGCGCTGCCCGCACCGGTGGCCGCCGGCACGCCAGGCTACGAAGCCCCCCACGGTGACGTCGCGCAGAAGCTGGCCGCGATCTGGGCCGAACTGCTCAAGGTCGAACAGGTCGGCCTGCACGACAACTTCTTCGACCTCGGCGGCAACTCGCTGCTCGTGATCCGCATGCACCGGCTGGTGGAAGACCGCCTGCGGCCGGGGCTCGCGGTGGTCGACCTCTTCAAGTACCCGACCGTCGGCGCGCTCGCCCGCCACATCGAGCAGAAGGGGCGCGGCCCCGCCGCCACCACTGCTACCGACGACGCCGCGCAGGCGAAACAGCGCGCGCAGCAGCAGCGCGCGGCCTTGTTGCAACGCCGCCGACCCACGGAAAGAACCCTCTGATGCACGCGCAAGACGACACCTCGCCTTCTTCCCCCGACACCACGGGCCTCGAGATCGCCATCGTCGGCATGGCCGGCCGCTTTCCCGGCGCGCCCGACGTGGACGCCTTCTGGCGCAACATCCGCGACGGCGTCGAGTCGGTCACCGTCTTCAGCGACGACGAACTGCGCGCGCGCGGTGTGCCCGAGCGCGCACTGGCCGATCCCGACTACGTGAAGGCCGGCGTGCTGTTCGACGGCTTCGACCGCTTCGACGCCGGCTTCTTCGGCTACTCGCCGCGCGAGGCCGAGCACCTCGATCCGCAGCAGCGCGTCTTTCTCGAATGCGCCTGGGAGGCGATGGACCATGCGGGCTGGCCGACCGGCCAGAAGGGCGGGGCGCCCGTCGGCGTCTACGCGGGCGACGGCCCCAACCTCTACCTCATGAAGCACCTGTTGCCCGCCATCGGCATCGACGCGGGAACCGGCATCGCCGACATGCTGGGCCTCATGAGCGGCAACTCCGCCGGCTCGCTGTGCACGCGCGTGGCCTACAAGCTCGACCTGCGCGGCCCGGCCCTGAGCGTGCAGACCGAATGCTCGACCTCGCTGGTGGCCGTGCACCTGGCCTGTCAGGGCCTGCTGAGCCACGACTGCGACATGGCGCTGGCCGGCGGCGTGTGGCTCAACCTGCTGCAGGAGGGCGGCTACCGCTACCAGAACGGCGCCATCCTCTCGCCCGACGGCCACTGCCGCGCCTTCGACGCCCGGGCCGCGGGCACGGTGATCGGCAGCGGCGCGGGCATCGTCGTGCTGCGCCGGCTGGCCGACGCGCTGCGCGACGGCGACACCATCCACGCCGTCATCAAGGGCACGGCCGCCAACAACGACGGCGCCGACAAGATCGGCTTCACCGCACCGAGCGTGCAGGGCCAGACCGGCGCGATCCGCGCGGCGCAGCTGATGGCTGACGTGCCTGCGCACACCATCGGCTATGTCGAGGCGCACGGCACGGGCACCACGCTGGGCGACCCGATCGAGCTGGCCGCGCTCACGCAGGCCTTCCGTGCCGATGACGGCGATGGCGGGCGTTGCGGCTACTGCGCCATCGGCTCGGTCAAGACCAACATCGGCCACCTCGACGCGGCGGCCGGCGTGGCCGGGCTCATCAAGGCGACGCTGGCACTGCGCCATCGCACGCTGCCGCCGAGCCTGCACTTCGAGCAACCGAACCCGCAGATCGATTTCGCGAACAGCCCGTTCCGCGTGAACACCGAGGCGCTCCCGTGGCCCGAGGGCGATACGCCGCGCCGCGCGGGCGTCAGCTCCTTCGGCATCGGCGGCACCAACGTGCACGTCGTGCTCGAAGAGGCGCCGCCCGTTGCTGCGTCCGAATCCATGACAGGCTGGCAGGTGCTGCCGCTGTCGACCCGCAGCGCGCCCGCGACACGGCAGGCCGCGCAGCAGCTGGCCGATCACCTGCGCACGCACCCCGCGTTGCCGCTCGCCGACGTCGCCCACACCCTGCAGGCGGGCCGCCGCGTCTTCGAGCACCGCAGCGCCGTGGTGGCCGACCATGCCGAAGGCGCCGTGCAATTGCTCTCAGCGGGCGAGGGCCCGGCCATGCGCGCCGCGCCCGCACAGGCGCCCGAGGTGGTCTTCCTCTTTCCCGGCGGCGGCACGCAGCACGCTCAGATGGGCCGCGCGCTCTACGAGGACGACGCGGCCTTCCGCGACGACATCGACCGCTGCTGCGCGCTGCTGGAACCCGAGCTGGGTTTCGACCTGCGCACCGTGTTGTTCCCCGCGCCCGGCGGCGAAGCCGAGGCCGACGCGCGGCTGTTCGACATCGCGCTCGCGCAACCCGCGCTCTTCGTCGTCGCTTACGCGATGGCGCAGTGGTGGATGCGCCGCGGCGTGCGGCCCGCGGTGATGATGGGCCACAGCCTGGGCGAGTACGTCGCCGCCTGCCTGGCGGGCGTGTTCCGCCTCGAAGACGCGCTGCGCGTCGCGGCCCTGCGCGGTCGCCTGCTGCAGTCGATGCCGCCCGGCGCGATGACCGCCGTGCCGCTGTCGCAGGCCGCGCTCGCGCCCTTCCTGGCGCCGGGCTGCGACCTCGCCGCCGCCAACGCCGAGCAGCTGTGCGTGATCTCGGGCCCGCGTGAAGCGGTCGAGGCCGCCGAGGCGCGGCTGCGCGCGGCGGGCCACCTGCCGCGCCGGCTGCATGTGTCGATCGCTTCGCACTCGGCGATGACCGAGCCGCTGCTGGCGCCGCTCGAAGCGCTCATCGCTTCGGTGCCGCGCCGGCCGCCGACGATTCCCTTTGTCTCGAACGTCACGGGCCAGCTCATCACGCCCGAAGAGGCCATGAGCCCCGCCTACTGGGCGCGTCACCTGCGCGGCACCGTGCAGTACGCCGACGGCGTGGGCACCTTGCTGCAGGTGCCGGGCCGCGTGCTGCTCGAGGTCGGTCCCGGCGAAACGCTGGCGGGCCTGGCGCGCCAGCATCCGCTGGCCGACACCGCCGCCGGCGTGTTCGCCAGCCAGGTGCACCCGCAGCAGCAGGCGCGCAATGCGCAGCAGATCGCGCAGACGCTGGCCCAGCTGTGGGTGGCGGGCGTGGACATCGACTGGGCCGCCTGCCGCGCGGGCGCCGCGCGTCGGCGCGTGCCGCTGCCGGCGTATCCGTTCCAGCGCCGCCGCTACTGGGTCGATGCGCCCAGCGCTGCGAAGGTGGCGCAACGTCCGGCTGGCGACGCGTTCTACGTGCCCTCGTGGCAGCGCACGGAGCCGCTGGCCGTCGCACCGTTGGCATCGACCGACGGCTGCCTGCTCGTGCTCGGCGACAGCCGCAGCCTCACGGGCCACCTCGTGCGTCAGCTGCGTGCACAGGGCCGCACCGTGGTGCTGGCCGAGCGCGGCAGCGCCTTCGCGCGCACGGCCCACGGCCACTGGACGCTGCGCCCCGGCGCACGCGACGAACACGCCCGCCTGCAGAGCGAGATCGCCGCCGACTTCGGCGCCATCGCCGGCATCTACCACCTGTGGAGCCTCGACGAGGCGCTGCCCGCGCAGCAGCCGCAGGCCGAGCTGCTCGAACGCAGCTTCTTCAGCCTGCTCGCGCTCGTGCAGTCGCTCGACGCGGGCGAGCGCACGCTGCCGCTCGCCGTCGTCGCCAACCAGCTCGAAGACGTCACCGGCACCGAGCCGCTGTGCCCCGAGAAGGCCACGCTGCGCGGCATCGGCAAGGTGATCGGCCAGGAATACCCGCGCGTGCATTGCCGCGTGATCGACGTCGTGCTGCCCGCGCCCGAAAGCGATGCCGAAGGCCGGCTGGTCGCACAGATCGTGGCCGAGGCCGCGGCGCTGCAGGCCGATCCCGGCGAGCCGCTGGTGGCCTGCCGTGGCGCGCACCGCTGGGTCAAGACCTACGAACCCGCGACGCTGACCGCCGCCGCGCAACCGCGCCTGCGCCGCGAGGGCGTCTACCTTGTCACCGGCGGCCTGGGCGGTGTCGGCCTTGCGCTGGCGAAGCACCTGGCCGTGCAGTGGCAGGCGCGGCTGGTGCTGCTGGGCCGCACGGCGCCGCCGGCGCGCGCGGAATGGCCGGCGCTGGTGGCGGCCGACAGCACGCCCGCCGCTCTGAAGGCGCGGCTGCAGCAACTGCTCGAACTCGAAGCGCTCGGCGCACAGGTGCTCACCGTGTCGGCCGACGTGTCCGACGCCGACGCGGTGCGCGCCGCCCTCGCGCAGGCCGATGCCCGCTTCGGCCCGCTGCACGGCGTTGTGCATGCCGCCGGCGATGCGGGCGGCGGCATGATGGCCGGGCGCACGCGCGCGCAGGTCGACACCGTGTTCATGACTAAGGTGCGCGGCACCCGCGTGCTGTTCGACGCGCTGCGCGGCCAGCCGCTGGACTTCGTGCTGCTGTGCTCGTCCATCTCCAGCGTGGCCGGCGGCCTGGGCATGAGCGACTACGCTGCCGCCAACGCCTACCTCGACGCCGTGGCCGTCGCGCATGAACGGCTCGGCGCGTTCCCGGTGTTCTCGGTCAACTGGGACGCCTGGCGCGGCCTGGGCATGGCTGCGCACATGGACGTGCCCGACGACATCGGCATGGACGGCCCCGAAGGCGCACGCGTCTTCGAGCGCATCGTCAACGGCCCGGCGCGCGCGCAGACCGTCATCTCGACCGCCGACCTGGCCACACGCCTGGGCCCGCTCGACAACGGCATGCTCGACCTGCTCGGCGACGAGGCACCGGCCGCCGCCGCGGGCGCGGCCCATCCCCGGCCCGCGCTGCAGACCCCGTTCGTCGCGCCGCAGGGCGAGGTCGAGACCGCGCTCGCCGCGCTGTGGACCGAGCGCCTGGGCATCGCGCCCATCGGCGTGGACGACAACCTGTTCGAACTCGGCGGCGATTCGCTCGTGGCCATCCAGCTGCTGTCGCGCGTGCGCAAGCGCTATGCGACCGAGCTGCACCCGAGCGAGTTCTTCAAGGCGCCGACCATCGCCGGCCTGGCCGCGCGGCTCGGCGTCGCCTCGACCGCCGCCGCGCCGCAGCGCAGCGCAATGGAGATCACGCCCGTGGCGCGCGGCGGTGCGCTGCCGCTGTCGCCGATGCAGCGCCGCCTCTGGCTGATCGACCGCCTCACCGACGCCGCCAACCGCAGCGGCCGCGCGGCCTACAACATGTCGGCCGGCCTGGCGCTGCACGGTGAGCTCGACATCGGCGCGCTGCGTGCCGCCATCGACGCGATCGTGGCGCGCCATGAGGTGCTGCGCACCGTGTTCACCGAGGACGACGAGGGCGAACCCATGGCGGTCGTGCGCCCCGGCGCGCCGCTCGACATTCCCGTCATCGCACTCGACGACGGCGCGCGCTACGGCCCCCTGTTCGACGAACTGGTGCGTGCACCGCTCGCACTGGCCGAAGGCCCGCTCATCCAGGCCACCGTCGTGCGCATGGCCGCGCGCGAGCATGTGCTGGTGCTCGTGGTGCACCACATCGTGTTCGACGGCTGGTCGATCGCCGTGTTCGCACGCGAGCTGGCCGGTTTCTACGAGCGCGCACGGCGCGGCCAGCCGCTGGCACTGGCACCGCTGCCCGTGCAGTACGCCGACTACGCCGCCTGGTATGCGCGCGCGCTGGCCTCCGACGGCTTCGCGCCCAAGGCCGCGTTCTGGCGTGAGCGGCTGGCGGGTGCGCCACAGGCCTCGGGCATCAAGCCCGACCATCAACGCCCCTCTGTGCCCACGCACGCCGGCGATTCGGTGCGGCTCACGCTGTCGCCGGCGTTGTCGCAGTCGCTGGCCGCGCTCGCACGGGCGTCGGACACCTCGCTGTTCACGCTCCTGCTGTCGTCGTTCTTCCTGTTCTTCCACCAGGCCTCGGGCGCCGACGACATCGTCATCGGCACCGACGTCGCGGGCCGCGGCCACCCGGACCTCGAAGGGCTGCTCGGCTTCTTCGTCAACGTGGTGCCGCTGCGCTCGCGCCGTGCGAAGACAGGTGCCGACTTCGCGCAATGGCTGGCTGCCACCAAGGCCGACACCCTGGCCGCGATGGACCACCAGGACGTGCCCTTCGACCGCATCGTCGAGCTGTCGGGTGTGCCGCGTGCGCGCGACCGCAACCCGCTGGTGCAGGTGCTCTTCGTGCTCCAGAACACACCCGAGATCCGGTTCGCCATCGAAGGCGCCGAGGTCCAGGTGCTGCCCCAGCAGATGAACGAATCCAAGTTCGACCTGGCGGTGTTCGCCAGCGAACACGACGGCGCGCTCACCGCCGAGTGGGTGTTCGCCACCGACCTCTACCGGCGGGAGACCGTCGAAACCTTCACCGCTTCGTGGCATGCGCTGCTGGAGCGGATCGTCGCCACACCCGGCCAGCCGATCGACGCGCTGGCCCCCATGCCCTCGGAGGAATCCATCGCCATGACTCACGCGCCCAACGTCCGCCCCGCCTCGAAACTGGACAACAAACTCGGAAAGCTCGACGCCCTGGGCGCCGGCCGCGCCCCCGTGCGCGCCGCCGCGCGGCCCGCCGTGCAGACCTCGTTCCTCAAGCCCGGTGCCGAATTTCCCATCGTGCTGCAGGCCACCAGCCCCGAGCTCGACACCGTCGCCTGGGCCAAGGGCCAGGCCGACTACATCGAGATGCTGGTCGCCAGGCACGGCGGCATCCTGTTCCGCGACTTCGGCCTGAAGACGCCGCAGGACTTCGAGGCTTTTGCCGAGGCCATCGAGCCCGAGCTGTACGGCAGCTACGGCGACCTGCCGAAGAAGGAGGGCGGCAAGAAGACCTACCGCTCCACGCCGTACCCCGAGCGCCAGATGATCCTGTTCCACAACGAGAGCGCGCACCTGGACCGCTGGCCGCGCAAGCAGTGGTTCTTCTGCGAGCTGCCGTCGCCCGTGGGCGGTGCCACGCCCATCGTCGACTGCCGCGAGATGCTGCGCCGCCTGCCGGCCGACGTGGTGGCCGGCTTCGAGCGCAAGGGGCTGCAGTACGTGCGCACCTTCACGCCCGGCCTGGACGTGAGCTGGCAAGATTTTTACAAGACCGATCGCCGCGAAGACGTCGAGGCGCGCCTGGCCGCTGCCGGCATCGAATGGCGCTGGTTCGACGGCGACACGCTGCAAACGCGCACCCGCTGCCCCGCCGTGATCCGCCACCCGCTCACCGGCGAGCGCGTGTTCTTCAACCAGGTGCAGCTGCACCACGTCGCCTGCCTCGAGCCGCAGGTGCGCGAAGACCTGCTGGCCATGGGCGGCGTCGAGCGCCTGCCACGCCACGTGACCTATGGCGACGGCTCGCCCATCGCGGACGAAACCATGGCCATCGTTGGCGAGGCCTACGAGGCCTGCGCCGTGCGCTTCGACTGGCGCCAGGGCGACGTCGTGATGCTCGACAACATGCTCGCGGCCCATGCACGCGATCCCTTCGAGGGCCCGCGAAAGATCGTGGTGGCGATGGGCGCGATGTTCGACCGCGCCGCACTTGACGGCGGCGCGCGCGGCACCGAGTCCCGCCTGGCCGACGAACAAGGCGCCTGAACGAAATGACGACCATGACCGACCACTTCGACGACACGACCTTCCCGCTGAGCCCCGAACAACGCGCGGTGCCGGCCGATGCGCCGCGCCTGCTGCTGCGCGCCGACATCGAGGGCGGGCTCGACGCTGCGCGCCTGCGCGACGTGGTGGCGCGCGTGCTGGGTGCGCACGGTGCCTTGTGCAGCGCCATCCGCGCGGTGCCGGGCTACCGGGGGCTGCGCCAGCAGTACAACGAGGGCATGGCGCCGTTGGCCTGGAGGAACGCCGATCTGCGCGATGCGCCCGAATCTGCGGTCATCGAATGGCTGGCGAACCTGCAGGCCGCGCCGCTGGACATCGCGCGCGGCGAGATGGTCCATGCCGGGCTCGCACGCACCGGCGAAACGCGCCACACCTTGGCGCTGTCCGTCCATGCCTGGGTCGGCGACCGGGGCAGCCTGCAACATCTGTTCGACCAGATCGCCACGGCCTTCGCGGACGAGCACGCTTTCGATGCCGCCGAGGTGTTCCCCTACGCACGCTTCGTGACCTGGCGCCAGGACCTGCTCGATGGCGAAGACGCTGCCGAGGGCCGTGCCTACTGGCAGCGCTACCTCGCGCAGGCGTCCTCGCTCACGCCGCCGCGCCTCGTCGGCCGGCAAGCTGCTGCCTCCCAGCAGGCTGTGCGCGTGCGTGCTGACGAATCCGTCGACGCCACTTTCGTGAGTCGCATCGCCGCCTGCGCCGACACACTGGGCGCGCAGCCCGACGCGCTGCTGCAAGCCGTCTGGTGGCTGCTGCTCGCGCGCCTGGACGGCACGGGCCGTTTCATCGCCGGCTGGCAGCACGACTGCCGCCGCGACTACCCGCCGATGCAGGGCGCGGTCGGCGTGTTCGACAAGGTGCTGCCGCTCATCGTCGAGACCGCCCCCGAGACGCGCTTTGCCGACTGGTTCGACAACGTCGACGGCACGCTGGCCGCGCATGTCGAGGCGCAGGAGTACTGGGCCGTCGAGGCACCGCCCATCGCCGCGCACCTCGCGGTCGGCTTCGCATGCCACGAGCGGCCGCGCCGCCACGGCGCCGATCCGCAATGGGAGCTGGCTGCGTTGCCGGGGCCAGTGCCGACGTTCGAACTCGCTCTGCAGGTCGCATGGGACGCCGACGGCGCCGCGCTCTCGGTGCATGCCGATGCCGCACGCCACAGCGAGGTGGTGGCGCAGCGCCTGCTGATGCAGTACCTCTGCCTGCTGGACGCCGTCGTCGAACGCCCCGACGCCGCGCTCGGCGCGTTGCCGCTGGTCGGTGCGCGTGAGCGCGATTTGCTGCTGCGGTCGCAAGAAGCCGTGGCCGATCTCGGCACGCAGACCGTCACGCAGCGCATCGCCCACTGGGCCACCGAGACGCCCGAAGCGCCCGCACTCGAAGCGGGCGAGCAACGCCTGAGCTACCGCGAGCTCGACCAGCGCACCGCCCGCGTCGCCCGCTGGCTGCAGGGGCAGGGCGTGACACCCGGTGCGATCGTCGCGCTGAACCTGCCGCGTGCGCTCGACCTGCCGGTGGCGATCCTCGCCGTCTGGCGCGCGGGCGCCGCCTACCTGCCGCTCGACCCCGACTGGCCCGAGGCGCGCCGTGCGGCGGTGCTGGCCGATGCGAAACCCATCTTCACCATCGACGCGGCATTGCCCGATGCGAGCACGCTGCCCGAAGCGCAAGCCGCGTCGCACATCGCCGCACCGAGCGACCTCGCCTACGTGCTCTACACCTCCGGCTCCACCGGCACGCCCAAGGGCGTGGCCGTCGAGCAGGGCCAGTTGCAGAACTACGTGGCAGCCGCTTCGGCCGCGATGCAGCTCGACACCTGCCGCCGCTGGGCGCTCACCAGCTCGGTCGCGGCCGACCTGGGCAACACCGCACTGTTCAGCGCGTTCTACAACGGCGCCTGCCTCGTCGTGGCGGCGCCGCACGAGGCCAAGGACGCCGAGGCCTTCGCGCGCTTCATGCGCGCACACGCCATCGACGCGCTGAAGATCGTGCCCTCGCACCTCGAAGCGTTGTTCGAAAGCGCCACGCCCTGCCTGCCGCGCACGCTGGTGCTCGGCGGCGAGGCCGCGCCGCGCGCGCTGGTCGAGCGCATCGCGCGGCTGGCGCCGCAGTGCGCGGTCTACAACCACTACGGGCCGACCGAGGCCACGGTGGGTGTCATGGTGCATGCCGTCGAACCCGGCGCGCCGGTGTCCGAACAGCTGCCGCTGACGCGCGTGCTCGCGAACAACCGCGTGCGCGTGCTCGATGCGTCGCGCGGCCTCGTGTCGGCCGGTGGGTTGGGCGAGGTTTACATCGGCGGTGCGCAGCTGTGCCGTGGCTACCTGAACCGCGCGAACGCTGACGTGTTCGTCGCTGACCCGTTCCGCGCGGGTGAGCGGCTCTACCGCACGGGCGACCTCGCGTGGGTGCTGCCCGAAGGCGGCCTGCGGCTCGCGGGGCGCGCCGACCACCAGGTGAAGGTCCACGGCTACCGCGTGGAGCCGGCCGAGGTCGAGGCGGCGCTGCTGGCGCAGCCCGGCGTGCGCCAGGCGGTGGTGCTGGCCGTGCCCGATGCGGCCGGCGTGACCACGCTCGCCGCCTTCTTTGTCGGCGACAGCGAGGCGGCCGACGGCCGCGCGCTGCGCGAACAGCTCGCCGCGCTGCTGCCGGCGCACATGGTGCCCGCGAGCTGCACGGCCGTGAGCACCTTCGCGCGCCTGCCGAACGGCAAGATCGACCGGCTCGCGCTGGCGGCCTCGGCCCCGGCCGAAGCGCCGCAGCGTGCAGTGAAGGCCCCGCGCGACGCGCTCGAAGCGCTGCTCGCCGACGGCATGGCCACGCTGCTGGGCAGCGGCCCGGTCGGCGTGGAAGACGACTTCTTCGAACTCGGCGGCCACTCGCTGCAGGTCATCAAGCTGGTCGCTCGCATCCGCAAACTGCTGCAGGTCGAGGTGGCGGCCGGCGTGGTGTTCGACCACCCGACGCCGGCGGCGCTCGCCGCCGTGCTGCGCGAGGCCAGCGCCGATGCCGTCGCGCTCGAACAGCTGGCGCAGACGCACCGGCAACGCGACCTGGCCGACGAATCCGTGGGCGAGGCCGCATGAGCATCGCCATGGACGAGATCACCCGCACCGTGCACGACGGCCAGGCGGTGCCGCTGTCGTATGCCCAGGAACAGCTGTGCTTCCTGCAGAAGCTCGAGCCCGGGCTCACGGCCTACAACCTGCCGCGTGTGTTCCGGCTGACCGGCGCGCTCGACGCCGATGCGCTGGAACGCGCGTTCCAGGCGGTCGTTGCGCGCCACGCGATCCTGCGCACGCGCTTCGTCGAACACGACGGCGTGCCGATGCAGATGGTGCAGGCCGAGGTGCCGTTCGCGCTGGAGCGCATCGACCTCTCGGGCCAGAGCGCAGACGAGCAGCAAGTTGCTGTCGATTCGCTCGTGCGCCGCACAGCGACGCATGTGTTCGACCTGGGCCGTGCGCCCGCGCTGGTGGCGCGGCTCGCAAAGCTGGCCGACGACCGGCATGTGCTGACCGTCTGCCTGCACCACATCGTGTCCGACGCCTGGTCGAACCCGATCCTGGCGCGCGACCTCGGCGCGGCCTACGCGCTGGCGCTGCGCAGCGAAGGCCCGGTGCAGCTGCCGTCGCTGCCCGTTCAGTACGCCGACTTTGCCGTGTGGCAGCGTGCCCGCGTGCAGGGCGGGGCGCTCGCGCCGCAGCTCGCGCACTGGAACCGCCACCTCGGCGACGAGGTGCCGTCGCTCGATCTGCCGACTGACCGCGCACGCCCCGCGCAACAGACCTTCGCCGGCACCGCGCTGGGCTTCGAGCTGCCGCCGGCGTTGGCGGCGGCGCTGCAGACCTTTTGCCGCGCCGAGCGTTGCACGCCGTTCGTCGTGCTGCTCGCGGCCTGGCAGGTGCTGCTGTCGCGCTGCAGCGGGCAGGACGATTTCGCCATCGGCGTGCCCAACGCAGGCCGCCACCGCGAGGAGGTGCAAGACCTGCTGGGCTTCTTCATCACCACGCAGGTGTTCCACGCGCGGCTTGCGCCCCGGCGCACGCTGCGCGAGGTGTGCCGGCAGGTGCGCGCCGACGCGCTGGCCGCGCTCGACCATGCCGACCTGCCGTTCGAGGTGCTGCTGGCCAGCCGCAAGGACCGCCGCGACCCCGCGCGCAGCCCGCTGTTCCAGGCCATGTTCGGCGTGCAGATGGCCGGCGAGGCCGTCGCGCTCGACTTCGCGGGCGTGCGCGCCGAGCTGCAGGAGTTCGATGACGCGGGCGCCAAGTTCGACCTGTCGCTGGACTTCTACATCGACCCGCACGGCGTGCGCGGCCGGCTCGAGTACAACACCGACCTGTTCGACGCCACGAAGGCGCAGCGCCTGGTGTGCGCCTACCAGCGCGTGCTGCAGGCGATGTCGGACGACCCTGACCGCGTGCTCGCGAACCTCGTGCTCACCGATGCGGACGACGAGGCGCGGCTGCGCGGCTGGAGCGAGAACCTGCCGCATCGCCCGTACACGCAGCCCGTGCACCGGCTGATCGAAGCGCAGGCGCGCGAGCGGCCCGAGGCGGTCGCGCTGGTGTTCGGCGACACGGTGCTGCGCTATGGTGAACTCGACGCGCGCGCCAACGCGCTGGCCCACCGCCTGATTGGCCTCGGCGTACGGCCCGACATGCCCGTGGGCATCGCCGCCGAGCGCAGCCTCGAGATGGTCGTGGGGCTGCTGGCGATCCTGAAGGCCGGTGGCGCCTATGTGCCCATCGACCCCGAGCTGCCGCGCGAACGCATCGCGTACATGCTCGAAGACAGCGGCGTGACGCTGCTGCTCACGCAGTCGCACCTGCGCGAGGCGCTGCCGGTGGCGGCGCATGTGCAAATGCTGGCGCTGGATGCACTCGACCTGTCTGGCGAATCCACCGCGTGCCCGCAGGTTGCATTGCATGGCGAGAACCTCGCCTATGTGATCTTCACCTCGGGCTCCACGGGCCGCCCCAAGGGCGCGGCCAACCGCCACAACGCGCTCTACAACCGCCTGGCCTGGATGCAGGACGCCTACGCGCTGGGCGACGCCGACACCGTGCTGCAGAAGACGCCGTTCGGTTTCGACGTGTCGGTGTGGGAGTTCTTCTGGCCGCTGATGCAGGGCGCGCGCCTCGTCGTCGCCGCGCCTGGCGACCACCGCGAGCCGGCACGCCTGGTCGAGCTGATCCGTTCGCACGGCGTGACCACGCTGCATTTCGTGCCCTCGATGCTGCAGGCCTTTCTGGCGCACGAAGGCATCGAGGCCTGCACCAGCCTGCGGCGCATCGTCTGCAGCGGCGAGGCGCTGCCCGCCGAGGCGCAGGCGAAGGTGTTCGAGCGCCTGCCGGGCGCGGGGCTGTACAACCTCTACGGCCCGACCGAGGCGGCCATCGACGTGACGCACTGGACCTGCCGCGCCGACGGCCTGAACCATGTCGCCATCGGCCGGCCCATCGCGGGCTGCAAGACCTACGTGCTCGATGCGGGCCTGAACCCGGTGCCGCCGGGCGTGGGCGGCGAGCTGTACCTGGGCGGCATCGGCCTGGCGCGCGGCTACCTGCACCGGCTGGGCCTCACGGCCGAGCGCTTCGTCGCCGACCCGTTCAGCGACAGCGGCGAGCGCCTGTACCGCACGGGCGACCTCGTGCGCTGGCGCGACGACGGCCAGCTGGCCTACCTCGGCCGCATCGACCACCAGGTGAAGGTGCGGGGCTTTCGCATCGAGCTCGGCGAGATCGGGGCGCAGCTGCTGGCACAGCCGCAGGTGCGCGAGGCCGTGGTGGTGGCCGACGAAGGCCCGGGCGGCACGCGGTTGGTCGGCTACGTGTCGCCGCAGCCCGGTGTGGCGGTGGACGTGGCCGTGCTCAAGGCGCGCCTGGCCGAGGTGCTGCCCGAGTACATGGTGCCGGCGCTGCTGTGCGTGCTGCCGGCCTTGCCGCTCAACGCCAACGGCAAGATCGACCGCAAGTCGCTGCCCACGCCCGAGCGCAGCGGGGCGCAGGCCTACGAAGCGCCCGAGGGTGCGGTCGAGCAGGCGCTCGCCACGGTCTGGGCCGAGGTGCTGGGCCTGCCGCGCGTGGGCCGGCAGGACAACTTCTTCGAACTCGGCGGCGATTCGATCCTGAGCTTGCAGATCGTGTCGCGGCTGCGCACGGCGGGCTGGAAGCTCACGCCGCGCCAGATGTTCGAGCGCCAGACCGTCGCGGGGCAGGCGGCCGTGGCCGAGCCCGTGGGCGCGGCGGTGCAAGCCGAGCAGGCGGCCGCCGAAGGCGAGGTGCCGCTGCTGCCGTTCCAGGCCGCGTTCTTCGAGACCGACATGCCCGAACGCCACCACTGGAACCAGTCGCTGCTGCTGCAAGGCCGCGAGCCGTTGGCGGTGCCCGCGCTCGAAGCCGCGCTGGCGGCCGCGGTGCAGCACCACGATGCCTTCCGCCTGCGCTTCCATCGCGCGGCCGATGGCCGCTGGCGGCAGGCCTACGAGGCGCTGCCGGCTCGCTGGCGCGAAGAATGGCTCTGGGTGCGCGATGCAGCGAACCCGGCGCAGATCGCCGCGCTGTGCGACGAAGCGCAACGCAGCCTCGACCTCGCGCATGGACCGCTGCTTCGCCCGCTGGTCATCCGCCTGCCCGGCGGCGACTGGCGCCTGCTGCTGGCGGCGCACCACCTCGTGGTCGATGGCGTGTCGTGGCGCATCGTGCTCGACGACCTAGCCACCGCGTACGCGCAGTGCCGCGACGGCCAACCGGTCGTGCTGCCACCGAAGAGCGCCAGCTTGCAGGCCTGGGCGCGCACGTTGCAGAGCGAAGCTGCCGCGATGGACGGTGAACTCGCGCACTGGCAGGCCTTCGCCGATGTGCCGGTCGCGCTGCCCTGCGCGCGGCCCGAGGGCGTGAACACCGCGGCGCGCCGCGCCAGCATCGCGTGGCAGCTCGACCGCGCGCGCACGCAGGCGTTGCTCAAGACGGCACCCGCCGCCTACCGCACACAGGTCAACGACCTGCTGCTCACCGCGCTCGGGCGCGCGCTGTGCGGCTGGAGCGGGCATGCGCAGCTGGCGATCCTGCTCGAAGGGCACGGCCGCGAAGACATCCTCCCGGCGGAGAAGGCACTGGATCTGTCGCGCACCACGGGCTGGTTCAGCAGCCTGTTCCCCGTGCGGCTCGATCCGCTGGGCGCGTGGGGTGATGCGATCAAGCGCGTGAAGGAAGACCTGCGCCGTGTGCCGCAACGCGGTCTCGGCCATGGCGTGCTGAGGCACCTGGGCACGGACGCACAGCAGCAGGCGCTGCGCGCATTGCCGCGCCCGCAGCTGGTCTTCAACTACCTGGGGCAGGTTGATGGTGCAGCAGAGGCCGTGTGGTCGCTCGCACCTGAAGACGCGGGCGAGCCGGTCGCCGCGAGCGCACCGCTGTTGCACGAATTCAGCGTCAATGCACAGGTGCGCGACGGTGCGCTGCAACTGACGGTGGACTTCAGCGCGGCGCGGCATGCGCAAGAGGATGTGCAGGGCTGGGTAAGCCGCTTCGGCGACGAACTCGAAGCGCTGATCGCGCACTGCACCTCGGGCGCTTGCGGCGTCACGCCGTCGGACTTCCCGTTGGCCGGCCTCGAAGCCGCGCAGCTCGATGCACTGCCGCTGCCCGTGGCGCAACTCGAAGACCTCTACCCGCTCTCGCCGATGCAGTCCGGCATGCTGTTCCACAGCCTGGTCGATGCGCAGGGCGAGGCCTACGTCAACCAGCTGTGCGTGGACATCGACGGCCTCGATGCCGAGCGCTTCCGCGCCGCATGGCAGCGCGTGCTCGCGCGCCACGAGATCCTGCGCAGCGGCTTCCTGGCCGACGGCGCCACGCCGCTGCAATGGGTGGCGCGCGCCGCCGAGATGCCGTGGGCCGTGCAAGACCTGCGCGAGAGCGTCGATGTGCCAGGTGCACTGGCGCGGCTGGCTGCGTCGCAGCGCGCGAGCGGCTTCGACCTGGCACGCCCGCCGTTGATGCGCATCGCGCTGGCCCGCACGCAGGCGCAGCGCCATCACCTCGTCTGGACCTACCACCACCTGCTGCTCGACGGCTGGAGCGTGGCGCAGCTGCTGGCCGAGGTGCTGCGCAGCTACGCAGGGCAGGCGGGCGAGCCCGCACCCGGACGCTTCCGCGACCACATCGCGTGGCTCGCGGCGCGCGACGCGCAGGCCGGCGAGGCGCACTGGCGCAGCGTACTGGCCGATGTGGAGGAGCCGACGCGCCTTGCCACGGCGCTGGTGCCGCCTGTCGCGCCGCGCTCGGGCAAGGCCCGCCATCGGCTGGCCTTCGACACCGAGGCCACGCGCGGCCTGCGCGAGGCCGCGCGTGCCGCGCACGTCACCCTCAACACGGTCGTGCAGGCCGCCTGGGCGCTGCTGCTGGGCCAGCGCACGCGCACCGGCACCGTCGTGTTCGGTGCCACCGTCGCCGGCCGCAACGCCGAGATGCCGGGTGCCGAGCGCATGCTGGGCCTGTTCATCAACACGCTGCCCGTGGTCGCGCGCCTGCGGCCCGGCCAGCCCGTGGGCGACTGGCTGCGCGAACTGCAGGCGGCGCAGGTCGCATCGCGCGAACACGAGCACACGCCGCTGCACGAGATCCAGGCCTGGGCCGGGCTGGGCGGGCAGGGGCTGTTCGACACGCTGATGGTGTTCGAGAACTACCCGGTCGATGCGGCCTTGCGCGACGACGCGGCGGCGGGCCTCCGCTTCGGCGCGGTGCGCACGCAGGAAGAAACCTCGTACCCGCTCACGTTGATGTTGCACGACGATGCGGCGCTGCACATCGACCTCGTGCATGCGCTCGACGTGTGCGACGACGCGCAGGCCGCGGCACTCGTGGGCCAGTTGCGTGCGGCGCTGCTGGCGCTCGCCGGCGATGCGGCGCAGGCCGTGGGCCAATTGACGCTGGCCGACGCGGCCGAGCGCGAGCGGTTGTCGTCATGGTCGCGCGGCGCATTCACGCCGCAAAAGGTCGTGCCCGTCCACCACCTAATCGAACAACAGGCGAAGGCGAACCCCGATGCACTGGCACTCGTCACGGCCGACCATCGCCTCACCTACGCCGCACTCAATCGCCTCGCCAACCGCTGGGCGCACCGGCTGATCGCGCAGGGCGTGCGGCCCGACATGCCGGTCGCGATCGCCGTCGATCGCTCGGCCGAGACCGTCGTCGGCCTGCTCGCCGTGCTCAAGGCCGGCGGCGCGTACGTGCCGCTCGACCCGGCGTTCCCGACCGAACGCCTGGCCTACATGGTCGAGGACAGCGGCGCCTCGCTGCTGCTCACGCGCCGCGCGCTGATGCCGCGTTTGCCCGACGCAGCAAGCGTGCAGAGGCTGGCCTTCGACCTCGACGCAACCGACGACGGCATCGCCGACTGGCCCGACCACGACCCGGCGGTGCCGGTGCATGGCGAGCAGCTGGCCTATGTGCTCTACACCTCGGGCTCCACCGGCCGCCCGAAGGGCGTGGCGATGCGCCACGACGCGGTCGCGCGTCTCATCGCGTGGCAGCTGCAACGCCTGCCGGGCGCGAGCCGCACGTTGCTGTTCGCCTCGCCGTGCTTCGACGTGGCGTTCCAGGAGATGGTCAGCGGGCTGGCCGGCGGCGGCTGCCTCGTGCAGACCACCGACGCGCAGCGGCTCGACCTCGATGCGCTCGAGGCGTTGGTGCACGGAGAAGGCGTCGAACGCATGTTCCTCACCTTCTCGGTGCTGCAGCATTTCGCCGAACAGTCGCTGGCCTCGGGCCGTCGGCTGCCGGCGCTGCGCCAGGTCATCACCGCGGGTGAGCAGCTCAAGCGCACGCCCGCGCTGGCGGAATGGCTGGCGCGCGAGCCGCAGTGCCGGCTCATCAACCAGTACGGGCCGACCGAGACGCATGTGGTGAGCGAGTTCGTGCTCGACGGCGCGGGCGATGAAGACCTGCCGCCCATCGGCACGCCCGCATCGAGCGCGCGGCTGCGTGTGCTCGACGCGCAACTGAACCCCGTGCCTGTCGGCGTGGCCGGTGAGCTGTGCGTGGGCGCCGAGGTGCTGGCGCGCGGCTACCTGCACCGCGCCGGCCTGACGGCTCAGCGCTTTGTCGCCGATCCGTTCGATGGGCATGGCGGGCGGCTCTACCGCACCGGCGACCTCGTGCGCTGGCGTGGCGACGGCCAGCTCGAGTACCTCGGCCGGCTCGACCACCAGGTGAAGGTGCGGGGCTTCCGCATCGAACTCGGCGAGGTCGAGGCGCAGCTGCTCGCGCAGCCCGGTGTGCGCCAGGCCCTGGTGCTGGCGCAGGAAGGGCCGGGCGGTGCGCGGCTGGTGGCCTATGCGGCCGGCGCCGAAGGCCAGCCGCTGCGCCCCGCGGCGCTGCGTGCGGGGCTGGCGGCGGCGCTGCCCGACTACATGGTGCCGAGCGTCATCGTCGCGATGCCGCAGGGGCTGCCGCTGAACGCCAACGGCAAGGTCGATCGGCAGGCGCTGCCACCGCCCGAAGCGGCGGAAGAGCGCGCGCATGTGCCGCCGCAGAGCGCCACCGAAACCGCGCTGGCCGGTCTGTGGGCGCAGGTGCTGGGGCTGTCGCGCGTGGGGCGCGGCGACAACTTCTTCGAGCTCGGTGGGCATTCGCTCGCGGTGCTCAAGCTGCGTCAGCAGGTCAAGGCGCAGATGGGCATCGACCTGCCGCTGCAGCGTTACTTCGAGTTGCCCGACCTGGCGGCGTGTGCGCAGGCGCTCGACGCGCAAGGGCCGGCGCAGGCGCAGCAGGCCGCGCAGGCCGAGAGCGATCTCGATCGCATGGATGCATTGTTGGAAAGTCTGGGGGGTTGAGTGAGCAGTAGCGAACGCAGTAGGGCCATCGCCCAACGGCTGGCGGGTTTGCCGCCGGCGCGGCAGAAGGAATTCATCGCCGCGTTGCGTGCGCAGGGCATCGATTTCGGCCGCCTGCCGATCGTGCCCGACCCGGCCGCCGTGCCCGGTGCGCCGCGGCCCGCCTCGTACGCGCAGGCGCGCCAGTGGTTCCTCTGGCAGATGGACCCCGAAAGCACCGCGCAGCACATCACGGCCGCGCTCACGCTGCACGGCGCGCTCGACCATGCGGCGCTGCGCGCGAGCCTGCAGGCGCTGGTGGCGCGGCATCCGTCGCTGCGCACGCGCTTCGGCGTGAGCGACGACGGCGTGCCGCAGCAGACCGTGTCGCCCGAGGCGGTGCTCGACCTGCGCGAAGCCGATCTGCGCGCCCACCCCGCGCAGGTGCGCGACGAGGCCGCGCGCCTCGTGCGCACGCCCTTCGACCTGGCGAACGGCCCGTTGCTGCGCGTGGGCCTGCTGCGCACCGGCGAGACCGCGCACCTGCTGGTGCTGGTGATGCATCACATCGTGTCCGACGGCTGGTCGATGCAGCTGCTGGTCGACGACTTCGGCGCGCTGTACCAGGCGCACCGTCAAGGGAACGACGCCGCCGTGCCGGCCGCGCCGGCGCTGCAGTACGCCGACTACGCGGCCTGGCAGCGCCACTGGCTCGAAGCAGGCGAGGGCGAACGCCAGCTCGCCTACTGGACCGAACGCCTGGGCGGCGAGCAGCCGCTGCTGCAACTGCCCGCCGATCGCGCGCGTCCGCCGCAGGGGCCGTACCTGGCCGCACGCCATCGGCTCGACCTGCCGGGCGAGCTGACACAGGCGCTGCGCCGCCGCGCGAACGCCGAGGGTGCGACGCTCTTCATGGTGCTGCTGGCAGGCTTCCAGGCGCTGCTGCACCGCTACACGGGCCAGAGCGACATCCGGCTCGGCGTGCCCGTGGCCAACCGCGACCGGCCCGAGACGGCGGGCATCCTCGGCCTGTTCGTCAACACGCAGGTGCTGCGCGCCGAACTGGCCGGCCACACCACGCTGGTCCAGGCGCTGGCGCAGGCGCGCGAGGCGGCGCTGGGCGCGCAGGCGCACCAGGACCTGCCGTTCGAACAGCTGGTCGAGGCGCTGCAGCCCGAGCGCAGCCTGAGCCACCCGCCGCTGTTCCAGGTGATCTTCAACCACCGGCAGCAGGACCTGGGCGCGCTCGACCGGCTCGAAGGCCTGCGCATCGACCCCTGCGAACTCGACGAACAGGCGGCGCCCTTCGAGCTCGCGCTCGACACGCTGGAGCAGGCCGACGGCACGCTCGGCCTGAGCTTCACCTACGCCCGCGCGATCTTCGAGCCCGCCACCATCGAGCGCATGGCCGCGCACTACGTCGCGGTGCTGCGCCAGCTGGCCGACGACCCTACGCGCACGCTGCGCGAGGTGGCGCTGCTCGGTCCGCAGGAGCACGCCCAGCTGCGTGAATGGGGCGAGGGCCGGGACACTGCCTGGGACGAGGTGCCCGTGCACCGGCTCGTCGAGCGCCAGGCCGCGCTGCGGCCCGAGGCCACGGCGCTGATCGTCGATGGCGTGCCGATGTGCTTCCGCGACTTCGACCTGCGCGCCAATCGGCTCGCGCACGCCCTCATTGCGCAGGGCGTGCGGCCCGAGGACCGCATCGGCCTCGCGGTGGAGCGCTCGCCCGAGATGGTGGTGGCGCTGCTCGGCGTGCTGAAGGCGGGCGCGGCCTATGTGCCGCTCGACCCCGACTACCCGCCCGAGCGGCTCGACTTCATGGCGGCCGACAGCGGCGTGCGGCTGCTGCTCACGCAGGCGCGTGTGCGCGAGCGGCTGGGCGCATCGATGCAGGCGCTGCCCGCGCTGCTGCTCGATGGCGGCGTGCTCGACAGCGGGCCCGACGGCGCACCCGATGTCGCGGTGCATCCCGGGCACCTGGCCTACGTGATCTACACCTCGGGCTCCACCGGCCAGCCCAAGGGCGTGGCCGTGGCGCATGGCCCGTTGAGCATGCACATCCAGACCATCGGCCGCGCCTACGGCATGACGCCGGAGGACCGCGAGCTGCAGTTCGCGTCGATCAACTTCGACGGCGCGCACGAGCGCATCTGGACGCCGCTGGCTTTCGGCGCCACGCTGATGCCGCGCAGCCAGGAGCTGTGGACCGTGCACCGCAGCCGCGAAGAGATGCGCCGCCACGGCATCACGGTGGCCTGCTTCACGCCGGGCTACCTGCAGCAGATGGCCGACGAACTCGGCGAGGACGGGCGCGTGCCCACGCTGCGTTCGTACACCGTCGGCGGCGAGGCCATGGGCCGGGTGGCTTGCGAGCGCGTGATGCAGACCTTGCAGCCGCCGCGCCTCATCAACGGCTACGGCCCGACCGAGACGGTGATCACGCCGACCATCGCCAAGGCCTATGCGGGCACCGCTTTCGACGCCGCCTACCTGCCCATCGGCGCGCCCGTGGGCGACCGCCGCGCCGTGGTGCTCGACACCGACATGAACCTGGTGCCGCCCGGCATGGCCGGCGAGTTGTACCTGGGCGGCGCGGGCCTGGCGCGCGGCTACCTGAACCGCGCCGGCCTGAGCGCCGAGCGCTTCGTGGCCGACCCCTTCGATGCGAAGGGCGGGCGCCTGTACCGCACCGGCGACCTCGTGCGCTGGCGCGCCGACGGTCAGCTCGAGTACCTGGGGCGGCTGGACCATCAGGTGAAGGTGCGCGGGTTCCGCATCGAACTCGGCGAGGTCGAGGCGCGGCTGCGCGCGCAGCCCGGCGTGCGCGAGGCCGTGGTGGTCGCGCGCGAGCGTGCAGGCGGTGCGTTGCTGCTGGCCTACGTGTCGAGCCTCGACGCGCAGCGCCCGGTCGAGGCCTTCACGCTGCGCGACGGGCTGGCGCAGGTGCTGCCCGAGTACATGGTGCCGTCGGCGATCACGGTGCTCGCGGCGCTGCCGCTGAACGCCAACGGCAAGGTCGACCGCGCCGCGCTGCCCGAGCCCGTGTTCGCTGCCGCGGCCGACAGTTGGGAAGCGCCGCAGGGCGCGGCCGAGGAGGCGATGGCCGCCGTGTGGGCCGAGGTGCTGGGCGCGCCCCGCGTGGGCCGCAACGACAACTTCTTCGAACTCGGCGGCCATTCGCTGCTGGCCATGCAGCTGCTCGAGCGGCTGCGCCGGCAGGGCTTCGGCGCGCAGGTGCGCACGCTGTTCCAGAACCCGCGTTTTGCCGATTTCGCGCGCGCCACGCTGGAGGCCGGCGCCTCGCCGCGCCTGGCGCCGATGGTGCCCGACAACGCGATTCCCGAAGGCTGCACGCGGCTCACGCCGCAGATGCTGCCGCTGGTGACGCTCGACGACGCGCAGCTGCGCCGCATCGAAGCCGCCGTGCCCGGCGGCGCGGCCAACATCCAGGACATCTACCCGCTCGCGCCGCTGCAGGAAGGCCTGCTGTTCCATCACCTGATGCAGGCCGAGGGCGACGTCTACGTGCAGTCGCTGCAGATGCGCTTCGACAGCGAAGCGCGGTTGAACGCGTTCATGGACTGCCTGAACCGCGTCATCGCGCGTCACGACATGCTGCGCACCGCCGTGCTGTGGGAAGGGCTGGCGGAGCCGGTGCAGGTGGTGCACCGCCATGCGCCGGCCGAGATCGAATGGCTGGCTATCGACGCCGCCGCAGGCGATGTCGCCGCGCAACTCGAGGCGCATGTGCGCCCCGGCCACTACCGCCTCGACGTGCGCCGCGCGCCGATGCTGCGCGCCATCGCCGCGCACGACGCGGCTGGCGGCGGCTGGCTGCTGCAGTTGCCGAGCCACCACCTGGCGCTCGACCATGTGTCGCGCGACCTGCTGGTCGAGGAGATCACGCTGCTGCTGCAAGGCCGCGCCGACGCGCTGCCCGCGCCCGTGCCGTTCCGCAGCTTCGTCGCGCAGGCGCGGCTCGGCGCCGACGTGGCCGAGCAGGAGTCCTTCTTCCGCCGCATGCTCGGCGACGTGCGCGAACCGACCGCGCCCTTCGACCTGTTCGATGCGCGCGGCGACGGCACGGCCGTGGAAGAAGCGCACCTCGAACTCGATGCGGCGCTGGCGCAGGCCGTGCGCACGCAGGCGCAGCGCAGCGGCGTGAGCGCGGCCACGCTGTTCCACCTGGCGTGGGCACTGGTGCTGGCCAAGACCACGGGCAAGGACGACGTGGTGTTCGGCACCGTGCTGTTCGGCCGGCTCGCGGGCGGCGAGGGCGCGGGGCGCGCGCTCGGCATGATGATCAACACACTGCCGCTGCGCGTGACGCTGGGCCGCAGCCATGCACTGGCCTGCGTGCGCCAGACCCACGCCGCGCTGGCCGGCTTGCTGCACCACGAGCACGCGAGCCTGTCGCTCGCGCAGCGTTGCAGCGCGGTGCCCAAGGGCACGCCGCTGTTTTCGACGCTGCTGAACTACCGCTATGTGGCGCAGGCGCCCGAGGCGGGTGCCGATGCCGGCGGCTGGGAGGGCATCGAGACGCTCGGCGCGCAGGAGCGTTCGAACTACGCCTTCGCGCTGTCGGTGAACGAACGCGCCGACGGCTTCGCGCTGACCGCGCAGGTCGATGCGGCGGTGGGCGCCGCGCGCGTGTGCCAGTACATGCACGATGCGGTGCGCCGCGTGGCGGACGACCTCGCGCAGGCGGCCACGCACCCCGTCGTGGCCTTCGACCTGCACACCGACGAGGAGGCCTTGCGCCTGCAGGCCTGGGGCGAGAACACGCCCGCCTACCAAGACACCGCACCGGTGCATGTGCTGGTGGCACGCCAGGCCGCACTGCGGCCCGAGGCCACCGCGCTGATCTTCGGCGACCACACGCTGAGCTACGCCGCGCTGGAGGCGCGCGCCAACCGGCTGGCGCACCACCTCGTGCGCGCGGGCGTGCGGCCCGAAGTGCGCGTGGGCCTCGCGGTGCGGCGTTCGGCCGACATGGTCGTGGCGCTGCTGGCGATCCTGAAAGCGGGTGGTGCCTACGTGCCGCTCGACCCGGCGTACCCGCCGCAGCGGCTGGCCTACATGGTGGAAGACAGTGGCGTTGCGCTGCTGCTGGCCGACGACGCCGTGGTGCTGGACCGCATCGGCATGCCCGGTGTGAAGGCCCTGACGCTCGACACGCTGGACCTGTCGAACGGCCCGTCGCACGACCCCGGCGTGGCGGTGCACCGCGACCACCTGGCCTACGTGATCTACACCTCGGGCTCGACCGGAAAGCCCAAGGGCGTGGCCGTGGCACACGGGCCGCTGGCCATGCATGTGCAGTCCATCGGCGAGGCCTACGGCATGACGCCGGACGACCGCGAGCTGCAGTTCGCGTCGATCAACTTCGACGGCGCGCACGAGCGCACCTGGGTGCCGCTGGCCTTCGGCGCGGCGCTGATGCCGCGCGACGAAGAGGTCTGGCCGGTGGAGCGCACCTGCGCCGAAGTTGCCCGCCACGGCATCACGATTGCCTGCTTCACGCCCGGCTACCTGCACCAGATGGCCGAGCTGATGGGCGAGGCCGCGAGCCGGCTGCCGATCCGCTCCTACACCGTGGGCGGCGAGGCGATGCCGCGCACCAGTTTCGCGCTGGTGCAGTCGGTGCTGAAGCCGCCGCGCATCGTCAACGGCTACGGGCCGACCGAGACGGTGATCACGCCGATGATCGCCAAGGCCGCGCCGGGCGAGGGCTTCGACGCGGCCTACATGCCCATCGGCCGCCTCGTGGGCGACCGCACGGCCTACGTGCTCGACGGCGCCATGAACCAGGTGCCGCCCGGCGTGGCCGGCGAGCTGTACCTGGGCGGCGACGGCCTGGCGCGCGGCTACCTGCAGCGCGCGGGCCTGAGCGCGGAACGTTTCGTGGCCGACCCCTTCGGCGCGCCGGGCGGCCGGCTCTACCGCACGGGCGACCTCGTGCGCTGGGAGGCCGACGGGCAGATGGCGTACCTCGGGCGCATCGACCATCAGGTGAAGATCCGCGGCTTTCGCATCGAACTCGGCGAGATCGAGGCGCAGCTGCTGGCGCTGCCGCAGGTGCGCGAAGCCGTGGTCGTCGCCAGCCAGGGCGCGGGCGGCGCACGGCTGGTGGCGTATGTGTCGCCGCTGGCGGGCGAGCGCATCGAGCCGGCGCGGCTGCGTGCCAGCCTCGCGGCGCTGCTGCCCGAGCACATGGTGCCGGCGGCCATCGTCGTGCTCGACACGCTGCCGCTCAACATGAGCGGCAAGGTCGATCGCCATGCGCTGCCGGCGCCGGTGTTCGCCGGTGGCGACGGCTACGACGCACCGCGCGGCAGCGCCGAGCAGGCGCTCGCGCGCATCTGGTCCGAGGTGCTGGGCGTGGCACGCGTGGGCCGCGACGACAACTTCTTCGAGCTCGGCGGCGACTCGCTGCTGAGCCTGAAGGTGATGGCGCAGGCACGGCGCCTGGGCCTGCCGGCGCTGGACCTGAAGCTGCACGACTTCCTGCGCGCGCCGACCATCGCGGGGCTGCTGGGCGGGCGTGCCGATGCGCCGTCGCTGGTGGCCCTGAACGCCGTGGTGCCCGGTGCGGCGCCGCTGTTCTGCATGCACGCCGCCCTGGGCACGGTGTACGACTACGCGCCGCTGGCGCGCCGCCTGCAGGGCGTGCGCACCGTGTACGGCCTGCCGTGCCGCATGCTCGCCGACCCCGCGCACCGCGACGTGTCGCTGGCGCGCATGGCCGACGACTACGCCCGCATGCTCCGTGGCGTGCAGCCGCAGGGGCCGTACCACCTGCTGGGCTGGTCGCTCGGCGGCGCGCTCGCGGCGGCGGTGGCCGCGCGGCTCGAGGCCGAAGGGCAGGCCGTGGCGTTCCTCGGCCTGGTCGATCCCTATGTGCCCGAGCCCGACGCGCCCCTGCAGACGGTGGACGACGACGGCCGCCGCGACTTTGCCGACTTCGTTGCCTCGGCCTGGCCGGCGGCGCGCCTGGACGGGCTGCTGGACATCGACGACTTCGTCTGCGACGAGGCGACGGTGGCCGCGCTGATTGCCCAGGCGCGTGCCAAGGCGGAGGCCCGTGGCGATGCACTGGAGATGCCGGCGCACGCGAATCTGCCCGACGACGAGCTGGCCCGCATCTTCCTCGTGAGCCAGCAGCTGAAGGCGATCGAGACTGAAGCACTCGTGCCGCTGCGTTGCCACGCCGAGTGCTGGTGGATCGCGCGGCGCCCGGCGGCGGACCGCGCCGCGCTGGCGCTGCAACTGGGCCGGCCGGACCTCGCGAGCGCCGCGGCGCTCGATGAGGACCACCACGCGATCCTGCGCAGCCCGGTGTTGTTGACGCAACTGGGCGAGCGACTGGGCGAGGCCGAAGCCCTCGCGGCCTGAAGCGCGGGCATAAAAAAACGCACGACCCGGAAGCCGGGTCGTGCGTCAAGGGCACCCTTCTGCCGGTGCCGCCCTAAGTCAATTCGTTGCGTGTCAGAGCTTGTAGCTGAGCTTGAGCCAGGCGTTGCGCGGGTTGCCCTGCGTGTAGCCGTTGTAGGCGCCCAGGCCGTTGTAGTAGCGCTTGTCGCCCAGGTTCTCGATGTGCAGCGAGGCGCTCAGGCGGTTGTTGATGTCGTAGCGCGCCATCAGGCCGAACAGCGTCAGGCCACCTTGCGAGGCGCGGCCGAGTTCGTTGAACTCGTCGTAGTAGATGCCGCTCTGGTAGCTCACGCTGCCGCCGACGGTGAGCTTGCTCCACTCGCCCGGCAGGCGGTAGCTGGTGGCCACACGGAACAGGCGGCGCGGGTACTGCGGGTTCAGCAGCACGCCGTCGGCGTCGCGCTTGGCGTGGTAGGTGTAGCCCGCGAGCATCTGCAGGCCCGGCAGCACTTCGCCGGCGGCGGTGAGCTCGAAGCCCTTGCTCTTGGCGCCCTGCACCGCGCGGTACGGAATGCCGCCGTCGGGCAGCAGCGAGCCGGCGCCGGTGTCGATCACGGCCAGGTTGGTCTCGCGCGTCTTGAAGATCGCGGCGCTGGTGTTGAGCTTGCCGCCAAAGTGCTCGCCCTTCAGGCCCAGCTCGATGTTCTTGCCGCGCTGCGGCGCGATGAGCGAGTTGTTGCGGTCGCGCACCGTGTTGGGCTGGAAGATGTCGGTGTAGCTGCCGTACAGCGAGAGCTCCTTGCTCACGTCGAACACCACGCCCAGGTAGGGCGTGACCACGCCGTTCTCGCGCATCGAACTCACGCCGGTGCGCCGCCAGGTGGTCCAGTCGAGCGTGGACGCATCGGACTTGTACCAGGTGCCGCGCGCGCCGACGATGAGCGACAGCGGCTCGGCCAGCTTCAGGCGGGTCGAGGCGTAGATGGCTTTCTCGGTGGTGTTCAGCGGCGCCGTGTACAGCGGGTACGAGAAGGAGGTCGGCTCGGGGAAGCTCTGCAGCTGGTAGAAGTTCAGAGGCCGGCGGTCGATCATGCGCGGCACGGCGCCACGCGTGTAGACCGTGGCGTCGTAGGTGTTGTAGCTCATGCCCACCACGGCCTCGTGCGTCTGGCCGAAGGCCTCGAACGGGCCCTTCAGGTGCACGTCGAGGGCCTTGTTGGCGCCTTCGGCGGGGTTCTCGCGGATGTCGATGGTGGAGGCGCCGGTGCGCGCGTTGATCGCGCGGTAGATGCTCAGGTCGCCCGAGGCGCGCTCGCGCTTGCTCTTGAGGTAGCTGGCGTCCACCTTCAGCTGCCAGCCCGCGCCCAGACGCTGGTCGAGGTTGGCGAACAGCTTGTCGCTGTACATGTCCCAGTAGCTCCACGGCGCGCTGGAGTTGAACGAGCGCGGCAGGTTGGTGCGCTGGCCGTTGCTGAAGAACAGCGGGCTCTGGCCGTAGTTGGCGCCATCGATGGCGGTCTTCTGGTGCTCGAAGCCCACCGACAGGCGCGAGCCCGCCGCGAGGTCGACTTCGAGAATGCCGTACAGCGCGTCCTCGCTGCGCTTCTTGTTCTCGATGAAGCTCTTGCCGTCGGTGCGCGAGGCCATGAAGCGGCCGCGCACGGTGCCGTCGGCGTTGAGGGGGCCGCCCACGTCGATCTCTGCGTTGTAGCGGCTCCAGCTGCCGATGCCGCCCGAGATGTGGCCGGCGAACTCGGAGGTCGGGCGCTTGCGCACGAGGTTGATGGCGCCGCCGGGCGAGCCCACGCCGTTGAGCAGGCCGGCCGCGCCGCGGATCACTTCGACGCGGTCGTAGAAGGCGGTGCTGATCATGCTCGACTCGCCAGCCACGCTGTTGAAGCCCAGCGTGGGCACGCCGTCGATCATGGTGCTCAGGGCGAAGCCGCGCGACGAGAAGGTCACGCGCTCGTCGTTGCGGTCGGCCACGATGCCGGGCGTCTGGCGCAGCACGTCCTCGAGGGTGACGAGGTTCTGGTCGTCGATCTGCTGGCGGCCGATGACGCTGACCGACTGCGGCGTTTCGCGCAGCGACAGGTCCATGCGCGTGGCGCCGGCGGCGGCGCGCGTGGTGTACGAGCCCGTGCCTTCGGTGGTGCCGTCGGTGGCGGCCTGCGCGGCCACGGTCACGGCCGGCAGCGTGGACGCGCCGCCCGTGCTCTGGCGCTGGATGGTGACGCGCGTGGGGCCGTTGCGCACCGCCACGAGGCCGCTGCCGGCCAGCAGCCGGTCGAGCGCCTGCTGGAAGCTCAGGCGGCCCGACACCGCCGGTGCGGCCAGGCCCGAGACCACGTCACCGGCGGCGAGCACCTGCACGCCGGTCTGGCGCGACAGCTCGTTGAGCGCGGCGCCCAGCGGCTGGGCGGGGACGTTGATGTCGCGTGCTTGTGCAGTGGCCTGGTCGGCGCCCTGGGCGGCGGTGAGGCCGCTCCAGCTGGCAAGGGCGGTTCCGAAGGCGGCGGCAAGCGCGGCGCTCAGGAGTCGGTGGCGAGGCGAGAAACGCATGGGTGAAGGCTCCAGACAAATAAATCGGTGCGGCATGAAAACGGGGGCGCGCCGCAGCCGTCGATCGGATGCGGGGTGCTTCTGGATGTAAGACGTTTGAACTCGAAAAAGAGAGACAGGCCCGTGACACGGCATCGGCCGCCGCGTCGATGCGGGGCGAAAAATGAGCGGAAAGAGGGAGCGGCGCGCCGGCGGGCACGCCCGGGTCAGCGCGCCTGCAGGCGCACGCTGCCGTCGGGCCGGGCCACCGCCACCAGCGGCAGGATGGCCGGCAGCGCGTCGAGCAGGCCGGCCGAGTCGTTGGTGCGAAAGCGCCCCGAGAGCCGCATCGCGTCGATGCGGGCGTCGGCGCCGACGATGGGCGCGCTGCGGTAGCTGTTGACCGCGGCCAGCGCGTCGCCCAGCGGGGTGTTGTCGAACACCAGCCAGCCGTCGCGCCAGGCCGAGAGGGCGGCGGTGTCGGCCTGGCGCACCGGGTCGGCGTGGCCGTCGCGCACCTCGAGCATGTCGCCGGCGCGCAGGTCGACCACTTCGCCGCTGCGTTCGGTGCCGGCGTGGCGCAGCACCTGCACGCGCACATGGCCGTGCTCGACGCCCACGGTGATCGGGCCGCCGCGGTCGCGCACGGTGAAGGCGGTACCGACCACTTCGATGATCGCCTCGCGCGTGCGCACCACGAAGGGACGCTCGGCGTCGGGCGCCACGTCGAAGCGGACTTCGCCGCGCGCCATGTCGATCATGCGGCGGCGGCGGTAGAGCGTGACGTCGACGGCGCTCTGGGGCGCGAGGTCGAGGCGGCTGCCGGCCGAGGCATCGGCGGCATCGGCCAGCGTGACCTTGAGCATCCGCGCGTTGGGCGTGCGATACGCGGCCTGGAACACGGGCTGCTGCCAGTACCACTGCACGCCGCGCCCCGCGACCACGCCGGCGCCGAGCAGCCCGGCGACCGACAGCAGCATCTTGCGGCGCGAGGGGTTGCGCGGGGCCGGTGCGGGCACGGGCTCATCGAAGTGCGCGCGCAGGTCGTCGGCCATGCCGCCCAGGGCGTTCCAGCGCTCGCGCGCCTCGCGCACGGCGGCGGCGTGTTCGGGCGAGCGCGTGCGCCACTGGTCGAGCGCGAGCCGGGCGCTGTTGGCGGCCGGGCTCGGCGGCGCGATCTCGTCCTCGACGATGAGCGCGAGCGCGCGTTCGATCAGCCGTTCACGCGGAACGACCGCTGTGGCCGCACGGCTCATGAAAAGTCTTCGGCCAGTGCGGTGTCGAAGCCCGCGTGGCTGTTCACCGCCTGCGGCTCGATCAGTTCATGGCGCAGCTCGGCGAACACGCGCGAGCAGTCGATGGTGGCGCGCAGCAGGTGCTTGGCGACCGCCATCTCGGTGATGCCCAGGCGCTGCGCGATCTCGGCGCGCGAGTGGCCGTAGGCGCGGAACAGCAGGAACACCTCGCGCCGGCGCGGCGGCAGCTGTTCCATGGTTTCCACCACGTGGCGCAGCACACGGTGCTGCGCCACGACGTATTCGGACGAGGGGGCCGTGAGGTGCGTGCCCACGACGGCATGCGAGACGGCCCACTCCTGCGCCACCTTGCGGTGGCGGGCTTCGTCGATGCACAGGTTGCGCGCCACGCGGAACAGCAGGGCGCGCGGTGACTCGATGGCGGCGCCGTCACGCAGGCCGAGGGTGTGCGTGTACACCCGCTCGAAGCTGGACTGCGCGATGTCGGCCGCATGGTGCGGGTCGCGCAGGTCGCGCGTGAGCTGCCGGCGCAAGTCCGCGTAGTGAGACACAAGTTCCTGGACGAGGTCGCGCATCCGGTCGCCTTCTCGCAAGCATCGACAAAGGACCCCTGGGCCGATGGCTGGTGCGCGCCGGTGAAGAGGAGGCGAGGGCGCTGGCTTCGGTGACCCCGGGGATGGGGTGAATAAGAACTATTCTTATTGAGTGTAGCACCGAAGCCTTGCGTTTCCGTGGCTAGACCACGGGCGCGGCGTGGGCGGGGCGCTCCACGGCGGGGGCCTGCGGTGCCTGCGCCGTGTGCCGCGGCGTGGCGTTCAGCAGCGCCTGGCCGATCTCGTCGGAGCGGATGGCCGTGACCGACAGCAGCGTATCGCTCAGGCCGTGGCTGGTCTCGCAGGCGCCCTGCAGGAAGATGCCCGGGCGCAGCGCCGGCGTGCCCTGCACGCGGTAGTCGCGGTCGACCGAAAAATCGCCCAGGTAGGACGCCAACGGTGCCAGCAGCGTGCGGTGCGCGTCGCGGGCGTAGCCGGTGGCGAGCACCACGGCGTCGTAGGCCTTGTCGTGGCGCGCGCCGGTGTTCAGGTCGTGCAGCGACAGGTGGATGCCGTCCTGCGCGGCGCGCACGGCCGACACCTCGTGCCGCCGCAGGAAGCTGTGGCGCGTCGAGCCGGCCACGCGCTGGCGGTAGAACACGTTGAAGATCTGCTGGATCAGCTCCAGGTCGGGCGCGGCGTAGTTGGTGTGCCAGAACTCCTCGAGCAACTCGGCGCGCTCGTTCACCGAGCGGTTGAACACGAAGTCGGTGAAGTCGGTGTTGAAGATCTCGTTCACGAACGGGCTGTCGTCCGAGGGCTTGATGGAGCGCGCCCGCATGATCAGGTCGACCTGCGGCTTCGTGGGGTGCGACTGCAGGTCCATGAAGATCTCGGCCGCGCTCTGGCCCGCGCCCACGATGGCGATGCGGTCGGCGCCGGGGTGGCGGGCGATGGCCTCCAGGTAGGTGCTCGAGTGGAACACGCGGCCGTCGTCGCGCAGGGGCTGGAAGCGCGCCGGGATGTTCGCCACGCCGCCCACGCTCACCACCAGGTTGCGCGCCAGGCGCTCGCGCACCGCGCCGTTGGCATCGCGCGAACGCACGCGCAGCAGCGAGACCTCGTTGCCCTTCATCTCGGGCACCACCTCGAACACGGCCTCGCCGTAGGCGCAGCGGTCCTCGAACTGCGCCGCGGCCCAGCCCAGGTAGTCGTTGAACTCGTGGCGGCTCGGGAAGAAGGTCTTGAGGTTGATGAAGTCCTGCAGGCGCTGTTTCTCGTGCAGGTAGTTCAGGAAGGTGAAGCGGCTGGACGGATTGCGCAGCGTGGCCAGGTCCTTCAGGAACGAGATCTGCATGTGTGCGTTGTCCAGCAGCATGTTGCGGTGCCAGACGAAGCCGGGCTGCTTCTCGATGAACAGTGCATCGACGAAGTGGCCCTTCTGGCGCTTCTCGTCGAGCGCGATGGCCAGTGCGATGTTGGACGGGCCGAAGCCGACGCCGATCAGGTCATGGATTTGCATGGATGTCCTCCAGGGATGGCTCGTGTCGACGAGCCGGGGCCGGCGAAGCGGCGGTGGGTTCGGCGCGCGGAATCCACAGCGCCTCGCCGAAGAAACGCTCGCGCCACAGCACGCCCAGCAGGGCACGCTTGTGCGGAAAGTCGAACTCCTTCACATGGGCGTAGCCGCAGCGGCCCAGGCTCCGGATCATTTTTTCGTTGTCGGCGCGCGGCTCGATCACCAGGCGCTGCGTGCGCGGGTCGTCCAGGAAGAGGTAGTGCGACACCGACGGCATCCAGGCCGTGAGAAAGGGCTTGCCGCGAAAGCGCGCCTCGCCCACCAGCGCGTGCCAGCCGCGGTCATGGTCGGCCGCGTCGTAGAAGGGCGCGATGCGGTCTTCCTTGGCCCAGTAGGCCTCGAAGTAGCCGAAGGCCTCGCCGTCGAAGCGGCCGACGAGGCCGGTCACGCGCGGGTCGGCCGCGATGCCTTCGAGGTACTGGCGATGGCGCGCGAGGTCGCCTTCCTCTTCCCAGAAATGGGCGACCACGGGGTCGTTCATCCAGCGGTGGAAGGCGGGCAGGTCGCGTTCGATGTCAACCGTGTCGAGCGTGAACGTCTGGCCCAGCCACGGGATGTGGCGGCGGTACACCGTGCCCTGCGGCTTGGCGGGGCGCAGCGGATGGCGCTTGCCCTGCGTGACGACGAAGCGCTGCGCGAAGGGCTCGCGCGGCTGCGGCAGCCAGGCGCGCGGCCATTGCCAGAAGGCTTCGCGCGCGACCGTGGGCAGCGCGCCCTCGGCCGGCGTGACGATGCCTGCGTCCACCAGACGCGTGCCGCTCGGCAGCGGCGATTGCAGCGCGAGCTGCCGCGCGGCCGGGTGGCGCTGGAAGGCCGCCTCGATCGCCGCCAGCAGGTGCGCTTCGTCAGGCTCTCCGGCGCAGGCGCCCAGCCATTCGAGGCGCGGCGTGCCGGGCTGCGCGCGCAGGGCCCAGGTGCTGCCGTGGCGGTCGCCGTCGAGCGGCGTGACCTTGAGCGCGGTGCCTTCCAGCCGGACGTCCAGCACCCGGCCTTCGGGATGCGCGTGAAAGCGCCATGCAGTGTCGTGGGCGGTCAAGCAAAACCTCCGGGGTGTGGTCGATGTGTGTGGGATGCAGAAGGAAGACGCGGGCTGCGGCCGGATGTTTAGTCGGCGGTGCTTGTACAGCGCTCCCGCTCGAACTCGGGCGAGAGCGGGCACGCGCCGCAGTAGCCCAGTCGCGGCACGAGGTAGTAGAGGCAGCACTGGCGGTGCAGCGTGACGGGCGGCGCGCTGCGGTCGGCCACGCGCACGCCGCGGCGCGCGGGCATGAACATCGGGTTGTCGCGCGCCTCGCCGCACGGTTGCGGCCAGGTCGGGCGGTGCAGCAGGTGCTCGAGGTCGGCGGCCACGGCGGGCGCCTGACCGCTCATGCGCAGGCCTTCTTCCAGCACCGGCTCGAGGTAGCGCACGGCGTTGCCCCAGAGGACCTTGGGCGCCAGCCGCGTGAGCTGCGTCAGCCGCGCGAACAGGGGCGCGAGGTGCGTCCACAGCAGCACGTCGTAGCGCGCGGCCGTATCGGTGCCGGGGCGCGGCGTGCCGATCTCGACGATGTGGAAGCACTCCGGGTCGCCGTCTGCGTCGTCGAGGCTGACCCAGACCTGCTCGGGCCTGACCGGAAAGCCGTGCTGCAGCAAGCTCGCCGCAGCGGCCACGGGCGGCAGCAGCGCGTGAAGGTAGTTCATGCTCCAGGCGGAAGCGACCGCGCGCAGGTCGCGCTCCGGCATGTTCAGCGTGCGCGCCTTCAGGCGCAGCAGCGCCAGCAGGCGCGGCGGGTCGGCCAGCAGGTCGGCCACGCGCACGGCGTCGGGCGGCGGGTGCGGGGCGCAGGCCAGCGTTTCGCCGTAGGGCGCCCACTCGCCCTGGAAGATCGGCGCGAGCAGCGGGATCACGGGGCGGGGCCGAAGGTGGCGTGAAGAAGAAGGCGCACAGGCATGCAGCAGAAGACGCGCCGGCGGGCCGGAAATTTAGTCCGCGCAGGCCCCGCGCCTAAACAGCGTGCTCCACGGAGCGTCTACTCACTCATCGACAGCAGTGCAGGCGTGCGAATCCCCATGAGCTTCCCGAGACACCGTCCCTCCGATCCGGCCTTCAGCATGGCCTGGCGGCTTTTTCGCGAGCTGCACGACGCACCGTCGCCCGAGCGCGCCGAGCAGCTCGTGGCCTGGCTCGGCCAGGACCCGGGCCACGTGCGCGCGCTCGACGAGGCCCTGACGCTGTGGGCGCTGGCCGGCGCCTCGGTGGTGGAGGCCGCGCGCGAGGCGGGCGCGCAGCCGCTGCTGCAATAGGCGGCGCCCGTCGGTCTCGGTTTCCTAAACAAGCGGCCGCGTCGAACGTCATTGCAAGGAGCCCGTCTCCCTTTGCAACGAACCGTCCGCCGCATGAACCTCACACCCGCCAGCGCCCCCGCGTCCGAACTCGTCCGGTTGTTGCGGCCCTACTTCCCGTGGATCGCGCTGTCGACCGTGACCGGCATCGGCGCGGGCATCGCGACCGTGGCGCTGCTGGCGACCATCAACCAGGTGCTGCATCGCCCCGGCGGCCTGGCCGGCGGGCTGCTGCTGACCTTCATCGGCCTGTGCGTGGTGGCGCTGGTCGGCCGCGCCACCTCCGACATGTCGAACAACGTGGTCGGCCAGCGGCTCGTGGCGCAAGTGCGCAAGAGCCTGGCGCTGAAGATCCTCGCGGCGCCGATCGATGCGCTCGAGCGCTACCGCATGCACCGCCTGATGCCCGTGCTCACGCAGGACGTCGACATGATCAGCGACGTGGCCTTCATGCTGGCCTCGACCATGATCGCGCTGGCCGTTTCCCTTGGTTGCCTGGGTTACCTGGCGTGGCTTTCGCCGCCGCTGTTCGGCCTGCTGCTGGGGGCGCTGCTCGTGGGCATCACCGTGCAGAGCCTGGCGCATGCGCGCGGCATCTCGGGTTTCTTCAAGGCGCGCGAGCAGGAAGAGGCGCTGCACAAGGCCTACCGCGGCATCAGCGAAGGCGCGAAGGAGCTGCGCATGCACCGCGCGCGCCGCACCAAGGTGTACGAGCAGCAGGTGGCGCACACGGTCGAGCGCATCCACGACATCAACCGCCGCGCCATCAACATCTTCGTGCTGGCCTCGTCCTTCGGCTCGGCGCTGTTCTTTCTGCTGATTGCGTTGATTCTCGGCTGGGCCGCGTTCCGCGACACCGCGCCGGTCGTGCTCAGCGGCTTCGTGCTGGTGTTGCTGTTCCTGAAGGGCCCGCTCGACCAGGTGGTGGCGGCGCTGCCGCACCTGGGGCGCGCGAAGGTGGCCTTCGAGCGCATCGGTGACCTGTCGGCCCGCTTCGCCACGCCCGAACCGCACCTGGACCTGCACGCGCCGCCCGCCACGCCGGTGCTGCACGACGCCATCGAGCTGCGCGGCGCGCGCTATGCGTTCCCGGCGGTGGAGGGCGCGGAGCCCTTCGTGCTCGGCCCGGTGGATTTGCGCATCGGCCGCCGCGAGATCGTCTTCGTCGTCGGCGACAACGGCTCGGGCAAGACCACGCTCATCAAGCTGCTGTTGGGCCTGTACGCGCCGGTGGATGGCGAGCTGCTGCTCGACGGCAAGGCCGTGACGCCGCAGACGCGCGACGACTACCGCCAGCTCTTCACCACCGTGTTCTCCGACTTCTACCTGTTCGAAGACCTCGTGGCCGGCGAAGAGGGCGGTCACCAGGCGCTGCCCGAAACCGCCTTGCCCTACCTGCAACGGCTGGAGATCGCGCACAAGGTGTCGGTGAAAGACGGCGCCTTCAGCACCACCGACCTGTCGACCGGCCAGCGCAAGCGGTTGGCGCTGGTGCATGCGTACCTCGAAGGCCGGCCGGTGCTGGTGTTCGACGAATGGGCCGCCGACCAGGACCCGGCCTTTCGCCATCTGTTCTACACCGAGCTGCTGCCCGAGCTGCGCGCCAAGGGGCACTCGCTGGTCGTCATCTCGCACGACGACCGCTACTTTCATGTGGCCGACCGCATCGTCCACATGAAGGCCGGGCGCATCGCGCAAGCCACGGAGGCGCCGGCGCCGAGCCTCGCGGCTTGACCCGTTCGCGAAGCGGGTGCTAGTGTGGGGTTCGCTTCGAACGAACCTCCACAACAGAAAGAACAGGCTTCCTCATGCACCTTCGCTCCACCCCGCGTTCATGGACGCGCGCCGCCTGCCAGGGCGCCGTTCTGGCCAGTGCCTTGCTCGCCGCCAGCGCCATGGCCCAGAAGCCGCACCAGGGCGTGCTCGACGCCGCCACGCAGCAAAAGGACGAGACGCTGCAGCTGCTGGAGCGCATGGTCAACATCGATTCGGGCTCGACCAACACCGAGGGCCTGGCCAAGGTGCGCGAGATGGTGGCGGACGAACTGCGCAAGCTCGACGCGCGTATCGAGAGCTTTCCCGCCGAGCCGCACCCGGGCACCAGCCTGGTCGCGACGCTGACCGGCCAGGGCAAGAAGAAGATCCTCATCCTGGCCCACATCGACACCGTGTTCAAGGACGGCACGGCCGCGGCCAAGCCCTTCTACATCAAGGACGGCCGCGCCTACGGCCCCGGCGTGATGGACAACAAGGGCGGCGTCGTGGCCGGTCTGCAGGCGCTGAAGATCCTGCAGAAGATCGGCTTCAAGGACTACGGCCAGATCACCTTCCTGATCGACACCAACGAGGAAACGGGCTCGGTCGGCACCAGCGCGCTCATCGAGCGCGTGGCCAAGCAGCACGACGTGGCACTGAACCTCGAGCCGGGTCGCCCGGCCGACGGCCTCGTGGTCGAGCGCAAGGGCTCGGCCACGGCGCTCATCGAGGTGAAGGGGCTCGCGTCGCACGCGGGCGTCGCGCCCGAAGCGGGCCGCAACGCGGCGATGGAAGTCGCGCACCAGGTGCTGCAACTGTCGAAGGTGGCCGATGCGGTGAAGAAGACCACGGTCAACTTCACGGTGCTCACGGCCAACGGACCGACCAACGTGATTCCCGCGTCGGCCAGCGCCAAGGGCGACGTGCGCGCCGCCACGCCCGAGGAGCTCGACCGCGTCGAGAAAGATCTGACGCGCATCGCGCAGAACAAGCTCATCCCCGAGACCGAGGTGCGTGTGCGCCTCGTGCGCGGCCTGCCGCCGATGCCGCGCTCGCCCGCATCGGACAAGCTCGTGCGCATGGCCGAGGGCATCTACGGCGAGATCGGCAAGAAGCTCACCATCGAGAGCAGCGGCGGCGCCGCCGACGCGAGCCTCGTGGCCGGTGTCGGCGTGCCGGTGCTCGACGGCTTCGGCATCGTGGGTGGCGGCATCCACACGCCGGAGGAATATGCCGAGGTCGAGAGCGTGGTGCCGCGGCTTTATCTGTTGTCGCGGATGCTCATGGACTTGAGCGCGAACTGATCGCGCTGCTCGGCGTGTCGTCGGGGCCTCAGCCCCGCTTCGGAATGCCCAGGCCCTTCACCACCGCCGGCCGTGCCACGAAGGCCTCGAGCACGCGCGCGACGTTCTTGAACTCGCTGAAGCCCACGAGGTCGCCGGCCTCGTAGAAGCCGATCAGGTTGCGCACCCACGGGAAGGTGGCGATGTCGGCGATGGTGTACGTGTCACCCATGATCCAGGCGCGGTCGGCGAGGTGCTTGTCGAGCACGCCGAGCAGGCGCTTCGATTCGGCCACGTAGCGGTCGCGCGGGCGCTTGTCTTCGTAGTCCTTGCCGGCGAACTTGTTGAAGAAGCCGAGCTGGCCGAACATCGGGCCGATGCCGCCCATCTGGAACATCACCCACTGGATGGTCTCGTAGCGGGCCGCGGCATCCTTCGGGATGAACTGGCCGGTCTTTTCTGCGATGTACAGCAGGATCGCGCCCGATTCGAACAGCGCCAGCGGCTGGCCGCCCGGGCCGTTCGGGTCGAGGATGGCGGGGATCTTGTTGTTCGGGTTGAGCGACAGGAACTCCGGCGACATCTGGTCCTGGGTCTCGAAGCTCACGAGGTGCGGCTCGTAGGGCAGGCCGGTTTCCTCCAGCAGGATCGACACCTTCACGCCGTTGGGTGTGGGCAGCGAGTACAGCTGCAGGCGCTCGGGGTGCTGCGCGGGCCATTTCTTCGTGATGGGGAAGTGCGAGAGATCGGTCATGGGGAAAGTCCTTGGAAGGAGGTCGACAACGGCGAGCGCCGGATTCTGCACGGGTCAGGCCGGCGGTGTGCGCGCATGGCCTTGCAGGCGCGGCAGCACCTCGCGGCCGAGTTCATCGACCACGTCCTGCGCGGGCCGCCGGCTGCTGCGCGCGAGGTTCAGCAGCACGTGGGCGACGCCGGCGTCTTCCATGCGGTCGAGGTAGTCGACGAGCGCATGGCGTCCGGCGCGCAGGCCGAGTTCGATGGGCTCGGCGGGTGCGTCGGCATCGTCCAGCAGGTCGAGCTGCAACGACTGAACGAAGGGCTTGGCCTCGCCGCCCGCGCGCTCGCGCAGCGCGGTCTGCCACAGGCCGATGCGGCCCTGCTGGCGTGCTTCGTCGCGGTGGTAGGTGGCCCAGCCGTCGGCGTGGGCGGCGGTCCATTGCAGCGACTGGCGCGCCGAGCCCACCACCAGCATGCCGATGCGCGCGGCGGGCGCCGCCATGAGGTCGTGGCCGCCGGTGGCTTCGTGCAGCGCGGCGCGCTCGTGCGCATCGGGCGAGAGCGCCGAGCGCACGAGGTTCCAGCGTTCGCGGAAGACGTCGCCGCGCAGCGCGATGTCCTGCTGGAAGATGGCGAACTCGGCCTCGCGGTCGCCCGAGCCCAGGCCGAGGATGAAGCGGTCGTTCGACAGGCGGTTGAGCGAGAGCGCGGCCTTGGCCACGTGCAGCGGATGGCGCAGCGGCAGCACGGCGGCGGCGGTGCCGAGCGCGATGCGCTGCGTGGCGGCGGCCAGCGCGGTGAGCCAGATGAAGGGCTCGTCGAGCACCGCGGTCTCTTCGCCCTGGGGCAGCATCACTGGCACGTCGCGCGTCCACAGCGCGGCAAAGCCGAGCGTGTCGGCAAGACGGGCCAGCTGCAGTTCGGACGCGGGGTCGGCCATCGCGCCGGGCGGGCGCGCCAGCGGCGTCATCAGGCCCAGGGTGAGGCGCCCGGCGAGCAGCGTCTGCCGGTAGGCGGTGTTGAACGGCGCCATGGCGGCGTCAGGCGCGCCGCTTGCGGGAGGCCGGCGCGACGGGCGCAGCGAACAGCCGCTCGATCGATTGCCGCACGTCGGCCTGCATGTCGGCGATGGCTTTGGTGTCGCCCGAGAGGTGCTTGAGCAGCGCCTGCAGGAACAGCCCGTCGAAGAGGGCGTAGCAGGCCGAGGGCGGCAGGCCGGGGGCTTGCCCCGAGAGTTCGGCGAAGCGGCTCATGATGCGCCAGATCATGTCTTCGAGGCTCTTGTCGATCTGCACCACGTCGTCGTGGAAGGCCGCTTCGAACAGCGCCTGCGAGCGCAGGTCGTACCAGAGCCGGTGCACGTGGCCTTCGCCAAGCAGCGTGTCGCCCAGGCTCTGCAGGAAGCCTTCCATGAGCTCGTCATACGTTGTGGCGGTGTCGACTGCGTGGTCGTAGCGCGTGACGCAGCGCGCCTTGTACTGCTTGACGCTGCAGACGATGAGGTCGACCTTGTCGCTGAAGTAGTAGTGCAGCACGCCATGCGAGAACTCGGAGTTCTGCGCAATTTCGCGCAGGCTGGTGCGCGCGTAGCCGAGCGTGGCCAGCGTGGTGAGGGCGGCTTCGCCGAGCTCGGCGCGGCGCTGCTCGAACTTGTCGGCCGGTGCCTTCTGCACCCGCCCGGCGTGCTTCTTTACCCGTGAATGAGTGGTCATTTCTAGCCAGGCCGCAGAGTGCCGGCCGCTGTGTTTCCTGGTGATTGCAAACCATAGCACGCGGCGTGGGAAATCCCTCGTACGTGCATTCCAGAGGCATTTTACGAAATTTGGGCAGTCGTCAAAAAAATTCTTGACACTCGTCAAGTCGATTCCTAGCATGACCGCTCCATCTCATACACATATCCACAGGAGACAAGTGATGGCCAAGTTCGACTTGACGGGGCGCAAGGCCCTGGTGACAGGGGGTGCGCGCGGCATCGGCGCGGGCATCGCCCAGGCGTTGGCGCAGGCGGGTGCGTCGGTGATGATCGGCGACGTGCTCGCCGACCTGGGCAAGGAGACCGCACAGCGACTCTCGGCCGAAGGGGCGAAGGTGGGCTTTGTCCCGCTCGACGTCACGAAGGACGGCGATTGGGCCGCCGCCACCGACGCCACGGTGAAGGCCCTCGGCGGCTTCGACATCCTGGTCAACAACGCCGGCATCGAGATCACCTCGCTGGTGGTCGATGTCGACGGCGACGACCTGCGCCGCATGCTCGACGTGAACGTGGCCGGCACGCTGCTGGGCATGAAGCACGCCTTTCGCGCGATGCGCCCCGGCGGCAGCGCGGGCGGCGGCGGGGCGGTGGTCAACATCGCGTCGGTCGCGGCCACCATCGCCTTTCCCGCCATCGCCGGCTACTCGGCGACGAAGTCGGCGGTCGACCGCGCCACGCGCGTGGCGGCCATGGAGTCCGGCAAGCTGGGCTACGGCGTGCGCGTCAACTGCATCTACCCCGGCCTCGTGCCCACCGACATGGGCATGAAGCTCGCCAACGACATCGTGGCCGCGGGGCTGGCGCCCAGCGTCGAGGCCGCCGTGGGCGACGTCATCGGCCAGACGCCGCTGGGCCGCCTCGGCGAGATCGGCGACATGGCCGACGTGGTGGTCTTCCTCTGCTCCGACGCCGCCCGGTTCATCACCGGCGCGGGCCTCGCGGTGGACGGCGGCATGGGCATGTGAGCGATCAACAAGGAGCAAAAAACATGAGCAGCAAGAAGAAACCCGTCATCGTCTACGGCGCCTCCGGCTACACCGGGCGCCTGGTCTGCGAGTACCTGCGCGAGTATCACATCCCCTTCATCGCAGCAGGCCGCAGCGCGGAGAAGCTCGAAGCGGCGATGAAGTCGAACGTGCCCGGCATCGAGACCGCGGACTACGAAGTGGTCGAGGTCGCGCACACGGTCGAGGCGCTCACCGAGCTCTTCACCGGCGCCTCGGTGGTGCTCAACACGGTGGGCCCGTTCGCCAAGTTCGGTCCCGAGGTGGTCGATGCCTGCCTGGCCGCCGGCTGCCACTACACCGACACCACCGGCGAGCAGGACTGGCTCATCACGCTCGACCAGAAATACGGCGCCAAGTTCGCGGCGGCCGGCCTGCTGCTCTCGCCCGGCCTGGCGCAGATGTACACCACCGGCGAAATCGCGGCGCAGCTGTGCCTGGAAACGCCCGGCCTGGACACGCTCGACATCGCCGTGTTCTGGGGCGGCAGCCCGACCATCGCGTCGACGCAGACCATCCTGGTGAACGCGGCCACGTCCAAGGCCTTCTACCTGGAGCAGAACCAGTACGTCGAATGGCAACCCGACGCGGGCCTGTACCACCTGTCGATTCCGGGCCAGCACGAAGCCGCATTGGCCTTGCCCTGGGGCGGCACCTCGCACCCCGTGTGGTTCAAGCGCGATCCGCGCGTGGCCAACGTGAAGGTGCTCGGCGGCGTCTTCAACAAGCCACTGATGCTGGGCGTACCGCAGATCGTGGCCGCCGCGCTCAAGGCCACCGAAGGCATGAACGACGAAGACCGCTATGCGGCGCTGGCCCAGACGGCCGCGGGCGTGATGAACACCATGCCGCCGCGCGAGAACCCGCGCATCAACAAGTCCGTCGATTCGGTGCATGCCTCCGGTCCGCTGGGCCGCGCGCACTGCGTGATCTTCGGCAACTGCAACTACAAGCAGACCGGCCTGCTGCAGGCCTATGCGGCGGCCTCGCTGCTGCAGCAGGCGCCGCGGCGCGCGGGCTTTGCCTCGGGCTGCCAGGCCTTCGGGCACCGCGAGCTGCTGGGGGCGCTGCGCAGCTTCGGGCTGGTGCAGGAACCCGTGCTCACGCGGATGGGCTGACGCGCATGCGCCTCGTCGACTACCTCGACAAAGGCGCCCAGCAGGGCGCCGATTCGCCGTGCCTCACCATGGGCGACGCCGACCTGAGCTACGGCCAGGTGCAACGCATCAGCTGGCGCGTGGCACGCGGCCTGCAGCGCGCGGGCATCCAGCCCGGGGACAAGGTGGCGGTGCTCTCGAGCAACGATGCCCTGGCCTTCGCCACGGTGTTCGGCATCTCGCGCGCCGGTGGCGTGTGGTGCCCGATCAACCCGCGCAACGAAGCCAGCGAGAACGCCTTCGTGCTCGACGCCTTCGATTGCGCCTGCCTCGTGTTCCACAGCAACTACGCGCCCATGGTCGAGCAGATGCGCGCGCAGCTGCCGAAACTGAAGGCGCTGGTGTGCCTCGACCAGCAGCAGGCCTTCGCGCCCGCCATGGACGAATGGCTCGACGGGCTGGACGATGCGCCGATCGACATCGCACCGCCCGACGACGTGGCCATGATCGCCGGCACCGGCGGCACCACCGGCCAGCCCAAGGGCGTGATGCTCTCGGGCGGCAACCTGGAGGCCATGTCGGCGCTGACCCTCATGGGCTACCCGTTCGAAGGCCGGCCCGTGTACCTGGCGCTCGCGCCGCTCACGCATGCGGCCGGCGTGCTGTGCCTGCCCGTGATGGCGCTGGGCGGGCGCGTGGTCATCATGCCCAAGCCCGACCTGAGCGAGTTCCTCGCGCTCATCGAGCGCCGGCGCGTCACCCACACCTTCCTGCCGCCGACGCTGATCTACATGCTGCTGCAGCACCCGGACCTGGCGCAGACGAAGCGCGACTCGCTGCAGTGCTTCTGGTACGGCGCCGCGCCCATGTCGGCCGCGCGGCTCGAAGAAGCGCTCGACAAGATCGGCCCCGTCATGGCCCAGCTCTTCGGCCAGACCGAGGCGCCGATGATGGTCTCGATGATGCCGCCGCGCGACCACTTCAATGCCGACGGCTCCGTGGCGCGCCAGCGCCTGGCCTCGGCGGGGCGGCCCGGGCCGCTGGTGCAGGTCGGCATCATGAACGGCGAGGGCGCCTTGCTGCCCACGGGCGAGAGCGGCGAGATCGTGGTGCGCGGCTCGCTCGTGATGCGCGGCTACTACAAGGACCCGAAGGCCACGCAGGAGGCCTCGCGCCACGGCTGGCACCACACGGGCGACATCGGCTACCTCGACGCCGACGGCTTCCTGTACATCGTCGACCGTGCCAAGGACATGATCATCTCGGGCGGCTTCAACGTCTACTCCGCCGAGGTGGAGCAGGTGCTGATGCAGCACCCCGACGTGCAGGACAGCGCCGTCGTCGGCCTGCCCGACGAGAAATGGGGCGAGCGCGTGGTGGCCGTGCTGCAGCTGCATGCGGGCCGCAGCGTGGATGCCGAGGCGATCAAGACTTTCGTCAAGTCGCGCATCGGCAGCGTGAAGGCGCCCAAGCAGGTCGAGGTGTGGGCCGACCTGCCGCGCTCCAAGGTCGGCAAGGTGCTCAAGAAGGAAGTGCGGGCGTCGCTGCTGCAGAAGCTGTCGTCATCCTGATTCAGTCGCGCTGGTAGTGCCCCTGGTGGGCCTGGCGCAGCTCGAACTTCTGGATCTTGCCTGTCGAGGTCATCGGCAGCGCGGGCAGGAAGACGATGTCCTTGGGCACCTCGAAGCCACCCAGGTGTTCCTTGCAGTGCGCCGTGAGCGTGGCTTCCGAGAACTCTGCCGGCGCATCGGGCCGGCGCGTGACGAAGGCCGTGATGGCCTCGCCCCAGCGCTCGTGCGGCAGGCCGACCACCGCCGCATTGAGCACGGCCGGGTGGCGCAGCAGCACCTCCTCGACCTTGAGCGAGGGCACGTTCTCGCCGCCCGACTTGACCATGTCCTTGAGCCGGTCGAGAAAGATCAGCTGCCCGTCGTCGTCCAGCTTGCCCAGGTCGCCCGAGTGGTGCCAGCCGAAGCGCTGCGCATGCGCCGTGGCCTGCGGGTCCTTGTAGTAGCCGAGCATCACGTTCGGTCCGCGAAAGACGATCTCGCCGACCTGGTTCGGTGCGAGCAGCTCGCCTTCGTCGCCCATCACCGCGACCTCGTTCACCAGCGTGCCCACGCCCCAGTACGAGCCGAAGCGCTCGCGCTGCTGGTGCGTCTCGAAGATGGTGGCGCCGGGGTACATCTCGGTCTGCCCCGAGGCCAGTGCGAAGTTCGGGCACAGCGCATCGAGCAGGCGCAGCAGCAGCGTGCGCGACATCGGCGCCATCGCATACACGCACAGCCGCAGGCTCGACAGGTCGCGCGATTCGCGCTGCGGGTGGGCCAGCAGCGCGCCGTACATCATGGGTAGCCCGACCGTCACGGTGATCCTGTGGCGCTCGATGGCGGCGAGCATCGCGCCGGGGTCGAAGCCGCGCAGGATGACGTTCGTGCCGCCCACCGCAAGCGCCGACATCAGCACCGTGTGCTGCCCGCAGTGAAACAGCGGCAGCACGTTGCTCCACACGTCGTGGTGCGCGGGGCTGCCGCCCCATTCGAGCATGTTGCTCTGGAGCACCGAGTGCACCGAGGCGTGCGAATGCATCACGCCCTTCTGCCGGCCGGTGGTGCCGCTCGTGTACATGATGAGCGCGAGCTGGTCGCTGTCGATGGCCACGTCGGGCAGCGTGGCGGGGCCCTGCGCGATGGCCTGCGCCATGGTGGGCACGCCGGGCGGCGGCGCGTCGCCGTCGAGCACGCACAGCAGCGGCGAGACGCCCGCTGTGTCGAGCAGCTGGCGCAGTTCGGGTTTGGCGTGCAGCGAGGTGTCGATCACGAGGTGCCGCGCCTCGGCGTGTTCGAGGATGTAGCCGATGGCATCGACCGCGAGCGCCGTGTTGATCGGCACCCACACGAGGCCGGCCTTCTGGATGCCGATCAGCGCGACCACCATCTCGATCGAGTTGTTGCACAGCATGGCCACGCGCTCGCCGCTGGCCAGGCCCAGGCCCAGCAGGTGGTGCGCGAAGCGGTTCGATGCGGCGTCGAGCTCGCTGTAGCTCATGCGGTGCTCACCTTCGATGAGCGCGGTGCGCGCACCGAAGCGCCGCGCGCTGCGGTGGATCACGTCGCCCAGCGCGATGCGGGCGATGCGTTGGAAGGAGGAGGGCGTGGGCTCGGGGCGGGCGGCGGGCATGGGGGCGTGTCTCCGGTCGTTGGGGGTGTTCGATCGGAGCGCAGACTAAGACCGGCACCGCCTGCCGGTCTTGCGAAGAGTGGCTATGCGGCGCCGGCCACCCGCGGCGGCCGCGTCAGAAGCGGGCCTTGAGGAAGGCCGAGGGCCCTTGCAGCCGCACCTTCAGGCGCGAATCGGCGAAGCCGCCTTCGCGCGTGAGGTCGATGTTGGTCACGCCATACGACAGCACCAGGCCCACGTTCTTCACCGGGAACCACTCCACGCCGGCTGCGGCGTTGTAGATGTTGCCGTGAAAGCGGCCGCTGCTCTTCCACACGCCCGAGGCGTCGGCGAACAGCCGGAGGTCGGGCGTGATCGCGTGGCGCACGCCGACCTCGAGCAGGGGCGCGATGGCGTTGTCGCTCGAGCGCTCGCTGACCGAACGCACCTGCCCGTTCACGCCGACCAGCGCACTGGCGCCGAGCGTCGCGCGGTAATAGGCCGCGCCGGCGCCCAGCCCGAAGACGGTGTTGCCCGAACCGAGCCACCACTTGTAGGCGAGCTTGGCGAAGTCGAGCTGGGCCGAGAGGTTCGCGTTGCCGATGGCGCTCAGCGAGTCGAAGCTGCCGAACGAGGTGTTGCCAGCCACCTGTCCTTCGTAGTCGCGCTTGTAGCGGTAGTAGTCGAAAGACAGGCCCTGGCTGTCGCCGATCAGCACGTCGGCCGAGATGCGCGGCATGGTCACGCGCCCCGGCTTGAGCTCGTTCGAGCGCAGCACGCCGTAGGGGGTTTCGACCGAGGCACTGAACTTGGGGTCGGCACTGAAGGCCCCCACCGAGAAGCTGAAACGGTCCAGCGCCGGCGAGGGCTCGGCCGCAGCAAAGGGCGCGAAGCAAAGAAGGGAGAGGGCGCCGGTTCCGGCCAGGGCGCCCAGGGCGCCGAATCTCGCGGTCCGGTCGAACGGACGCGAACGAAGCAACAGCATGAAAGAAATCCTTCGGGTGAAAGATGCCTCGGGCATGTGCATGGCGCAATGCCTCTGGGCTGAGGCTCCCTGAAACCGCATCACCTTAGTGACGCGGCATCGCGCTGCGCATGCGCCGTTGCCCGATGTGCCTGTAGGAAATTGCCGATCGCACGCCGATGCATGCCGCGGCGCTACAGTCCGCCCATGCGCGAACACCTTTCCACCACCACCGGTCCCCAACGCCTTCTCTACGGGGCCGCGGCGGCCGTCGCGGTGGCGCTCGTGCCCTGGTCGATGGGCCTCACGGCGCGCGCGCTGGCCGGCTGGTGCGCAGGCGTGGCGGTGTACCAGGTGCTCAGCTGGTGGCTGGCCGAGACCTTCGACGCCCAGCGCACGCGCGAGCGCGCACAGCAGCTGGACCAGCCCAATGTCGTGATCCTGGTATCGATGCTGGTGGCGGTGGGCGTGAGCGTGGTCGCCATCGCGATGCTGCTGCAGCAGGTGCGCCAGCTCAGCGGCTGGGCGCGCGGCGCGCACGTGGCGCTGGGGCTGGTGGCGCTGGCGGGCTCGTGGCTGATGATGCACACGATCTACGCCTTCCACTACGCGCACCGCTACTACATCGACCGCAAGGACAGCGCCTCCGACGGCGGGCTCGACTTTCCGGGCAAGGAGGCGCCCGACTACTTCGACTTCATGTACTACGCCTACGTGATCGGCATGACCTCGCAGGTGTCGGACGTGCAGGCCACCTCGCACGAGATGCGGCGCATCACGCTGGTCCACAGCGTGCTCGCCTTCGCCTTCAACATGCTGGTGCTGGCCCTGTCGGTGAACGTGGTCGCCGGCGTGGTCTGAAGAAAACTCAGCCCGCGGCCTTGCGCAGCGACGGCAGCTTGACGATGCCGGTCGACAGCGCCACGCCGCACACGATCACGAAGGCGCAGATCAGCATCCACTGCGTGATCTGCTCGCCCAGGAACACGGCGCCGTAGAACAGCGCGAACACCGGCACGAGGAAGGTCACGGTGAGGGCGCGGGCCGGGCCGGCGCGTTCGATGAGCCGGAAGAACAGGATGTAGGCCACGCCCGTGCAGGCGATGCCCAGGGCCAGCAGCGCCAGCCACGCGCGCAGGCTGGGCATCTGCGCGGGCCAGAGCCAAATCGCGGGCAGCGCGAGGAACAGGCTGGCGCCGATCTGGCTGCCGGTGGCCGTGGTCAGCGCGGGCACGCCCGACAGGTGGCGCCGCGTGGCGCTGGCCGAGATGCCGTAGCAGAGGCACGCCGCCAGGCAGGCCAGCACGGCCCACAGCGCGGCGTGGTTGCTGGCACCGGCATGCAGGCCGGCGCTGCGGCTGGCGAGCATCGCGACGCCCGCGAAACCGATCACCAGCCCGACGAGGCGCGAGCCGTTCGGCCGCTCGCGGAACCAGGCCCAGGCCACCAGCGCGCCGAACATCGGCGTGGTGGCGTTGAGCACGGCCGCCAGGCCGGTGTTGATGGTCAGCAGCGCGAAGCAGAACAGCGCGAAGGGCATGCCCGAGTTGAAGATGCCGACCGTGAGGCTGGCCTTCCAGTGCTTCGCGATCGACGGCCCCTGGCCGCGCAAGAGTGCGATCGGCAGCAGGAACAGCGCCGCGATGACGACACGCACGGCCGCGGTCGGCAGCGCGCCGAACTCCGCCGCGCCGATGCGCATGAACAGGAAAGAGGCGCCCCACAGCGCGCCCAGAAGCACGAGATCGATGAGCCACGCCTTGGGCGCGAGCGCGGCGGGGGCGGGCGAAGGCGAGGGGGCGACGGTGCTGTTGTTGTTCGTTGTGGTCATGCGTCTCTTTGGGGATTGGCGCGGCGCCACATCGAGGGGATGTGGCGCTGCGCCATGGGCGGTGTTTTCTTCTGTCTTACTTGCCGGTCTCGAGTTCGAGCAAGGCCGTCTTGCGCTCGAGCCCGCCAGCGTAACCGGTCAGCGAGCCGTCTGCACCGAGCACGCGGTGGCAGGGCACGATCACGCTGATCGGGTTGCGCCCGACCGCCGCGCCGACCGCGCGCACCGCGGCCGGGTTGCCCACGCGCTGGCTCAGCGCGCCGTAGGTCGTGGTCTCGCCGGCCGGGATGGCGAGCAGCGCCTGCCACACGCCCTGCTGGAAGGCCGTGCCGTGGGACAGGTCGAGCTGCATGTCGAAGTGGCTGCGACGGCCCGCGAAATAGTCGTGCAGTTGCGCGGCCGCCTCGACCAGCGCGGGGTGGTCGTCTTTCGTCTGCCAGCCCGTGGTGTCGGGCCAGTGGCGCTGGTGGTCGAACCAGACGCCGGCCAGGCCCTCGTCGGTGGCGGCCATCGTGACGCCGCCCAGCGGCGTGTCGGTGTGCGAGGTGTAGATGACGGTGCGCTTGAATTTCATGGTCTTTCAGGCACGGGGCCTGCCGTTGCGAGGTCGGAAGAAGTGGCGGTCGGCACGGCGGCCGGTGCCGGTTCGGAGGGCGCGGGCGGCGTGTGCCAGGCCCGCAGCACCGCGTAGCTGCGCCAGGGGCGCCAGGCCTGCGAGGCCTCGCCCGCGGCGCGCGCGGTGGTCACGCCCAGCGCCTTCTGCAGGGCCACGTCGCCGGCGGGAAAGGCGTCGGGCCAGCGCAGCGCGCGCATCGCGATGTACTGCGCGGTCCAGGCGCCGATGCCGGGCAGTTCCTGCAGCGCCGCGAGGGTGGAGGGCACGTCGGCGCCCGCATGCAGCGCCAGCCGGCCCGAGGCCACTTCGCGCGCGATGGCCTGCAGCGCGGCCTGCCGCTGGCGCACGATGCCCTGCTGCCCGAGCGCATCGCCGCTGGCCGCCGCCAGCGCGGCGGGCGTGGGGAAGAGGCGGGTCAGGCCGTCGATGGGCGTGTCGATCGCGTCGCCGAAGGCCTCGACCAGCCGCGAGCCCAGCGTGCGCGCCGCGGCCACGGTGATCTGCTGGCCCAGCACCGCGCGCACCGCGAGCTCGAAGCCGTCGACCGTGCCCGGCACGCGCAGCCCGTCGCCGTGCGGAAAGGCGGCATGCAGCGCGGCGTTGATGGCCATCGGCTCCGCGTCGAGGTCGAACAGGGCGCGTGCGCGGCTGATGACGATGGGCAGCACCGCGGCCAGCGAATCGCTCACGGCCAGCAGCACCTGCTCGCGTTCGAGGTCGAAGCGCAGCTGCAGCCAGCCGGCATGTGCCTGCCCGCCGTGCTGCACGCGCAGCGTGCGCGCCAGCCGCACATAGGTCGGCGTGCTGCCCTTGGCGGGCTCCTTGCCGTCGGCGGTGTGCACGGTCTCGACGCCGCGCAGCGCGCGCCGTGCGAAGAAACCGAGCATGGCGTTGGCGTCATAGGGCGGGCGAAAGCCCAGCCGCACCTCGATGGCCTTGCCTTCGCCGCCCTCGGTGCCGCCCGCGCGGCGCAGCGCGCTCGGGTTGAGCCCGTAGTGCTCCACGAAGGCCGCGTTGAAGCGCCGCACGCTCGCGAAGCCGCTGGCCAGCGCCACCTGCGTCATCGGCAGGCGCGTGTCGGCGATGAGCTGCTTGGCCGCCAGCAGGCGGCGCGTCTGCAGGTACTGCAGCGGCGACACGCCGAACTGCGCCTCGAAGATGCGCCGCAGGTGGCGGTCGCTCACGCCCAGGCGCGCCGCGATCTGCGCCGCGCCGGGGCCTTCTTCGGACCAGGCATCGGGCTCGTCGATGAGCCGCGCCGCCTGCAGCGCGAGGATGCGCGAGGCATCTTCGGTTGACCAACTGGCCGCGCGCGGCGCCAGCTCGGGCCGGCAGCGCAGGCAGGGCCGAAAGCCTGCGGCCTCGGCCTGGGCCGCGTGGCGGAAGAAACGGCAGTTCTCGCGCCGCGGCAGCTTCACGCGGCACACCGGCCGGCAGTAGATGCCGGTGGAGGTCACGGCCGTGAAGAACGAGCCGTCGAAGCGCGCGTCGTGCGTCTTCATCGCCAGGTAGCAGGCGTCGCTCTCGAGCACTTCGGAGGGGGCGTGGGCGGTAGGCATGGGGAAATGATACGGTTTCGACTCGTTTCAACTGGCCGTTTTCGGACATCGATGTCTACAACGCGTTGCCTACAATGCCCGACTCCGAACCAACAGTGACCCCGCCCTTCATGCAGCTCAGCGCATCGATCTTCAAGGCCTATGACATCCGCGGCGTCGTGCCCCTCAGTCTCGATGTCGAAGTGGCCGAGGCGCTGGGCCGAGCCTTCGGCAGCGCAGCCCGCGCGGCCGGCGAGACCGCGGTGGCCGTGGGCCGCGACGGCCGCCTGTCGGGCCCGGCGCTGGTGGACGCGCTGATCGACGGCCTGGTCGCCACCGGCGTCGAGGTGATCGACATCGGCGCGGTCACGACCCCGATGCTGTACTTCGCGGCCCACACGCTGTGCACCAGCGGCATCCAGGTCACGGGCAGCCACAACCCGAAGGACTACAACGGCTTCAAGATGGTGCTGGCCGGCCGCGCGATCTACGGCGACGAGATCCAGGGCCTGCGCAAGACCATGGAAGACGGCAGCGCCACGCTGGCGCCCGGCGGCAGCGTGCGCAAGGTCGACGTGACCGACGCCTACGTGCAGCGCATCGTGGGCGACATCAAGCTGGCGCGCCCCATGAAGATCGTGGTCGATTCGGGCAACGGCATCGCGGGTGCGACCGCGCCGGCCATCTTCCGCGCCATCGGCTGCGACGTGGTCGAGCTGTTCAGCGAGGTCGACGGCAACTTCCCCAACCACCACCCCGATCCGAGCAAGCCCGACAACCTCCGGGACCTGATGGCCGAACTGGCCAAGGGCCAGGCCGAGCTGGGCCTGGCTTTCGACGGCGACGGCGACCGCCTGGGCATCGTCACGAAGGACGGCCAGAACATCTTCCCCGACCGCCAGATGCAGCTCTTTGCGCAGGACGTGCTCTCGCGCGTGCCCGGCGGCACCATCGTCTACGACGTGAAGTGCTCGCAGCGCCTGGCGCCGGCCATCGAGGCCGCGGGCGGCACGCCGATGATCTACAAGACCGGCCATTCGCTCATCAAGGCGAAGATGAAGGAAATCGATTCGCCGCTGGGCGGCGAGATGAGCGGCCACATCTTCTTCAAGGAGCGCTGGTACGGCTTCGACGACGGCACCTATGCCGGCTGCCGCCTGCTCGAGATCCTGAGCCAGCACCCGGACGCGAACGCCGTGCTGAATGCGCTGCCCACCAGCTTCTCGACCCCCGAACTGAACGTCGCCTGCGCCGAAGGCGAGCCGCACGCGCTGGTCGCCCAGCTCGTGCAGAACGCGCGCTTCGACGCGCCCGCCCAGGTCTCGACCATCGACGGCCTGCGCGTGGACTGGCCCGATGGATTCGGGCTGATCCGCGCTTCCAATACCACCCCCGTGCTGGTGCTGCGCTTCGAAGGCCAGACCGAGGCGGCGCTCCAACGCATCGAGACCGAGATGCTTGCGGTGCTGCGAACGGTCAAGCCCGACGCCACGCTGGCCGCTGCTGCCCACTGAAGAACCTGTGCGTTCCCTGCTGCTTCGCCTCTACGGCGTCTTCACCACCGCCGTCCAACCGCTGGTCCGCCGCAAGCTGCGCCGCCGCGCCGTCGCCGAGCCCGGCTATGCCGTGGCCGTCGAGGAGCGCTTCGGCCACTACGACGACGCCACCACCGGCTTTGCCCAGTGCTGGGTGCACGCCGTCTCGCTGGGCGAGACGCGCGCCGCCGCCATCCTGATCGCCGAGCTGCGGCGCCAGTACCCGGGCATTCCGATCCTGCTCACGCACGGCACCGCCACGGGCCGCGAAGAGGGCGCCAAGCTGCTCGAGCCCGGCGACACGCAGGTCTGGCAGCCGTGGGACACGCCGGGCGCCGTCGCCCGCTTTCTCGACCGCTTCCAGCCGCGCATCGGCGTGCTGATGGAAACCGAGGTCTGGCCCGAGATGGCCGCCGCCTGCGCCGAGCGCCGCATTCCGCTGGTGCTGGCCAATGCGCGGCTCAACGAGAAATCGCGCGCCGCGGCCGAACGGCTCAGCGGGCTGGCGCGGCCGGCGTACTCGGCGCTCGCCGCCGTCTGGGCGCAGACCGAGGCCGACGCGCACCGGCTGGTGTCGCTGGGCGCCAAGGTGGCCGGGATCTACGGCAACCTCAAGTTCGACGCCACGCCCGACGCACGGCAACTGGCCACGGCCGTGTCGCTGCGCGAGCACCTGCCGCGCCCGATGGTCGTGCTGGCCAGCTCGCGCGACGGCGAAGAGCGGCTGCTGCTCGAGGTGCTCAAGCGCTTCGGCGCCACCTCGCCGGTGCCGCCCGAGCAGGGCGCGATCCGCTCGATCGCCAAGCGCGTGCACGACGTGCAATGGATGATCGTGCCGCGCCATCCGCAGCGTTTCGACGAAGTGGCGGCGCTCATCGAGGCCGAAGGCTTCGCGGTGGCGCGCCGCAGCGCGGCCGGCCAGCCGGCCGAGGCCGAGATCTGGCTCGGCGATTCGCTGGGCGAGATGGCGCTGTACTACGGCTTGGCCGACGTGGCCTTGCTCGGCGGCAGCTTCGAGCCCCTGGGCGGACAGAACCTCATCGAGCCGGCGGCCTGCGGCTGCCCGGTGGTCATGGGCCCCTCGACCTTCAACTTCGCCGAGGCGGCGCAGCTGTCGCTCGCGGCGGGCGCGTCGCTGCGCGTCGAGGGCATGGAGCAGGCCGTGACGGCCGCGCTCAAGCTGGTCGAGAACCCCGAGCGCCGCGCCGTGATGGCGCAGGCCGCGCTGGCCTTTTCGTCGTCGAACCGCGGGGCGGCCGAACGCACGGCGGCGGCGGTGCTGGCGATTGCGCAGGCGGCAGAGCCGGTGACGACGCCGGTGGCTGGCGACGACGGCGCACCGCCCGAAGCGGCGCGGGCCGAACCCACGCTGGATTGATCGGGTGACCCGTTGCCGGGTCAGCGCACCGGCGGGTTCAGGATCACCGGCGGTGGCGGTGCCGACGGCATCGTCGGCGCGGGCGGGTTGAACGGCTGCACCGGCACCGGCGGCACCACCGGAATGGCCGGCGGCGTCACGGGCACCACGGGCGCGCCCGTCGTCGCGGCAGGCACCGCAGGCGTGCTGCCGTTGCGCGCCAGCGTCGCGTTGATCGCGTTCATGTCGTCGGTGGTCAGCGTGCCGTTGGCCTGGCGCAGCTTCAGGTTGCCCAGCAGCACGTTGTAGCGCGCCTGCGCGAGGTCGCGCTTGGTCTGGAACAGCTGGCTCTGCGAGTTGAGCACGTCGATGTTGATGCGCACGCCCACCTGGTAGCCGAGCTTGTTGGCGTCGAGCGCGCTCTGGCTGGAGGATTCGGCCGCTTCGAGCGCCTTCACCTGCCCCGCGCCCGACACCAGCCCGAGGTAGGCCGCGCGCGTGGCCTGCGCCACGCTGCGGCGCGTGCCCTCGAGCACGCTGCGCGACTGGTCTTCGAGGGCCAGCGTTTCCTTGATGCGGTTCTCGGTGGCAAAGCCCGCGAACAGCGGCAGGTTGAAGGTGACGCCGACCGTGGCGGCGTTGACGCGCGTGCCCACGGTGCTGGTGCTGGTGCCGGTCGGATTGCGCGTGACGTTGTAGCCGAGGTTGGCGTCCAGCGTGGGCTTGTGGCCGGCCTGCGCCTTCTGCACCTCGAGCCCGGCCACGTCCAGCCCCAGGCGCGCCTGGCGGATCGCCGGATGCACCTCGTCGGCCTGCGCCACCCAGGCGTTGATGTCGGCGGGCTGCGCGGTCGGCAGCACGACCGGCGCGGCCAGCGGCACGGGCACGCTGCCCGGGCGGCCGACCAGCTGGTCGAGCACCACCTTCTTGACCTGCAGGTCGTTCTCGGCGGCGATTTCCTGGGCGATCACGAGGTCGTAGCGGGCCTGGGCCTCGCGCGAGTCGGTGATGGTGGAGGTGCCGACCTCGAAGTTGCGCTTGGCCGAGGCCAGCTGCTCGGCCACGGCCACCTTCTGCGCGCGCACCAGGGCCAGGCTGTCCTGGCTGGCGAGCACGTCGAAGTAGGCCTGGCTCACGCGCACGATGAGGTCCTGCTCGGCGATGGTGAGCACC